>JAEIGA010001576.1_pt1 | contig 35705 bp, 49 predicted proteins | sample 9270691 | NCBI WGS metagenome assembly JAEIGA01 (sample SAMN17057246, study PRJNA624740) | gut metagenome | biome: biome; isolation source: fecal sample | host: Bos grunniens | place: China: Xizang | collected 2019
AAACATCCCACGCCGTGGCACACCTCAGTACGAAGCCGCCGCACCCTTGCAGAAACGCCTGAACAATGCCGGCCGTTTCGGTTATCCTGTGCTGGTGGTGCTCAGCCCCTCGGGCAAGGTTCTGCACATACAGGACAGCAGCTTCCTGGAATCTGGCAACTCCTACGACCAGGCCAAGGTGCTCCGCTTCCTGAAAAACTGGACACCTGAGGCTGTAAAGTGAGTATAGCAGCACCTGTCATCAACCAATAACATACACTACTAATGAGCAATTACAATAAAGAGGAAAAGTACTCTGTGCCAGGCAGCTTCACTACAATAGAGAAACGAGGATGAACGAACGAAAAACGGACTGTAGACTGTAGACACTGTAGACACCCCCCTTCGGAGGTGCATACAAAAAAATAAAGATGGCATCACATTGCGTGGTGCCATCTTGTGTTAAGCATTATTCTGCAGTAACTGACTCTCCCCCTGAGACAGGGCGAATAAGGCCTTTAGAAAAATGACTCAATGTCATTTTGTGCCTTATGAGGGTTAAACTCCCCAGTTTAACGTCGGGCTCGGAGAGAGTACCCCGCAGGGGGGAGGGGGTGGATAGTTTTCACATTTATTATTCACCTTTGGTTCATCAAGCTAAAGCAGTCGTCTACGCTCATCAAGCTCCGCAAGTCCGTTTGTATCATCCACCCCCTCCGTCAGACAAGGGGCAACAAAGGGTGCTCCCCCGTAGTGTATGGGGTTGCCCTTTCATGTGCCTAATCCACAGAGGATTACGGCTCTCTTATGCGCTTCAAAATCGTGGAAAATGAAGTGTTAGTACTGGTCACGAACCGGCATGCTCCTCGCACCGCCGATTCGTACCGCAAAGATAGCAAATCGTCCCCACACCTCCAAACTTTCCAAGCAAAAAAAATGCCCCATTCCGGGGCAAATTTCAGTGGCGTTTGAAAATGAGGGAGATAGGGTCAGTAGCGGATTATTTGGACGTTGGGGCAATCATCGAAGATATATGCATCCAAATTGCACCCCTTAGGGATGCGCACTTCGGTGAGGCTGGAGCAACCAGAGAAAGCAAAGATCCCAATCTCCGTAACCGATGGGGGGATGGTGATGCTCGTGAGGCTGGTGCAAGCAGAGAAAGCCCAGTCCCCAATCTTCGTTACCGATGGTGGGATGGTGATGCTCGTGAGGCTGGAGCAACCAGAGAAAACCTCGTTGCCAATCTCCGTCACCGATGGTGGTATGGTGATGCTCGTGAGGCTGGAGCAACCCCAGAAAGCACATTCCCCAATCTCCGTCACCAATGGGGGGATGGTGATGCTCGTGAGGCTGGAGCAACCAAAGAATGTTAATTGTGCAAAGATGTACTTGCTGATTTGGTCATAAAGCAGTACCTTTGCACCCAGAAAAACAACTGATAACAAAGCAATGAAAAAGGTAATTGGCTACATCCGCGTATCAACAAATCATCAGGATTTGGAAAGACAAAAAGTGCTTATCAAAAAGTATTGTGAGGAAAACGGTTTTGCATTGATAAGGCTTATTGAGGACTTCGGTATTTCTGGTGCCGACTTGCAAAGAAAAGGCTACTTGGAACTACAAGCACTTCCTGAAACAGCTTGTGATATGCTTGTTGTTTCTGAGCTATCACGCTTATCAAGAAATGAAGATGTGATGGACACCCTTAATACCATCTATGCCCTGATCAACAAGTTTGATTTGGTGATGTTGGATGATTTGGCTACCATATATATAAAAGGTGCAAAGTTTGACTTCATACAATTTATGAGCTTGGCATTTAAGGCTTATGGTGCAGCAGAGGAAAGGAAGAAAATCACAGAACGAATGAAGACTGGTAAGTATTCGCACCTTTGCAAATATCCCTTGGCTTGTTTAGGTTCAACTGAACCACTTGGATTCAAGAAGGTAGCCAATCCAAAGTTTACAGAGAAGGCAAGTGGTGAACCTCAATTCCTATATGAAGTGGATGAAAAGGAAGCTGACCTTGTCAGGGATATTTACAGATGGGCTTCAGAAGGTTTGTCCACCCATAAGATAGCTGAAAAGATGCATAGCCTAGGAATCAGTTCACAAAAAGGGTTGCAGGTTGGTCATTCTTACATAAGATTCATTTTGAACAACCCTTTATATAAAGGTATAAGACTATACAAAGGGGAAGAATTTCAAACTGGTGTGGAAATCGTTTCACCTGAAATCTGGGCACAAGTTCAGTTGGTTCTGAAGGAAAATAAGACAAGGGCTGACAAATACACCCACCACATCAACCCTGTGAAAGGTATATTGAAATGTGCTTGTGGTTGCAATATGCAAATCGTACATTGTGGTGGACAATATGCCTGTGCAGCGAGGGCACACAAGAAGGAAGTAAGGGCTGTTGAACCTGATACAAGATTCTTTGGAATCAATTACGATGATTTGAATGCTATCCTTTGGCAAGAAGTCAAGTACCGAATCCTTGGGAATGAATACCAAGCCAAATCAAATGAAAAGATTGAAGCACTTAATGCTGAGAACTTGAAGTTTGTACAAAGCATAGAAGCAAGACAAGCTGAAATAGTTGCAAGGGAAAAAGACAAAGAAACCATCATCAGCAACTTGGCATTGATCAACAACCCAGCAGCAGTGTTGGCTTGGGATAAGAAACTTAATGAACTTGATGATGAAATTGCCGAGATTGAAAAATCAATCAAAGCAACTGAAAAGGAAATTACCAAGAACCAAAGAAGGATTGCTGATGAAGTCAAGTCACAAAGCATCAAGGAACTTCAGGAAATGACTTTGGAAGGCAAGGCTGAAATCTTCAAGAATATGCTTGAAAAGGCTGTATGGGTGTCTGAAAAGACAAGAAGGGGTTTCCTTGTTGTAACCTACAAGAATGGCATTGAAGTGATTTGGTTGTATAAGAATGTCAAGGGCACAAGGGTTGCCATCAACCTTCCTTTAAGCTTCAAATACAATCCTGAAACATACAAGGTGGCTGTGAAGCTTACAAAAAGGAATCCTGAACACAAATTTAGTTTTGGTGAAGAAGTTATTGAAGAATACACACCTGATGAAATGCTGAAATCATTTGACTTCATCGGTAATGAAGAATATGATGCTTCAGCCAGTGTTTGGGAAGATTAAAAAACAAGAAGGAAATATCGGTTAAGCAAAACTTAGCTGATATTCCCTTCGCTTTGTTCTTTGGATGGTTCTATTTCACAACAGTACCACCGAGGGAGAACAAGCCCCTACTATGAAAAGTAGATAAAAACACAAAAAACACAACAACGCTTTGTTGTGAAAAGCAGTAACACAAAGGTAATATAGGATTTCAAGGACAAAGTTGCTATTTTACCACTTTGTACATAAAAAGTATAAGAATATGGAACAAAAAGGATTCACATTCAGATTCAAGGATCAAGAATTGAACTTCATAAAGATGTATGAGGAAACGCAAGCCCAGATTGTATTCAAGGGGATGGCAATTGCCACAGTAGACTTCTTCACACACGCTATCATCAATTCAGCTTGTAACATTGATGATGCCTTCAATAAGATGGTTCAGGATGAAAACTACCTATGTGCCATTCCGCTGATCAGGATGCAACTTGATAATGCTTTAATGACTTGGGCATTCCTGATTTGTAGCAATGAATCAAAGTTCTTCAACACCCTTCTTGAAGGCAAGGAAGTAAACCAGTTGAAGGTAAGTTGGGAATCATTGGATTACTTTGGTGTTACCAAGGAATTAGCCACAGAAAAGGGTATCAATTTCAAGCCAAAGGAACAACTTCTTACAAATAGATTCTTGTACGAAACCCTGAATTTGATATACGATGGAACAACCGAACTATACAAGAAATGTTGCACTTATGTACACCCTTCAGCTTCTATCCTGAAGGCAGCATTGTTCACACAGGTAGAAGACCAAATCAAGATCAAAGGTTGGGAAGAAACCAAGCCTTATGGATATACTTGTGAAGAAATTGTTGGTGACTACATCAAGGCAAATGCCACCCTACTAGCACTTCTTGAAAGGGTCAAAGCATTGAAGGAATACAATGTGATGTTGTACCAGAAGATTCAGAATGGTGAAACGATTCCTAAGGAAATGGCAAATGGAATCACAGTTGCTTCTAAGGAAGAAGCATTGAAAACGATGGATTTACTAAGGCACAAAGAAGAAAAGTAGCAACTTTGACAAAAGTCTGATGATTTTGAAAATTGTTGGGTAGTATTAGGGAAAAACTTTGTATATTTGCCGATTATATTGCCCATATTAGGCTTAAATTAGTAGATATGAATGGCTAATATCTTATAAGCATAACATATCAAAAATCAACATTAGTAAAGATTTACCAAGATGGAAGATTTTTTGATTTATAATAACGATAGAACTGAGATTATTGGATTCAAGGAAGAAATTCAAGGGGATATTGTCATCCCTGATGGAATCCTAAAAATAGCAGAAAGAGCATTTTATGCCTGTGACACTATTACTTCTGTTCATATACCTGATAGTGTTACAAATATTGGATGTTTTGCTTTTTGCGAATGTTACGCATTAAGATCAGTTCATCTTCCATCTAATATCTCTTGTATTGATACTGGTGTATTTGAAAGTTGTAGAAAACTTCAGTCAATAAACATTCATCAAGGTATTACTGAAATTGGTGCTTTTGCATTTCAAATGTGTGATTCATTAAGTCATATAAATATACCTGAAGGTGTTACAAGAATAGGAAATAACGCATTTATAGGTTGTAATTTTGAATCTGTAGAATTGCCAATGGGAGTGGAAACAATTTCCGATTGTGCATTTTGCAATTGCCACGAATTAAGACACATTATAATTCCGAATTCGGTAACAACAATTGGGAATGAAGCGTTTTCTGGATGTAATAAAATTGAAGAAGTAGAGATTCCCAACACCGTTTCAGAAATTGGATACAAAGCATTTTCAGGATGTGATTCATTACAAATTATTGAGATTCCATACAGCGTCAGCACTATTGGCTTTGGAGCATTTGAGTATTGCAAGAACTTAAAGCAAATAAGGGTCAGCAAGAAGAACTGCAATTATCTAAGTTGCGAAGGTATCTTGTTTGATAAAGAAATGAAGACATTGATTCAGTACCCCAATGGTAAAGATTGTGAATTATACAAAGTGCCTGAAGGTGTTGAAACAATAGCTCCTTATGCTTTTGGTCCAGCATCATTACTAAAGAAAATTGAATTACCTGAAGGGCTTAGATCTATTGGGAAAGAAGCTTTTCAGAACACACATATTGAAGATATAAAACTTCCCAGTAGCATAACTATTATTGAAGATTCTACTTTTAGACAAAGCAAGTTGTGCTCTATAACTTTCCCAACAAGCCTAAGTAGAATTAACGATTTTGCATTTTGTGATTGCCGTTCATTGAAAACAATAAATCTTCCAGAAGGACTTGTACACATTGGTAAGAGTGCATTTTGTTTTGGATATGCTTTAGAAAAGGTGTACATACCCAGTTCTATTCAATATATTGGAAGTGGAGCTTTTGGATGGAATAATCTGAAAGAATTGCACATAAAAATTGAAGATATAGAAGTGTTTGGGGATGATTTTACAGGCTATATTAAGAAAGAAAATTGTTCTTTATATGTTCCTTATGGTACAAAATATGCTTATAGTAATCATCCTTATTTTAAGGATTTTTCTGAAATAATTACTGAGGATTAAAACTAATAAAATTCTAATATGGTTATTGATAGTTATTCATTCCTTAAGAAAATAATTGGCAGAAACGCATATAACGAAATCAAAGAATATGCCCGTAAAATCATACCAATAGCCACTTGTATTCTTGTTGCTTTATGGGTACTTAGTTTTATTTTTCATTGGGGATTCATTAGCAGTCTATTGAACATCACAACAGGTACTTCCTTGATTTTTGTTGCTTATATCATAGGCTTGATTGTATTATTAGACAAAGGAATAGATGTTGTATTAGAGGAAAGCAATGAAAGATATTCAAGATATACCTTCCCCAAAGAAGAACCTATAGGATTTAAGAAAACAATTGTCAGAGGAGTAACATTGGTCATATTTGGATTTGCCGCCATTATTCTTAGCAACAACTATAGGAATCACTATGCTTTTGAATGTGAAACTTTCCTTGTAGACCACCAACATCAGATATATCATTTGGATTGTAATAATAGATGTGAAATTGCAAAAGAAGCTGATGGATTGGAAAAGATGAAAGGTTATGAAATAGAAGAATCTTATAAAATCTGTTATTGGTGTGAAGAATGGGCTGAAGATGCTGAAGATGAATATAATTCAAATAGATACTATAGAAAATAACTATATAACGATTTAATATGATAGACATAGATGCTTTTGCAGTAAAAAAACCATTGGTTATCTCAGGAAATACCAAAAGGATTGCTGACAATTCTATGGGATTTCAATTTTGTAGTGAAATAATAATTGAAGAAGGTGTAGAAGAAATTGGTGGATGGGCTTTCACTTGTAGCACAGTTGATGGTGCTACAATTCCATCTTCAGTAAAGAAGATTGAGGAAAATCCTTTCCCACATACACATATTTACAAAGTAGTTTGTAAATCTCCATATTATACCGTTAAGGATAGCATTCTTATTGAAAATGACACATTGCGTTTAGTGTCTTATGTTGGACTTGATAAGTATAGTGGGAAAAACCTTTCAGGAATTATGGCTGCCAAACACGATGATAGCCAAAAGTATGAATACACTATACCTTCTTACATAAAAGTTATTGGTGAAGGATGCTTTAGGGGAAGAGAATTAGATAAGATTATCATCCCGCAAAATGTTGAAAAGATCCTTCAAAATCCTTTTGTTGGATGTAATGCTGAAATTGTCAATCATTCCACAAATTACAAATTAGAAAAAGGACTACTTGTTGAGATTGCAACAAATACTTTGATTGCTTATGTAGGCAAAGACAAAGATATAGTTGTTCCTGAAGGTGTTGAATTTATTGAAGGTAGTGCATTTGAAATGCTTGATTATGGAGTGAATTCCATTACCCTTCCTAGTTCAATTAAGGAAATTCGTGACAACTTCTGTGAGGAATGCGACCTTCAAAATATCTATGTATCAAAAGACAAAGTGGATTTCTTTCAAGACTTATTACCACAATACACTAGCATCATTAAAATATTGGGAGTAAAAGAACCTACCACTAATGTTGTAGATAAGAAGAAAGTAGTTCAGGAAGAACCTGAATTTACTTCCAAATATAGTGAAAGAGAAAAGAAAATTAAAGAAGAAGCTAAGTCAATATATAAACCTCAGCATCAGCTACTGATTTTTATGGTTGTATTGTTCTTGGGTGGTGGTACACTTCTGGCATATCTTTTGGGAAGTTTATTCAGTTGGGATTTTATGATCTCTGAGTGGAATATTTTCTCTGTTATTGTAGCTGGACTTGTTTCCTTATTAGGAATAGTTCTTGCTATAGTTATACCAATTTATTCAGACAAACAAGATAGGAAAGAGGCTGAGCATAAAGCTAGAAGAAAAATTGATTATGAAGAAGATAAACAACGCCTTTTCAAAGAAATCAAAGAATCAGGTGGTATGTCTACAGTAATCAAGGATATGATTGATGCTTTAGGCTATCCTATTGCAGGTGAAGGTGAAAATTGGATAACACTTGGGGGGTCTGACAAATTAACAATAAAAATTGAACAGACTAGTTGGAATCATCAATCTGTCACATATTATTTTAACGAAGGTGGTAAACTCATAGAACAAAAACAAAGTTTCAAAACTATGGGTTATGTTCCAATGGTCACTGATCGTGATACAATCATACAAACAATAAAAGAAAAGATTTGGAGTTTTGGGTTGTCTGACAAGCCGACCAACAATGTCAAATCTGTAAATACATATAGTAGATCAGCTTGTTTAATTCGTGACCTTTTTATTGTTGCATATCGTAACGAAGGAAAAATTTCAGAAAATGTATCAAGAATCATAAAATCGTTTGCAAAAAAACACTACTTGAATGAAGAACAAGTAAGTAATATCATTGCTGATGTTTCGTGGAATAAAGGCGAATTTTCATCTTATGTTTTAGATTGCTATTCTGATTTTGACGCCGACAAGTACATTGATGAGCTTATATCAATACACAATTACACTAATAAACAAGGTTCATCAGGCAAAGGTCTAGAATATATATATCAAGTAGCAAAAGAACTTGGTAAAACAGAAAAAGATGTTCAAGAACTAATATAATCCATTGAATATGATTTATAAAATTGGATTAGGGTTGGCTATAGCATTACTTATATGCTTATTCCCGATGCCTTATGGATATTACACCTTGATAAGATTTGCTTCAATGATAATCTTAGGATGTATGGCATTTGAATTCCACAAAGAAGGTAAGATACCACTATGTATAATAGCAGGTTCACTAGCCTTGTTATTTCAGCCATTCGTTAAGATTACACTTGATAAGATTACTTGGAATGTTATAGATGTATTAGTGGCTATTGCACTTATACTTTTATGGTACAAAAATAAAGAACAACAATAACAAATAATATATCTTATGTGGTTAGCCTTTGCACAAAGAAATAGTTGCCATCACAGGGAAGCCCTGATGGAACTTGGTTATATAAACTGGACAATGCACCGAACCAATTTTGAAGTTGGTGATATTGTATTCCTTTTTATGTCTGATGAAAGGAAAGTAGCTTTCAAGACAAAAGTAGTTGCCAAAGATTGTGATAGAACTGATATTGCTTATTGGCAAATTAAGCCCAATATGCACTTCACTTACAAGTTGGAATTGGTCAAGGAATACACAGGAAACAAGTTGGATGAAGATGATCTAATCCAGCACGGTTTCAAGGGTGGTAGAAGCATACAACATCCTATGAAGAACAATGATGAATTGTTTAGCTATATTGATTCAGTTTTTGAAGAAGATTAAAATGGCAAAAGGGAAATAGATATACAAGTTTTTTTCAACCTACATTTATGAAACAACAGAACTATTGTTGGATTTGGGTATTTATCACTTTAATGATTGTTGCTTGTACCAACAAAGAATCCAAAGAAACCAAACAAACAACAGAACCGACAGAAAATGCTATTGTTGTAAAACAAGAACCCAAAGTTTTAACAGCTGAGGATATATATGGACAATCCATAAATAAAGTAGCTATGATAATCAGTTATAAAGAAGGTGTACCGTACTCACAAGGCACAGGCTTCTTTGTTGATAAGAACACATTAGTTACGAACTTTCATTGTGTAGATGGATCAGATAGGTTGGAATTTAAGATTGCGGGTGATGAAGAAATCTACAAAGGGGCAAAAATCGTGAAAGTTTCAGAAGAATATGACCTTGCCATTATAACCACCAAACAAGATTTCCCTTACCTTAAAATTGATTCATTGGGAAATGAAAATATAGGTTCAAAGATATATGCTATTGGCAATCCAAGGGGTTTGGAAGGAACATTGTCTGATGGAATCTTGTCTGGAAAAAGGGATGAGAATGGTATAGAATACCTACAAATTACAGCACCTATAAACCCGGGTAATAGTGGAGGTCCAGTATTAAACAAGGATGGTGATGTTATAGGTGTTGCAACATTTACCTTCAAAAATAGCCAAAATCTTAATTTCGCAATGCCAATTAAGTATATTTCAAGATGTACTAATTATGTAAAGAGAGAACCCACACAGAAGCAAAAGAAGCATTTATATACAGATGAAGACAATGCTGTTAGCATTCCAAAATTTTCCATAGTTTCACAATATGATCCTTGTCAAGCATTTGTTGCAATTCGTAATAATACCGAACAATATGTCAATGGTATTATGGGACAGATGATTTTTTACGATAGAGCAGGTGAAATGTACGACTACTTTAATTTCACGATAAGAGAGTCCATTGCTCCCAAAATGACAAAACAAACATATATTGAAATAGGGGATCAACGCATACATCCTGGTCAATATTGGGGTACTCCAGAACAATTATATTACAAATTAAGAGAAACACCCAAATCTGGCATTTTTAGATTTGCTTATACAGGCGGATCAAGTGATTGGCTAAAGAATCAAGCAAGAACGATAGAAATCAGAATCCTTTATTATGATTTAGAGGAATAAACAACAACCCCACCCTAGGCAACTAAGGTGGGGTTTCTCTTACTCTTTTATCCACTTCCCTTCCTTCAGGGTTAGGCACACAGCCAAGGACTTTGGCAAATCAATCATTTCCTTCCATTCCTTCCCTGAATCAATGGCTGTGGTTTTGTTTGCCCACACCAATTTTGTAGGTTGTTTCTTCTACTTGTAACAATCCCTGATGAACTATTCTATTTTCTTCAGGCTGAAGATATAGCACTTATCCCCAATAAAATTCACATACATCCCCTAATCAAGCTTCATCTACTACATAGCATTGTATTTGCTTAGTTCCATATAAAGGCTATCCCAATCCTGATACCTGACTTTTATTTCAGCTATCCAATGACGGTTCTACTTGAATACACAATCAATCCTATCCATAGGATGGTTGGTAAACTTGTACTTTGTAATCTACCACTATTGTAGAAGCTATTCAAACTTGCTTCTACCTTCCAATTCGGCTTTTGAAAATTCATTCATAGTATTAAAATTTTACCATTTATTCTTCCATTATCTGAGGGCAATTTGCAAGGCTTAACCTTGTAGCCATATCTTGTAATATCGGTGGCAGTCGCTACCACCTTCAATCCATACTGATCATAAAGTCTTTGCAAAACTTCTTTCAGTTCCTTGTTTGATACCCGGCTTCCTGATGGGTATCTTGAATACAATTCTTTACTTATCATAAGATGAAAATTGGTTTTATGGGTTCTTCTTCCTTCACAGGTATATCTTTAGCTAAAAACTGACACTTGTAGCTGCACCTGCCCTTTGTGATGTAGTTCCCATCTTCAAAAGCTTTCAGGTACTTGCTGGTTGTCTGTCTTGTTATCTTTAATCTTTTGGCAATATCTTCCACCTTGGTTTCAGCAATATCATTCATATCAGGAAGGGCTATCAGCTGAAGATAAATCAGCATTCCCCTTTCCTTGGGCTTCAATGGTAAAGTCAGGATTGATGGCTTCAGCATCAAAAAATCCTTCTTCATCAATGGGAATGTATATTCGTTGAACTTGTATTCTGGATTGTTTGGTGATTGATGTTGTGTGCAATCTATGAATCCTTTTTCTTTCAATCTTTTTATTGCATCTTCCACCTTGCTAAGTGCTATGTTGTACTTGTCAGCAATGGTACGCATACCAATCTTGGAAGTGCCTGAATCCTTCTGAAAATCTATGGCTGCATAGACCAATACATCTATGAACTTTGTTCCTTCATCCAATTCAAGAAACTTCCTTGGTATCTGAATAAACTGTGTTCCCATTGGTAGCAAATGTGGAATTGTTGATGAAGATAAAATCTGAAGTGTGCTTTATCAATCTATTGAATAAGCCTGAGCCAAAGTGCTTCCTTGCTTCCAATCTATTCTTGAAAAATTGCTTGGTGGGCTTGTGGTAAATCATAGCATTACTTTTTGATTGTAGTTTGTAAATGTGCTTATCTGAAAACTGAAATATTGAATCTATAAGCCCCTGAAGTGTCAATGTTAAATTTTGGGTACTAATCCATACAATATATATTCTATAGCCTAGTATGGATATGTACCCATTTTTTAACATCACCCCTTTAAGCATTCATAAATTGCATAGAATACCTGAGTGGGAAAATGTGATGTGAAAAACAAGAATTGGAATCACTTGGTGGGCTTGGCAAAGTATCTATTTTTAATAGACATTGAAAATGAAAATAAAGGAAGTCACATAGACTTCCTGATTTGGGGTTTCAGCACCCCTTCACGCAGAAAAATGGAAAAATGAACTTTGTAGAATGACTGATATATCTTTCATTCTCAGCTATACAATTATAGTCATCTTCTGACGGATTCCCAAATAAAAAATGCACATTCTTGAATTAGACACTTTAGGGGCTTCTAAAGTGCTTATTTGGGGGTGTGAGCTAAAAAGCATTTTGCCGATGGAGAGCAAAAAGTTGATTTTCAAAGGTGTTTTTTTCAAACAACACCCTTCATCTTAAACCTGATTTTCCCACTTGAATCCTGATTCTTATGTATAGATTTCAAAAAAGAATAAAAAAAGTGGTAATTCTACAAACAATTCGCCCACTTCAGTTGTTATAATTGTAGCAGATCTGTTGGCTTAAAGTTTTCTACCGATTTCTTTTGGGAATGTGCCTTGAATATCTGATGCTATGTGTACAATAGCATCACATAAGTTATTCTAAATGCGAAAAGAAGGCAAGGGATAGGATTTTTTGGGGTAATAGGGATTTTTGCGTATTACCCCAAAAGATTTCCCAGTTCAATGATGTAGCCTTTGATGGCACTTCTTACATACTGATAATAGATTGGTGTAGTTGTAAGCTACATCAAGTTTTTTTGTGCCTTCATATTTGGTAAAGCTATCTATGTGGTGTACATCTATTGCTGGTGTGATGATACCTTTTGCCAAGCACAATTCACATAGTGGGTTCTACTGAAGCTTTGCTTGTCTGAGCTTTTGCCACTTTGCTGATTGGTATATCTTTTGCCGATCTTCCACCTTAACCTTCCTGATTGGTTTTGCCTTGGGCTTTATGAGATATGGCATACAGCTTTCAATTTCGTTATCAAATCAGCATCTTTATCGGTGATGGCTTCTTCATCCTTGATAAAGTCAGGAATGGTGATTTTATCTTCTTCAAGGGTGTAGAACCTGTTGCACTTATCATCCCTATAGTATGCCCCTTTCAGCTGATTGAACAACCACCTGAACTATTCCTTGAAATCCTTGTCAGGATTGTATTTGTAGGTCAGCTTCAGGTAGGTATCATTGAATATATCCATATCATCAGCACCCTTCACAAGTTCATTGCAAAGCTGATGGTAGTTCTACAATAGCAACTTAGTTACCGATACATTAAGTATAGCCTTTTCAAGGTTACACTACATTCTTTTGAATTTATCCCAATTATACATATCCCTTACTTTTTTCATATTTATCAATAAAATCTTCCAATATAAATCTTATCAATGTGGATTTCTTCATCTTCAATTCTTCACAGATATTATCTAATTCAAATGCCTACCTTGGTGTAGGTCTGAAACCGATGATTTTGCTTTTTGTATTCTTCATAAATTTATCATTTGGTAATAATCAAATATATTATTAAAAAATTGGAAATCAAAATCAAAGACCCACTTTCAGGGATTACCATCCTAGGGTACATTCGGCTTCATTATTTACCTATAAAGGCTTGATAAAGTCCTGAAATGGCTGTGTTAAACACTTTTTTGTATGAAGAATAAAGATGATTTCCTATGAATTAAAAAAATGAAGTTATGGCAAATTTTGTAATTCCCAAGAACCTTGAACCTGAAGCCAAGACCTATATGTAGAATGTGCTTCAGATGCTTGAAGAAAATGGTATTATTGAAGATGTGGATGATGCAGCCATCCAAATGTTGGCTTACAATTACAGTACATTCATCAAAGCAAGTAAGATAGTAGAAAAAGATGGATTGACAGTGACCAGTGATCGTGGAAACATAGCCGAACACCCAGCGGTCAAGATAGGTAGAGATGCACAAACTTAGGCTTTGAAAGTAATGACTGAATTTGGATTGACTGCAAAGTCCAGAAGTAAGTTGCCAAAATTAGATGAAGGCAACAATGAAGAATCACCCTTGGAAACCTTTATAAAAAGCAAGAAGCAATGAATGTATTAAGTTTGTTTGATGGTATCAGTTGTGGTCAAATAGCCCTTGAAAAAGCGGGTATAAAAGTAGATAAGTATTTTGCAAGTGAGATAAAACCGATTGCTATAAAGGTAACACAAGCCCATTATCCCAATACAATTCAGTTGGGTGATGTACGAAACATCAAGGCTGAAGATTTGCCCAAGATAGATTTGCTGATTGGTGGAAGTCCTTGCTAGGATTTCAGTATGGCAAACCTTACAAAGGATGGGCTTGATGGTGAGAAGTCAAGTTTGTTCTTTGAATACCTCAGGCTACTTCAGGAACTGAAGCCGACCTACTTCTTGCTTGAAAATGTAAAGATGAAGAAGGCTGACTAGAAGAAGATTTCAGCTTTGCTTGGAGTTGAACCAATAGCAATCAATAGCAACCTACTTTCAGGGCAAGCAAGACCAAGATTGTATTGGACTAACATACCCAATGTAGTAGTTCCTGATGATAAGGGGATAATGCTTCAGGATATACTTGAAGATGGATATTGCCCACTTCCAAAGAGCAGATGCTTGTTGGTGAGTGATTCAAGACCCCTGACAACACCAGTGAAGATGTTCCATAGATTCCACAGATATTCCTTCACAACACTTATCTTCAAGGATAGACAACACTATGAAGATTGTGCCAAGTATCATGATGAACACTTTGCCGATATGAAGGCAAGTGACATAGTATGTGATAGTGATGTATTTGATGGTGTACGCTACTTTACCAAGAAGGAAAGGGAAAGGTTGCAAACTATGCCTGAAGGTTATTGTGATAACCTGACTTGGAAGGAATGTGCTGATGTGCTTGGGGATGGTTGGACTGTTGATGTAATTGCACACATATTTTCACACTTACCCAATGGCAAAGATTAAGAAGAAGCCCATCTTGGATGAAGGTGGGAATATCGTAGGATATGAAGCCCCTGATAAGGGTATCAGAATTGTGGTGTGTAGCAAGAAGGAAGCCGATCCCATCATCATTAAAAACCACTATAGCCATAAGGTGACAAAGAACAGCTTCCTTAGTTTCCTGGTCTACCATTATGGGAAGGTCGCTGGTGCCTTGCAAATTGGATATGGTACAAACCCAAGGAAGAAGGGTGAATACAATCCTGATGAAGTCAGGGAATTTGATAGGATGTGGCTTTCAGATGATATGCCCAAGTATAGTGAAACAATCACACTTTCCTTGTTGCATCATTACCTGAGGAAAGCACACCCTGAAATCAAGCACCTGATAAGCTATGCCGACAATAGTAGTGATGTAGGAAACGAAGGCACAATCTACAAGGCTGCTAACTATAGGATGATTGACAAGATAAAATCTGATTTTTACATCTTGGAATCAGGGGAAAGGGTTCATCCAATCAGTATGTGGCACAGGCACGGAACAAGAAAATGGGCTTTCCTACAATAGCAATACCCCAACATCAGGAAAAGTGATGGCTTCTAGATTAAATATGTTTATGACTTATGAAACCTTACTATAGATATGCAAATGATGTGGCAAGTGGAAAGGTTGTTGTAGGTGAGAATATCAAGCTGGCAATAGATAGATTCCATTCAGACTTACTAAGGGAAGATTTGGATTTCAGGGAAGATGTTGTTGATAATGCCATCAGCTTCATCAGTACCCTGAAGCACTTTACAGGCAAATCTTCAGGATAGAACTTCATCCTTCAGGATTGGCAAGCATTCATTGTAGCCAACATTGTTGGTTGGTATTGGAAAGGAACTGATAATAGAAGATTCAGTAGTAGCTACATAGAGATAAGCCGAAAACAAGGCAAGACAGCCCTTGCTGCTGCCCTATGTATTTACTTCCTGATTGCTGATGGTGAAGATGGTGCTGAAGTGGATTTGGCTGCCAATAGCAAGGAACAAGCCAAGATTGCTTTTTCATTTTGTAGCACCTTCACCAAACAACTTGACCCCAAGGCAAAGTATTTGAAAGCCTATAGGGATTCAATACTTCTGGACTTGAACAATAGCAAGCTGAAGGTATTTGCTGCCGATGATTCAAAGCTTGATGGATTCAATGCTTCCTTTGGACTTATTGATGAATACCATTCAGCCAAGAATAGCAAGGTCAGGGATGTTATCAAATCTTCAATGGGTATGAGACAGAACCCCCACCTTTGCACCATCACAACAGCTGGGTTTGATAAAACACTTCCTTGTTACAAATTAAGAAGTACAGCAATTGATGTGCTTAATGGGCTGAAAGAAGATGATAGTATGTTCATTGCTATCTATTGCTTGGATGATAAAGATGATTGGACTAAAGAAGATAATTGGGTGAAGTGTGCTCCTAACCTTGATGTGACAGTTACAAGGAAGTACATCAAGGATCAGGTACTAAGTGCCATCAACAATCCTTCAGAAGAAACTGGTGTAAAGACAAAGACCCTGAACCTTTGGTGTGATACATCAGAAGTGTGGCTACCTGAAACCTACCTTGTGAGGGCAAGCAAGAAGATTGATTGGAATACCCTGAAGGACAAGCCTTGCTACATCGGTGTAGATTTGGCTGCCACCTCAGACCTTACTGCCGTTTCATATATGATTGTGGATGATGGTATCTACTACTTCAAAACTGACTATTACCTACCTGAATCAGCCCTGACTGAGAAACCACAAAGGGAGCTATACAAGTATTGGAAACAGATGGGCTTGCTGAAGATTACTGAAGGCAATGTGACTGATTACGATTACATCACCAATGATATGATGGGCTATAGTAACATTGTCAGCATCCAGAAGGTGGGATATGACCCATACAACAGTACCCAATGGGCAATTGATGCAACTGAAAAAGGATTGCCATTGGAACAATACCCACAGAACCTTTGCAACTTCAACAAGCCGACAAGGGAAATGGAAAGGCTGATACTATCAGGAAGGGCTGTGATTGACAACAACGAAATAACAAGATGGTGTTTCAAGAATGTTTCCCTGAAGTCAGACCACAATGGCAATGTGAAGCCCAACAAAGCTTTCAGGGAAAAGAAGATCGATGGGGCTATCAGTATGATTCAGGCTTTAGGTGTGTACTTGACTACACCCCATTACACAAACGAAATAATGACAATATAATATGAGTTGGTTTAGTAAAAAGAAGAACGAACAAATAGAAGAACGCAGTAGTAGCTTTGACTACTTGATGTACAATGGTATTGGGGCATATACCACAAACAAGGCTTTGCTCCTTTCCACAGTATACAGGTGTGTTGAAGTTATTTCAGATTCGGTGGCATAGTTGCCACTTGAAACATACAAACTTGATACATCAGGCTACAAGGTGAAGTTCACAAGCCATCCCACTTATAGGCTTCTTAACTATGAACCGAATAGTAGAATGACCAGATTCACCTTCATCAAGACCTTGGTTGTATCAACCTTATTGAAGGGAAATGGGTATGCCTACATTGAAAGGGATAATGAAGGCAATGCTGTTGCTTTGCACTACATCCCTTCAGACTTGGTGACAATCATTCAACCCAAATCCCTTCAGGAAAATGTAGCCTATAGTGTGACAGGATTACCCAATTTGATTGAAGCTTGCAATATGATCCACATCCTGAATTTCAGCTATGACGGAATCACAGGCATAAGTACCCTGACACACGCAAAGAACACCCTTGGCTTGGCTTCAGATAGCGAAGCACACGCTTCAGGGTTCTTCAAAGGGGGTGCAAACTTGGCTGGTATTCTGACAGTACAAAGTACCCTGACATCAAAGCAAAAACAAGACTTGAAAGCAAGTTGGCAAACAGCCTTCAGCCCATAGACCGGGCAGCCCAATGGTGTTGCAGTCCTTGAAGGAAATATGGACTTCAAGCCCATCACAGTGAATCCTACTGATGCACAATTGTTGGAAACAAGACAATTCAATGTTATTGATATATGCAGGTTCTTTGGTGTGTCACCAGTCAAGGCATTTGACTTATCCAAATCAAGCTATAGCACAGTTGAAGCAACCAACCTTTCCTTCCTGACTGATACACTTTCACCCTTGTTGGAAAAGATAGAGCTGGAGTTTGAAAGGAAGTTGTTCAAGCCTTCAGAAAAGGAATCCATTGATGTAAGATTTGACACTTCAAGGCTGTTGAGAGCCGACAAGCAAAGCCTAGCCAACTACTACAGCACCCTTTTCAATATCGGTGTAGTAAGTTGCAATGAGATCAGGAAGGAAATTGATTTGCCTTACATAGAAGGTGGTGATTCCCATTTCGTACAAGTGAACCTGATGGAAGTGAACAAGGCTGCTCAGAACACACCTTCCAACAACAGCATCACAAATGAAAATGTTAAACAATAAATTGTATCATTATATGAAAGAAGTAAGAATGATGAATGAGAATATCAGCACTTAGCCTGATTCAAGAAAAGTTGAAGGATATGCTTTGGTATTCAATAGCGAATCAAGGGATTTAGGTGGCTTTGTAGAAGTGATTGAGCCTAGAGCCTTGGAAGGTGTGGTAGAAGCTTCAGATATACTTTGCTTGCTCAACCACAATGTAGATAAGGGAGTATTGGCAAGATGCAACAAAGGTGTTGGAAGTCTTGATTTATCCATTGATGAAAGGGGCTTGAAGTATAGCTTTGAAGCACCCAACACAAACCTTGGTGATGAACTTTTGGAAGGATTAAGAAGGGGTGACATTACCAATTCAAGCTTTGCCTTCACGGTCGGTGAAGACAAGTGGACTAAAAGGAATGATGGTTCTTACCTCAGAACCATTAGCAACATCAAGGAAATGTTTGATGTAAGCCCTGTGTATAGAGCAGCCTATGATGCCACTTCAGTAAAAGCCGACACAAGAGGAATGGATCAAGCCAAGGCACAAGAGAAAAAAGAACTTGATGATTATTACAACGAACTTAGAAAATCTATTGTATGAACAGTGTGGAGTTATTGGATAAGAAGAACCAGCTGAAGATAAAGGCTGATGCAATTCTTTCAGGTGCTGAAAAGGAATCACGAAAGCTCAACGATGAAGAACAAAGCAAGTTTGAAGCCCTGAAGAATGAGATAAAGGATGTTGAAAACGAAATCAGAGATTTAACAAGTAAACTTAACAAAGAAACAACAAAAAGAAGTATGGAAAACTTTTCATTATTAAAGGCTATCAATGATGTAGCCAACAACAGACAATTGGATGAGAGAAGCCAAGAAGTGGTAAACAATGGTATTGCCGAAATGAGAAAGGCAGGTTTATCATATAGTGGTCAGATTGTATTGCCTATTGAGAATAGAAACATTCAGGCAACTGTTGAAGCCAATGGTCAGGAAGTAGTGGCATAGGACAAGCTTAATATCCTTGAACCACTCAGATCAAACCTTGTGCTTAACGCAGCTGGTGCCAACTATATGACCGGCTTGGTAGGTAATGTAAGCATTCCTTCTTATTCAGGAAGTAATGTGGGTTGGGCTGGTGAGATAGAAGCAGCTAAAGATGGTAGTGGTACATTCTCAGAAGTGGTCTTAGAGCCTAAGAGAATCACAGCCTATATTGATGTATCAAAGCAGTTCCTTATTCAGGATTCAGCTTCAGCTGAAGCATTGATAAGAGCTGATATTGTGAAAGCCATTTCACACAAGCTTGAAGAAACAATCTTAGGCAATGAAGCTGGCAACAACAAGCAACCCAAAGGTATCTTCAATGGTGCTACAGCCCTTGAAGAAGTTTCTTATGAAGCTATGGTGGATATGGTAAAGACCTTAGAGGAAGCCAATGTTTCAGGTGATTTCAAATACATTGTTTCACCTTCAGCGAAGGCTAAATTGAAGACTACAAAGAAGGATGCTGGTAGTGGCTTATTCGTTATGGAGAATGGTGAAATTGATGGTATTCCTGTATTGAGTACATCAGCTTGTAAGGGTGTATTGCTTGGCAAGTTTGATGATTATGTTATCGGTCAATGGGGAAGTATTGACTTGACAATTGACCCATATTCACAGGCTACCAATGGCAATGTAAGATTGGTGGTGAATGCCTACTTTGATGCCAAACCAAGACGAGCTGAAGCATTCGTGGCTAAAACACTTGCTTGATAACCATTAAAAAGATTGGCTATGTATGTAAAACTAGAAACAGCAAAGAAGCACTTGAATATTGATGATTCCTTTACTGATGATGATTCTTACATCACCCTTTTGATGTAGGTTGCCGAAGATGCAGTTTCTAAGCATATAGACAAGCCTTTGGTAGAAATTGAAGATGGCAAGGGGGAACTACCCCCAGCCATCCTTCATTCATTGCTTCTACTGATTGGTAATTTGTATGCTACAAGAGAGCCTATTGCATACACTTCAGTAATCAAAGTGCCTTATACCCTTGACTATCTTTTGGGGCTATACAAGCACTATCATCTACCATAAGGACTATGAGGGCAGGACTATTAAACAACATCATTTCAGTTGAAAAACCTGAAGTGATAAGTGATGAATATGGTGCAAATAGCCTGAAATGGGTGCAGCATATTCCATAGACCAGGGCAAAAGTCACCTATAGTAGTGGTTCAAGAGCCAATGAAAACAATGAAATAATCTTTGCCTATGAAGTGGTCTTCACCATTCGTATCTATCACAAGGTTGATGAAAGGATGAGGATCATTTGGGAAGGCAAGAAATACCGAATACTTTCCATTGAAGAAGATAGGACACTTCAACAACTAACCATCAAAACCGAACTTATCAATGAGTAATGTTGCAATTGATGATACTTCAGTCCAGAATCTTTTCAATGCCTTGAATGATGATGCAAGGAAGAAGATCTTGTTTTCAGCCCTGAAGGTAGGTGGATAGAAATTGGCTGAAGGTACCAGAACATAGTTGAAGACCAAGCTTGGTTCAGGGGCTACTACCCCCAATAGATGGAATGGAAAAACTATGGAAAGTGGAATCAGGGTGAAAGCCCTGAAGGATTATTGTGAAGTGGATGTGAATATAATGGGTGATTTCAGGCTCAGATTCTTTGAAAAAGGTACACAACTTAGACAAACGAAGAAGACAAAAGCCAACAGGGGTGCAATCAAGGCATTGTACTTCTTTCAGGCAGCAAGAGCCAAAGAAGGTGAAATCACTTCGGTAATCAATAATTCCATAGCTGAATCATTAAAAAGGATAAAGGAATGAGTGGATTGGCAATAGGTAAGGCTATTAAAAGCATACTTGGTGGAATTGAAAAGGTTTATCCTTTGGTGGCTGATGAAGGCACAACCTTCCCCTTTGTGGTGTATAGAAGAAGTGCTTTGACACCTTCATCCACTAAGGACAGATACAACCATAAAGAATCCACTATAGTTGAAATTATAGTAGCATCAAATTCTTATCCTGAAGGCATAAACTTAGCCGAATAGGTCAAGGATAAGATGGAAAATACAAGGGGAATCTTCAATGATGTGAATGTGGGTGAAATCACCCTGATAAGTGCAGATGAAGATTATTTGGAAGATACATTTATACAAAAAATGAATTTTAATATTGAAATAATATGAGTGTAATTAAAGGAAGCGATTTAATGCTTTTTGTGGAAGGTAAGGCTATTGCTTATGCAACAAGCCACACTTTGACAATCAGCGCAGACACCAAGGAAACAAGTTCAAAAGATTCAGGTGGCAAGTGGTAGACCTCAGAAGTCGGTGTGCTTAGTTGGACTTGTAGCAGTGAGAATCTTTGTGCCGATGCCGATGCTGGTGTCAGCTTTGATAAGTTGTTTGAATATATGACTGCAAGAAAACCCATCACAGGTGTATTTGCTTTGGAAGGCAATTCAACCAACCTTGAAGAAGGCAAGTTGGATCAAGCACCAACTTCAGGATGGACACCCAAGGCTGGTGATGGATATACTGGTCAGATGATCATAACAAACTTGGAAAAGAATGCCCCCAATGGTGAGAATGCCACAATCAAGGTAGATTTTACAGGTGTGGGAGCTTTAACAAAGGTGACAGCTTGATAACTAACTTTATCCCTTTATACCTTTCATTCTAGAGGGTGTAAGGGGATTTTTTATTTACGAATTATGAAAATCACAATCAAAGGAAAAGAATACAAAGTAAAGTACACTATCAGGGCTTTGTTCATCTATGAGCAGATAACAGGCAAGCCATTCAACATAGTGACACTTTTTGATAATTACCTATTCTTCTATTGCCTGATATTAGCCAACAACCCAAATGATGTGTTGGATTTTGATGATTATTTGGATGCCATTGATTCTGATAAGGACTTGTATTCACAACTTACAAAGGTGGTGGAATCCTATCAGAAGTATGACACCCTTCTATCAGGTGAAGATGATGGGGATGATAAAAAAAAAGATTGAGCATTTCTGAATTGTATGCCATCCTGACACTTCAGTTGGGCTATCCCCCTTCCTATGTGTTGGATGAAATGTAGATGTACGAAGTCAGGGCTGTTATGAATCATCAACACTTTGCCCACAAGGATAGTTGGGAACAAGCAAGATTGGTAGCCTACATAGTAGCCCAATGTAATAGTACAAAAAAGCTCAAGCTTCAGGATATATCAACATTTTATTGGGAAGAACCTGAAGCTGATGATACATACATATCCACTTCAGATGTACAAAGATTAAGAGATAAGGCAAAGTTTTATTTAACTAAAATGGAAACTGAAAATGGCTACTGATTATGTTGTAAGGTTTACGGGATAGGACAATCTTTCAGGCACTATCAATGGTGTGAAGCAAAAGCTTCAGGAAGTGGGTTCAGCTTCTTCATAGATTGACCAGATTACCGAAAAATTCAAAAGGATTGAAAGTTCCACAGCACCTGTCAAAAGGAAGTTAAGGGATTTGAAGGAGCTGATGGCTCAAATGAATCTGGATGGACTTAGTGACACTTCCATCTTCAACCAAATGGTACAATAGGCAGGTGCTTATGAAGATGCCATTGCTGATGCTTCACAAGCAACAAGAGCCTTTGCCAATGACAACTTCAAACTTCAGGCAATGGCTGAAGGACTATAGGGGTTGGCTGGTGCAGCATCGGTGGCTACTGGTATAATGGGCTTGCTTGGTTCAGAGAATGAAGATGTAGCCAAAGCCCTGATGAAGGTACAAAGTGTGTTGGCTATTGTGAATGGAGTTCAGGCAGTAGCTAATGCCCTGAATAAGGATTCAGCTTTAATGTTGAGAATCCAACAAGTCAGGATGCTTGCTAAGACTGCCGCCACCACTTCTGATTCAGTTGCCACTACCATCAACACCACAGCTGTTGGGGCTAATACTGTGGCTACCACAATCAATACCACAGCCCAAAATGCTTGGAATGTAGCCAAGGCAGTAGCCAAGGCTTTATTGGGTGATTGGACTGGTCTTGTACTTGTGGGTGCTGTTGCTTTGGGTACTTATGCCCTTGCTACCTCAGATTCTACTGATGAACTTGAAAAGCAAGCAAAGGCTACTGATAAGGCAAAGGAAGCCCAAAACAAATACATTGATGATTTAGCTAATAGCACAGGTCAGCTTGTAGCCAAATTCAAGTTGCTTCAGAATGAATGGAACAACCTGAAGAATATTGCCGAAAAGGAGCAATGGATAAAGGACAATGCAACAGAGTTCAGAAATCTTGGGCTGAAGGTTGATGACCTGAAAACAGCCGAAGATATATTTGTGAACAACACTTCCAATGTTGTTACTGCATTGAAGGCACGAGCATCGGCTATGGCTGCCCAAAATATGCTGACCGAAGCCTATACTGAATACTACAAGAAGATAATGGAAGCCGACAATTCAGTTGCTGGTGGTGGCTACTACAACAAGTATTCAGGAAATGGTGGCTATTGGAGTAGAACCCCCAACATTACTGATGAAATGAAGGCAGCTGGTGTCACCACCAAAGACTTCAACACAAAGACTGTCACCAGAAGAAGTGGCTCTATGGTCTATGATACCTATGAATATCAGGAATCACAAACTGTAATTGATAAAGTCAATGCCTATAGATTGGAACAAGCAAGGGCAACCAACAAGGCAATCAAGGCTGAAGCTCAGGCTGAATTGGACAAAGCTGTGAATTTTGCCACTGGCAAGATCAACGAAGCCAATCAGGTAATAGCTGAAAATGGTTTGGATTTTAATCAAAAAGGTGGTTCAGGAACAACAACTACTACAACAGCCACATCCACTAAGAGCAAAGAAACCAAGCCTTCTGGACCTACTTATGACACTGGTTCCTTGGCTGATTTGGAAGCACAATATAGGAAGCTTGAAGATGAACTTAAAAACACGAATGTTTCCCCTGAAAGGTTGCAATAGATAAATGCTGAAAAGGAAGCACTCAATCAGCAAATAGAAGCCTTGAAGATTAGAAATGGGCTAATGCAAGCCAAGGCAACAATATCCCCTGAGGAATCAAAAAGAAACACCTACAAGGATGCCAAAGGGCAAATTGAATAGATTGAAAGTGATTTGCAAATGGGAATCATCCTTGATGTTGCCGAAGCTGAAAGGTAGATAGCCGACATAAACCAAAAGCTGATTGAATTAGGGCTTACCCCTATACCCATCAAGCTTACACCTACTGAAGTTGAGAAGAAAAGAATGGCTTATGAGAATGCCGAATAGAAGGTGCAACAAATTCAATCTGATTACAAATTGAACATCATAGGCTAGGATCAGGCAAAGGAACAATTGGCTGAGATAAACAAGGAACTTGAAGAACTTGGGCTGAAGAAGATTGAATTGTATGTTACTTCTGAAGGGTTGGAAACAACAACCGAAGCCATTGAATCCTTCAAGAGCAATATGGATAGTATTGCATCAGCTGTGGGTGATTTTGGTAATTGCTTCAGTTCACTTTCAGAAGCCATCGGTGGTACTGGTGGAGCTATGTTGGAAATGGCAGGTCAGACAATGTAGGCTGTTGCCCAAATCATCCCTTAGGTTGTAGCCCTTATTGGTGCAAAACAAGGTGAAGCACTTGCTTCAGGTACTGCATCAGCGGCGGGTTTACCATTCCCAGCCAACCTTGCTGCCATTGCTTCAATCATTGCTACCATCACAGCCTTGTTTGCTTCATTCGCTGGTAAATTCGCTGATGGTGGTGTTATTTCAGGTGGCTCTTTTCACGGTGATAGATTGCTTGCTAGAGTGAATGCAGGTGAAATGATCCTGAACCAAAAGCAACAAGGTTCTTTATTCAGGGCTTTGGATGGTGGCTTTGGTGCTTCATCATCAGGAAGGGTTGAATTTGAAATAGCAGGTTCAAAGCTGAAGGGGGTGCTTAGAAACTATGATAACAAACTAAGTAAAATTAAATGATATGATATACACAGGTCAATTTGCTGACATAAACAACAAGATTTACAAAGTAACCATAACCACAAATTCAGGAAATCAGACCAAATCAGTAACACTAGGGGGAAACCCCTTTGTTACTGAAATGGATTCAGACAACAAACTGATTTATTGCCCGGTCAAATACCAATCAGCCACAGTTGCTATCATCACACCTGACTACAATTTTGACATCTATAGCCCCAAGGCATAGAACACGAAGGTTGAACTTACTGATGAATCAGGGGCTATTGTATGGGTGGGATATGTTACCCCCAACTTGTATGATATGGGCTTTGTGGAAGAAAGGGAAGAAATAGAAATTGAATGTATTGATGGGCTTTCAACCTTGCAATATATCAAATACAAGACTGACAAGAAACAAGTGGTAGATTTCCTTTACTTATTCAGGAAGCTTCTTCAGGCTTGCAATTGCTATCAGAAGTTCTATGTGAGCAACAACATACAACTTACAAAATATGGTACTGATAGCATCCTTGATAAGCTTTACATATCTGAAGAAAACTTCTTTGACAAGAAGGAAGATGATGAAACTGATGATGAAGTGGCTTGGACTATGTAGGATGTATTGGAAGAATTGTGCCAGTTCTTGGGGGTGTCGGCTGTTGCTGATGGTAGCTCAGTCTACTTCTTGGATTATGATGCCATCAAGAAAGGGAATAATAACTACTATGAATATCAGGTGCAAGGTACAGGCAAGCCAACACTAAGAACCATCAGCTTTACAAAGACAATCACTGCCAAAGATTATAGTGAATCAGGGGCAACACTATCCCTTGATAATGTCTACAACAAGGTTTCAATCAAGGCTGACTTGTACACCTTTGACACAGTAATCCCTGAAATGTTCGGTACATTGGAAAACATCACCAAGGATTCAGATAGTTCACTTCAGACATCAGTAACGGCTGAAAAAGGTATGTGGGGTGAAGTTGTACAAAATGAGATTGGCAATACTACTTCCACCATCAACAACAATATGATAGTAATGGTGGATAGAGTTTACAACCCACAAGAAAAGGAATATGGGGCTTTCAATGCAGTGTTTGTAAAGTATTTCAACAACCCAAACTACAAATTTTTCAAGTACAATTCATCAGGTCAGGATGTGACTTCAAGCACCACTTCCCTGAACTACACCGATACTAAAACGATGTATGGGGCAACCATTGCAAAGTTCTTTGTAACCCAATTGAAGAACAAATCTACTGACTACTATACAAGCTGGATTCTTACCTATCTATTTGGTCAAGTCAGTGATGAACTAAGGGCTAAGTACCTTGATAAACTTTTGGCTGAAAACCAAGTTTCAAATGTGGATTTCAAAAACTACATTATGCTTCTGAATCCACCAGCAAACCATATCAGCAATAGCAATATCACAAGCTATCCCTACTTTCAAACAGTGGTAACTGATAATAGTGCTTTGTTTGGTGGGGCTAATGCCTACCTGATTATTTCAGGTGATGTGATTTACCACTATATGAATGAAGACCCTTATCCCATTCCTGAAGGGGAATGTGACATCAGAGAAGGTCGCTATGCCATTGATGATGGGCAAGCTTATCTGTTGGCAAGGTTGTAGTGGGGAAACATCTATTGGGATGGAAACGATTGGGTAAACACAGCAACCACATTCTAGATTCCTTTTATAAAGTCAGGGGCTAGTGCTAGTGAAAGAAGGGCTGATGCAACAATGTTCAAAGCCAATTCAATCCCCAACACAGTAAACTGGAGAATCGGCACGAAGGAAAAGGGCTATCTTATCAAGATGCCTTCAAATGAAGTGATTTCAGGGCTTCCCATACTAACGGTATTCAAGCCCTATGACCCCAATTTCCATAGTACAAAAAGTGGTGACAATCAGGGACAGCATTACAAATTCAATTGTGTTTTCCTGAAGGATTTTGATATTAAGGCTATCATTGGTGATCCTTCCTTTAGTGGTGTCGGTGATACTGATACCGTCTACACCAATACCATCAATGATGAATTTGTAACAGAACTGAAGGAAATAAAGTTCAAGATTGCCACTTGGGATAACAAGAAGCCCAACTTTAGTGCTGTGGCTTACAAGGAAAATGGGAAGTATCAGTATTTAGATAAGCTATTCAACAACGCTTGTATTGCTGGTGAAACTATCTGGACCGGCTCTGATGATGTGAATGGATTGGAAGGGCTTAGATAGGAAGAACACCTGATTTATAAAATAGTGAATCAGTATAGCACACCTTCCATCATCCTGAACCTTTCCCTAAGGAATGATAATCCTATTTATGGACTTTATAGGAACACCACCATTTCAGGAAAGGATTTCATTGTGGACTATGTGAATATTGACTACAAGCATAACAAGTAGGAAATAAAACTGATTGAAAAGAAATGAAAATAAACAAATACAATGTAAGCAAAGAAGGTGGTTCTGATGCCAGACAAGTTCAAAGTGGCACACTTATCAACAGCATCAGCAACAAGGATGCTGAAGTGAGTGATGAAGCACAAAGATTGAAGGAAACACACTTGATATTTGGATAGCCATTCAATGGCTCTTAGGATGTATCAGGTGATATTTCCAATGCTTAGAATATCACAGCTTCAGGTGGTGATTTGACCATCATACAAGAAACCGATGATGAAGGTGTGAATGGTGGCAACATCATTGCTGATGGAAACATCTTGGCTGGTGGAAATGTAAGTGGAAGCAAGTTTATCGGTGATGTTGAAGCTGATTTGGTTAGTGCAAGTGAAGGTGATATAGCCCTGATAAATGCCAACAACATCAATGTAGGTGGTATTGTTGCCATTGAAGATAAACTTAGATTGAAAGGGGCTAATGAACTTGATATGTATACAGATGAAGATGGAACTTGGTTTGAAGGTGGCTTGAACTATTGGTTTGATGGTTCAGTCAATGCTACTGAAGTAATTGCTGATGATATACAAACTGAACACATATAGGCAACCAATGCTGATGTTCTTGATACATTAGATACAAACAACCTGAAAGGGGTGTTAGCTGAAATCAGCAAGATAATTTCTGAAAACATTGAAGTAGATAATCTGACAGTAAAGAAGGCTGCCCACTTCTTCAAACTGATTATAGATGAAATTAAAAGTGTAGGCGGTCAGATCATTATCAGCCCCACCAATGCCACCTTTGATAAGGTGGTAATGAATGGTTCTGATTTCAAGTGCTACTTCAGGGCTGAAGAAGGCGAAAAGAAGATTGACAACCAATTTGAATTAGATGACCAGGTAGTATGCCAAACCTTCAACGCTGCTGAAGGTACCAGCTACAATGCAAGCAACAAGTTCTATTGGCGATTGGTGGTCGGCAAGGGTTCTGAAGAAGTGGATGGTGTTAAGTACCATTACATCATTCTTTCAGATTCAGATAAGGATATTGATTGCAATGGAGTTCCTGAAGATGGTGATAAGGTGGCTTTGTTGGGAAATAGAACTGACACTAGTAGACAGAATGCCATCATCATTAGTGCTTATAGTGCAGCCTTCTTGGATAATGGTATAGAACCACCATTCATAGTGCAATACAAGGGAATCAGCAACTACAACCTTTCAACCCGTAGGAATAGCGTAATCAGTAATGGTTTGAACTTATTTAAGGGTGATTTCATCCTGACTTCAGGGGAAGATGTATCAGGTTAGATGGCTGAGATAAAACAAGTGGCTAATGATATAAGCTTGTTAGTTCAAGAACCTACACAAGTGAATATCTTTGAAAGCTCAGATGGTAACAACTATGGATGTTGGCAACCATACGGCACAAGCTCCATCAGCAAGAAATACAATACTGATAATGTATTGGTATTGGGTGGTGCTAGTGGTGGGTACATCCTTCAGCCTTCCAAGTATTACATCACTACAAACAAATTGAAGGTTTCTTTGAATGTTTCAGAACTTCAAGGATTGGCTAGTTATTACAAAATAGAGATTGCCAACAAATCAGGTACTTCCATTTCCAATACTTACAACCTTGTTTCAGGAAATGGTAGCTACAACTTTACCTTGAAAAGCATACCCAATGATATTGTTTACCTGAAGATAACAGTGGCAGCAAATGCAAGATGTGCCTTCAAGAATGAAATATCCTACATTGGAAGTGTACCCAACAGGCTTGCTTCAATTGAAGTAGATGTTGATTCCATTACTTCAAGGGTTTCAACAGCTGAAGGGAATATTGCCGAAGTCACACAAAAGGCTGATGGACTAACAACGAAGGTGGCGAATGCTGAAGGGAATATTGCACAAATATAGCAAACCACCAACAGCATCACTTCAAGGGTAACAAGTGTGGAAGGAAATGTTTCTTAGCTATCACAGAAGGCAAATGAGCTATCAAGCAGGGTAAGTAGTGCTGAAGGTAACATCAGCCAGATTGTTCAGAATACAAACCAAATCACCAATAGGATAAGTAATGTGGAAGGTGATGTTTCACAATTATCTTTATTTGCTGATACCCTTGAAAGTTCTATTGCCAAGATTCAGGTAGGTGGAAAGAACCTGATCAATGATTCAGAGTTCAGCACCTATGGCTATACAAGTTCCAAGTGGAGCTATACAAATGCAAGTTGCAATGCCGGCTTTGGATATTTGGGATAGAATGGGTTGTATGCAGGCAATAGCCCTTCAAACAATGGTGCTGAAGGTTATCTGAATATCGGCTATCAATCATTAAAGAACAAACTGAAACCTGATACATACTACACATTTTCCTTCTACGCAAAAGGTTCTGAAGGAAGTAGTGTTGAAAATGATGGTACAAGCTACAGGTTCAAGGCAAGGGTGACAACCTATGTATATCCCAATGTAGGAAGTGAAGTGGCTGACAATGCCCATACCTTCGCACTTACAAGCGAATGGAAAAGGTATTCATACACCTTCAAGACCACTTCAAATCTGAATGTAGAAGCGAATCACGGATGTTTGTTCAGGTTGCTGAAGACTGTTGAGAATGGCACTACCTACTATTCAGATGCCTTTGTGTGTATGCCCAAGATAGAGGAAGGCACAATGGCTACAGATTGGGAAACCAATGCTGATGATATGAAGTCCTACATCACATAGAAAGCCGACCTGATAGAATCAAAGATAGTGAGTGAAGACACCATCAATTCTAAGATCAGTCAAAGCAAATCCAACATCAAAGCTGAAGTTTATAATGATTTGAATGAAAGCACAGGTATTGATATTGCTTCAGGAACAATCACCCTGAATGCCAACAAAACGGTATTCAATGGCAATATCAATATGCGAAATTCTGATGAAGGATTGGTTGTGTTTGACAACAAGGGAAATCCAAGTGTTATCATTCAGAACAAATAGATTCCAACATTATCAAACCTGAATAATTCTACACACGATTACATCAGCACTGGTGACTTCACGAAGACAGCCACCAACACCTTTGCATCAGCTTCCCAAAAGGTAGGTAGTGCCAAGGTGGGTGATACCATTGTAGTTGAAGGTGGTGGCTTTTACTTTTGCTACAAAAATTCAAGTAATGTGATAAATGCCATACCACTAAGTAGCACTTCTTATCTTGAATACTACTACACACTTAAAAACACAACTACAAACAAGACTACTACATCAAGCACCAAGAAGATTACATCTACAACAAGTGATTTGGAAGGTGCTTACTTGGAAAGCTTTACCCACACAGTGACTGAGGAAGGAAACTTTGAAGTTGTGTTGAATCTTAAACACATCAACCCAACCACAACTTATTCCACCTACCATATTGTATGGGGCTACTACTTGGATAAGAATGTATCACAATACACCCAGCTTGGAACAAATGGTTTGGTGTCGGTGCAAGATCAGTATAAATACCTGTACTTCGGCAACGAAGGCTTTGAAGCAAGAATGAGCTATTATAATGGATTCAGGGTGACAAAGAATTATTGCCAACAAGTTATTGCTGATTATAATGATAAGACACTATGGGGAAGCCTTGCAAGTATGGTGAGAGTGGCAGTGAATCCCTAGACAACATCAATGGCTGTTTCAACTGGTGGAACAAGTCAGGGAACAAAGAATGTTGTAAGGGCTGATGCTGATTACTATGGTGTAGATAACTTCATATTCAAAAGCCTGAGTTCAGAAGTATGGGTGAAGTTGCCAACAGCATTGATTCAATATGAGGGTGCAAACTATTATTTAGGTGTTGGAAGGGTTGTCAGGGTGAAGAACCTGACAAGTCAAAAGTGTTATGTGTACATTAGTGATTCAGGCTATAAGATATATGACAAGACAGGTACAAGTGGGTCATACTACATCAATATTGGCAATGGTAGTGCTGAATTTGTGTGGGATGGCTCTGAGTGGGTACGAATGTATTAAAAATTGAAAGGTATGAAATAGAATACTAAGGATTGGATTCAGTATAGCACAGCAACAATAATGGTAATAAGTGCCATTGTGATTGCCTTTGTAGCATTGATATTGACCAGCACCATTGCATCAGGTGTATTGATTTACATAGCATAGGCTTTGGTCTATGCAGCTGGTATCTTTGGGGTAAGTCTTTACTTCAATACCAAGTTGGGGGAGTTTGAAACCACCACCAAAAAGCAAATCAAGGATGCTTTGGATGAAATGAAAAAAGATTAGTGATGGATGAGCCTACTGCCTGATTGGTGGTAGGCTTTTCTTGTTTGGGAAGGGGTATGGGGTAAGATTTTAATGTGAAGGGCTTCCAAACCCCGCCACCCTGTACTTTCCACAAGTGGCATTTTTCAACAAAGTGAAAATGTGTTTGTATTGTGTTCTAAGACCTTATTGATAAAAATTTTGCTATTTTTTGATTTTCATTGATTGGCTTTGTGTTTTTTTTCGTACCTTTGCAGCCGATTTCACGACATTTTTCAGATTGCGTAAAGGAACTGAATATCCAGCGAATGTGCGCAGTTTGTTGGAAATAATTAAGTATTTATTTTTTAACTATTTTAATTTATTTTCAAGTTATGAAAAATGTTATTGAAATTAAGGCTATGAGCCTTGCGACTGTGATTGAGAAGAATCTTGTAGTAGCCTTCATTGAGGGAAACCGCGAGATTGTGAAGAAGAATGTACAAAACAAGAAGGACTCTTTTGAGGACTTCCATTGCAACATCATCCCAATACTTTATGTAAAGGGTGATAAGGCAGTGGCTGATGGTTGCAAGCTTGTTGATGTGGATGGTAATCCTATTGCCGATCCTGCAATGATTAGCAATTCAATTGCTATCGTTGATGGACAACACCGCATCACAGCGGCTATCAAGAATGGGTTTGACCCTAATACCATCATCCTTCTTGAGGATTACTCAGAAGCAAACACCAAGAAGTTGATTGCTGGTGCTAATTGTGATTCGTTCACTTGGAACACCAAGGATTATGTAGGTGGAGCTGCCCTGATGAATCCAGAGAACAAGATTGCTGAGTTCTCCAAGGACTTGGTAAATCGTAAGTTCTCAATGTCCACCTTAGGGTTGATTCTTTTCTTTGAAAGTGGCAAGCTTGGTAAGAAAGATTTCGCCCTTCTTATGGAAGGTAAGGACATAAGAAACACTGGTGACTGTGACCTTGATCGTGCAAACGCTTATATGGAAGCAGCCCAAGCAAGCTTTGATGATAAGTTCCTTGCTAAGCATTACCTGATTTCAGGTGTTGCTCGCTTGTCAAAAAAGTTTGGCTATGCCAAAGTACTAGAAGTACTTGCTCAGCTCTCTGAACCAGAAGCTGAGCGTATCAAGACTGCAAAGTCAGATGATGCTGTAAACATAGTTGTTGAAGTACTGAACAATCGCTTAGCTGCATAAGCAGATAGCCAAAAACTATTCGTAGTTTAAGGGGTGGGTACATAAGCCCACCCTTTTTTATTATAAGCAAATGAAGGAAATAAATAACATAATACCACCTAAGAAATTCAGAGAAATCCCAATACAATTGTCAAATAAGGATTTGGTAATGTATAGGAAATTTCTTCTTTCCCTTCATAAATATAGCAAATCCATTACAAGGGCTTATGGTTTATTAAGGGATGATGAAGCCTATATATGTGTTCTTCCTTTGCTTAGAATGGCAATTGATAATTGCATAACAGCATATTCTTTACTTTTAGTAAATGAAAAGCAAACCTTCCTTGAAAGATTCTTTGAAGGGAAACCAATAAACCAAATGTGTTGTGGAAGCAATAAACTTACCCACAAATTCATTGTTGGTGAAATGGAAAAGAAATATGTAGGTATTAGTAACCTATATGATGAAAGCAATAAGTATCTTCATCCATCAGCTTTTCTTGGGCTTAGCAAAAAGTTCAGGAAGAAAGTAAAAACACAATCTACAAGATATTGTTGGTTCAGCAAGGTTTCTGGTTTGAAGAAGAATGATGATAAATTGGATTTCCTGATAAGAACACTTACCTATATCTTTTATGATATATTTTGGGATGTGTTCAATGAAGTTATAGTTCCATTGAATCCAGAATGCAAAGTGGTGAAGAAACCAGCTAAGATGCCCAACACACAAATAACCATCAAGGCTTACTTAGAATTTGCTGAAAACAAAAAAAATCAGGCTAAACCTGATTGAGCAACTGAAAAATTAAGCAATTTTGGATTTGAAGGCTTAAAAATTCACATCTTAAATAAAAAATCCATTTTGAAGTAATACATTGTAAATCAAGGGTTTTTGCTATGCTGATTTTAGTAAGTACACTTTTGGGCAGTTAATAAAAGCACTGTCCCCAATCTTCGTCACCGATTCTGGTATGGTGATGCTCGTGAGGCTGGAACAACCATAGAAAGCATTGTCCCCAATCTTCGTTACCGATGCTGGAATAGAGATGCTCGTGAGGATGGAGCTGCAATAGAAAGCCCCGTTCCCAATCTTTGTTACCGATGGGGGGATGGTGATACTCGTGAGGCTGGAGCAACCACAGAAAACATATTCCCCGATCTTCGTCACCGATGGTGGAATGGAGATACTCGTGAGGCTGGAGCAGTCAGAGAAAGCCCAGTTCCCAATCTTTGTTACCGATGGGGGGATGATGGTTTTCTTGCACCCACTTATCAGCGTATTACTCTCGGTATGGATTATGGCATTGCAGTCCTCTCGTGAGTCATAGACCTTGTTCTCTTTGGAAACGATGATGCTCGTGAGGTTGGAGCAACCACGGAAAGCACACCCCCCAATCTCCTTCACCGATGGGGGGATGGAGATGCTCGTGAGACTAGAGCAACCAAAGAAAGCCCAGTTCCCAATCTCCGTCACCGATTCTGGGATGGAGATGCTCGTGAGGCTAGAGCAACCATTGAAAGCATCCCACCCAATCTTCGTCATCGATAGGGGGATGAAGATACTCGTAAGACTAGAGCAATCATAGAAAGCCCAATCCTCAATCTCCTCCACCCATTCGGGCAGAGTGATTTCCGTGAGGTTCTCGCAACCATAGAAAGCCTGCTTTCCAATCTTCTTTATCCACAAGGGGAATTCCACGCTCGTGAGTTCTTTGCAATACCTGAACGCTTCCTCCTTTATCTCCGTCTCCCATTCGGGTATGATGGCCTTGCCATCCTGGATATCGTAGCCGTATTCCTTGTATCTTGCCATAGTAGTGTTTTCGGGTGGTTTATTCAAGGCAAAGATACGAATAAACGAGTGAATAATATCAAGCTTGCTTGAATATTTTTTTGCAACGAGTGAAAGTATCTTCGAGTTGACTCAAAGATACAAAATATATTTGAAAACACAAGCAGGGGGGCAATATAGTATCCCGATGTTCTGAACCATCAATAGGAAATCACCTCCCAGTGTCCACCCTTTTCGTCAAAAGTAAACGCTTACTTATGTCGTTCGATGTTATGTCCTATCTGTTCCTGTTATTTTAACAAGTTCCTATTGTCGTCGTTCTCCAACACACGCATCTGATTGATGGCAATCTGATTGAGGCGAACAAGCCGGTCGCCCTGTGGCACTCCCTCATCAATGAGAACGGCATTAATGTTCTCCATATTAGCCAGACATATCAGTTCATTGATTGAAGCATAGTCACGGATGTTTCCTTTCTGTCCAGGATGGGCTTCACGCCATTGCTTGGCAGTCTGCCCGAACATGGCAACATTGAGCACGTCTGCCTCCTCTGCATATATGATGCTAGCCTGTGCTGCCGTTACCTCTTCAGGAATGAGATTTTGCTTAATGGCATCCGTATGAATGCGGTAGTTGATTTTGGACAGTTCGCGCTTTGCCGTCCATCCAAGTTGCTTCTGCTCCTCGTCTTTCAGACGTTGGAACTCCCGTATCAGATATACCTTAAACTCTGGGCTTATCCACATGGCAAACTCAAAGGCAATGTCTTTGTGGGCGTATGTGCCGCCATAACGTCCAGCCTTCGAGATGATTCCTATGGCATTGGTTTTCTCCGTCCATTCTTTTGCACTGAGACGGAAACGGTTCAGTCCGGCCTGAGATTTAATTATGTCGAATTCGGCACAA
>JAEIGA010001577.1_pt1 | contig 35702 bp, 33 predicted proteins | sample 9270691 | NCBI WGS metagenome assembly JAEIGA01 (sample SAMN17057246, study PRJNA624740) | gut metagenome | biome: biome; isolation source: fecal sample | host: Bos grunniens | place: China: Xizang | collected 2019
CAACGATCATAAAGACTTAATGCCCAAAGGACCTTTATTTTATTTTTATCAATGTCAATTACAAATCCTTGGGCCTGATAATGATAAAAGAAACCATACAAACTTATACAGCTATCAGTGATAATTATTTCTGGAGTTGTTTCATAAACTTCATACCATTCAGAATCTCTTTTATTTCCTTCAGAATCTCTGTCAAAATAAGAACACAACTTTTCATTAAAACAATTAATCCACCACTCATATTTACTTAGAGTTTCTCGATTATTAGAGTTTAATACATCATAATGATAATTAAGACACCATTTGTTATAACTAATAACATCTGGTAATCTTGTTTTTTCAGGAAGCCCTAAATCTTTGAAAGGTACAATCAACTCTTCGTCTGTACTTTGATTAGTTACTATTAAACCATATTTATCATAATAGAGAATACTCTCAAACGCATCAGTTTCATAACAGACTTTAAATTCCTCACCTTTCTTAATGTTTATACCTTCTTCATAATCATAATATTTCATTTTCACAGATTTTGTATCTCGAATTGCTTCATATGTAATATGGTAATCCATATCTTGAATCGTATATTCTCGTGATTTTTCCCTATCTCTAAAATTTTTGAAATCTTGTTGAGAAAAACCATTCATAACCATAAATAAAAAAAAAGTAAAGAATAAAAACTTCTTCATTAAAGTTCCTCCCTTATAGGATTTGAATAACTATTTTCAGATTTTAATACATCACAATAAAAATCAATCACATAATTACCAGAATGTAATTTCTCAAGAAAGTTATGTAAATTATCTTGTGAAAAAACTTTGTTTACAAATAAGATAAATAAAAAACTAAAGAAAATTTTTTTTATATTTTTCATTTATTAAATCCTTCATGTTTTTTGTTACAAAAAATTCGTGTTCGTACTCAAATTTAGCATAACCTTCTCACATAAAAACAATTACTTAATTTCTATACTCTCAAGTATGCTCATTTTTGATTCTTGTAAAACAGATTTTTTATTCTTTGCACGCATAAGTGCATATACAATGAAATCCCCTTTTTGAAAAAAATATATTTCTATAATAAATTTACATTTATGTCTTACTGAATATTTTTTACACATATTTTCATTTATCATAATATTTTCAAATTTAACTCTTGTATACCAAGGAAAAAGATCTTTCAATACTGTTAATAATTGTCTTTGAATATCATTTTCTACATTTTTATCATTAGATATTTTATTTACATTGTCTAAATCTGATAACTCAAAAGAACCAATTGTAAAGTATTCTGTTGAATCTATAAAATCTGCAGAAGATTTAAAAAAAGGTTTTCCCCATCTAATTACAAAAGGAGAATCTACAGAACAAAATGATTTTCCATATTTCTCTTGTTCATCAAAAAGACGATGTTCAAAAAAAGTGTTTTCTCTATATCCATAAGGCAAAACATAAGAATAACCATTTTCTTGATATTCAATCTCACCTCTTTGTTCCCATTTATATTCTCCGTAATCTTTTGGGTATTTATTATAAAACATTGCACCAATCAATAAATAATTATCATTGTATACATTTTCACTTCCATCAGGGAAAATAACTTTTAAATGTATAAGCCATAAATATTCTTTATTAAGATATGATTCAAATAATTCCTTTGAAATGCCTCCAATTCGTGATGTTGGAAAGTTTTTTATAACATAGTCTTGTTTCTCTTTTTTCAATTTCACAGTCATTTCATAACAAATCATATCATTGTTGTTTTTATCTAAAAATTGTAACTTACATTCTTCTAAAAAAGACTTTTCATTGGGAATTGAAAACGAAATCTTTTCCACTATGTCTGAATAATACTTTGCAGTTGTGCAAAAAGAAGATTTGTAAGATTCTTGAGCAAAACAAATTGATAACAAAGAAAAAATAATATATAAAGAAAACGTTTTTTTGTTAAAAAATAAATTTATTTCCATAATATTAATAAAGATTTTAGTTTCATCTGTTCCCCAGAATTTTTATTTTGATAAAATTTAGTATATCGACTTACTATTTTTTTTACAATATACAATGAGAATTTCTAAACTCCCCTCCCCTACTCCACGCTAAATTTTAGTAACAATTTATCAACGGAAGTTTTCAATCAATTTTAATAAATGGTAACAAACTTTCAACGATTTTTAGATTTTTGACCTATTTTTTGAATAAATTCTCTTCATTTACGCTAAAAAGGCATATATTTATATTCAATAGTTGTATAGAGTCCAAAGTTTCAACGGTTTATTATCAGTAAAAAAAACATAGTAACAATTTATCAACGCTCTATTACAAAATAGTAACAAACTTTCAACGCTTCTAACATTTTTTAGATTTATTTTCAAACTTTTTCTTATTTGTTAAAGAAAAGAAGAAAAAGTTCAACTAAAAATTACCCTTTTTTAAGACCTATTAATATACCAACTAATATAGTAACAAACTTTCAACGGTAAAAAGATTCAGTAACAATCTATCAACGCATTTTTTTTTCATTTTTTATTGTCCTAAATCTTCTAAAACCAATTAAAATACAGGATTTCTATTCCTTTTTCAGCTATTTTTTGATACAGTTTTACTTAAGGGAAATACTTTTCTGTTGAAGAAATAGTACCAACATTTCAACGTTTATTCACAAAATTTGTGTGGATAACTTTAAATTTGGTACCAAACTTTCAACAAAAATGAAAAATCCGTAAATCCTTATATAACAATACTTTACACTACTTATACACATTAAGCCTGTCCAAACTCTCAACGGAATGGTAACAAAAAATTAATATCTTCTATATAAACAAATAGAATTCAAATATATTTAAATAACAAATAGTAATAGCGTTGAAACTGTAGATAACCGTTGACTATTTGTTACTAAATAATTTTTAAATTAAAGAAGTTACTAACATATATCTAGAATCATTACTTTCAATTACAGGTTTACTTCTGTGAAATGTAATTCCATCATTTCCTTGATTAATGCTAACATTCAATTCTGGATAATATTTTTCTTTAATCGTTTTAATCTGCTCTTTTAAATAATTCCAATTTACACGTTCTTCAGATTCATATCCCTCTTTATTTCCTTTAACAGGCATAAATTGATCTACTAAAGCTTTTCTTGAAATATGAAGTGGCTCTCCTTCTTTGATAGAATTATTTCTGTAAACAAACCAAGTATAAAGGTCTTTTCCAATTACACTTTTAATCTCTTTATAAACAGAATAATTAATAGGAACAGCATGTTCTTGAGACAATTGTGTAAATTTATCTGACAAAACAATTCTAAAAGCTATACTTTTTTTATTTTGTCTTTCATCTTCAATATTGATGTATTGCATGCTTTCAAAAAAAGGAATTACACCAGTACTGTGTATTGTAGCTGTTACATTTCCATAAATTTCATCGTCATCGAACATTTCTTCAAACAGATAATGATTTACTTGTTTTGTAATTTTTTCTTTGAAAACGAATGTTGAGCCGGAATAACATTCAAGTTGTTCTTTGATTTCTTTTGTTCTCTGTTTTGGTAATTGTAATTCATCAAGAAGACTTTGAATTGAATTATATTCTAAAACTACAGGTTCTCCTGGTTTATTTTTTTTCAAAACAGCATGAGTTGTTAAAATTGATAAAAGCAAGCGTCCGTTTTTTCCAAAAGGAACTTTTGTATCACTTGTTAAAGTTAAAGAAATATTATTGTATTCACGTTTAAAAGTATTTTTCTTAACATCCTTTAATGGCAAAGATGCTGCAATAAAAGGACTAGACATATAACTTCTAAATTGCATTATTTCTTTTTTTTCTTGTTCATATTCTGCAAGAGGAAATAATTCTTCTGTATTTTCTTTTGTATCAGACATATTATATTTCCTCTCTATTGTCGTTTATAAGAGTGTTGAGAAATTGTTACTTTCCCAGATTCTAAATCTTCTTTGAAATAATCCATTGCACACATAACAAAATGGTTCATGGAAATATTTTTCATAGCACAAAAAGCTTTGAAATTAGCTCTCTCCCCTTTTGCCATAGAAACAAGAAATTTTTCTTTCTTTTCTTTTTCTTCTGGAATATCTGGTTCTGCTACTGGCTCTACTTTTTTTGTAACGCTTTCTACAACAGGAGCTGGTGTTTCTACTGGTGCAGGTCTTGCATTTGAAAAATTATTATTGATTGCAGTTTCAAGAGGATTTTGTTTCTTTACTGTTGCACCTGCATTGAAATTTTCTGGTTTTTTCATTTCATCATCTCCTTTGTAATATTTTCAATAGCATCTAAAGTTTCTTTTCTTGCTGAGATGTTTTTGTCCTGAACATATCTTTTTAAGATTTGAGCTTTTACAAAAGATGTATCTGTTGGGATAGTTAGGAACTGAGTATCATCAAAGTTTTTCATGAAGTTTTCTGCAAATAAAGATTGGAACTTCATACGTTTATCTTGTTGGTTCAAAATTACAAATGAGATTTTTGAAAGTAAGTCGTCACATCTAATTTCTTTTGTTGTTGAATCTAAGTTTTCAATCAAAGTCTGGAATCCGTCTGCTGAGAATTGATCCAATCTTAAAACAGGAACAATAACATCTGCTGTAACAGCAACACCCTTTTCAAAGTTCCCAAATGCAGGAGATGTATCCGATATTACAAAATCAAAATCAGAAACTGCTGGGAAGATAATATCTGCAAAAGCATAATATTTATTTGTTGTTGAAGCGTAAGCTTGAAGATTTCCGTTGATTGCAAAAGTTGGAAGGATATAAAGATTTTCTACGATAGTTTGTGAAATAGCATCTTCAACTTTTACTTTACCTGTTAGAACATCTGCAAGTTCATATTGGAAATTATTTGCAAGCCAAGATGAAGAGTTTCCCTGAGGATCACAGTCGATTAATAAAGTTTTGTGTCCTTGAAGTGCTAGTTGAATTGCACAAGTTACAGATACAGAAGTTTTTCCTGTACCACCCTTTCGGTTTAAAAAGCTAAATGATTTCATTGTTTGATTCCCCTCTTATATAACACTATAAATCTATATTTATATAATTTCAAGTATAAAAATATAAAAAGTTATATAATTATATCAAAAAGTATATATTTATATATTCGATTAATTGGATAAAAGGAAATAGAGTTTTTATCAAAGATGTAAAAGAAAAGTATAAAGCACTTTAATTATGAAATTTGATTTTGGTTTTGAATCTTTCCAAGTTTTAATGTTTGTTTTGTGTTTGATATAAGTTGATTAATAGTTCTGATATTTTTTGGAATTCTTTTAAATACATAAATTTTATTATTCATATTTATTATATTGGACATCTATGTCCATACCACCAGACACAGATGTCCATAGGGTTTAGTTATGAATGGCATCTTGCTTTTTGGGACTGTGGAAAATAATGATTTTCTGTTGGGAAACATGGCTAACTTTGAGAAAAATAATTTCGTTTTTTAGTCTATTTTTTTCAGCATTTTAAAAAATCGTGAAATTTGACCTTCTGAAAATCAATAAAAAATTTTGAGTATATATTTATATATTTATATAAAATATAATATAAAAAATAATATTAAAAGAGATAGTAAAATACATATAAATATATAAAAAAACATATTAAAAAATATATATTTATATATCGTTAAAAACGCAATTTTAAAAGACCCTCTAGGATTGCCGTAGACGCGTTTAAAATAAAAAATCGACTAATTTATCGACCAATCTAAAATCGATGCAAAATAGGCCCGTTTTTCGCGTTTTTTAAATTTTGAGAATTTGAGTATTTTTGCATGTTTTTTTCATTTTTTTCTTCTAATTTTTTTAGAGAAAGGGGAGGGGAATTTTTTTTCGTAAACTGATTTTTTTTAGTAAATAATTCAATTTTTATATTTAGAAAATTCATTAGCTGGACTTTTTATTTTTTATGAGCATTTTTCAAAAAAGGTGTTTTTCGGGGTAAAAGAGGTGTTTTTTGTTCCAAAAGAGGTGAATTTTGTTATAAAAGTGGGTGGTTTATTAATGTATAGTGTTTTAAACTTAAACCATAACGATTGAGATTTTCGAGAAGTAATTTTACATCATGGGCAGACAGAAACGCTTCTTGAAATTCTCTTTCTTAATACTTTTTAAGAGAGGCAAATTATGGTTATTACAGTTTCAAGCATCAAAGGTGGGGTTGGGAAATCTAGCCTAGTTTTACTTCTATCCAATAATTTAGCCGCTCGAGGGAAACGTGTTCTTGTAATCGATATGGATCTTAATAATACAGCTTCATTGTTTTACACCCTCGGTTTAGAAAATATTAGAGAGATCACAGAACGAAAGAACATTATGCTTTCCCTGGCACAAGAAAAGGCAGAAGAGAATATACTTCATTCTAGGATTCCAAATGTCGACATTATTCCTTCTAGCCTTTCTTTGTGCAACATTCGAGCAATAGATTATCATGTCTTAAAAAAAAGTATCAATAAACTTGATTATGATTACATTGTCATTGATACTTCTCCAACTTATGACAACTTAGTAAAAAGTGCTTTATTTGCAGCTGATATTATTCTCACACCTGTTCAATTAACAGAGTTCAATTTTAATATGGCTTCATTTTTAATGAATAGAATTGAGGAAGAACTCCCAGAACAAAGTGAAAAAATCTATCTGATTTACAATTATTGGGTGAAAGGTCTTAAGACTGACGGAAATGCACTCCAATCTACAGTCACAAAACTTTTTGAACAAACATTTTCAAATATTCTCAAAGTAAGATTACCAAAAACTATTCGATTAGATTACTACACAAATTGTGATAAGAAAGTATCTATGAAAAGTAAGGATGTAGGCTCTCTTGCATTAGCTTCTTCTATAAATGAATTGGCTTGTGCAATTACTGGTGAGGATGAAATTATTGAGGAGTTTTGATGGCAGGGAAGTTAAATTTTTTAACTGCTGGAACAAATCTTCCTTTAGCAGATGGAAATGTTAAAACTTCAAAAATGGTTCTGATTGAAAAGATTGAAGAATATGAAAAATTCAAAGATTTATTTTCGATGGACTTAGAAGTTTTGGAAAGAATTAAGGTGTCATTAAAAGACAAAGGATTTGATGAAAAGCAGGGAGGCTTACATGTTTGGAAAAAAGAAGGCCATCTATTTTTAATTGATGGGTATACAAGACTTAGAGCTTGTAAAGAAGTTGGAATAACAATGGTTCCTGTTAGTGAACATTGTTTTGAATCAGAAGAAGAAGCATACAAGTATGCAATTTCATTACAGGTTAATAGACGAAACCTTGATAGTGCAAATCTATTAAAGAATGTTTCGTTTTTACTAGGAACAGACTTTATACAAAATTACCAAGGTTCAAAAGCAGAACTTATCGGGGATACTTTAGGAGTGTGTAAACGAACAGCGCAAAGGTATATGTCTGTTGTAAAGAATGCCAGTGATGAGGAAAAAGAATTAATAGATGATGGTCAAATATCAAGCTATAAAGTTTATAAAGACCATCATAAAAAAGAAGGTAACACTTCTCTTAAAGATGATGATTTGACAGATAGTCTTGAAGATGATTCTGGAAATCCTGCTCCAATCTTAATAAGAGAAAGAAAAAAGAGTTCTAAAAGTAAGTATGAGGAAGAGCAAGAAAAAAGAGATGCAAAAAAGGTAGCTGAGAATAGAGCTTATATAAAAGGTTTAGTCAGAAGTTGTGTCACTTTTATTCTTGGAAAAGTTGAAGAAGGTTTTAGTTCAAATGAAATTGAACAAGATGAAGAAGTAAAACAACTTTTAGAAAATCCATTTGATTTTAGATTTCGAAAGGAGACTAACAATGATTAAGCGTACAGATATTACAGCTATGTTTGATGATTATGCAAAACTTATTGCAAATCAGACAGAAGGTTTTACTACAGAACAGATTATTGATTTTTTAGAGACTGTTAGTAAAAACGATGATCCAGCAATCCCAGATATTATTCTTGGGGATGATTTGAAACATTTATATTTCAAGTCTTTTGACGGAAAGTTGGAATTGATTACAACTGAAAATATGAAAGATTTGTATGAATATTTTGAATATGCACGGTCCGGCATCATTATTTTAGAGTAGGGGAGGGGAGAAATATGGAATTAATAAATGGTGCATTAGTTTTTCAAAAGGGCGATGAGTTGAATATAAGACTTCCAAGTCCTATTAATGAAAACTTAAAAGTAAAAGCTGTTCCTGGAAAACGGGATAATGATATTTGTTATGACTGCTGTTTTTTTTCAGTTTGTCGTCAGTACAAGGGTATAAGTCCTTTAGGTGTTCATTGTTATACAACAATTTTTGAACTAAGTGAAGATTAAAGAAATAACTTGAGGGTAAAGAATGATAAAGAGTGAAAATTATATAAATGTATGTGGTTGGATGATTAGTGAATTAGCAGATTTAAGATTAAATGAAATTTTTATTTACGCAATAATTCATGGATTTAGCCAAGATGGAAAATCATTTTATACAGGATCTCTTTCATATTTGATGGAATGGACACATAGTTCAAAACCAACAGTGATTGCAGCTTTATCAAAGATGGTTGAAAAAGGATACATCATAAAAAAATTAGTAAATGATGTTACTCCAATTTATTTTACTACACGGTCAAGAATGATGGATTTAGAAATGCCAAGTGAAGTGGTAAAGAATTTTAACCATCAGTCAAAAAACTTAACCGAAGGTAGTAAAAAAACTTTACCACCCCAGTTAAAAAACTTTACCGCAAACGGTAAAGAATCTTTACCCAATAATACTAATAATAATCTAGATAATACTGCTACTGCTATAAAGCAAAATCAAAAAAGTGAATATGAAGCAGCAGCAGCAGATTTTATTTTTGAAAATTTAAAAAAGTTATTTGGAGGTAATATCTTTGATTCAAACTTTATTCCTGAATTGAGTTCTTTGTTTGAAGACAAAAAATTGGATTTAGAAAGGGTAGGGGAGTATTTAGATTTTGTTTATAAGCGAACTCTGGAAAAGAAACCTAATTCAATTTCAAATCTTTTTAGAACTTTGGCAAAGTCAGAGAATGTATTGCAGGATTTTATGATTCAAAATCCTGTTCAAGTAAAAAAAGATGTTCCTAAAAAGGTATGTCCTATTTGTGGGAAGGAAGAAGCAACTTATTTGGATTATTGTTCTGAATGTAATTTTTGTTTTAACGATATCTGTGATGAAAAAGAAATTGCTATAAAAAAACAGGTTTATAAATTACCAAAAGAACAGAGAGAAAGTTTGGACAATGAAATTGGAATGTTGATTCTTGGGAATACCTTAAATAATTTAAGAAATCCAAACTTCAAGGAAGAACAGGAAAAGAAAATTACAGCTCTTTATAAAAAATATGGAATTAACGCATAGGAGGCGTTGGAATATGTCAGATTTGAATAACTTAACAGTACAAGGTCGCATTGTAAAAAATGCAGAATTCACAACAACAGATGCAGGATTAAGAATTGCAAGATTTTCAATAGCTACAAATCGCTATAGAAAAAATCCAGATGGTACAGCAGGAGAGGAAGCATATTTTTTTCCATTGGCTGTTTTTGGAAAGTATGCAGAACACTTAGAACCATATCTTGTAAAAGGGCAACAAGTAATTGTTGAAGGGTTCCTTCGTCAACATCGTTGGGAAAAAGATGGGGAAAAGAAAAGTGAGATAGGAATTGGTGTAGAAAAGATACATCTAATTTTTTCTGGAAAGAAGAACGGTGAAATTGCAAATGAAAGTGAAGTAACAAACTTTCAACGCGAAGAGCCAATTTCTGAAAGTGCGTTAGATTTTCCACCTGCAGAAGATGATTATATGATTTTCTAGGAGGAATAAATCTGGGATATAAATCTTAAAGTTGAAGTTATCAAAGTTGTAAGAAAAATAGTAACAAACTTTCAACGCATAATAGAATTTGTAAGTGAGAAGTACACTTTTTTAGCAATTTTGATATTAGGTATTTTTGGAAGTTTTGCAATCTTTCTAAGTACAAAGATGAATAGATATCGATTTCCAGATTGGTGGAATTGGAAAAGAAGGATTGTAAAAAATATCATAACATTTTGGGTTATCTTAATAGCCTTAAAAATAATATTAAAAGGAGTTTCTTAGAATGAACAGAATTACGGTGCTTGGAAATCTTTGTGCAGATGCAGAGAGATTTGATGTTGAAACTAGAAATGGGAATTCAAGTTATGTTTCATTTTTTATTGCAGATTATGGAACACCAACTAAAAAAGGAGAACCTTTAACACTTGAAGTTCACTTTTCTAAAGAAGTGGCATTAAAACTTCTTCCAGATTTAAAAAAAGGTAAAGAAGTTTTGGTAGATGGTTTTCTTGTAGAAAAAAGTTACGTGACAAGAGCTGGCGTTCCAAAAACAAAAATTTACGCATCAGCAAATACGGTTTTGTTTACAGGAAAAAATGATTGTGAAAAAAGAGAAACGGAGGTTGCATGAAAATATTAGTTCCTATTGACTTGAGTGCAGATGATGTTGAAAATCTTTCAATGGAATTAGAAGTAACAGATAGTTCTTTTATGACAGAGTTTATTGAAAACTTGCTTAAAAAGGCTGCTGTTGTTTGTAAGAGAACAGAACTTTCTGCAAAAGAGATTTCAGAAGTTAATCCATATCGACTTGTAGAAGTAGTGGAGTAACTTTATGAAGAGTTTTGGTAAGTATCAAAATCTTAGAATAATTACTACAGAAGGATTACTTGCTGATGGAGATTATATTCTTCCTGATATAACAATAAGAGTGAAGGGAGGATATTTAAATGATTCTCTTGATGAAGATGGTAGAATTCTTCCTGCAGTAGAAACTCATGACAGTACACACATTGAGCATTGGAAAAATGGTGTATTACATTTTGAATCGGCTCCAGCCATAATTGATAATCAAGATAATTATGAAGAATGGTGGTTGGATGGGGTAAGAATATTTCCAAAGGAGAAATAAACAATGGATGAAATGGAATTTAAGAATACCGTTGAAAGTTTGTTACTAAATGATTTATATAAAGCATCAAAATCAATTCATAAAAAGTATCAGTTTATGCAATTTACAGATGCGGACGGAACTCTTCTTCAAGGAACAAAAGTAAGACTTGAAGATGAAAAGGGAAATATGTTTGGAACAGCTGATTTTGATATGAAATCAGAACATCCAGTTGTTTACCATTTTGTTGATGGCGTTTTGGATTCAGACGGCAATGAACCTGCAATAGAAAGTCCTAATCATTATGAGATTTGGAGAAAAGGGTTAATTGAGAAAGTTTGGACTGATGGTGGTGATACAATTGAATATTGGGAAAAAGGTGTTCCTGTAAGAATTGAAACCAACGTTATTCAGCGTAGAAAAAATGGAGTATCAATTTAGTAAATAATAGTTTTCTGTCTGCCCAGGTGGAGAATTATGGAAGAAAAGAACATAACAAAAAAACTTCCAACAAGAGATAAAATTCCTTTGGAAGAACCAGAAGAAATTAATCAAATAGAAAATAATGAATTAATAGAAGAAATTCATGGAAAAATTGTTTCGATTGAAGAACAAATGTCATTAAGCAATGAAGTTCTTCTAAAGAATATTGATAGTTTAAATACTTTTTATGCAGGATTCTCTGCGAAAACGGATGAAGTTATTAATCATTTAAATAAAGAAGTTCTTTATACTAGAAGTCTAGAAAGTAAGATTGCTCAAAAAAAATCGGAATTTGAATCTTTGGAATTAAAAAAAGCTTTAGAAGATGACAGAGCAAAATTTTCATTAAGTCTTGATCAAATGGAAAAAGACTTAAAAGAAGGCCTACAACGAATAGATAATTTCACAAATCAATCTTTTGAAACTATAAAAAGTCAAATTGCATCGTTTGATACCAGAATTGACGAATTGAAAAAGATTGATGATACCATTACAAAATGTATAGAAAAATACAGAAAGGATATGACAGATTCTTCTACAAGAGAATTCCAAATATTAAAAGGTGAGAGTGAAAACTTATTAAAAGAATCCAAGATTAAGATAGAGGCGCTTACGAAAGAAGTTATAGATTTTTTAAAGTCTTGTCAGAAGCAAAATCAAGAACTAATTAAAAAAATACCAAAACAAAGTAATAAGGTATGTTTAAAAGATGTTTTGATTTACATATTAACCGGAACAAGTTTTATTGGAATGATAACCCAAATGATAATGCTTTTTTCAAATAGATAATAAGCGTTGAAAGTTTGTTACCATTTTTTATAGACAAAAAAATAAAATCGACTAGAATGTATAAATAGAGTTAGATAGCGGGAAAGCCATCAGATTGATTATTCAATGTCTGCGACTTTCGTGAGTCCATCTAACTCTTTTTTATGTCCGTTGAAAGTTTGTTACTATTTTAGAATAGAGCGTTGATAATTTGTTACTATTCTTTTATCTTCTGAAAAAATAACCGTTGAAACTTTGGAACCTATACAACTGTTAAATATATTTGTTTCCTTTTTTACTATAAATGAGTGGATTTTCTTCAAAAAAAGAACAAAAAGAGAGTTTAGCGTTGAAAGTTTGTTACTATTTATTTACTTAAGCAGAAGAGTATCGTTGAAAAATGGGTACTAAAAAAAACAGAGCGTTGATAATTTGTTACTTTTCTTCTATATAATTATAATTTTCGTTGAAAGTTTGTTACTTAAAAAAGTATTAACAAGAAAAGCAAAATAGGGGAAAAAAATACCTCAAGAGGTATCAATTAAGACCTATTCTCAAGGCAAATTTAATATAACTTCTTCGATTTAATTTGTCAACGTAAACCTGATTTGTCAGCACGCAAAAAAGTAGCGTTGAAAGTTTGTTACTATTTTTTTTGCCCAATAAATAGAGATTTTTGTGCATATCAAAACAATATGCACAAAAATGACTAACGTTCAATTTCAACTGAATTTCTTCTTTGATGTTGGACTTCGGCCTTATGGAGTTTTTCCTGTTGTTTTTCATATCCCGCCAAAAGTTCGTCTCTCGGAATTTCATAGAATGATTTATTTTTGTCCATTAAAACAACAGAGTTTCCTTCTTTTGAAGCAGAAATAACTGTTAAGGTTTCATAGATTTTTTCTTTTCCAGGTCCGAAAACTTTATCCATATTAAAGGCAATATTTTCAATGGTATCACCAATTTTTAATGATGAGTCTTTATCGACTTTTTGACCATTAGTAGAAATTGTATCATAAAAAGGTCTTGCAATTTTATTATCTGGATTATTTTGTTTTACCAAATCTTCATTTAATGGAACGGCTTCAATTGCTTCAAAATATGTTCTTACAAGAAATTGATTTATAGATTCATCTTGTTTCTTAAGTTTATTAAGAAGAACTCTAGTTTTTTCTTGTTCTTCTTTTGACATTCTTCCTATAATATCTTTGGCAAGATTTATGGCATCAAGAGGAGAGTTTGCTTCTTTTCTACAATAAACACTTAAATTATGGCGGAAGTTATATGAAGTGTTATCGCGTTGCTTAAAATAATCTTCATATTGAGATTGAAGCATTTTTTCATAAGCAGGAGTTTCATTTGTATATTCTTTCTCAAAACGGCTTTTCTCTGTTAATTCCTTGAAAGTAGTTTCTGTAACTGTAAGAGTTGTATCCCCATTTGAAAGATGATAAGACTTTTCGATATCGTTGAACTTTTCTAATTTCATGTTTTGAAAGGTCTGCAAACCTTCTTTAGTAATCATTGCAAATTCTGGAATTATAGTTTTGTCTTGTACAATTGTTGGACTATTTTCAGCATAAAGAATTGTTTCCTTTTGTTTAAGTTCTGGATATGCTGATTTAGGATTAATAATAGATTCAAATGTTTTTGCAGAAAGAACTAATTTTTCTTTTCCGTTGACCAATAAGTATTCATTTGTTTCTGGATTTCTTTCAATTACTTTGTAGTTATCGCAGTAAGTTAATCCTTTGTTTGTTGTTATTAAAAATGGTGGTAAAATTGATTCTCCCAAAACAACAGGTGAGAGTTCTGCCTTTTCTTGTTTGATTTTATCATTGAACCTTTTAAAAGATTCTTCTACTTCTTTTCCATCTAAATGATAAGCTCCCTCGGATGGAATACCAAATTCCATATTTAATTTTTTAATGAGAAATTCTCTTCTATCTTCATCAATTTCTTTCATATTATAAATTTGGTTTAACCGTTCTTCATAGGAAAGAGGTTTTTCGTCTGTAGGATAGAAATCTTTTCTTTCGATTTCTTCTTTGTGATTAGAGAGAATATGAATTTGTTTTATAAGTTCTTGAAGCTGATTTGAATTATTATCACTAAAATTAATATTTTTTAAAAGTTCTGCAGCTTCTTCTAATTCTTTCTTTTTTGAATCTTTATTTTCCATAAAATTTTGTACTCCTCTTGTTGTTGGAAAAGTAGCGATAAACCATAGAATTTATCGCTACAAAAAAGTTTATCGTTCTATGTCGATGTCTTTAGTTTTTTGATTTGGTGCTTTGTAAAATAATTCTGGATTGATTCTTGTTTTCCAAGTTGCTTGAACATCAATTTCCTTATCTTTTTCTGCAACAATGTTTCTTGAAATAAATTTACCTGGTTCCATAAAATATTTTTCAGTAATAGTCGAATTATTTAATGCACAATCAATAAAAACATTTCTTGAAATTAATTCTTTTACTTTAGCTTCAAATTCTGTTTGTTCTGTCTTACTCATTTTGTTGTAACAAGAATCTGTTACAATTGGAAAAGCTCCAACAGCTCCTGCATCCAAAGATGAAAAAAGAATATCGTTTCGAATTTTGTCTTGTTGATTTTCAAGAAAGAAATCTTTATGAAAATATTGAACTCCAGAAATTTTGCTACCTGAGTTTGTGAATACAACAGGAATAAAATCATCGTTCCAATTATTTGTATCATTAATTTCTTTTGCAATTAATTTTAAATCATTGAAACCATTAACTTCAGTTTTAACCCAAGAAGGCATTTCTTTTTCGAATGCTTGTTCTGATACTTTTGTTTCTACTTCATTCCAACCTTTTTTAGGAAGATAAAGACAAAATTTATCGTGGTCTAAGATTATATGACCTGCAAATCTTGAGATACCACTTGTAGTAGTCATACTTTCTTCTAAAGCTTTTGTAGTTTCAATATCATAGGCTGACGGAGCTACATTTTCAGAAGGATGATTATGAGCAATAACGATTAGTGAGTCAGTTTCTTCTGCTCTTGTTATTACTTGTTTTACAGTTTCTCCATTAGGAACTGATACGACAGTAGCATTTGGCATATGAGAAGATATTGCTAACTGGTCAGTAATTTTTCCAGAGTTTTTATCTACAAGAATGTACCTAAATGTTTCAAACTTTTTGTTTCTGTAGATGTTCATTGCAGCTTGAAGTTGTTTCATACTTGTTTTAGTAAGAGTATTGTTTTTTGATAGTGAAAGAGTTTTTCCTTTAATATCAAAAACTCCATGTTCTTCAAACTCCTTAAAAGCTTTCCAAAGTCCAGTTCTATCACCAGAAATAATTGGTTTAATAATTGATTCACGTTCTTTTTCTGATTCTTTCAATTGTAGTGCTGATAATTCTTTATCATCAAATAAAGATGGTTGAATTGAATCATTTACAATTTTTGTTTCAAGTTTTTCAATTTTATCAGAGAAGTTTTTTTCTTCCATTAAAAGTTTTCCATAAGAATTAGAATCATTAACCAAAAGTTGACCTAACCAAGAAGGAACTTGTTGTTCTGCTTCTGAATATTCTGCTCTCCATTTTTGATGAAGGGAAAGGTCTTCCGAAATTTTCTTGAATTGTTCTTTTCTTTCTGAAAGTTCATTCTGATATTTTGCAGAATATAATCGAATTGGCTCTTGAACTTCATTTTCATCATTTCCAATTGAAGATTCAAAATTATATTTATATTGATTTGGTTTTTCGAATACATTTGAACAAAGTTCATTTGCTTCTTTCAAATCATTTATTCTAATTTTTTCTCTTCCATCCATATTTGCGATTGTTAATGATACTTTCAAAATATTAGCAACATTTCTTGGAGAAAGGTCATTCTTTTGAGTGATTGTATCCATATATTTTTGGCAAGTTTTGTTTAACTTACATAACTCAGCTATTTCTAGTGGATTTAGTTTTGAGTTGTAAACTCCACGCTCTCTTTGAATTTTGATTGCAGTTTCAATATGAGATTTCATTTCATCAACTGTAATTTTACGAGTGTCCTCTGTGTCTTTTTTTACAAAGTGTTTGATTTCTACTCTATCCAAAAGTGGTGCAGAAAATTTATTCCAGTATTGTTCAATACTTTTTGCAGAACATAGACATATTCTTGATTCTGAATGGAAGTTCCCACAAGGACATGGATTTGTTGCAAGTCCAAGCTGAAAATCTGCGGGATAAACAGTAGAACGGCCAGCTCTTGCTAAAGTAACAGACTTGTTTTCAAGAGGAACTCTAAGCATTTGCAAAACTGAAGATCTAAATTCTGCAGTTTCATCTAGGAAAAGAGTACCGTTCGTTGCAAGAGAAATTTCACCAGGACGACAATTAACCCCTCCTCCACACATTCCTTCTATAGAGGCAGTTTGATGTGGCATTCTAAATGGAGCTGTGTACTTATCTTGATGTGGACCAGTTAATCCTGCTAGAGACTTTATTCTATAATTCACATTACTTTCTTCTTCCGTCATATTTGGAGTAAGTGCAGGAATTAATGTTGTTGAAAGCAGTGTTTTACCACAACCAGGAGGACCAACAAGTAAAAAGTTATGTTTTCCTGCGGCCGCAATTTCTAATGCCCTTGCAGTTTCAAAATGTCCGTCCAAAATTGAGTTATCAATAGAAGGTAATGTTTCATTAAACCTAATATTTTTGTTATTTTGTGTTTGTACTTCCGGAGAAATAAAATTTTCCTTACTTTTGAGCAAAGTAGGAACTTCTGCTAAATTTTTTGCTATGGCTATTTTAATACCTGGAATCTTATTGATTTCTTCTGCAGTTTTCTCGTCACACAAAATATGATTGATTCCATGTGCTACAGCTGATTTTGCAGCAGCATAGCCTCCTCTTACAGGTCTAATATTTCCTGATAATTCTAGTTCTCCGAGAACAAGACATTGCTCCGTCATAAAATTTTCTGTGTGTGAAAGAATACTAGTTGCGATGGCCAAATCCATAGGGTTTTCTTTTTTTAAGTCTGCAGGAGAAGCAGAAATTAAAACTCTTTCTTGAGGGAATGTTAGTCCCGAATTTGCAAATGCAGCTCTAACTCTTTCTCTTGTTTCTTTTACTTGAGAATCCGCAATCCCAATAATATCTACAGCAGGGATTCCTTTTCGTAAATCTGTTTCAATATTTACGATTGCTCCTTCATATCCAAATGGAGAGAATGAGTAAACATTCATAGGTGTTATTTTTTCAGGTTCTTTTCCAACATGATAATTTTGACCGTCAAAGGATAGTTTTGCATTATCAGTTAATGCATAAGCAAGAGGTATCATATTTGGAATATGTTTAATTGCTTCATTGTATGTTGTTCCTGTAGAAATAACATTATCAATAAAGAAAACTCTTCTTCCTTCTGGAATTGTACCTGTTGTAAACATTTCAACTTCTAGAGATTCTTTTCCATCTTTCTTTTGGTCATACATTGTGTCATGTGGTTTGCATTTTAGAATGTCATATACTTCGGTATTTGTTTTTTCTGCAATTTTATTTGCAATATCTAATGTATATTCAGCATTCCCTGTATGTTGTGGAATTGGAACAAGAATATCTCCTGATTTGAAAATGTTTTGTTTAACAAAGTGGTCCACAACAGTTTCAATGGCGTTTTCTTTCTTTAGTAAATCATCTGTTTGTTTTAGTGCATGACAAATTTCACGAGCATTTTCGGAATTGTAATAACTTTTATAGATGATATCGTTTACGATGATTTCAGATTTATACTTTTCGAAGAATTCGTCTGCGTTTTCTACATTAATATCATTTTCAATTAATTTAACGGTTAATTGTTTCATAGCTGTGATGTATTGAGGATTTTTTTTGTAGTAAGTGATGTCATCTAATAAATCTAGTTGTAAAGATTTTCCATTGAAGATAAAAGACCCAACTTCATCATTGGAATCATAATCACTTCCATCATGAATATTGATACCAATACAAGGGAATCTTATTCCTGTTCCTTCATATTCAGAGGATAATTCTTTGTAGTGTTTAATCGCATCTTCTAGAGATAGTTCTGTAAAACTTTCATTGTCGAATTCAGAATTGTCAGCAACAAAGAATGTAACTCTTGGTTTTTCTTCTTCTGTTACTTGCAATGTAGTTTCAATTTCCTTTTTTGGTTCAGGGAAATGTTTTGGATATGCTTTATGCAACATTTCTTCTATAGTTGTTCCTTTTGGAACATGATAATCCACTTCAAGCCAAGGAATGTTTCTAACTTCATCGAGAGAAATATCTCCCCATTCAGACATTTCAACATCACCATTTAATACAGCGTAACCAAAAGCATAACCATCTGTATAAATTTGAGAAATATAGAAATCAGTGCTACCTAAAAAGTAGTGAAAACCAACATTGTGAGTTCCGTCTGGATTTACAAGTTCGCCGTCGGATGTAATTTGTTTATAGGTTTCTGCTATCTCTTTTAATTTTCCTTTGAAGAATTCTCCTTCTTCACCTTGTGTTAATTCAAGAGTAAAAGCATATTGAGAAGGTGGAATTACTTTTTTACAGATTTCAATATCTTCTTCTGTTAAAATAATTGGTTCTGATTTTGGAACTTCTATTTTTGTTTCTTCGTTTTCCAATTCATTTGCTTGAGGTAGAAGATTGTTATAAGTTTCAATTAATTTGTCAGTCAAATTACAGTTTGAAGGAAATAGATTCCATATTTCTCTTTGTCGTTCCCAATCTACTTTTGTAAGTTCTGTATTCCTTGATACTTCAAAAAGATTTTTCTCAATAAAGCGTTTTGCTTCATTAATAGCATAATCAGAGGGAATATTGCTTGCTTTAGATTCAGAAAGAATTTTTTCTATAGCAGTATTATAAGTGTTTTTAATATCAGAAAGAGCTTTTTCTTTTCTATTTTCAGCTTCTTCTGCTTTTGAGGCCTCAATAATAATTGAATTATGAACTTCTTTGTAATGGTTTCTAGCTTCGTCTAATGCTAACTCTTTAGTAACTAACTCTTGTGTTAATTCCTCTTGGGTAGTATTTATAATTGAAAGCATAGCATTTCTCTGTTCACCAGTTATAGAAGAAAAATACAATTCATTTTCAAGATTATTTAATGCTTCAATTACATTAGGGTAAGTACAAGTTGTTCTTACAAAATCAAAAATATTACCATTCCCATCACCGATATCGAATCTATCTGGTTCATAAGTAATAGTATCCTTATGGTCCACAGTTGGTATGTTACAGAATTGAAATCTTGTTTTATCGTAGCCAAAATTAACGTTTCTATCTTCTAGAGGAAGTTCTTCTTCTGGGATTTCAATGTATCTATCATAAGAACCGTATTTTTCTGTGATACGCATTTTCTCGTTATGAAATTCTTTATCCAATTTTTCCATCAGTTCATTGAATTCTTTTATTGAGTAGAACTTGTCTTCTCCCTTAAAGTTTGGGTTTTCTGACCAATAAAAATGAATGTAGGGAAGATTATTTTCTTTAAAATATTCTTCTGGTTGAGAATTAATTACTTCTTTTTCTTCCTGTTTTGCTTTAAAAACATCAAAACTTCTTGATTGAATTTCTTCATAATCAGCAGGTTCACAGTCGTCATAATTAACACCGTAAGATTTCATTGTTTCTTTTGTGAATTCATAAATAGACATAGTGTAGTCATCTTTATTGAAATTAGGTGATAAATCGTCATAGTAAACACCACCGTCAATTTCGGTAAAGTCGCTATTAAATAATTCCCAGTCGTAGCCATTTTCTTCTGATGTTTGAATAGTAAAATATTTACCAGTAGATTTTTCTCTAAATGCTAATGAGTCAGGTTCAATTTTTAATGAATCAATTGCTTTTTGAACTTCTTCTTCACCAAAACGGTTTTTTAGTTCTAGTACAATTTCTTTCAATGACATACCACTATCAGCCATTTGATTTATCAATTGTTTTCCTGTTGGTTCGTTGAAAGAATTATTAGATGCTTGTTCGGAAAAATACTTTTCTTGTAATTTTTTAGCAAATTCATTGCTTTCTTCTTGTGCTTTGTTAGTAGGATACCAAACTTCATTTTTTCTACTGAAAAGCCATCCAGCTTGTTTCATTTCAGCTCGAACATCTTCACTTGGTATTCCTGAGAATTTGATATTTGCACGATTGAACTCATTACTAAAAATGATTTCCATAGTTATGTTTTTATTTTCCATATGATGTACTCCTCGTGTTGTTAGCGTTCAATTCCGCTATATAATTTTGTTTTCAACAAAGACTCTTTTTGAGCTTGTTCTTCTTTTTGTTTGTTATAACCGATACTAAAGTCTTTTGAAGTATAAGACCTTGCGTACCAAGTTCCTGTATCTAGTGCTTTTGTGATTGTTTCTCCAACTTTCCAAGGTTCCGTTTTGTTTGCTTTTGTGGTTTCTATAATTTGTAAACAAGCGTTATAACAATTTTGTTTTGCTTCTACACTTGGTTGATGTGTTAATCGATTTCCTGTTACTTCGTAACAAACATGTTTTGCTTGTGCATCTACAAGTGGCGCAATATTCATGTTTAGAGTTTGACAGGTTGAAATAACTTTATCTTTTATTCGTTTAAGACCTTGTGGAAGAGGAGGGGCTTTCTTTAAGGCTTTTTGATTTTCAACAAAATTTGTGAAGTTTTCATTTGTGTATTCATTGTCGATTTTCTTAGAAGTGTTAATATGTTTTTCTAAAGCTTTTACAGAACGTTCATCAAGACTGTCGATGTTGTATAAAAATTGATAATTGCTTTTTGTTCCTGCTTCAGAAATATATAACTCTTGGTTGTTTACATGAATTGGATTATTTAATTTCTGTAAACATAGAACAGGTTCTGAACCTTTTTTGAGATTTAATTTAATTCCTTCTTTACTCAATCGTTCTAATTCACTTCCATAAATCCAATTATTAGACTTATAACCGTTTTTTGCAGCGATTTGTTCAAGAGCAACTAGATTGTGATCATTTATAATCTTTCCTGTTGAAAGTTCAATAGGAATCTGTTTATTTGAATTGAAGAAGGGGAGAGTTTTATTTTCTACATTCTTTTCTATAGCTTCATAAATTTGTTTATAGAAATATTCTTCTGGCAATAAGCCACGATTGTAAGCAGACCCACTTCTCCACGAAGTCTGAAAATATTCCAATTAAGTACTCCAAAGTTGAAAAAATATTGAAATAAATCAGCAGTGGGCAGTCTGCTGAACTTTTATTGATATGGACTAAAAACACATTTCCATATCATCGTCATAAGAAAAATTCTTCTTTTGACTTGTTGTTTGTTCTTTTTTGTTTTCTGAATATAATTTGCAAAGTTCTGTTGCTTTTTTATCAGCATTAAAGAGTGTATTTCCCATAGAAGGAATAGATACATCTTTTTCTTCTTTTTTTAATTGTTCATTATCTAAAATAACAGAAAACTTCTTTTTAAAATCCTCTGCAATTTCTGGTGAAACAGAAAGTTTTGCTCCTGTTCTACAAGCCATAATATAAGTTGAAAGATAATTTTCTGGATTTGAATTTTCGATAGTAAAAGAACTATTACTTAAATCAATTCCTGGTTTTAGATTTTCTTTTGCAAGTTCAATAATAGCATTTGGATTGGCAGTTTGTTCTGGGAAGAAATACGAAGCTGTATGAATTTCCCCTGTTTCGTCTTTGAAGTTATAAAAGATTCCTTTTTCATTATCTTTAAGACTTGTGGATGCCATTTCCGAGAAATTACGACCAATTACTATATTTGATTCATAACCTTTTTTTTCTTTTTCAATTTGGGCTGGAATCAATCTTGTTGCAGGAAGAACATAACCTGTTGAGGCGTTGTAAATAGGAACAGCATTGATAGTTCCATCTTTATTCGGAAGGAATGGTGCTGTGTTATTATCTATGCCTTCTTTCATAACTTTTGCGTTATGTTTTGGAATCCAATATCCATTGAATTCATTTTTTGAGACAGGTGTCTCAAATGGATTATTGTCGCTCATTAGCAACCTCCTGAAGTAGATCATTTTCTAAATAAACTTTAGCTAGGAGTCTAAAGTGTTTTAGAAGTTGTAAAGCATACATAAAAAATAAATATGTACTAATAACAATATAATAGATATTTGAATTTTAATCAATATTGTTTACTGTACATTTTTATAAAAATAATGTAATATATACAATATGATACGAACAATAACTGCAACTGTTCCATACAATGCAGAAATTGCGTATAAGGCCTTTGTATATGGCGTAAAGATTGACCTTCCAAAAATAGATCAGGATGGACAGTTTATTCATTTTGAATTTTTGGCAGATAAAGTTATGGTCGTTTTTTATTATTTTCAGTCTAAGAATCTTCGACGGGCATATATAATAAGTTGTGATGAAAATAATAAGGGAAAGCAAATTCTATTACCAGGATTTAATAAGCCAGTTCGTTTGATTTATATGGCACGAGGTAGAGCTTTTTACAATTTACGCCGATGGTTAATGTTTTTAACAATGGAAAATCCATTTAGGATTTTTTGTTTGCCGAAACATTTTTGGAATCGATTTGCATTTTTAATTCAATATAAAAAGGCAAAATCAAGTGATATAGAATGGTTAATTAAACAATACAATTAATATAGAGGAAATTATGAATAAAGAAATCCCTGCAAGAATTACTTATGCACAAAAAAGACTTATTATAATGATTCAAAAAAGGGAACTAAGGTCTTGGTGTTTGGAACATAATTTAGAACATGCGTCTCTTTATCGAATTGCACTTGGAGAAAAGGTAGCAACATATAAAATAGTTTCTTCTCTTGTACATTTGATTCCACCTGCAGAATGGATTTATTATATTGATGAAAAAATTCCTTATGAATTAAAAACAGTTCCGATTTGGGATAGTTCAAAAAACTGTTCATTTATTCTTAAACATAAAACAGATTGGCAAGAAGTTTCAAAAAAATATGATGTTCCTTTAGAATCTTGCAGAAACCTTTTTGTAAACCATCGAGCAAAACCTTCGTTATTACAAATTAGAAAATTTGCTCTTGATACAGATCCAATTGAATTCTTTACAGAAGGAGATTTTGTTGAAGATATTTATATTCCAGAACGAGGTGATGTAGTATCAATTTCTGGGAAGATAGTTTTAGTTCTTTCGAAGCAAGAATACAATATCGAAAATAAAGCAATAATGTGCATATATATAGAAGAAAGTTGTAAAAATGGAATGAAATTTGAGAATTCTGAAATTAGTGGCGAGATTAATTTATTAAGTCTTACGACTATTACTTATTCTAGAATTATGCCGAAATTTATAGTGAAACTTGATGATAAACTAGTGCAAAATGTATTAGATAAAGTAGTTTCATATTTCAGGTAAAACTATATATTGGCAAATGTTTGCAAAAATTGCCAATATGTAGTGGATGTTGTTGAATAATAATAACATAAATACTTGTATAATAACATATACTATGTTATTATTAAGATGTGAATGAAATTATAAAAAACTTACAAGTATTTTATACAGAAAAGATCTCATATGAAAAGGTAGAATTACCTAAAAACTCACAAGTAATTGCAATATTAGCAAATAGAAGTTTTTATAAAATTAAAATAGGAACAGTAACATTTATAGGAATTATTCCTCGTCTTGACGAATCTTTTTCAGCTTCAACATATAAAAAGCATCTGGGAATATATATTGAAAAGTTTGAAAATCAGTGTGCCTATATTTTATATAATCCAACAGAAAAACAAACAGATTCTTTTATAAAAAATAAAATACCTTTTATTACAAATTATAATCAAATTTATCTTTCTTTTCTTGGTATCTGTTTCAATAGAAGGGCTGTTAAAATTAAAGAAATTAATTCAGAAAAAATGATGCCTGTAACTCAATCTGTTTTTTTATATATGTTTTATAAAAAACAGAAATATTATTTAAAAAGCGAAATAGCATCAGAATTAAAAATAAGTCGAACTTCATTAACAAGAGCATCTGAACAATTATGTGAGATGAAACTTATTATTCAAACAAAAGTTGGAAAAGAATATAGAATGGAACTTATCACAACAGGAATTGAATTATATAAACTTGCAAAGAACTATCTTATAAATCCTATCTATGAAGAATTTTATGTCGAAAATTCAGAGTTAATATTGAATCAATCAGTAAAAGCAGGAGTTTCAGCATTAGCAGAATGTTCAATGATAAATTCTCCAAAAATAAATGAAGTTGCAATATTTAAAGATAATGAAATTGTAGAAAACTTAAAAAAGATTGATATACGTTGGGATGAATATGAAAATCCTGTAAAAATTCAATTATGGAAATATCCTCCACAATTATTTGAAATTGAAAATCGTGTAGATATAATATCGTTGATTTGTTCTTTTATTAATATAGAAGATGAGCGAATTGAAGGTGAAATTGAAGAAATAATAAGGAATGCAACATGGTAGAAGGACTAGAAAAATTTAGAGAAAATTTTAAGAATTTTGCAGATTGTTTTACTGTTATTGGTGGGACTGCTTGTGAAATTCTTATGAATGAACAGGATATTGATTTTAGAGCAACTCATGATATTGATATGATTCTTATTTTAGAAGATAAAAAGGAAGCTTTTGCAAATATTTTTTGGAAGTTTATAAAAGAAGGTGGATATAAATGTGGTTGGAAAAATAATGATAATTTACATTTTTATAGATTTACAGAGCCACAAAAAAATTATCCATGTCAAATAGAACTTTTCTCTAGAAAACAAGATTATCAATTAAATGTTGAGCAAGGAATTATTCCAATCTATATTGATGAAGATACATCTTCTCTTTCTGCAATTTTGTTAAACGATGACTTCTATAATTTTATGATAGAAGGAAGAAGAGTAGTTAGAGATATTCCTGTTTTATCAACAGAATATTTAATTCCTTTTAAAATGTATGCTTGGCTTGATTTAAAGCAACGGAAAAGCAATGGCGAATTTGTAAAAGAAAAAGATTTCAAAAAGCATAAATATGATGTTTTTCGTTTAATGAATATTATAAATGAATCTGCAAAAATAAAAACCCAAGGACTTGTAAGGGAAAAAGTGAAAGAGTTTCTTGAAAAAATTGTTGAGGAAAATGTACCATTAAACAGTCTTTATAATTTGCATACAATGGAAGAAAGTATAGAAATTTTGACTGCAATTTATTTATAGTATTAAAAGCAAAAAACATTTTATTTGGATTATGGATAGAAAAGTGAAGTGTATCCCAAAATTTGGAAATAATTGAGGTACACTTCAAAGGATTCCTTTTTTTTATCGCTCTACATCATAATCCATATTTTTCTTTGTTTCTTGTTTCACTCCTCTAAAAGGGCGTAATTCTGCGTGTTCGGCAATGACACGAACTTTAGAATGAAACTTTCCTTCTTGGTCTTGCCAACGTTCTTGTTTTAGGCGACCAACAACTCGGATTCCTTGACCTTTTTTTGTTTGTGATAAAACTGCGGCAAGTTTTCCGTGACCTTGAATATCAAAAAAAGATACTTCATTGATTTCTTCGCCGTTGCTGTTTTTGTGAAAACGATTTACAGCAATTGGAAGGTTACAAACCTCCATTCCAGATGGGGTTTTTGTTAATTCTGGTTCTTGGGCCAGATTCCCTTCAATAATAATACTGTTTAATTGGTTCATAAAAAATACTCCTTATAGTTTTAAGTTTCCTTTTTAATTCATTCTTTCATTATTAGTTAATTTATCAGGAAGACTTGTGTCTTTCTTTTGGGCTTGTTGTTTTTGTTCAGCTTTTTCCATCATTTCAAGAGCGATATTATTTCCAATATTAGCTCCTTGTTCACGTTTTTCTGAATAGAACTCTCCTCGAGTCATATTTACATTGCTCTGAGTTTTTGGATCAAACTTTGTAGCAGTTTGGAAATTTGGATTAGAAGTATTATTAAGAGTTCTTGATTCTCCATTTTGCAAACTTCTATCTGTATTTTGTCCACTTCTTTGGTGAGCTTGTGTACCCGAACTTCCTCCAGAACCTCCCGTAGTTCCTTTTTTACCACCGTGTAAGAAGTTGTTACCTGCATTTTTAAACTTATCTTTTAAATCTCCAGAGGCTGCAGCAAACATTCCTTTTACAGCAGTACTTCTTTGTTGTCCTGCTGTACCACCTAGTTCTTTTACAGCATTACTTGCAGTTTTACCTGCAGATGCCATTTTTGAAATACTTCCGTGAGCATTTACAGCACTTTGTGCAGTTTTTCTTACACCTTCTTTTCCAGCTGAACCGACTTTTTTTGCAATTCTTCCAGCTCCAACAGCAGTTGCTGCAACAGAACCTGCCATTTGAACAAATTCACCCATACTTAATTGTGGATGTCCTGTTAAAAGTGTCATTGCAATTTTTGGTCCATTTGAAGATAAAATAAATGCAATAAAACAGAAGAATATTTGTCCAGCAAAAGTAACCCAATTCATTGAAGAATTATCTGCCATGACTTGAATTGTATTTACAAGAATTTCATTAAAAATATAAAAAACAATGATATTCATTGTTATCATTTTAATTAAGAAACCTGTAAACACAGGAACAAGTTTTTTGGGCATTTCTTTAGTTCCGTCAAACAATATGAATGGAATAAAAAACGCTCCGATTCCAGTAACAATTATGAATTCAAGAATACACATCAAATATTGAATATCTGAAAAAATGATACATATGATTAACGCAGCACAACAAATCATAGTCATAACCATTGATGGGACATGTGCTAATGTTGCAGTAAATTTTGTAAAACCTTTTTTCATAAAATTAATGTCATCTTCTTCAATTTCATCCAAATCAGCCGTCAAAACTAGTTGGTTTTTATCCCATAAAATTTGACTTGATAATGTCGCAACACGCAATAATGAAGCTGGAGAAATGTAGTGAGTTTCATTCCCATTTGCATCCTTTAACCAAATATTTAAATCGATATAAGAATTAGTGAGTTTATCTCCATCTGTTCCATCAAGATTTTTTTCAACTAGAACATTTTTTATCGCTGTTAAAGTTTTTCCACCAAAGACACTTTGTCCAGAATCTTTTTGTCTATATTCATCAACGATTGCTTGTGCTTCCTTTTTTTGAGCCCTTGAATTAAATCTTCCGTTTCCAATAGCTTCACTTACAGAATCAATATACTCTTTGTAAGTTTGGTTTCCTGCACTTTGAATAGAAGGAAGTTCCAAGTTAGCAAAATTAGATTGAAGTGTTGTTGATAAATCATTTTTCCATTGTTGTTCTGTTGCTAAATCTTTTTCGATACTGTTCTTCATGTTTGTTAATGCTGTGATAACGGTTTGTTTTCCATTTCCAGCAGAAACACCAATTCTGTTACCTAAATAAGCAATTCCAGAAGTAACAGGAACATATAGATTCATTAATAGAATAAATAAAATCCATTTATAAAATGTATCCCACCAAAAATCCCTAACAGTAAAGCGACTATTAGCAAGTTTAAAAGCAGACCAAGCTAATCCTATTACTCCAAAGAATTGGGCATAGTGTACTGCCCAACCAAAGAAGGAATATAAAACACCAGAGAAATAATCTATTGCATCTATGACAGGAATATCTATCCAACTACTTGCATTTGTATTCATAAATTAAAATCTCCTATTTCTTAAAGTAATTAGGAACTCGACTTTCTACGGCTTCAAGTTGCTTTTGTGCTGCTTCTAATTCATCTGCTTCTGCTTGTTTTTCATTTTCTTCTGCAATCATTTTATTAGCCACAGCGGCCGCCATATCTTCCACAGATTCTGTAAGTTCACTTGTTTTATCTACTAACTCACTTGAAAGATATAGTTGAGCTTCATTTGCTGCACCTTGTGTAATATTTCCTTCTGAATCACGGCTTTCTGTTGCAGCTTTTACAATGTTGTTTTTTCGCAAAGTGTCTTCTTCTCGTTTCATATTACGAGCTTCCTCATTTGCCTTTGCCATCAGTTTTGAAGCACCATCTTTTACTTGTGCAATTGATTGTTGAACAAAGACATAGTTTCTTGGGCTGATGCCATATTTTGTCCAAATACTTCTTTTCTGGTCTGCATCCAATCCTTCAACAATTCCATTAACAGCCATTTTCATATTGCCTGTCATATAATTAGTTGTATCTTTGCAAGCAGCAAAAAAGTTATGTTCAGCACCATTCATTCCACATAAATCAGCAAGGGAATAAGAACCATATCCACAATTAATTGATGGTTTTGTCATTAAGTCTTTAATATTTCTTGCAGAGTTTAGAAGTCTATTAACACGTTTATTGGCATCCTTAATGTCATCTCGAATATCAAAGTCACCATCAAATCTAATATTTTCCCAATCGATACCTTTAGCACGTTCAATATTTTGTTGAATCATGTTGTATTGATTTTCAATTTGAGTGATTGTGTTCATAACCATCTCATACTGACTATAAAGCTGATCTATTGCAGCAAGCCATCCTGAAATATCAAAAACAGGATATCCCGTAGCATTTACATTCGATACTGCAAGGATTAGTGCAATTATTACTGTAAAAATTCTTTTTCTCATTAGTATCTCCATTTTTATGCTGCTAACATTTTTTTATATTTTGCAAACTCGAGATTTCTAACATCCCGACCAATGTTTAGCATTTTATTTTTTGTAGCTTCCAATATTTCAAATGCCAATGGCTCTGTTGTATTTCTTCCATTTTCTTTTTCAACTTTATCAAGTATTTCATGGTCAGAACTGATTAATGCCAATTGGAATGGATCCAAATCAAGAGTAAACATTCTGCATCCGTTAGGATTTTTGAAGTAATAATCCATTTTCATTCGAGCATTACTTAATGAAATAATTTCGCTATCTGTAAGTCCAAAGTATCTATAACTTTCCAGAAGTCCTGGCGTACAAGCTGATTCATCTGCTAAGTAAATCTTTGTTAAACATTGTTGGGCGATAGTATCGCTTAATGAACTTTTAGCAGCAGCAGCAACTTCTTGAGTAGCAAATATACAAAAGACTTTTTTCTTTCTTAATGTTCTTAACCATTCTTGAAGGAAGTTTGCAAAAATCGGATGTTGCAAATATAACCAAGCTTCATCTAAGAAAAGGAAAGTAAGAGGTTGTTTTTCTCCAGTAGGAACATTCCAAAGTTTTTCCAAATATCTAAAAATATACATAAGAGCTGGAGCAACAGCTTTTTCTGATAATCTCATTAGGCTTCCCATCTCGATTGTGATAAGTTTTGATAATGGAAGGTTTGTTTCATCAGCATCAAAAATTGAACCGAATTGTCCCCCTGAACAGTAAGGATCAAGTCCAATACGTAGCGTATTATCCCCAGTTTTAGGGTCTGAATACGTTGCGTACTGTTGGAAAGTTGTAAGAGTTCTCATTCGTGGTTCTTTTAATGAAATAAGGCGAAGTGTTTCAGAAATTACTTTGCTCATTTGTGGAGTAATTTCTATATTTTGTTGACTCAATAAACCTTCAATAAATTGTTGACACCACATAAGACTTTCTGAATATTCACTTTCTGAAACTTCATCTGGAGTCTTTAGTTCTGATAATGGTTGGAAAGATACTTCATCTTTTCCTGGTTCTATGTATATTCCACCAGCACCAACCATAAAAGCTCTACTTGAAAGTTGTTTATCAATACAAACAATGTTTGCATCTTTGTATTTTGTTGCACTAGCCATAAGTAATGCTAAAAGAGTTGATTTACCGGCACCTGTAGGTCCAAACACAAATGTATGTCCAACATCGCGTACATTTAAGTTTAAGAAAAATGGAGTTCCGTATGAAGTGGAACAAGTACACAATGGAACAGATGAACCACAAGTTTCTGCAGTAAAGTCGTTATAAAGCATTCCTTGCCAAGCAGAACTCAAAGGGATTATGTTTGAAAAATTCTTTGTTGAAATAAGAGGTCGTCTTATATTTGCATAAACATTTCCTGGCATCATTCCAAGCCATGCTTGACAGTTATTAAATGTTTCTTCTTTTACAGTAAAACCACAAGAACGAACAACTTGCTGAAGTTTTCGTGCTTTCTCTTTTGCAAGTTCTAGCTTTTTATCCCAAACCATAAGATTACTTGTGTAGTAACCTAAAACATATTCACCTAGAGCAATGTCTCCTTCAATATCTGCAGCTTGAGCTTCCATTTCTACAGCACTTTTCTTTTCCTTGTCGATTTCAACATTCATTGCCAATTCTGCAAAGATAGTTTTTCCTGATTTTCTTGCAGAGTAAAATCTGTTTTGATATTTTTCGGCTTCTTTAGAAGATAATTCCTTTGAAAGAGGTAAGAATCTTGTAGTCCATCGGAACTCTGTCATTGTACGATTCAATTGATCAAAAATCGCAGGATAAGTTCTGTTTGGAAAATCCATAATGCCCATAATTGGTACATAATATTCTCCAATTTTTAATGGTTGAGAGTTTCTAACATCCATATCACAAATGTAGTTATCAAGAAAAAAGAAGGTGTCTTCTGGATATATTAAATCTTGCTTATGTAAAGACACGCTAGATTTAATATAAGAAAAAAGTTCACTGTCATTTAGATGATGAATCCAGAGTTTTGATGCCATAGAACCCATAACTTTTTCACACTCATCTAAGAAATCATCAATTTCTTTTTGAATTAGTGGCAAGTTCTTTTGATTTCCAAAAAGAGATTCTTTCTTCTTCTTTTTTTTGTTTTTATAGAAAATGCCAGAAGCTTTTGAATTAATATCACTTGGAAGTTGATAAACAAAAGTAATATAGTATTCAGTTGTAAAATGTTCTCCAAACTTATGAAAGTTTTCGGCTCTTCTCTGGTCAATTAACCAGCCAGTTAGGTTTGAGAATTCTCCTGCAGGATAATCTTTTGTTTTGTAGCGTTTAACATCAAAGAATAATGCCCATCCTTCATTTTGAGCTAATGTCATACAACTTCTATTAAATAAAGATGCCATACTAGCAACTTCTGGAGCAGAAGAAGATTCCAAGTCAGGATATTCAACTTGATAAGTTGTCATTAAGGCACCGTTTTTTAAGAAACAAACCCCAGGTGTCATTATAAAAGAGTAGGGTGTAACATATTTTAGCTGATTTTCAGCTTCTTTGAATTTTAATAAATCTAAAAAAGGTATTTTCATGATGCTCTCCAAATATTAGGTAACATTAATCGTTCAAATAAAATTGTCAGAGCGTATGGGTCATTTTTACAAATCATCTTTGCAGCTACATAAAGGAAAATTCCGATTACACAGCACCAAATACTTACTAAGTTCATAAGAACGATTGTCAGAACCAAAATCAGAATGGCAGGTGTTATTCCAATACCAAGTAACTGATTTGGTTCAAGTAATACTTTGTGTACTGGAGTGGAATAGTCATAAAGTGAGTAATCTTCCATATTCCACCCCTTGTGTTACACGCAACTAGTGAAAGTATTTGTAATTGACTGTTGAATTTGAGGAATCATTGCTACTTCAAAACTCAAATCTTTGAGGAAGTATGAACAAATACTTGATGCAGAAAGAAGAACGATTGTACCAATAATCCATGGGGCAAACTTTTTAAGCATCTGACCACCGCCACCTTGCTGACCTGCAACAACCATACCAATTGCTTCAACAATCAAAGCAACAAGAAGAACAGCTTTTACCCAACTAGATTGGAAAAGTTCCAAGATTTTATCTGCCCAGTTATCAAGTTCCACAATAGAATCACCGCCACCAGCAGCAAAAGTTGGAAGGGCAAATGCACACATAATTAAAGCGAACACCAAAAATCGCTTATTCGAAAATGTCTTTTTAAGATTAGTAAAAAGTTTAGACTTCATTTTGTACTCCTATTTAATGTCTAAAAATTTGAAGTCCTCTTTTTTCATTCATTACATTGTTTTTGTTTCTAAAATTTCATCTACAATAGGTCCCTTTTTAGAGGGTTTTAAGTGAACAAGTAATTGAACACTTTGAGAAATATCTGGAAGTTCTCCAGGAATCACTTCACGAAGTAAGTCTTTAATTCGATTTATCATCGTTTTACAACTATCTGCATGGATTGTACTTGCGTTTCCCGTATGTCCTGTATTCCACGCTTTTAGAACTTCATTTGTTACATCTCCGTAACGAAGTTCTCCGAAAATAATTCTGGAGACATTGCAACGAAGTGCGATTCCTACAGCTCGTAAAGTGTCTTTTCCTGAAGCCCAGATGGGAACTTTGTCCCTTGCATTGCATTGAATTTCTCCAGCGTCTTCAACTATGTAAAAACGGTCTTCTGGGGTAAATTCACGCATTTTATCAATAATGGCGTTGAGTAAAGTTGTTTTACCAGAACCAGTTTCCCCACCAAGAATGATGTTACTTCTCATTTGGATGTGTTTTATAAGAAGCTCATATTGTTCCTGTGTCATTCGTTCTTGTTCAACATAACTTTCCATAGAAAATATTTGACTGGGAGGCCTACGGATAAATAACATAGGATTTTCAGATGCTCTTGGAGGCAAAATTCCCTCTATTCGAATTTTCCATTTAGGCAGAACACCTTCTACAATGGGATTATCTGGGTCAATAGTAACTCCTAGAACGGTAGCACTTGCATAAATAATTCTTGTTATTGTGGCATTATCAAAGAAGATGCCAGTGAATTTTTTAGCAAATCCAATACCTTCAACTATTAACTCTCCGCCAATTCCAATAGCAATATCAGTAACTTTTTTGTCCTCAATAAAAGGGATAATCAACTTCATATCGTCTTCAAGATTGCGAATCCATTTGTCTTGTTTTGCTTGTTGTTGAAATCCTTCAATTGAAGCCATTATTTGTTACCTCCTTTGCTTAATTGGTCTGAATAAATATCCAAAACCATAGCTTCTAACTTTCCACCATGATTTTGTTTTAAAGCCAATTCAACATCATCTAAAAACTTTAGATACTCTAAATCAGCTACTTCTTGATTTACACTAGGTCTATTTGGTAAGAGTTTGAGTAAATGTTTTGTTAGTTCTAATAAGATGACTGCTTGTAATTCAATTTTGTTTTCAAGAAACCTAACTTGTTCTTTCAAATCATTTATACTTGCATAAAGTAAATCTCTGTCATCAATACTAGAATTAAAATAAGAATAAATTGCATCGCGAATTACTTGAGACATATTTCCTCTATCTCTTCCTGATAATTCGTTTGCTTTTATTCTTACTTCTGTTTCTAAGTGAAGCGGAAGTCTGATTCTAATCACTTCTCCCATTTTTCCAAATTCATCTCTTTGCATTTTTCTGTACTCCTCTTGTTGCCTTATGCGATGTCTGGAAAGACTGCAAATCTGCTATCTATTACTTTTGTAACAGAAACCGAATCATCTTCTGTAATTTGTGGTTCTACTTTCTTTTCTTCTGTGAAATCAATCTTTCTGTTTAGAATATTTAGAATTTCATCCTCAATGGAACTTCTTTTCTTCTTGGTATTACTTGGTAGTTGATTCATTTGCTTTTTTATCCATTTCATACTAGGAACTTTCAAAAATGCTTTTGTTTTGAACCTTGGGTCTTCGTAATACACAACTTTCTTTCCCTTGTAAGGAGGCATACCCTGATTAATGACAATTAAACGATTGAACTCTAATTTCATTAATTCATCTGGGCTTATTAAAGAAGTACTGGTTTCTTGGCTACTTCTAGAAATGTTATTAAATCCAACCTGATATTTATTTCCACTTGCACTGATATTATCTAAAAGCACAGACCTATTTCCGATTGATTCACTGAACATTCGTGCATCTTTTATTGATCCAGGAGCAAAAAGAATTATGGTTTTACAGTGGTCAAGGAACGGATGATTTTCTCCATAAACATCAATAAGCTGGTTCAATGCCTGACAAACAATAAAGAACGTAACTCCATAACCACATAAAATTCCAGCGTTTTGTGCGATGTCCGGAAAAAATCCTAAAACAGGGAATTCGTCCAAAAGGAACAAACAAGGAATTTTTAGTTTTACTTCATTTACATTTGTTTCACCTGCAGAAAATTTCTTAATCATAAAAGTGATTATCATTCTAAAAACTGGACTGATTCGTTTTATATGATTGTATGGAACAATTAAATAAAGACTAATTCCGTTTTTAGAAGTAATAAAATCATCAACACTAAAATCAGAATAAGCAGTTGCTTGTGCCAATAAAGGATCCTGAAAAAGTGAAATCTTACTGAACACAGTAGAGTAGGTAGAAGCTCTTTCTTTTGGTGTTTGAATTTTACTTCTGTTAGCAGCTTCTACAATTAACTGATGGATTTTTTTATTTCCATGGTCAGTTTCACAAAGTTTTTTTAACATTTCTGCACCTGGACCAATAGCGTCATCTTGTTGTGGTTGCTGTGAGTTTTGATTTTCTTCCTTTACTGTACTGGAAAAGATATGTAATACATTTGCAAGATTCTTTGATTCCCATGGAATATCTTTTGCAAATCTAACATGCATTACAACAGCAGTAAAAATATCTCTTGCAGTATTATTAAAGTATTGAGTAGCTCCATCATTGGCAGATTTTGCATTATCTCCACCAAAGAAAATTTCACCGATTGTATCTGCCCAGCTAAATGCTTCACTTGGAGAATCAGGGATTTCCCAAATTGGATTATAATGAGCAGTATTGTTATCTGGGTCTAATGGTCTAAAAGGAATTACTCTACTAAACTTTGAACGGAAACCTGCTGTTGCAGCCCAGTTTTCTCCTTTTGGATCAAAACAAACAATGGAACCACGTCCAGAAACAACTTTCTTTTCTTTAATTTTGAAAAATAGGATTTTTCGTTTAATCCATGTGTAAACAGGAACACCATAACTAAGTAGTGTTGAAATAATACTAGAAACACCTTTTCCCGCCCTTGTTGGAGCAATTAAAAGAGTATTTGTTCTTCCCGAATGACAAATTAACGAAGCAGTTTTTTTGCAGTGCAAAGTTAAAGATGCTTTTTCAGCATCAATTTTGTAATTTACTTTTGCATTTTCTAGTTCGCCACAAATAACTCCATGCTTTTGTAAAAGTCCATATTTCTTTAAATCTTTCTTTGTTGCATATCTTGCAGTTCCGTGAATATGTTGGTTTTTTTGATGACTATTTACTAGAATAGAAGTAATGATAAACAATAAAATTGCCAATACTAAAGAAATAAAAGTTGGAGGAATAGCCTGAAAGAAATAGAAAGAATATGTTTCATTAAAGGCAAACTTAATCATTCCAATAAGGAAAATTAGAGGATTATAGAAACGATATCCTTTTGATGTAACAAAAATAGGTTCTCCAATGACATTAGGGTCATAATTCATCAGAGGTGCAAATTTTTGAGTAGTAATTATTAAGCCTACAAAAACAAGGCAGATTGGAACCAGCCAATTTAATATAGCTAGCCAATAGATTTTATTAGAGTTATCTGGATCAACTCTTGAAAATTCTTCTTTTTCTCTTAACAAATCA
>JAEIGA010001578.1_pt1 | contig 35698 bp, 27 predicted proteins | sample 9270691 | NCBI WGS metagenome assembly JAEIGA01 (sample SAMN17057246, study PRJNA624740) | gut metagenome | biome: biome; isolation source: fecal sample | host: Bos grunniens | place: China: Xizang | collected 2019
ACCACCCTTCTTGAAGCGGGCGATATCTGCATCGATAAGCTGCACACCAGCCTTGCGACCCTCCTCAGTAGCAAGGTCGAGGCCCTGTTCCTTGAGTCGCGCACGAATATTATCCTTGTTAGGCACAAGCAAAGCAATGGTGTATGGCGACTGGTTGTTGTAGAGAATCACCTGATCCACAGAGGGCAGATGCTCTACGAATGCCTCCTCGATACCCTCAGGACTATATTTCTCGCCATCGCTCGAGATGAGCAAGCTCTTGAAGCGACCCTTCACATAGAGGAGGTTTTCCTCAGACATGTAGCCGAGGTCACCAGTATAGAGCCATCCGTCACGTACGGTATCTGCCGTAGATTCGGGATTCTTCCAGTAGCCTTTCATCACATTCTCACCACGAACAACTATCTCACCCAGCTCACCGGTGGGAAGTTCTTTGCCGTCGCTATCGCAAATCTTTAGCTCAATGGGGTGCACAAGCTTACCGCTCGAACCGAAGCGATAGAGCTCAGGACCATTGGATGAGATAACAGGAGTAGCCTCTGACAAGCCATAGCCCTGATACATGGGCATACCTACACCTACGTAGAACTTCTGCAAATCCTTGTCGAGCAAAGCACCGCCACCTACAAAGAAGCGGATCTCACCACCGAAAGCCTCACGCACCTTAGAGAAGATAACCTTATCAAACAACCACACAAGCGGTTTGAGTAAACCGCGCAAGCCCTTACGGTCAAGGTTGCTATCACCATAGTAGCACTGATTAATTGCCATACCCCAATTGAAGAGACGCATGGTCAAGGCACCCTTCTTCTTGATATTACCCTCAATGTTTTTCTTGAAGGTCTTGGCCAATGAGGGCACACTGAGAATAAAGTGAGGACGCACCTCCTTTATATTAAGAGGAATATTGCGCAAGGTCTCGGCACCTGTGCGACCCACCTGTACGGTGGCTGCTGTAGCACCACGAGACATCATGATGTAAAATCCTACGACATGCGCAAAGCAATGGTCGAGAGGTAAGATGATAAGTGTACGCCATGACTCGTCAATCTTAACTAGTGTGCACGCCTGCTCTACGTTAGAGGTATAGTTGCGGTGAGTTAGCACAACACCTTTAGGATCGGCTGTAGTACCACTAGTGTACGTGATAGTGGCGATATCATCGTTTTGGATCGACTTACCCACTGCGAGAAACTCCTCTAGTGTGTGTGTCTTGAGCCACTCGTCACCCATCTGCTGAACCTCGCTAAGGGCAATCTCTCGTTCTTCGTATTTATCTTGCTCATCAAATACGATGATCTTCTCTACTTTGGGAAGTTTGTCTTTGATGAGACGTACCTTCTTGAGCTGAGTTCCTGACACCATGACGAATTTCACATCACCATGAAGCAGACGGAACATGAGGTCATTGCTCTCCTCAAGTTTGATTGACAGAGGTACATTGGCAGCACCAGCATAGAACATGGCCAATTCTCCGATGACCCACATATTGCGTCCCTCGCTAAGGAGCGCCATGTTGTCACCCTTCTGCACACCGAGCGCTTGAAGGCCTGCGCCGAGCTGATATACCATCTCTTTTACCTGAGAGTAAGTTGTGGGCTCGAATTCCTTATTAGTCTTCTCTAAAAGAAACGTGTTGTTCGGATACTTACGTACCGATTCTTCGAACAAATCTACTAATGTTTTTTTCATAAAAAAGTCTTTACGCGGGGCGCACCGAGTGCTTTCCCCGTAGGTTTATCGGGTGCAAATGTAGGCCATATTCACCAAAATAGCAAAAATATCTTAAAAAAAGGGGATAAAAGGGGCTATTTGTGGGACGAAACGCCAAAAATGGGGCAAATAGTGAAGGAAAACAATAAAGAGATACCTACATCACTCAGCAAAACGCTTGATAAGATTGTAGGCACTATAGAGACCCAACTCCCCCGCCTTGCTGAGATCGGCCACGCCACGAGCATTCTCTCCGAGGTAGATGTAGGTAAGACCGCGATTGTAGTATGCCTCGGCCAAATTGGGCTCTAGGGCAATGGCTTCATTGTAACTTGCGATGGCTGCGCGGTAGTCCTTGAGCTGAGAAAGCACGTTGCCTCTATTATAATAGGTATAGGCAAAGTCTGGAGCGAGATCGGCAGACTTATTAAGATCAGCAAGGATGAGTTGGAAGTCGTTGAGACGAGCATCAACCATGAAGTCGGTAGGCTGCGCAAGGCTCTGCCCTGCCCCATCTGCTCCATCGGCACGCTGCATCTCGACCTGCTTGTAGCGCGCTACAGCACGTGCATAGTAGGAGAGCCACAAGGTACCATCAGCAATGATGGCCTGAGTGAAATCATCGATGGCAGCTTCGAGATCCTGTACGAGGTAGAAGTCAATGCCTCGGGCAAAATAATGAATGGCCTCTTCACTATCTGCGGTAAACTTGGCAGTCTGAACGTCGATATCAGCAAAGTGGAAGGCTATCTGATTTTCATCAAGTGGTTGCTCAGAAGCTGTAACAAGCAACGGCAGTGGTAACTCTCCCGTGCGTTTAATACTCTCGAGGTAACGATGATAGTGAATGATACGACCTACCTCGCTCTCCTTATTATAATAGGTAAGGGCAAAGAGAGGCTGTAGAGTGACATAGACATTACGATTCTGAACCTTTCCTCGATAGGCCGAGGAGAACTCGGTGTCGCTCACAGCATCGTCGGCCACCACAAGATGACGATACTTCTTGATATTCTTGTCCGACTCCTTGCGCACATTACCATCTTCGTCTTCATCAGTATCTTTGTCCTCATCGGTCTTACCTGACAATAAGCGAGTCTGCTCCTCCATCTGAGCACGTAGCACGACGAGTTCATCCTCCTCGGCAGCACGCAGACGTCCCTGACGGCGACGCACATCGGCACGACACTGATACCCATAGAGAAACTTGGGATACTCGTCGAGCACACGGTCAAGGTCAGCCTCGGCTCCAACATAATCACCTGTCTGTACGAGTAACAAGGCGCGATTAAAGATAGCCATCATATTGTCGGGCTCATACTCAATAACCACATTGAAGTCCTCGATGGCACGATTGTCATCACCAACCTGGGCACGTAGCAAACCACGATTGTATCGACCAAGCACGTTATGAGGTTCAAGGTCGATGGCCAGGTCATAGTCGCTCATGGCACCACGAAGCTCCTGACGATAATAGCGCGAAAGAGCACGATTGATGTAGTAACTACTCTTTGGGTTGAGATGGATGGCATAGGTAAGGTCCTCTTCGGCCGAGTCGAAACGCTCTTGCTGCAGGTAGACGAGCGCTCTTGTGGCATACACATCGGAGTCATACTTATTAATCTTGAGCGATGCCTCAAGGTCGGATAGGGCCAAAAGCGTATCGTCCTGTTGGATGTGTATCTGAGCACGCATATTAAGCGCTGGAGCATAACCTGGCATGATGCGAATGAGCGTATCGAGCACGCCAACAGCTGCGTCATACTCCTTCAGATTACTATAGCAGAGCGCCAAGTTGTGCCACAAGCCCTCATGTTCGGGGGCATGAAGTAGAGCATTGCGATAGTCAGCAACCGCATCAGCATACTTTCCTTGATTGACACGGGCTAGGCCACGCAACTGGTAGCAATCGACCACAAAGGGATTACGCTCAAGCGCTGCAGAACAGTCGGCTTCGGCCCCAGTGAAGTCATCGAGATAAAACTTGGCCAAGCCACGAAAGAAATAGGGTTCATGGAGGTATGGCTTGGCATTGACTACCTGATTGAAGTATTGGATAGAGAGCACATAGTCATTGAAGTACAACGCATTGCGACCGACCCGCATCATGTGGTCGGTGTTTACCTGAGCTCTGGATAGCGATACCCCCCAAAGCAACAGGCACAGCAGTACGATATGCCTAACGATTCTCAATACTCAAAAAGTCTTCACTTCTTCACCGTCTTCACCTTGTACTCGCAGCGCACTTTACCCGAAAGCAAGGCATTGAACTTAGCCTTGTTCATCTGGCGACGGAGCGGAGAAATGCGATCAGTGAACACCTTACCATCGAGGTGATCAAACTCATGCTGGATGACACGAGCCAAAAAGCCATCTACCCACTCATCGTGCTCCACGAAGTCCTCATCGACATACTGTATGCGTACCTTTTCGGCACGGGGCACCTTCTCGTGAATTCCAGGCAAGCTAAGACAACCCTCGTCCATAAGAAGCGTTTCTCCATCTTCCTCGACAATGTAGCCATTGATGTAAGCACGTTTGAAGTCTGCATACTCGGGATAGTCCTCTACCAAGGGACGGAGGTCTACGATTACTACGCGGATGGGCAAGCCAATCTGAGGAGCTGCGAGACCCACGCCATCTGCACGTTCATTGGTCTCAAACATGTTTTGCACGAGTTCTTTCAACTCAGGATAGTCAGAAGTTATGTCTTCGGCCTCTTTCCTCAATACGGGTTGACCGTAGGTATAAATGGGAAGTATCATTTTGATTTACGATTTTTTCGTTTTATTATAAACAATTTATTACTTATGATATACTATTTAGTGGTTATAGTTTGAACTTGCGACTATCCATATAGCTCTGCAAGATAATGGTAGCACTGATCTCATCTACTAGTTCTTTGCGTTGTCGATCCTTCTTTTTCAATCCGCCATCGAGCATTGCCTGATGAGCCAAGACTGAGGTGAAGCGTTCATCAACATATTCCACAGGAATATTAGGGAGCACCTTGCGCAAGCGATTGACAAAAGGTTCGATGCGAATCATATTCTCAGAAGGTTCATTATTCATCTGCTTGGGTAAGCCCACAACGATACGCTCCACGGGCTCACGTCCCACATAGTCGAGAATGAAGTCCATCAAAGTATGCGTAGGAACCGTGGTAAGCCCATTAGCAATAATCTGTAACACATCTGTCACAGCCAGACCTGTGCGCTTCTTTCCGTAATCAACTGCCAATATGCGTGCCATAACAACTACAAAGGTATAGCAATATAAGCTAAGTAGGTTGGTAATTAATGATAAAAAATCATAATAAAGGGCGACCGCAGGGCCACCCTTCTACTATAAGGATAATGTCAATTACTTGTTCAACAGAATCCATGAACCCTGGAAGTCAGCACGACTGGGATACTTTGCCTTGAATGCTTCACGAGCCTTAGCAGCCTCTGCTTTGGTGTCGTACGAACCGATGATAACACGGAACATATCCTTCTGCACATTCTTCACGATACCTGCTGCATAACCTTCACCCACAAGATACTCCTTGAGGTTCTGTGCATTGGCTTGCAAACCGAAGCTACCACACACAACGCTATAAGGCTTGAGATCGCCGCTGAGAGCTACCACATCTACCTGCTCTTGACGCACGGGAGCGGCATCATAATCTGTCTCTACAGGAGCTGCAGCCACGGGAGTAACTTGCATGGGAGCATTCACCTGCACCTGTACGGTCTCCTGTGCCTTGGCCTTCTCATAAGCTTGCTTGTAAGCACTTTCCTTGGTCTTACAAGAGGTAATCACGAGCAAAATGCTCATCAATCCAAACAATACATTCTTTTTCATATCTCAATCGTTTTAATATATTATACATTTTACAGCTACAAAGGTAACACTTTTTTTCAAACAATTAGCCATTTACTCCCTACTCATCGAGCTATTTGATTAATATTAATAACTTTTATGACTTTTAGAGGACTTATTTGGTTCAAAAAAATCTATCACCAGCATCTCCCGAGCCTAAAAAGAAGGAATTTCTCGTTGCAAGCCCCAAAATTTTCTATAATAGAAAAAATGATGTACTTTTGCAACATCTATGAACAGAACTTCTCATACATACATCTTTGCGTATGTGGTAGCGCTACTCGCCACCTCATGCAACCTTTTCACGGCATGCCACAACAGCCACAGATCTGACGACACCATCGTTGGAGATACCCTCACGACGAAATATGCCCAATACCTTACTCTCATCGAGCACGATACCTACACCGAAGTACAGATACATAGCCCATGGAATCAAGGCAAACAACTGCAGATATTCAAGTTGGCTCACACTGATAATGACGTAGTGAACCCCAACGCCCCAGATATGCAGACAGCCTTCTCGCACGCTCTCTTCTTCACTGCTGCACATAGTGCCATTGTAGCAGAGCTTGGATGCATAGACAACATTGCAGGCATATGCGAGTCGGAGTATGTTGCTCATCCACATCTACGGCAAGCACTTGACGGAGGGTTCATCATGGATATGGGTAGCGCCATGACACCCGACCGAGAACGCATCGCGAACCTATCCCCAGACGTCATCCTACTCTCGCCCTATGAGAACGCCTCTACCTATGGCAATCTAGAAGGCATGGGAATCCCTATCATCCAATGTGCTGACTACATGGAAACCTCAGCACTAGGACGTGCCGAGTGGTTACGACTATACGGACGACTATTTGGCAAAGCTCGAGAAGCAGACTCGCTTTTCCTTGCTATTGAAAGCCAATACCTAGATTTGCAAGCACTCACCGCTGAACTCCCTGCATCACAGCGCCCCACCGTACTATTCGATACGAGAGGTGGTTCTGCATGGTATGTCCCAGGTGGCCGTAGCACAATTGCTCGCTTAGTCAACGACGCAGGAGGCACCTATATCTTTGCAGATAACACTAAGAGTGGTTCTGTGCCCCTCTCATTCGAGAGTGTGCTCAGCCGTGGAGAGACTGCTGACTTCTGGCTTATCCGCTACAATAATAGCCGATCCCGCATTACCCTCCAAGACCTTGCAACGATGCATCAGCCCTACACTCTTTTTCAACCCTATCGTAAAAACAACGTATATGGTTGTAACTCTGCAGAACTCATCTTTCATGAGGAGAGTCCCTTTCATCCTGAACGAGTACTGAAAGATTTTATTCTCATCCTTCATCCCGAGCTACTTCCCAACGATACAATACGCTACTTTCACAAATTGTAAGCTGGGAACAGGTCGCTAATTATCTCGTCACCAATAATATATTGCCAATAAAAAAAATGAGATATAAACACAAATTATCTAGACATAAGTTCGCCCCACTACTCATCATCTTCATTGTAATGCTCTTTGCTGCCAATCTACTTTGTGGCTCTGTGCATATACCAGCATCTCAAGTCCTCAACATTCTGCTCGGTGGGGAGGGCACACAATCCTCGTGGAGTTATATCATTTGGGAGTCACGACTACCGGGAGCTGTCACCGCCCTACTCACAGGAGCAGCTCTATCAGCATCGGGACTCATGCTACAAACCGCCTTTAACAACCCCTTGGCAGGTCCCGACATCCTAGGCATCAATGCTGGAGCTAGTCTCGGTGCAGCAATCGTGTTGCTTCTCTTCGGAGGTATAGTACCCACAGGTGCCTTTCTCCTAAAAGGATCACTAGCGCTCGTGGGAGCTGCCTTCATGGGAGCACTAGCTATCACAGCTCTCATACTACTCTTTGCATCTCAACTGCGCAGCCCATCCATGCTACTCATTATTGGCATGATGGTGGGATATGTAGTATCATCGGCCGTATCGTTGCTCAACTTTTTCTCTACCGCTGAGGGTGTGCAATCCTATATGATGTGGGGTATGGGCAACTTTGGCAGCGTGTCCCAAAATCAACTTCCACTATACGCTATACTCATTTTCGCGGGATTAGCCATAGCCATAATGTTAGTAAAACCCCTTGATGCCCTCTTATTAGGAGAGCGCTACGCGACAAATCTAGGTGTTAACATACGTCTCACACGCCTCCTACTGCTACTCTCTACAGGACTACTCATAGCAGTCACCACCGCCCACTGTGGCCCCATCAGTTTCATTGGATTGGCCGTACCTCATATGGCTCGTCTCGTGCTAGGCACATCAGGACACCGTCGACTCATGCCCACAACGATACTTATAGGATGCCTCATAGCCCTGCTATGCAATCTCATCAGCATGCTTCCTGGCGATAGCGGATTACTCCCTCTCAACGCCATCACTCCCGTGATAGGAGCACCCATCATCATCTACGTCATCATGAGCAAGCGCAAGGGAGGACTGAGATATTAAAACATCTAGTCTTTATTAACCGCATAAATAAAATTGAAGACGTCATCTCCGGAGATGACGTCTTCAATTTTATATCAATCAAACATAGGACTTACCCACAATGGAAATAGCGGTTCACTAACTTGAGCATCTCCTCTTGATTACCATTAATATCTGCACGTAGAGTGCGATCACCATATGAACGGAGACGTTTGATGATACCATCAATCATAGCATGACTGAAGACGTTATGTTTCTCAAACACCGCGCGCTGACTCTCGAGGCAATCGGCAGAAGCTTCGCAGCTATCGGGCAAGCAAGCTAACGAGTTGAGTTTATCCGCATTCTCTTTTTGGTGAATATTTACATTCACATAAGTCTGCTCTGCTATCTCAAGCGCATTATCTAGCTCGAAACCATAACGACAAGCCACAGCGAGCCCTGCAATGAGCTGGTAAATGTCGGCAGAGCCATCGGGTGAACGCATCTCCACAGTTTGCTTCTGAGTAGTATCATAGTCGCTCACTGCCTCAAGTGGATTAGCAATCTGACACATGTCGCTCTTAGCAGCCCAACCCAAGGGAACACGCACAAGAACCGAGCGATTACGATCTCCCCAACAGATATTTGTGGGTGCTTCCTGATGAGGTACAAGACGGAAATATGAGGTAGGATTGGTATTACCAAAGGCAGTGATAGAGGGCGCAAGTTGCATCATACCAGCAATAGCCTTGCGAGCAGTAGCCGAGAGGATTCCAGCATCGAGCATCTGATTTTGTCCATCCTTGACGATGCGCATGTGAACATGCAATCCTGAGCCTGCTTTACCAGCTGTTATCTTGGGTGCAAATGTGATATCATAACCATGCTTGTAGGCAAGGTTGCGGATAATCCACTTGGCTACCATGAGTTGGTCGGCAGCATCGCAGGCATCGATAGGGAGGAACTCTATCTCGTTCTGTTCGTAGATCATACCATCGATAGTAAAGTTGCCCACCTCAGAGTGACCATACTTTATCTGCCCGCCTGCCTGAGCAATGTATGCCATACATTGTGTACGAAATTCATTAAACTTTGCATAGGGAGCTGACTCATGATAACCCTTTTGGTCTGTAGCTGCAAACATACCACTATCGGGAGCTATTACGTAGTACTCCAGTTCACCCATAGCTTGAAAGTCCATCCCTGTCACCTCATTGAAAGCTCGGCATGCTTTGCGTAGAGTGTTTTCGGGTGAACTCTCGAGCGGCTCACCATCTTTATTAAAGTAGGAGCAGAGCATCGAGAGTGTGGGAATCTCGGCAAAAGGATCTACGAAAGCAGTGCTGAAACGGGGCAACACATAGAGGTCGCTGCTACCCGCCTCGATAAAGGGGAACAGGCTACTACCATCGACACGTTCACCACAGGTAAGAATAGCGTCGAGGTAAGCCTCATTGTTTATGACAAAATTAAGTGTCTTGAGGCGACCATCTCCGGCAGGGTACATAAAATTGACCATGCGGATACCATTCTCACTGATATAGCGCACGATGTCAGCCTTAGTAAACTCCTTGCAGGGCTTCTGCAAGTAAGCCACAATCTTATTGGGATTTAGTGATAATTCTTTATTCATGATTGTATTTTTTCATTAACAACGGACAAAATTGTTAAGCCAATTACAACTTTGCCCGTTATTTGTCAGTTAAATTACTCCACTCCTTTCTTAATGACGTAGCGAATAAGGTCGTAGAACTTCTGTACTGTGGGGATGAGAACGCGCTCATCGGGTGAATGAGGAGACATCAAGGTAGGACCAAATGATATCATGTCCATCCCCTCGTTAACAGCACCGATGATGCCGCACTCGAGACCTGCATGGATAACCTTCACCTCGGGATCCTTACCAAAGAGTTCCTTATATGTCTCCTTCATTGCGGCGAGCACATGAGAATTCACATTAGGTTGCCATCCACTGTAGCTTCCGCTAAACTCAACTCGCATACCAGCCATAGAGAAGCAGCTTTCGAGAGAGATAGCTTGATACATCTTCATACTCTCTGACGAACTACGCACGAGAAGACTAAACTGCGCCTTACCTTCTCCTATTTCAATAATAGAAAGATTGCTCGATGTTTCTACAGTGTCGGGGATCGTGGGAATGTAACGCATCACTCCGTTCTGGCAAGCAAGAATGGCATCGATGAGATTGTCTCGAATTTCTTCAGGAGTCTCACTCTCGGGGAGCTCTACCTCCTCCACAGTAAGAGTAATACCACTTTCGATAGTAGCAAATTCCTCATTGAAGAGTGCTTCACAACGTGCTGCCAAATCCTTGATATCCTCTACGGCATCTTCTGGCAAAGTGAGTACCACGAAGGCATCGCGTGGAATAGCATTTCGCATGTTTCCACCTTTCCACTGAGCAAGTTGAGCCTCACATTCGAGCACTGCTTCACGCACAAAGCGTCCCATGAGTTTATTGGCATTGCCACGACCCTCGCAAATCTCAAGACCAGAGTGACCACCACGCAATCCCTTAAGGGTTACACGCACTGCCTTATAGTCATCTTCGGGCTCTATCTCCATATATTGCAGAGTGGCGGTAACGTCAATACCACCAGCACAACCGATGTAGAGCTCACCCTCTGCCTCAGAATCGAGGTTGAGAAGTACCTTACCCTGTACAGTGCCGGGCTTCAATCCAAAGGCTCCGAACATGCCTGTTTCCTCATCGGCTGTGATGAGGCCCTCGAGCGGACCATGCTCCAAAGTATCGTCTTCCATAATAGCCATGATGGCAGCTACGCCAAGACCATTGTCAGCACCGAGTGTGGTACCACGAGTGCGCACCCAATCGCCGTCGACATAACAATCAATGGGATCCTTCTCAAAATCATGTGTACTCTCTGCTGTCTTCTGCGGCACCATATCCATATGAGCTTGAAGCACGATACCCTTACGTTGCTCCATACCAGGAGTGGCGGGTTTACGCATGATGATGTTACCGGCCTCATCCATAAAGGTCTCAACTCCGATTTTCTTGCCGAAGTCGAGCAAGAACTGCTGCACGGGTTCGAGGTAACCAGAAGGACGGGGTACTTGTGTCAACTCATAAAAATGTTTCCACACGCTTTGGGGAGCTAATTCTGCAATTGTACTCATAGTTTTTTATAATTAGGAGGTTAGAATTGGAAGTTAGAATTCGGATCCTAATCTTACAATTTTATTTCGTTTCATTTAATGAATATCCCTGTTATCAATTCTCAACTTTCAGTTTACGATTTCTTACCTGCAATGCCACCCATCCATAGACACCTAGCATTATAACACCGAGAGTCTGGAATGTATGTACGATGAGAGCAAATGAAGAAGCATCTGCATGAGACACCCCATAGAGCGTCATCATGGAAATGACTACAAAATGCCATGGCCCCGCACCATTAGGAGTAGGTATGATAATGGCCAAACTAATGGCAGCAAAGATTACAAGCCCCTGCACTACACTCAGATCTGCCGTAAAGGGAAAGCAGAAGAAGGCAATGTAAAACTCAAGAAAATAACCCACCCATATACCTAACGTATACAATACAAACAAGCCCTTATGCTGCATTGTTCGCAACGACATGAGACCATCAACAAATCCACGTACAAGCTGCTTCATCTTGGCATATAAAGTCGTATTCTTAAGCCACAACCACAATAATGCAGCACCTGCAACAATGGCAGCTATAACAATATAGGTCTTAGGCGAAACTAATAGACTACCCAAAGAGATTCCACTGGTACCCGTCGTGGCAAAAAGCGACATAAACACGTCGAACTGAGTAAGCAACATAACACAGACGAAAACAGCCACGAGTAACATATCAATAAGGCGCTCGGCCACAAGAGTTCCCAAAGCCTTACTGAAAGGGATCCTGTCATATTTGGTCAATACTGCACAACGCGATACCTCACCGACACGAGGGACAAGTACATTAGCTGCGTAGGCTACAAAGATAGAGTCAACCGAATCACCTACCTTTGGACGATAGCCTAAAGGAGCCAACGTAAGGAGCCAACGTAAGCCACGTATGACATGGCTAAGAGTGATGGGAATAAGCGAAACCAAAAGCCACCACACATTAGTCTCGTGAAGGAGGATATACTTGGCCTCTGCAAAATCAAAATCACGATACATCCAATAGAGGAGCCCACCTGCGATAAGCAGAGGCAACGCTATCTTCATTGTAGTTTTCAGAATCTTCTTCACCTGTTTTATCAACTATTTAGCTGCAAAAATAGAATATAATTTCGTATTCAGCAAACGAAACGTAAGTTTTTAGACTATATAGTTCTTTGTCATTCTTATAAAACTTCAACAGCAATATTAATCATGATGCACTGAATGATGTTCACATCGTTTAGAATCGAAAGATTTGCGTAGTGGACATGATACATCTGTACAGGTGTCGCAATGAGACTCACCTCTTCGAGAACGCGACATTATATGCATAATGCGACGCACAACGAAAAATACACAACAGACAAAAACGAGAATGACAACTACATGCTGAATCATATACAAGAACATATTGTTTGACATCGCGACTTCAATCTATCAGAAAAGCAATAACCCTACCCTATAAGCCACCAACGCGACGACCCAAGCCAATGCTGTAGTATACACGGCCGCAAAGATAGCCCACCACCAACTATTGGTTTCCTTCTTGATAGCAATGAGCGTGGCTAAACATGGGAAATAGATGAGTACAAACAGCATGTATGCCAAAGCAGAAGCTGGTGTAGTAACTGTCTTAAGAGCTGCAGCTACTTGCGCCTCGCTCTCAGCCGTGTCTGAAACCTCTTGGTTCGCATAGAGCACACCAAGCGTACTCACAATAAGTTCCTTGGCTCCAACTCCACTAACCAGACCAATACCCATCTTCCAATCAAAACCAAGAGGGGTTATAGCAGGTTCGATGGCCTTTCCAATATGGCCAATGTAGGAATGCTCCTGCTGTTCGGCAAGTGTAGAATATTGTGCATTCCGGGGGTAGTATCCAAGGAACCACACCACTATGGAGGCGATTAGAATGACACCTCCCATCTTCTTTAGGTATTCATATCCTTTATCCCAAGTATGTTTAAATATAACCTTCCATACTGGACGACGATAGGGCGTAAGTTCCATCACATAAGGTGTCTCATCCCCACGCATTACTGTACGACTCAGTAGACGAGCCACAAGCACTGCTAACACTATTCCAGTGAGATAAAGCCCCATGAGCACCACGCCTGAATAATGAGGGAAGAAAGCTGCAACGAAGATGATGTAGACTGGCAAGCGGGCACTGCACGACATCAGAGGAGTGACGAGCATCGTGATAAGCCTACTCTTACGGCTCTCTATCATGCGAGTTGCCATCACTGCAGGAACATTGCACCCGAAACCCATAATGAGAGTTATGAAAGATTTGCCGTGCAACCCCATTTTGTGCATCGCTTTATCCATAATGAAAGCAGCTCTAGACATGTAGCCAGAATCTTCCATCAGTGAAATGAAAAAGTAGAGTATTAAAATATTAGGCAAGAACACAATGACTCCCCCCACTCCACCAATGATACCATCCACTATCATGTCCTTGATAGCTCCTTCAGGGAGGAGACTCTCGATAAGCACACTAACCTGCTCGACCAGCCATTCGATACCTTGCATGGGATATTCTCCCAACACGAAAGTAGCCTCAAACATTACAAATAGCGACACGAGAAAGATGAGCATACCCCATACCTTATGTGTCACAAGATAATCAATGCGTTCAGTCAAGCTAGGGTTAGCTTTTTGTGTAGTACGGGCAGGTATGTAGGTCTCCTTCAGTGCTCCTTGTATGAAACTCTGCTTTGCCGTACGGATTGCCTTGGGTACGCTTTCCCCCATAAGTTGAGTGTATCTACGACGTTCCTTGTCTCGTAAAGCAAAGATAGTCTTGCTATTTGGCATATGCTCACGCACATATTGCTCTATATCAACATCACCCTCAAGTAAACCAATGGCTACAAAACGGGTCGAGTAACGATATCTCGTATACTCACTTCGCCATACCTCACTGCGTAGAGTTTCAATGCTCTGCTCCAGTTCTGTACCATGATAGATATGAATGTGGCGATATGCATGCTTCTTATAGTTGGTATCAAGCGTATGGTCACGTGTAAAGTCTGCCAGATGTTCCGTATGATCTTCGGTGTGAACAATATTACGATGCCACTCTTGAAGTTCACGCATCACCTCCTTATTAACCTCACCCTCATCATCTAGAAAATCTGCTCCCTCATAAATATTGATAGCCAAATGAAGCAGATGCTCTAATCCCTCGTTGTTGAGACTCACGGTAGGCACAATGGGGGTTCCGAGCAAACGACTCAAGGTCTGATAGTCAAGCATAGCACCCTCAGCCTGCATAGCATCAAACTTATTGAGCGCCATGATGACACGGAGATTCATATCGAGCAATTGAGCCGTAATCTGCATACTACGTTCTAGATTAGTTGCATCGATTACACTGATTACAATATCTGGAGCATCGCCCACCAGATGTTTGCGAACGGTCCACGTGTCAGCAGTGCGCGATGTGAGCGAATATGTGTCAGGTAAATTGGTAATATGGAGATGATAATCTTGAAAGTCGCGTTCCCCCATCAGAATATCATTAGCATGGGACAGAGGAGCCGCATTACCCTGTGTGAGTGTAGCAAAGAGGGAATTCTTTCCTGAAAGCGGCTGTCCCACAAGAGCAATCTCGATTTCATGACGATGACGATGAGCAAGCCCCTTAAGTGCACCAGCAGAAATATCGGTCACCTGCATCTCTGCTGAGGCCTCTTCCATGGTAAGCACCTCTATCATAGAAGCCTCAGGAAGTATTAAATAACGCGAAACACCCTCCACGTCAATACTCACGCCCATATCATCAACATCGAGGACCTCGATGCTCATGCCCTTATAGAATCCTTCATCCACTGCACGCTTACGTGCACTTCCATGTCCCTTAACCTTTACGATACAGCCCTTTTGGCCTACGCGCATCTCAGATATCCTCATAATCGACGCAATATTATTTACACCGTTTCCAAATATACGTGCTACAAAGATAGAAATATATAAAATTCTAGACAAATTTTTATTTAGAATCTTTTCAAACAAGGACGCAATTATTGATCATGATGACCAAAGCAAATAGTATTAACAAAGAGAGAAGGAATACTCCATTGGAGCATTCCTTCTCTCTTTAATCAAAAATATTTTTCTATTAATTCAAAATTTCCGCTAACTTAATAGAAATATCTTCGCCACGAATATTGCGAGCAAGGATGGTGCCATCCTGCGCTACAAGTACAGTTGCAGGAATTGACCTTACACCATAAATAGCAGCACCTTCACTCTCCCATCCCTTGAGGTCTGACAGATGTGCCCAATCCATCTCAAAATCAGCAATAGCCTTCTCCCAAGCCTGCTTGTTATTGTCGAGAGATACTCCTACGATACCGAATCCCTTGCCTTTGAAAGCATCGTAAGCCGCCTTCACTGTAGGCATCTCGGCACGACAAGGTCCACACCAACTAGCCCAAAAGTCTATCAAAGTCACCTTATTCTTTGCAATATACTCTGAGAGCTTATGCATATTACCATCAACATCGGCCATCTCAAAATCCTTGAAGGGCTTACCTTCTGACGTCTCAAGAACCACATCATTGTTTGCCTTTATTCTTTGCAGCGACTCGTTGGTGGGGAAAGCCGAGATATAACCATCAAGCACATCGGCTAATTCCTGGGCAGAGAGATAGTAGTAATAACTACCAAGAACAAATAAGCCAAAATCATTACCCTCATTATCAGCAATACAGTTCTTTATGGCTTGAAGATGCTTTGCTTCGAGATTATCCAATTGCTCCTGGATATCCTTCTTCTGCTCATCGCTAAGTTCTGGATTCTTACCACTCTCAGCTATTGCCACATACTCCTCACGAAGAGCATCCATATCGGTAGCATAAGCCTCAAATGCATTGTTGTTAGGAGTTCCGAGAGCATAATTTTGACCAGGATTTAAATCGACTCTAATCTGTCCAGGCTCAAGGAAGAGTTGACAATACGCATCGCCAAGTTTTACCACTGCCATGCGTACGCTATCAGCTACACCCTTAAACTCAAATTTACCCTCCTTCACAGCTACTTTTTGATAATCGGTCAAACGACGTCCTTCGACAAGCTGCAAACTTACAGAATCATTTTCACCTACCACTCCGACAGAGCCCGAAATAGTGTAAGCATTCTCATTTTGGCAAGCCACCATAGACAAGGCAGCAATAGCCATTAACGCAATTTTCTTCATATATCTTCTATTTTATTTCAACAAGAGGGCGTGTCATATCGGCACTCCCTCTTATTGTCTTTTTCGTACACTATTTATTACGATATCTTTAGATAATGTACTGTGAACTGATTGACTCGTTAGACATCACGCGACGGATGGTCTCTGCAAAAATGGGAGCAATAGAGAGTTGCTTAAGTTTGTTGCAATCCTTGCTGAAGGGGATACTGTTTGTAAACACAATTTCCTCGAGCTTAGACGCAGTCACACGCTCGGGAGCAGGGCCTGACATCACGCAGTGTGAAGCAATAGCACGTACAGACTTAGCTCCAGCCTCAAACATCACATCGGCAGCCTTACAGATGGTACCTGCAGTATCAACGATATCATCAACGAGGATAACATTCTTACCATCTACATCACCGATAATCTGGATTGATTCAACCTGATTAGCCTTGGCACGAGTCTTATGGCAAAGCACGAGGGGCACATGCAAATACTTAGCATAGCTGCTCGCACGTTTACTTCCACCTACGTCGGGAGTAGCAATAACCAAATCTTCAAGATTGAGTGACTGGATGTAGGGAACAAACACGTTTGATGCGTAGAGATGATCTACGGGAACATCAAAGAAGCCTTGAATCTGATCTGCATGAAGGTCCATGGTGATGATGCGATCTACACCTGCCACACTGAGGATATCAGCAACAAGCTTTGCGCCGATTGACACACGGGGCTTATCCTTACGATCCTGACGCGCCCAACCGAAATAAGGCATCACTGCAATGATGCTATGTGCCGAAGCACGCTTGGCAGCATCAATCATGAGGAGAAGTTCCATCAGATTGTCTGAATTAGGGAATGTTGATTGTACCAAGAAAACGTCCTTACCACGTACAGATTCTTCGTACGACACAGCGAACTCGCCATCAGCAAAGTGAGTGATAATCATGTTACCCAACTGGCAACCCAACTCTTCGCAAATCTGCTCTGCAAGGTATCTCGACTTTGTGCCAGAGAATACCATAAAAGGTCTGTTTGTATTCATTATAATTAGATGTAGATGATATGAATGTTTAATTATCGGCAAAATTACATAATAATGTTTAAATGAGGAAACTTTTCATTAAGTTTATTTGCTTTAAATAGTCCCCACAACAAGAATCATTCACACAAATAACAATGTCCATAGAAAAGGTAAGCACCATAGTCTGCCGACAGTAACGCCTGCTCCAAAGGGAGCAATTCTGGGTCCGTGGTACGAAAACCATCGAAGTAACTCCTCAGCAAGTGACAACTAACTATGAACGCATTGCGATGGATTGACCTATCGGGAAGCGTAATAAAACGCATAAAGTTAACACGAAGGTCACGCAAGAACATCTCGTAGAAATCTACACCAAACTCAACGCCAAAGGCATCACTATCAGCAAGCATACGACGAGTAACCCATAGCGCATCAATAAGAGAAGACTTCCCCTTTGTGGAGTGGGTGACAGAAGCCAAGTGGATTGTATACTCATAAACAATATCGTTTATCGTAACCACACGGCTACTGTTTGGGTAAATCAAGTAGCTACATACAGTATCTTCGAAAAGATAATTCAAAGGAAACTGCACATGGGCAAAAAGAGAAGAACGGAACACCTTACCAAAGGGATAGCCATAGAGGTCCTTCCAAGTAGGAGGGATATGGTCAGCATGACGATATACACCAAGTGTACGTTTTTCACAGACTCTACTATAAGCACCTTCAACAATATCAGCATCGCAACCATAGGCTTGACTCATAAGACTCTCAATAGCACCTTGAGCCAATTTATCATCTGCATCAACAAACATCACATAACGTCCTATGAGGCGAGCCAATGCAGCATTGCGAGCACCCGAATGCCCTTTGTTGGACTGACTAATGACAGTCACCCATGGATGATCTGCATAAGCAGAGAGCAACTCGGGAGTACCATCATCAGACCCATCATCGACTATCACAACACGAAAGCTGTAGGTTGTGTGTTGCGACAGTACAGAATCCACACACCGCATAATATATTGCTCCGCATTATAGACTGGAATAATAACTTGCAAATCACACTCATGAGGAACAACCTCCTCATTGAAGCATAGAGACGACTGACCTTTATCTGGATACAACGCTTGCAGACGCTGCTCAGCAGCAGATACTGCTGTAGCATCGACTGGTACCTTGGAACTAAACCATCTGTATAAGGCATTATAGAATACGCCATGAAGATGAAGTCTCCTAAGGGTTCGGTAAAGTATCTTCGATAATTTCATGTTTTTCTGTTTCGCAAATGTACCTCATTATTTCCATCTGTGCAACCAGTAAGATAAAAAAAATCTGGGGAAAGCCAAAAGCCATCCCCAGATTACCAAGTATACAATGCTTCCAACGAATTATGCTTTCGTTTTCTTCTTTTTCACGAACAAGCCTAAAAGGCTGAGCAAGATAAGAGAGATAATCATTGGAGCTCGCTTTACTAAGAATTACATTCCTATATTATTATTTCTTACTGAGGTCATAAACCACCTTCATCACAGCTTCACCAATAGCCTCAGCCTCCTCAGGAGAGCCAGCCTCAGAATATACACGGATGATAGGCTCAGTGTTACTCTTACGCAAGTGTACCCACTTGTCGGGGAAGTCAATCTTTACGCCATCGATATCGTTAACCTCTTCGTTTGCGTAGATTTCTTTCACCTTTACAAGGATTGCATCCACATCCACATCGGGAGTGAGGTCAATACGATTCTTTGCCATATAGTAAGCAGGATATGTCTTGCGCAACTCACTTACTGTCATCTGCTTCTTTGCAAGATAAGTAAGGAAGAGGGCGATACCTACGAGAGCGTCGCGGCCATAGTGACTAGCAGGATAGATAACTCCACCATTACCTTCACCACCGATTACCGCACCTGTAGCCTTCATCTTGGTCACTACGTTAACCTCACCTACTGCTGAAGCATTGTACTCGAGACCATACTTACGAGTTACGTCGCGCAGAGCACGTGTTGAGCTGAGATTTGATACGGTATTTCCAGGAGTGTGCTGCAAGATATAGTCTGCCACAGTAACCAAGGTATACTCCTCGCCATACATATCTCCATTCTCATCAATGATTGCAAGACGATCCACATCGGGGTCAACAACAAAAGCCACATCAAGATTTGACTTCTTCATGAGGCCCATGATGTCGGTAAGATTCTGTGCCAAAGGCTCGGGGTTGTGCTGGAAATCACCTGTGGGGTCACAGTAAAGTTCCTCGATAGTCTCAACGCCAAGCTGACGGAGCAACTTGGGAAGGACTACTCCACCTACAGAATTAACACAGTCAATAGCCACCTTGAAGCCAGCCTTACGGATAGCCTCTACATCAACGAGGTCGAGAGCAAGTACGCTATCGATATGCTTCTGATCGTAAGAGTCATCCTTGGTGTAGTGACCAATGTGATCAATGTCAGCAAATTCAAAAGCCTCAGCTGCTGCAATTGAAAGCACCTCTGCACCCTCAGCAGCATTAAGGAATTCACCCTTCTCATTGAGAAGTTTCAAAGCATTCCACTGACGGGGATTGTGACTGGCAGTAAGGATAATACCACCACATGAGCCTGACATAGTCACGGCCAACTCTGTTGTAGGAGTAGAAGCCAAACCTATGTCAATAACATCGAAGCCCATACCCATGAGTGTACCACAAACGCAACTGCGCACCATCTCACCTGAGATACGTGCATCACGACCTACAACGATGGTGTTGCTTGTGTTAGTTGTTGTCTTACGAATGAGAGTAGCATAAGCTGCCACAAACTTGGTAATGTCGAGCGGATTGAGTCCCTCGCCTGCCACGCCACCAATGGTACCGCGGATTCCTGAGATTGATTTGATCAGTGTCATAGTCTTTCCGGTAATATGATATCGTTAATGTTATGATTCGGGAATATAAGTTATCTCATAATATGTAGGAAACACATGTTGAGCAGCCAACGAAGTGCTCTCACTATGCGGTAGGATGAGACGCACCTTTGCAGCCTTGTCATTTGGACGTCCAGGAGTAATGTAAGCGAAGGGCACAAGCCACCCGCTCGGCACACTACTGCTATTATATATGGCTTGCATGTAACCGCGCGTAAATGAGGCCATAAACTTGTCATCCGTACGAGTGATATAGAAAAAGTCCAACAACTCATTCATATCTTCATACAAGTTACCCGAGATAGTATCTCCAGTTTCGATATTCACTTCCAAATAACGCGCTACGACTCCCCAGCGATCGCCACTTTCCATCATACGGCCTTCACCTTTGCGTACAATCTGCATATAGACGCCCTTGTCCTTAAAAAGAACAAATTCATTCTTATTCTTTGCCGTATCGGTAACGTAGCCATTAGCCTTGAAAGTTTCAAAATCGATTACACTGATATCCTCTGACTGGATAAAATCCTCGATGCAAGCCTTCTCTTTGGCCTTCATGTCAGCATAAGTTTCATAGTCCTCGCACGAGCACAACACTAATGCCAAGAGACTTATCAAGGTTATGAAAAGATGTCTGTTCATCAAAACGTGTCAAAAATTTTCCACAAAAGTAATAAAAAGAGTGGCATTATGCACTATCTAATCATTTTTTTTTCGAATTATTATGTTTTTTATCGCGATAAGTTACTCTCACGATGGTTATCATGGATGGGGAAACTCCTCTAATGCCTTTTCAAATATTGCCACGGCCTCTTCGAGCGTCCCAAGATGTTGTCCTCCCGAAGCATTGAGATGCCCGCCTCCACCATAGTACTGAGCAGCAAACTTATTGCATGGGAAAGTCCCTTGTGAACGTAGCGACACACGTATGAGGTCCTTTTCTGTATCTTCGCGCAAAAATACCGAGAAGTAAATGCCCTTCATTTGCAACGGGATATTTACCAATCCTTCCGTGTCACCCTTGTTGAAGTTAAAGCGAGCCATCTCCTCACGAGTGAGCGTGATGAGCGCTGAATGATACTCCGGGAACACGCGCATCTTTTCATACAACACATATCCCATGAGTCGCAATCGACCCTCTGAGTAGTTATTGAATACCTTATTATATATACGATCCTTATTGACTTCCTTCTGCAGAAGCATGCTTATAATGAGATATACATCCTGTGTACATGGACCATATGAAAAGTTTCCTGTATCGGTCATCATACCAGTATAAATGCATTCACAAGCAGCCTTCGTGAGGAGATCGAAGCCTCCCAAAGCATGGACCAATCGGAACACCACCTCACAAGTCGATGATAACTGAGGGTATGAGAAGGAAAGAACACAAAAACGTTCGGGTTGTAAATGATGATCGACAAGCACCTTTGTAGCCTTAGACTTCTTTATACTATCACCCATCTCGTCGACACGACTCAAGGCATTGTAGTCCATGGCAAAGATAACATCGGCCATAGCTATCATCAGTTCAGCCTTATCACGATACTTATCAAAACGCAATATCTCTTGTGCCCCAGGTAGCCATGCCAGAAAATCAGGGAAAGCATCGGGCACTACCACTACTGCCTCTTTCCCTAGTGCGTTGAGATAGTGGGCAAAACCCAGAGTAGATCCCAATGCATCACCATCGGGGCCTGCATGACAAGTGAGTACAAAAACATTCCCCTCTGCAACTATCGATCTAAGCCTCTCGATGTCGGCCCCTTTGAACACGTTCTTCATCATTTTTATATAGTATTTAGCATTGAGTAGCAAAGATTGCGAAAGCTGAATCTAGAATAACTATTTAATTTCGAGGAGTCGCTTACTTTGCTTTTTCACGACGCAAAGATACAGTAAAATATTGAAATATTCACTATCTTTACACCCTGAACAGACGAGCGACATGAACGAGCGAAAAATCATACACATAGACATGGATGCCTTCTATGCATCTATTGAGCAACGCGACAATCCTTTACTGAAAGGACACCCTATTGCTGTAGGGTATGCCGGTGAGCGGGGCGTGGTATCAGCAGCCAGCTACGAGGCACGCCGCTATGGTGTACGTTCAGCAATGTCATCCCTCAAGGCGAAGCGACTTTGCCCAGAGTTGAAATTTGTGCCCGTCAGAATGGAAGTATACGAACAGGTTTCAGCACAAATACACGAGATATTCCACGAGTATACTGATATGATTGAGCCATTGGCACTTGACGAAGCCTTTCTCGACGTCACCACCAACAAGAAAAACATGCCTCTAGCCGTCGATATTGCACGTGAAATAAAGCATAAGATACGTCACGAACTAGGACTGGTCGCCTCAGCTGGCGTATCGTATAATAAGTTTTTGGCTAAGATTGCCTCAGACTACCGGAAGCCCGACGGATTATGCACCATACATCCAGACCAAGCCTTAGACTTCATATCCCAGCTTCCTATAGAAAGTTTCTGGGGAGTGGGACAAGTGACCGCCAAACGCATGCACACCTTGGGTATACATCGAGGACGAGAATTGAGAGAATGGTCACTCGACGGCTTGACACGAGAGTTTGGCAAAGCGGGCAAACTGTATTACAACTTCGCACGTGGCATTGACTTACGCCTAGTAGAAGCCGTAAGAATACGCAAATCAGTAGGATGCGAACATACACTTGAACGCGACATCCACACACAGTCAGCTGTAATCGTGGCCTTATATCACACTACCGAAGAGCTAATTGAGAGAATCAAAGAAAGCGAATTCCGTGGGAACACACTAACACTGAAGGTGAAATTTCACGACTTCACCCAAATCACGCGCAGTATCACCCAACAGAACGAGTTAAAAACCATGAAGACCATACTCCCATTGGCAAAAAAATTACTCGCTAACGTAGAGTATGAAGACCATCCAATAAGATTAATAGGGTTATCAGTCTCAAATCCCTGCGAAGAGAACACCACGTATGAATGCCCCGAGTGGGAGCAATTGTCGCTAGAGTTTAAGGAATATTAAACCATTGATCCCATTCATTTGACAAATTCCCATTGGTTGAGTGCTTGAGGGGATATTTCCTTACGCATCTCAATATAGTTAATCATCTGGAAACGTAAGTCAGCCGTTTCCATAGTCACTACACGCTGGGCCAGTTCGTCATAACCGATACCAGCTCCCTCAGTAATGAAACCACCTCCACCAAGAGCACGATAGGAATTGAGCGCCACTCGATAATACTTATCCAACTCAAAAGTAGTACCATCTGCCATTCGCAGTATGTCTACCCTACTCCCTTTGGGTTTGTCTGCATGCACTTTATAGACGATGCCTGCCGCAGAATCGGCATACCCTCCCATTTCGGGATGAGAATCTAGAGAGAGCCACTTGTCATAAGAAAATTCCAGATAGTTCTTGACCTCCTCACCTGTAAGCCACAACACATACAGAAAATTTTCATAAGGATAGAGTCGGTAGATATCCTCCACTCTCACAGTTCCTTCGGGAATGATGGCATCCCGCACAAGAGGAGCGGTAAAAGAGATTTGTGCGCTAGAGACATCAAGTTGCATCTGATGCATAAAGTCTACCAAAGCAGAGGGACCTTCAAGTACGTCTTCCATAGTAGCCATCCTATTTGACATCCCTATCGTACGCCCCACATACTTGTCAACGCGTTCTCGATGCGTTGCAAAAGCTTCCATATAAGCCGCATCAGGAGCGTAATCATCCATAGAGACAAGCAAACCCTTGAGTTTGTACGCTCCCTCTGACGAGGACACAATATCCAGCATCGCCACTTTCTGTGCATTTAGTCCAGGATTTAGCAGCAATACGGTGTCGCCATCAACATTCACCACCTCACTCACGCGAGCCTGATGATCGTGCCCGTAGAAGATCGCATCAAATCCCACCACACGTTCGGCTACTCTCTTCGTAGCATTAGCTACTACTTTATCAGTTTCGAAGCCACCCTCCAATCCTGAATGAAAAAGGCCAACAATAATATCGGGGTTAACATGAGATTGGAGATACTCCACCCAACGCTGTGCAGTACGTTCCATCTCTTCGAATTCCAATTCCGTCCATTGGCATTGAGGCACTCCGTAAGGTATAGCAGACGTAGTGAGTCCAAGGACTGCAATCTTAACCCCTTCTATCTCCACTATCGTATAGGGTGTAGCAAAGGGGGTATCAGTACCCTCATATTCGATATTTGCACCCAAAAGTGGAGCATGCAAGTCATTCATATAGCGCTGATAAGTAGCTCCACCTGGCTCGATGTCATTATTACCCATCACCACAGCATCACACTGTAGATAGTTGAGGACTTCGGCAGCTATATGAGTCTTCCCCACTGCATAGGTATTGTAGCAATAGGTGGCAGGAGTTCCTTGCAGCATGTCTCCGTTATCTATATAGACCACACTGCCTTGACCACGCAGTTCTTTAAGGAAGGTGCTCACACGAGCCAAGCTACCCTCAAGAGGCTTCCCCGTGAGATGGTCATAGGGAAACAGATGACCATGCACGTCGCCCGTACACACCACGCGAATATGCTTAGGTCGTTGTTCTGCACAGGCGCAGAGCAACAGCACACAGAAAAACAAGAGCAACTTAGCGCACCGCATCTTTATTGTTTTTAGCGTTCTGCACGCATCGGATTGCTGAGAAAATCAGCATACGACAGACGGATGCCCTCCTCTAATTCTGTACGATAAGTCCACCCAAGCCCTGCAGCTTTTGATACATCAAGAAGCTTGCGCGGAGTACCATTAGGCTTTGTGGTATCCCACACTATCTGACCTTCATATCCTACGACTTTAGCAACCAACTCTGTCAGTTCCTTGATGGATATTTCCTTACCTGTCCCTGCATTGACCGTTTCGTTTCCGCTATAGTGCTCCATCAAGAAGACACACAGGTTGGCCAAATCATCTACATAAAGGAACTCACGCAATGGTGTCCCATCTCCCCAACATGTCACTGTGTCAATCCCAGCCTCTTTGGCTTCATGGAAACGGCGAATAAGAGCGGGAAGCACATGACTATGCGTAGGGTGATAATTATCGTTAGGTCCATACAGATTGGTAGGCATCACACTAATGAAGTCTGTTCCATATTGTCGATTGAGATATTCACAATACTTCAATCCAGAGATTTTGGCCAAAGCATAAGCCTCATTGGTAGGCTCCAATGCAGAAGTGAGCAGGCAATTCTCAGGCATGGGCTGAGGAGCCAGACGAGGATAAATGCACGAAGAGCCTAGAAACTCGAGTTTCTTACACCCATTCTTCCATGCTGCATGGATGACATTCATTTCGAGCATCATATTCTCGTACATAAAATCGGCTAACGCACTTTGGTTTGCAATGATACCTCCCACCTTTGCGGCAGCGAGAAACACATATTCGGGGCGTTCGGCTGCGAAGAATGCCTCCACCTGATCCTGACGGCAAAGATCCAGCTCTGCATGAGTGCGAGTGATGATATTTGTATATCCTTGACGTTGCAACTCACGCACGATGGCTGAGCCTACCATGCCACGATGTCCAGCGACATAAATCTTGGAATTCTTTTCCATAATATATTATAATGGTAAGACAAGTTACAGGCTGAACACAGAGGTAGAAATCCGGCCCAAAGCTCAGCCCTTAATAATTACTTTACTATACCCTTCTCCAGGTACTCCACCAGATTGGTCGAGATATGTTCGCTAGCACGCTCAACGGCCACTTTGGCCATATCAGCCTTGACCATAATCTTCACCAGCTCCTCAAAGGTTGTCTTTTGCGGATTCCAGCCGAGCTGTTTGCGCGCCTTCGATGGGTCGCCCCAGAGATTAACGACATCAGTGGGACGGAAGAAATCGGGTGATACCTCGATGAGTACATCGCCCACAGACAATTGCGCATTGGCCATAGCGACAGATTGGGGATCAATATGCTTGATGACTCCTTTTTCTTCGGCATCACTTCCTACAAATTCGAGTTCGATACCCACATGCTTGAACGCATAGTAACAAAAGTCACGCACCGAGTGCTGCACTCCAGTAGCAATAACAAAATCTTCGGGCTTATCATTCTGAAGCATGAGCCACATACACTCCACGTAATCCTTGGCATAGCCCCAGTCACGCAATGAAGACAGGTTGCCGAGATAGAGTTTCTGCTGCTTGCCCTGTGCGATACGAGCTGCTGCAAGGGTAATCTTGCGCGTCACAAAGGTCTCGCCACGGCGCTCACTCTCGTGATTGAAGAGGATACCCGAGCAACAGAACATGTTGTATGCCTCGCGATACTCCTTCACGATCCAGTGTCCGTAAAGTTTGGCCACCGCATAGGGACTATAGGGGTGAAACGGTGTGTTCTCATTCTGTGGGACCTCCTCGACCTTTCCATAAAGTTCCGAAGTCGAAGCCTGATAGATGCGGCAAGTCTCTGTCAATCCACACAAGCGCACAGCTTCTAGTACGCGGAGCACTCCTGTGGCATCCACATTGGCCGTAAACTCAGGCGAGTCGAAGCTTACCTGCACATGGCTCTGCGCAGCAAGGTTATAAATTTCATTGGGGCGCACCTTGCCAATAACTTGCATCAGACTCAGCGAGTCGCCAAGGTCGGCATAATGGAGATGAAAGTGAGGATTACCTTCAAGGTGGGCTATGCGCTCACGATAATCCACTGATGAGCGACGGATAGTGCCATGCACTTCGTACCCTTTACCCAAAAGAAACTCTGACAAGAAAGAGCCATCTTGACCAGTAACACCAGTAATCAATGCAGTTTTCATATGTGTCGTTTTTTAATGTTTGCTAAACCATGATTCAATATGTACAATTATAACTCTACCTTATCCCAATCCCAATCAAAACGCTCAATATCCTCCTCGATGAGCGGATTTCCCATCTGCACCTCGATAAACGAGAGTTCCGTGAGAGCCTTTATCGAATGTTGATGCTCTACGGGAATAATCACCGTGTCACCGGCTTTGACACGACGCGCCTCTCCATCAAGAACAAAGATACCTTCACCCTCGACAAAAGTCCAGACCTCGGTGCGATGGTGATGTACTTGATAGGAGATATACTTGCCTGGATGTAAGGTGATGCTTTTGGTGAGCGAGTGCGACCCATCGGCATAGCGGGCATCATCGAGTACACGATACGTTCCCCAACGACGCTCCTCAAACATAGGACGCATGTGCATAGGGTCTACATACTGCTTGATATACTCCGAGGACTGCCTACCACACACGAGTATGCCATCGTGTCCTGCAGCTACGATGACATGCTTTACTCCATCGCACACGACAGGCAAACTGAGTTCATTGATCACCGTGCAGTCCTCCACGTCGTTACCTACCACCACATTGCCCATAGCACGAGCCGGTAGCTCTCTCACCAAAGCATTCCAGTCACCCAAATCCTTCCAACGGCCATCGTAAGGCACTACTGCTATCGAGGAAGACTTCTCCACCACCTCATAGTCAAAACTAATCTTGGGCAGTTCACCATAGCGGCAGCGCAACGTATCAAAATCCGCGACTGGCAGATAACGCTCCACGATATCAAGCATATACCCCAAGCGGAAGGCAAACACTCCTCCATTCCAGAATGCCCCACGTGCAATAAGTTCTTGGGCACGCTTTTCAGTAGGCTTCTCGGTAAACCGTTCTACCATAACATGAGTGTCTGCTGCCATTACCTTCGGCACGATGTAGCCGAACTCAGCCGAGGCATGACTGGGTTTTACTCCCATGAGTACGAGGGGGGCCACCTCTTTTTCCACAAGTTCGGACATACGATGAACGGCATCGAAGTATTTCGCTTCGGTAAAGGTATCACACGGCATAGCTATCACAACCTCGTCTCGTGAGCACCCCTTGTGAGAAGCCAAGTAAGCAGCCGCCAAAGCTATGGCGGGGAAGGTATCGCGACGCTCTGGCTCAGTCACTACATCGACCTTATCACCTAATTGAGTTTCGATAAAGTCACGCTGAGACGCACTTGTCGCAATGGTAACTTCTGCCTCGAGAACCGACTCGCCTATCTGACGAACCACACGTTGCACCATCGATTCGCTGTGCCCATCGGGATCTAGCAACAGTTGCAGAAACTGCTTTGAACGTGTACTATTAGATAGGGGCCAAAGCCTCTTTCCCGAGCCACCAGAGAGTAATATAATTTGCATATACGGTTACTTACTTATCCTATCAACAAACAAAAGTAGCTATTTCTCTAAGGAGAAACAAGAAAAACTCTATTTTTTTGCCAAACTAATTATAAAAGCACTCTTTCGAAGCAAAGTGACAAAGTGCATCCGCCACGATACATCACACAAATTATCAGTATTTTATCGGCGACACTTCTGTACAATTTTACACTCTTTTCTTTCGTCAGTATCATTACAATCTATTACCCGTATCTTTAGGATCATTTTTGATACCAGATACCTACTTTTTCTCCAATCTACAAAGAGATTTTCACTGACAGACAAAGAGAAATATTATTCTCTCCGCGAAGATATCAAACCATCTCCGCAGAGACTCCGCTTCACCTCTGCGGAGACATCGCTTCATCTCCGCGGAGACAAGAGAATTTGCAGCCATAGTTTTGGAGAAAACTATAGCTCCGATAAATTTATTGACAATACCCAATTGTGCATGTAATTTCGTACAATGTGTCGCCATTATCAGACTAATACATAGACTCTTAAAACACTATGGCGACACTACGGCGGATAATATCGAGAAAGTCAATATATAAAAGCATGGATCACTAAATTACATCCACACGAGAGTATGCAAACAGATACACAATTGGCCTTCGAGAACTCTTCCCCGAAGGCCAATCATCTGTTGCTTATACCTAACGAACTCGTCACATCGCTTGCATACGGCGAATGATAGCTTCCACCTCATTGCCGAAGTCTTCATTGAGCTGACGATAATACTTCTTCACACAACCGGGTTCTGGATGACCGGCACGAGCTAGAAATTCGCCCTGCAAGCAGAGGATGTCGGCCAAAATCTCATCAGCCTTGGCTGCTTCAGCCTTCTTTATCTGTTTCAAAACGATGCACTCTAAGAAAAGGTCGCTAGCTACGTAGTTGATAGCCTTCTTCAAATTTCTCTTGTTTGCCATAGCAGTTAATTTTTGTGGTTAAACGATTAGCCCAATCGGTCAAGTGCAACATTGAAGTTACAATCTGTTTGTCCAATTGTGGGGTAAAGGTAGACAATAAAAATTAATGAGCCAAACTTTAGCGAAAAAATGCAGAGAAATTTGATAATCTCACAAAAAATTGCAAAATTTGCGTCACCAACCATTCCGAGTGCCAACACATAGGAAAGGTTAGTTAAAGCCGACTAAACTTTTATACTTACTTTAATAATAACTACAATGAAGAAAAGCGCATTGCAAATGGCAAGATCTTCGTATCAGCCGAAGTTGCCCCAAGTATTGAGAAGTGCAGTAAGAATTGAGGAAGGTGCTCCCACTCAGTCTGTAGCAGACCAAGAGGCTATCAAGGAGTTGTTCCCCAATACTTATGGTACTCCTATGTTGAAGTTCGTTCCTGCCGAGAAGATGGAGAGCAAGCCCATCAACGTGGGTGTTATCCTCTCTGGCGGTCAGGCTCCTGGTGGCCACAACGTAATCTCCGGTTTGTTCGACGGTCTTAAGATGCTCAACGCTGAGAGCCGCCTCTTCGGTTTCCTCATGGGCCCCGATGGTCTCGTAAAGCACAACTACCGCGAGCTCACCGCTGACGTTATCGACCAGTACCGCAACACTGGTGGTTTCGACATGATTGGCTCAGGCCGCACCAAGCTCGAGGCTAAGGAGCAATACGACAAGGGTCTCGAAATCCTCAAGAAGCTGGGCATCAGCGCCCTCGTAATCATCGGTGGTGACGACTCTAACACCAACGCTTGCGTACTCGCCGAGTACTATGCTTCTATCAATGCTGGCGTACAGGTTATCGGTTGCCCCAAGACAATCGACGGTGACTTGAAGAACGAGATGATCGAGACATCATTCGGTTTCGACACCGCTTGTAAGGTATACGCTGAGGTAGTAGGTAACATTGAGCGCGACTGCGACTCTGCTCGCAAGTACTACCACTTCATCAAGTTGATGGGTCGTTCAGCTTCTCACATCGCCCTTGAGGTTGCTCTTCAAGTACAGCCCAACATCTGTATCATCTCTGAGGAGGTAGAGGCTAAGAACCAGTCACTCGACGACGTAGTGACCTACATCGCTGAGGTAGTAGCTAAGCGTGCTGCTAATGGCAACAACTTCGGTACTGTCCTCATCCCCGAGGGTCTCATCGAGTTCATCCCCGAGATCAAGTCGCTCATCAGCGAGCTCAACGACTTCCTCGCTCACAATGCAGCTGAGTTTGCTGCCGTTGCCGAGGACGAGCAGCGTCAGTACATCATCGACCACCTCTCTGAGGCTAACGCCAAGGTTTACGCAAGTCTTCCTGAAGGCGTAGCACGTCAGCTCTCACTCGACCGCGACCCCCACGGCAACGTACAGGTATCGCTCATCGAGACCGAGAAGTTGCTCTCTGAGATGGTAGGCAACAAGCTCGAGGAGTGGAAGGCTGCTGGCAAGTACAATGGTAAGTTTGCTGCTCAGCACCACTTCTTCGGTTACGAAGGCCGTTGCGCTGCTCCCTCTAACTATGACGCAGACTACTGCTACTCACTCGGTTATGCAGCTTCATTGCTCATCGCTGATGGCAAGACAGGTTACATGCCCTCAATCCGTCAGACCACACGTCCTGCTGAGGAGTGGTTGACAGGCGGTATACCCATCACCATGATGATGAACATGGAGCGTCGTCACGGTCAGATGAAGCCCGTTATCAAGAAGGCGCTCGTGAAGCTCGATGGCGCTCCCTTCCAGGCATTCGTTGCTAAGCGTGACCAGTGGGCTAACGAGACTGAGTACGTATTCCCCGGCCCCATCCAGTATTATGGCCCCCGCGAGGTATGCGACCAGCCCACTATGACTCTCCGCTACGAGTTGGGCGATCTCTAAGCCACATTGACTCTTAAAATAATTCTGTAAGTAAGGGCAGGCTATCGTCTGCCCCTACTTATACATAATAATAGAATGGCAAATAACAAAAGCACCATACGCACCACCATTCAGATGAGCGGAAGCAAAGCTAAGCCCCAGACATCCAAGAAACCAACGGCGAAGCGCAAACCCTTATCTGAAAAGGAAAAGCTCAAGAGAGCCAAAGCGAAAGCTAGAGCACGCGAGCAAGCAAAGCGCAAAGCACAGCGCCAAAAGATGCGTATGCGCCGCTGGACACGCATACACCAATCGGGCATCACCCATTGGATACTCACCGCTGTTGTCGCCTTGGCCATTCTTTTCTTTTTCTATCGCTTCTTCATTCGCCCCTATAGCTACCGTTGGAAACCTTGCTATGGAAGCAAAGGGTATGGCGTGTGCCTGCCTCTAGGATACAAAGTGCATGGTATCGACGCTTCACACCATCAAGGAACAATTGACTGGAAAGCAATCAAGGCCACAGAGAAACAGAAAGACCCTATCCGTTTCGCATTCATCAAGGCCACCGAAGGCGGAGACTACAAGGACAGACTCTTCAGTGAGAATTTCCGACAAGCAGCCGAAGCAGGACTCGTTCGTGGGGCATACCATTTCTATAATCCCAACACAGACCCCATCAAACAGGCCGACTTCTTCATATCTCAAGTGAAGCTCACAAAAGGCGATTTGGCTCCTGTGCTCGACATCGAACGTAAACCTCGAGACAAAGCCAAGCTTCAGGCAGACCTCAAGAAATTCTTAAATCGACTGGAGCAGCACTATGGCATAAAGCCTATTATATACACCTCTTATAAATATAGGCTGCGATACCTCGACTCACCCGAGTTCAATGCCTACCCCTTCTGGATAGCACACTACTATGTCGACAACCTTTCATACGAAGGAGAGTGGAACTTTTGGCAACATACCGATTATGGCACAGTACCTGGTATTGACACCAATGTAGACCTCAACGTATTTAACGGAACATGGGAGGAGCTATCAAAGTATAGAATCAAATAAATCGACACCGAATAGCCATGAACAGCAACTCATACATACCCGACACAAATCGATACAACAAGATGAGCTTCCGCCGTTGCGGAAATAGTGGAGTCATGCTACCCGAAATCTCGCTAGGCTTTTGGCACAACTTTGGCGAAAATCACGACGAAGCCACAGGATTGGACATCGTACACTACGCCTTCGACCATGGCATATGCCATTTTGATCTCGCCAACAACTATGGGCCACCCAATGGTGCAGCCGAAGAGCGATTTGGTAGATATATGAAACAATCGATGTACACTCATCGAGACGAGATGTTTATTGCCACTAAAGCTGGTCACCAAATGTGGGAAGGCCCCTATGGAGATTGGGGGTCACGCAAAAGCCTGATAGCTAGCCTAGACCAAAGCCTAAGCAGGATGAACCTCGACTACGTAGATATTTACTACTCACACCGATACGACCCCAACACCCCACTCGAAGAGACCATGCAAGCACTAGTCGATATCGTAAGAGCAGGAAAAGCATTATATGTAGGTCTATCAAAATACCCCGCTGAAGTAGCCAGCAAAGCTTACGCCTACCTTGAAGAACGCGACATACACTGCGTTTTGTACCAAGGACGCTACAATATGCTCACACGCCAACCTGAAGCAGACGTGATACCTCAAGCGCACAACAACGGAACAGGATTTATCGCCTTCTCTCCCCTAGCCCAGGGCCTGCTTACTGACCGCTACTTGCAAGGCATCCCTGAGGACTCTCGAATGACCAGAAACCTCTTTCTCCGTCCCGAAATATTAACCGACAAGCTACTGGGCAAACTGCATAAACTCAACAAACTTGCTTTAGCACGCAAACAAACATTTGCAGAGATGGCCCTAGCATGGATATTACGCGACAAACGCATCAGCTCTGTCATCGTAGGCGCTAGTTCGGTAGCACAGCTTAGAAATAACCTCCATGCACTCGACAATAAAGAGTTCAGCACCGAGGAGCTACAACTGATCAACGAAATCCTCGAATCCTAATCACTAGTCAAAATCACATTAAGAACCAGACAAAAAAATAAGAGGCGCATATATGCGTCTCTTATTGTGAGGTACCTGGCGGATTCGAACCGCCGTACACGGTTTTGCAGACCGTTGCCTAGCCACTCGGCCAAGGTACCCTTGGTTTGCGAGTGCAAAGGTATATCTTTTTTTTCAAACAACCAAACCATAAACGGTATTTTTGTAAATTTTATTCGTTTTTCTATCCAACACACACAAAATCGGTCACAAACCAGCCACATACATTTTATTTTTCAGAGAAAAGTTGTAATTTCGCATCTCAGAAACAATATTACAAAATCACATATGTTTAAGTTTGCCAATCCGAATGCCCTATTCCTATACATCTTGCTCGCGATTGTAGCCGGTATATACTTTATAGCCCGCCAACGCCGCAAAAAGGCCCTACTCCGCTATGGATCCCCCGAACTACTTGGACCCATGATGCCCGAAGTTTCAAACTTTCGCCCTGCGCTCAAATTCTGGATGACCTTCACAGCCCTCTGCTTCATGGTGCTATTGCTGGCCCGTCCACAGTTTGGTTCAAAGATAGAGACCATCACTCGCCAAGGCATAGAAACGATCATTGCGCTCGACATCTCAAACTCCATGCTCGCAGAGGACGTAGCACCTAGTCGACTAGAAAAATCAAAAAACATAATATCTAGACTAGTTGACGGATTTGTCGATGACAAAATAGGACTAATCGTTTTTGCAGGAGAAGCATACATCCAGCTCCCCATAACAAATGATTTCATTTCGGCCAAGATGTTCCTTGAGTCAATAAATCCCAGTCTCATTATGCAACAAGGCACCAATATCAAAGCCGCAATTGACATGGCCACACGAAGCTTCACCCCAAAAGAGGGCATAGGAAAAGCCATCATCATTATTACAGACGGTGAAAATCATGAAGGAGGAGCCAAAGAAGCCGCTAAAGCTGCGGCAGAGAAGGGAATGATGGTATATGTTATGGGAGTAGGAACACCTGAGGGTTCTCCAATTCCAACTGGCCGTGCAGGCGAATTCCGCCTCGACAAGAGCGGAAAACCTATCATCACCAAACTCAACGAGCAAATGTGTCAAGAGATAGCTGCGGCTGGCAATGGTGTATACATTCGTATAGACAACACAAACAACGCACAGAGAATTCTGCAGAAGGAGATAGACAAACTTGCAAAGGCAGATGTAGAGACCACGACCTACTCTGAATACAACGAACAATTCATGGTAATGGCATGGATCGCTTTCATCCTCCTGCTTATCGAAATGCTGTTCATGGCTAAGAAAAATCCCAAACTGAAGAGCTTTCAGCTGTTCAAATAAGCCATCAAAACATTCGCGCACCCCGTTTTTCCCCTATGAGTGGAGAATACGGGGTGTCAACGTGTAAAAAAACAACAAAAAAAGCAGCGTGCTAGTTGGCCATTTCGTCAAAAATGCGTAATTTTACACGTTTTTAGGTTTAGACAGAATTACTATTGAAATATGAATTTAGATCAAGACAGAATTATTAAGGTCGATATTGAGCAGGAGATGCGCAAATCGTATATCGACTACTCTATGTCGGTGATTGTGGAGCATGCCTTGCCCGATGTGCGTGATGGCCTCAAGCCCGTTCACCGCAGAATCCTGTACAGTATGATGGAACAGGGCAACACCTCGGACAAAGGTTATCGTAAATCGGCTCGTACGGTCGGTGATGTGATGGGTAAATACCACCCTCATGGTGACTCATCCATCTACGGCTCACTCGTACGTATGGCTCAGGATTGGGCTATGCGTTATACCTTGATTGATGGTCAAGGTAACTTCGGTTCAGTCGACGGTGATAGCCCTGCAGCTATGCGTTACACCGAGGCTCGTCTGCGCAAGATCGGTGAGGATATGATGCAGGATATCTATAAGGAGACTGTAGACTTCCAGGAAAACTACGATGGTAAGGACAAGGAGCCCCGTGTACTCTCGACCCGTATCCCCAACCTCCTCGTAAATGGTGCTACTGGTATTGCCGTAGGTATGGCGACCAATATGCCCACACACAACCTCCGCGAGGTGATTGACGCTTGTGTGGCCTATATCGACAACCCCGAGCTCACCACCGAGGAGTTGATGCAGTATGTGAAGGCTCCCGACTTCCCTACTGGTGGATATATATATGGTATGGCTGGTGTGAAAGAGGCCTACGAAACCGGTCGTGGCCGTGTGGTGATGCGTGCCAAGACCGAGATCGAGACCGATGCC
>JAEIGA010001579.1_pt1 | contig 35693 bp, 57 predicted proteins | sample 9270691 | NCBI WGS metagenome assembly JAEIGA01 (sample SAMN17057246, study PRJNA624740) | gut metagenome | biome: biome; isolation source: fecal sample | host: Bos grunniens | place: China: Xizang | collected 2019
GAAAAAACAGAAAACTTTAATGCACCATTAGTAAAAGTAGAAAATGGAACATTAGATTTTGATAACACAATCGAATACAAAAATATTGATTTTCAATGATTTTTTGGAAAAACTAAGTTAAAACATTGAAATTTTAATAAAAACTAGTTAAAAACGGCTTAAAATGGCCTAAAAATGAATTAATGCATATAATAACTATAAATAACCTTAAAGGAGTAAATGTAATGAAAGAAATGAAGATAATTTATAAAAAGGTTGAAGATATTATACCTTATGAGAACAACCCTAGAAATAATGATAGTGCTGTTGAATATGTTGCAAATAGTATAAAAGAATTTGGATTTAAAAATCCTATAATAATTGATAAAGATAATATAATTGTCGCAGGTCATACAAGATTAAAAGCAGCAGAGAAACTAGGTTTAACAGAAGTTCCTTGTATAATGGCTGATGATTTATCAGAAGAACAAATAAAAGCTTTTAGAATAGCTGATAATAAGGTTTCAGAAATTGCAACATGGGATTTAGAAAAACTAGAGATAGAACTTGAAGATTTAGATTTCGATATGAGTGAATTTGGTTTTGATAATTTTAATTTTAATGAAGAAAATACTCAAAATATAACAGACAATAAAGAACTGGATCTGGAAGATTATGAAGATGATAAATTTGACGCCCAATGTCCAAAATGTGGATTTCATTTTAATATAAAGGAAAATAAATAAATGAAAGATTATATTTGGAACTTATCAGACTTAAATAAGATTTCTAAAAATGGTTATAAAGTATTTTCTTGTTTTAGTGGTGGTGGCGGTTCAAGTATGGGATATAAGTTATCAGGTTATGAAGTAATAGGAAATTGTGAAATTGATGATAAAATAAATGAAATGTACTTAAAGAATTTCAAGCCTAAATATAATTATAATATGGCTATTCAAAATATGATTAAACAAAATGAATTTCCTGAGGATTTATACAACCTTGATATATTAGACGGATCTCCACCATGTAGCACTTTTTCTATAGCTGGTGCAAGAGAAAAAAACTGGGGTAAAGCTAAAAAATTTAGAGAAGGTCAAGCAAAACAGGTTTTAGATGATTTATTTTTTGAATTTATAAAATTAGCTGAAATCCTGAAACCTAAAATAATTGTTGCAGAAAATGTAAAAGGTTTAATAGGAGGAAATGCAAAAGGCTATGTAAATTTAATAAATAAAAGATTTAATGAAATTGGTTATAATGTTCAATTCTTTTTATTAAATGCTGCAACAATGGGAGTTCCACAAAGAAGGGAAAGAGTATTTTTTATATGTACTAGAAAAGATTTAAACTTACCTAAAATAAAATTATCGTTTAATGAAAAACCAATTTTATATGGTGATTTTGCTGATACAAATTATAAACAATTCAATAAAACAATTTTATATTATAAGCGTTGGTTAAAAAGAAAAGACTGCGATAATTCAATAGGGGACACTGTAAAAAGAACTGAAAATGGAAAAATATCAGGATTTAATTGTGTATATTTTAAAAGAGATAAAGTGCCTCCAACTATTCCAGCAGGTGCTCAAATGATAAGGTTTGATAAACCCGGATATTTAAGCAATAAAGATATTATAACAATTAGTACATTTCCACAAGATTATAATTTTAATGGTATGTCTGTTCAATATGTATGTGGAATGAGTGTTCCACCGGTTATGATGAAAAAAATATCAGAACAAATTAAACTTCAATTATTAGATAAGATAAGGGGGTAATTATGGTTAAAATAGATGAGCATATTGAAAAAATAGAAGAAATAAAAAAACATATTAATAATTCAAAAGGAAATCAGAAAAGGCAATATGTAAAATGTTTACACAGGTTACAAAAAGAATTATCACTATGTCAAATGTATTTAAATAATGAAATAAAATAAAATGGGGTGAGAAAATGGCTAAAATGACTTTAAATGAACAAGCACAAGAAATTATTAAGATAGCAGAAGAAAGTGGGGTACAAAGTAATTTCTTTTTTATAACTACTTTCAAAAGATATCAGGTCCAATTAAATATATTAAATGAACTTGAAAAGACTATGAAAGATGAAGGAATGCTTGTTAAAAAGGAATATGTAAAAGGTAGAAAAAATTTATATTCTAATCCTGCCGTTGCTGAGTATAACAAAACAACAGATAGTGCAAATAAGACAGTTGCAACACTAATGAAGATAATTAGAAACTTTAATGTTAGTGATACAACAGAGGAACAAGACCCACTACTTGCAATTATAAACGGTAGTGATGAAGATGAATAAAGCCTATGAATATTGTAAAAATAATATAAATAAAAAGACAACTCCAAAATACGTTAAGGCACAAATGAAAGACTTTATGAGAGTTTGTGAGGGTAAAGATAAGAAATATATTGTAAGTGAGAAAAAAGTAAAACAAGTTGAAAATATTTTAAAACTTCTTATAATGCCTAAAGGTTTAAAAGCTGGAAAGACTTTATATGAGTGTACTACAGGTTATCAATGGCTTTTCTATATAGCAATTCTATGTACAGTCCATAGAGATAATCAAGATAAAAGAAGATATGAAACAGGAATTTTAGAGATATGCAGAAAGAATTTCAAGACTTATACAATATCTACAATATTTATAATACTATTCCTAACAGAACCTCAATTCTCAAAATTCTATTCTGTAGCACCAGACGGAGCTTTATCTAAGGAAGTTAGAGAGGCAATATCTGAAACAATTAGATCCAGCCCTTTGATATATGAATATAAAAGCAGCAAAAGATTTAAGGTCCTAAGAGATTATATATTATTCAAACCTACAAATACTCAGTATATACCATTATCTTATTCTACAAGTAGAATGGACGGTCGTCTAGCAAATGCCTTTATTTGTGATGAGGCTGGAGCATTACCAATTAATTATCCAATAGAGGCCATGAGGTCAGGACAATTAAACATATTAAATAAGCTAGGCTTTATTATAAGTACAAAATATCCTACAATAGATAACCCTATGGAAGATGAGGTTGACTATTCTAAAAAGGTATTAGATGGAATTATAAAAGATGAAACAAGGTTTAGTTTATTATATGAGCCTGATACAGTAGTAGACTGGGAAACAAATGACTTAATATTGCAGCAGTCAAATCCTGTAGCCTTAGAAATACCTGAGATATGGGAAGACTTACTAAAGAAACGTGCCTATGCTATTGCTGTAGAAAGTGCTAGAGAAAATTTTGTTACTAAACATTGTAATATAATTTATCAAGGCGTAGGAACTGAAACTTATATTGATGTTAAAGACGTTCAAGAATGTAAGACTTCTCAAATTGACTGGAAAGGTAAAGTGGCTTATTTAGGAGTTGACTTATCAGAAACAACGGATAATACAAGCGTTTCTATGGTTGCTGTAGATGAAAATGATAATATACTATGTGAAAGCTTTGCATTTATTCCTGAGGGTAGAATAACAGAAAAAATGGTATCAGAAAAAGTTGATTATCAAAACTTATGTAAAACTAAAAATGTAATAGCATGTGGCGATAGAGTTATTGATTATGCTGTAGTTGAAGACTTTATACTAAGTTTAGAAGAAAAATATGGAGTTCATATTCAAGCTATAGGCTATGACAGACGTAATGCTATGAGTACGGCTCAGAAACTAGAAAATGCAGGGCATAACGTGGTAGAGATAAGACAACATTCAAGTGTTTTACATTCACCTACTAAATTATTAAAAGAAAAAATATTAAATAATGAATTTGAATATACAGAAAACAAACTATTAGAGATTAACTTCCAAAACTCAAGATGTACTTATGATACAAATAAAAATATGTATGTAAATAAGAAAAAGTCAAGAGGTAAGGTTGATATGGTTGTAAGCTTAATAAATGCTATGTATTTAGTAGAGCAAGACTATTTCTTAAATCAAAGCGACTTTGTAATTCAAGTTTTATAGGAGTAATAAATGAAAAATATTTTTTATCATAAAAATATAATTAGAATAGGTGGTATAGAAACATTCTTATATGAAATTGCTAAAATCTATCAAGATTTAGATATAACAATTCTTTATCAAGAAGCAGATCCTGAGCAATTAAAAAGGCTTAAAAAATATGTAAGAGTAAAAAAATACAATGGTGAAAAAATCAAGTGTGAAAAATTTTATATAAATTATGTTGATGATATTTCTGAAAATATAGAGGCAAAAGAATATATTAGAATAATACACGCAGACTATAAAGCCATACAATTAAAGCCTATTATAAATCCTAAAGTATCAAGATATATTGCAGTATCAAAACAAGCTGCAAAATCATTTGAGGAATTAACAGGAATTAAATGTGATGTAGTATATAACCCTATTCAAATTGATAAACCTAAAAGAGTTCTTAACCTAATATCAGCAACAAGGCTTACAGCTGAAAAAGGCAGAAATAGAATGATTAAACTTGCTAAAATTTTAGATGAGGCAAATATACCTTATATATGGACCATATTTACAAATGATACAAATATAATAGATAATCCAAATGTAATATATATGAAACCTAGACTTGATATTATAAATTATATTGCAAATGCTGATTATTTAGTTCAATTAAGTGATAACGAAGGTTATTGTTATAGTATAGTTGAAAGCCTATGTGTAGGAACGCCTGTAATTGTTACAGATTGTCCTGTTTTTAATGAAATAGGTGTTAAAAATGGCGAGAATGGTTTTATTCTTGATTTTGATTTAAATAATATAAACATAAATGACATCTACGAAAAACGCCTTAAATTTGAATATGAGCCTTTAAAAAATAACTGGAATAAGATTTTAGCAAAAGGTGAGAGTGAATATAAGAAAGATTTAAAAATATTAGTTGATGTTAAATGTATAAATGATTTTTATGATATAGAAAATAATCTTGAGTTGAGAACTATAGATGATAAACCTTTTAAAGTAAATAAAGTAAGAGCAGAAGAATTAGAAGAAAAAGGTTTTATTGAAATTATAAAGTAAAGGGGGTGATAATATGGGAATGTTTGATTTCTTAAAAAGAAATACACCAAAAGCTACAGTTACAGATGGAGATAATACAGCTCAAATACCTATTCCAACAAAACCTAATACGATAGAGGCTGATGATGTATTGTTACAAGCGTTATTAAACCAAGAAACTATAACAAGGGAACACGCTTTAACAATTCCTACTGTATCAGGCTCAGTTGATTTTATATCAAATATGATAGCCTGTATGCCTATTAAGTTATATAAATATAAATCAGGCAGAGTTGAAGAAGTTGAGGGTGATACTAGAGTTAAAATTTTAAATGGTGATACAGGCGATACTTTAGACGCTTTTCAAATGAAGAAAGCCATTGTAGAAGATTATTTACTTGGTAAAGGTGGCTACGCTTATATTAGAAGGGACAGAAACGAATTTACAGGGTTATTCTATGTTAAAGATATTTTCATTACTGCATATCCAAATTACAAGCCAATTTTTAAAGATTTCTATTTCATTATTGAAGGACAAACTTATTATCCATATCAATTCTTAAAAGTATTAAGAAATACCAAAGACGGAGCAACAGGCATTGGCTTAGTTGGAGAAGTTTCAAAAGCTATAGAAACGGCTTATAAAACATTAACTTATCAGCTAGGAACAGTAAAGACTGGGGGAAACAAAAAAGGATTTCTAAAGTCTACAAATAGGTTAGGTCAAGAAGAAGTTGATAAATTGAAAAAGGCTTGGAAAGAAATGTACTCAGATAATACTGAAAGCGTAGTTGTTTTGAATAATGGATTAGAATTTCAAGAGAGCAGCAATTCAAGCGTTGAAATGCAACTAGACCAGAACAAAAAGACTTTAGCTGATGAAATTAGAAGTATATTTCATATATACCCTAATGACTTTGAAAGAACCTTCAAAGAGGCAATATATCCTATAATCAAAGCATTTGAAACGGCTTTAAATAGAGATTTTTTGCTAGAAAAAGAAAAAACAAAATATTACTTTGGATTTGATGTAAAAGAAATTTTAAAGGCAAGTATCAAAGAAAGATTTGAAGCCTACGAAAAAGCTTTAAATTCTGGTTGGAAAACTATTAATGAAGTTAGAAAAGAAGAAAATATGAATTATATAGAAGGTATGGACGTTCTTAATGTTGGTCTAGGTGCTGTTTTATATGATGTAAATACTGGGGTATACTATACGCCAAATACTGATACTAAAACAAGTACAAATGATGATACAGAAAATACAGAAGATCCAGAAGTCAATATTGAAGGGGGTGAGGAAAATGAAAATTAATGTAAGAGCTGATAGTGTAGAAATCTCAGGATATGTAAACGCCATAGAACGTAATTCTAAGCCTTTAATGAGTAGAATTGGACAATTTATCGAGCGAATATGTAAAGGGGCTTTTAAAAAAGCAATAAAAAGAAATGGCGATATACATATTTTATTAAATCATGACTGGGAAAGAGATTTAGGATCTACTAAATCAGGAAATCTTGAATTACATGAAGATAATATTGGACTTCATGCAAGAGCAACAATTACAGATAAAGAAGTTGTTGAGAAAGCAAGAAACGGAGATTTAGTTGGCTGGTCCTTTGGATTTAGTGATAGAGATGTTGAAAATACTCTTGAAAAGGGAATGCCTATGAGATTAGTCAGGGATTTAGATTTATATGAGGTTTCTATCTTAGATAAAAGAAAAACTCCAGCTTATGAAGGTACTTTGATAAGTGCAAGGGCTGAAACAAACGAAATCCATTTTAGAGGTGAAGATTTTATTGATGAGGTAAATATATCAATAGAAGAAGAAAACAGTCTTAAAAACGAAACTGAAGCCTCACAGGAGGAAGTTAAAACAGAAACTGAAGAAGAAATACAAAACAGGTCTGAGCAACAAGAAAATGTTGTTGAAAATAAAAATAATCAAGAGGAAGAAAAGCCTATTGATTATACAAAATACGAAAGTATGATAAAAGAAATGAAAGGGGAATAAAAAACTATGGAAAAAGAACTTATTGAAAAGAAAAACGATTTAATTATTAGAGCAGAAGAAGTTTTAAATCATGCAAAAGAAGAAAAAAGAGAGCTTACAGACGCAGAGGCTCAAGAACTAGCTGAAATCAGAGATAATGTAAGAAGAATAATCAAATCTTTAGGAATCAAAAGAGATATTGAAGAACTAGAAGACAGAAAACCTGATACAGCAAAAGAAGAAGAAAAAACAGATGAAGAAAAAGAAACAGAAGTAAAAGAAACTAGAGCATTTGAAAATTATATTAGAGGAACTATTAATACTAGAGATGATACTAATATGACTAAGAGTGCTAATGGAGCTGTCATTCCAAAAACTATTGCAAACAAAATCATAAGAAGGGTTTATGATATTTCTCCAATTTTACAAAGAAGTTCAAAATATAATATCAAAGGTACTTTATCTATTCCTTACTATGATGAAACAGAAGGTGCTATAACTATGGCTTGGGCTACTGAGTTTGAGGAATTAGAAAGTAATGTTGGTAAATTCACATCTATAGAATTGACAGGCTATCTTGCTGGAGCTTTGGCTTTAGTATCAAGAAGTTTAATAAACAATGCTCAATTTGATATAGTAGCACATGTTATTGATATAATGGCTTACAATATTTCAAGATTTATTGAAAATGTATTATTAAATGGCTCAGGAAGTGTAACAGGTTTATCTACATTAACAAACTCACAAACTGCAAATAGTTCAACAGCAATTGTTGCTGATGATGTTGTTAAATTACAATCTAAAGTAAAAGACATATTCCAAAATGACTGTATTTGGATTATGTCAGAAGCTACAAGAACAGCATTAAGATTATTGAAAGATCAAATGGGAAGATACTTATTACAAGATGATGTTACAGCACCATTTGGACATAGATTACTTGGAAAACCTGTTTACGTATCAGATAATATGCCTGAAATTGGAGCAGGAAAAACAGTAATTTACTATGGAGATATGACAGGTTTAGCAACTAAATTTAGTGAGGATCTAAACATTGAGGTCTTGAGAGAGAAGTATGCAACTCAACACGCCGTAGGAATTGTAGGTTGGTTAGAATTTGATAGTAAAGTTGAAAATGCACAAAAAATAGCTAAGTTAGTTATGGCAGGAAGTACACCATCAGTTTAGGAGGTGTTTTAAATGTTTAAAGCTTTATGTTCCTTTAGTGGAATAATAACAATGGTTAAAGGTGAAATAAAAAAAATAGAAGATGAAGAAATCATCAAAGACTTGCTTAATGCAGGTTATATTGAAAAAGTAAAAGAAGAAGTAAAGAAAGATACAAAAAATATCCTAGATAATGAAATAAAAAAAGATGTAGAAAAGGTAGTTGTTAAAGTTGAGGAAGAAGTAAAAAAAATATCCTCAAAAAGAAAGAAAAAATAAATGATTATTGTTGTTCAGACAACTCCAATTTTTAGGAGGTACACAATATGAATGAAAATACTTTAGTAAGTAATATAACAGCTCAGGATTTAGCTGATTATATTAGAATAGTCGAAGTAACACAAGACGACTTAAACACACTCAATACGCTTTTAAGTGTAGCAAAAAAATTTATTATGAATTATACAGGACATACTGAGGAAGAACTTGATAATTATCAGGATTTTGTAATAGTTGTTTTGATACTTTGTCAAGATATGTGGGACAACAGGATCTTATATGTTGATAGAACAAATCTTAATAAAGTAGTTGAAACAATTCTTGGTATGCATAGCGTGAATTTATTATGAAAAGTAATATGATTAATGCTGGGAAATATAACAGAAGAATAGAAATCTTTCAAATAACAAATGGTAAAGATAAAGACGGATTTCCAACTGATGTTGAGGAAACTGTACTTACTACTTATGCAGATGTTAAAACTTTAAGGGGTTATACATTAATTACAAGTGATACAGACTTTGAAAAAGCTTATATTAATTTCACTATAAGATATCCAAAGACTACTGAGATAAATAGAAAAATGTTTATTAGGTTTAGGGGTAAAATTTATAGTATTGAATATCTTAATAATATTGATTTTGCAAATGTTGAATTAGAAATACAAGCCAAAGAGGTAACTCATTAATGGCAAGATTTCAAATGCAATTACCGAAAGAAATCATGGAAGATATTGAGTACATAAGTAAGAATAGTGAAAAGATATTTGGTGAAATGACAAAAGCAGGTGCGGAAACAGTTTACGAAAATGTATTAATTAATATTCCACCAGAATTTGCTGATAGTGAGATTATGGATTGTTTATATATTTCTAAGATATATAAAACGCCTAGTGATAAAGGTATTAATACTAAAATAGGTTTTGCTGGATATTTTAAAAATGAAAATGGTGTAGAAACACCTGCTGAATTAGTCTGTAACATATTTGAGTATGGCTCAAGTAAATTTGCAAAAAGACCTTTCTTTAGAAAATCATTTAAAAAAAGACAAATAGAGAAAGCTATGTTACATGCACAAGAATTACGTAGTAAAGGATTATTAAAAAATGAATGAATTAATAGAAGAAATATTTGAAAATTTTAATGTAGATAATGTGACAATTCCTATAAGTTTTATACAGTATAACGGACATGAAAAAACTTATATCACTTATTCAGAAAGTAATATTGACACAAGTTTTTATAGTGATGATGATTTGCAAAATTATGTAGATTACTATGATTTTGATATATATTCCAAAGGAAACTACCTTAAAATAGTTGAGAGTGTAAAAAATTTATTAGAGCAAAATGGGTTTATATGGCAACCTAGCCAAACCTCTAGTGATTTATATGAGGCTGATACAGGTTATTATCATAAGACCTTATGTTTTGCTTATATAAGAAGTAAGGAGGAAACAAATAATGGCTAAAATAGGTTTAAATAATTTTAGATATGGCATTTTGACAGAAGGTCAAGACGGAACACCAAGTTATGGTGGAGCATTAACACCGGGAAAAGCAATTTCTTGTAGTGTTGATATTACAAACAATGAGGCAACTTTATACGCTGATGATGCTTTGGCAGAAAGTGATACTTCATTTTCAGGAGGAAATGTTACTATTGGAATAGATGATGATGATATTGAAACAATGGCAACACTTTTAGGACATAAAGTTGATGGTGGAACAGGCGTTATGACAAGAAATACTGGTGATATTGCACCATACGTTGGATTTGGTAGAGTTATAACAAAGCAAGTAAGTAATAGTATTAAGTATAAAGTAGAATTTTTATATAAAGTAAAATTTTCAGAGCCTAGTCAAGAAGATAACACAAAAGGAGAAAGTGTTGAATTTGCAACACCTGAAATAGAAGGTATAGTATCAGCATTAGCAAATGGAAAATGGTCTGAAACAGGAACATTTGATACTAAACAAGAGGCAATTTCATTCTTAGAGGGATTACTTGCTGCAACACCTTCAGTATAAGTTTTAAATTAAAGGCAGGTTATGATTTAATAACTTGCCTATTTTAATATAAAGGAGTAAATGAAATGAAAAATTTTAATGGTGAAATAGAATATAAAGGAAAAACTTATAAATTAGTATTTAACTTAAATGTTATGGAACAAATACAAGATGAATACGGAAGTTTTGAGGCTTGGGGTAAATTAACAGATGATACAAAAGGTGAGCCAAATGTAAAAGCTGTTAAATTTGGTTTTACAGCTATGTTAAATGAAGGTATAGAAATTGAGAACGAAGAAAATGGAACAGATTATAAGCCTTTAACTAAAAACTTTGTTGGTAGAATGCTTACAGAGGTAGGCTTAGAAGTAATGGCTAAACAGATGATGAATACTGTTATAGAAAGTACAAAATCAGATGAAAAAAACGTATAATTCCTGATGAAGAAGAAATAGATCCTGTAATTGATTTTACATGGTACTACTTCATTGGGAAAACTAAATTAAATTTAAGTTTTAAAGAAACTGGAAGACTTACATTAAGACTTTTCAACAAATTATATGAGCATTATAGAAATACTTTTGATTTAGAATTAAGGCTTAAAAATAATAATGTAACTTATAAAGAATTATATAATAAATCACAAAAACAAGAAGAATGGTTTTAAAATGTTCCACGTAGAACAATTTGATAAAACCATTGAAATTAAAGGGAAAGGAGGAAAACAAAATGGCAGGTTTTGGAGGAAGTATTAAACTTACAGGAGAAAGTGAATATCAAAAAGCATTAAGACAAATTACTCAAAACTTAAAAGAAGTTAGTTCAGAAATGAAAGTTGTAACAAGTTCTTATGATAAGAATGATAAATCTATTCAGGCTTTAAGTTCTAAGCAAGATGTATTAAATAAAAAATATAATGAGCAAACTAATAAATTAAATACATTAAAGGCTCAATATTCAAGTATGAACAGCCAATATCAAGAAAATACCAATAAACATAATGCTTTGGTAAATTCTTATAATAAAGAAAAATCACAACTTGATATATTAGCACAAACTGTTGGAACTACTTCTAAGGAATATAAAGACCAAGAAAAAGTTGTAAATGAATTACAAAAAGAAGTAACAAAGAGTAGTCAGGCTCAAGACCAAAACGCAAAGACAATGTCAAATATGCGTGTTCAAATTAACAATGCTCAAACCGATATAAATAAGACTACAAGAGAAATTGATAGTTTAACTCAAGAAATAAAAGAAGCAGAGAAACCTACAAATAATCTTGGTGAAGAATTTGAAGACGCTGGAGAAAAGGCAAGGATAGCCTCAAATGAGGGTTTTACTGTTATGAAAGGTGCTTTAGCTGATTTAACTTCAAAAGCTATTCAAGGAGCTATTGATGGAGTTAAAAAATTAGCTGGTGCAATGATAGACTTAGGAAAACAAAGTATATCTAATTATGCAAATTATGAGCAATTAGTCGGTGGTGTAGAAACTTTATTTAAGGATAGTGCCGATATAGTTCAAGGATATGCTCAGAAAGCTTATAAAACAGCTGGATTATCTGCTAATGAATATATGGAAACAGTAACTTCTTTTAGTGCTAGTTTATTACAGTCTTTAGGCCAAGATACAAAAAAATCAGCAGAATATGCAGATTTAGCTATAACTGATATGAGCGATAATGCAAATAAAATGGGTACTTCTATGGAAATGATACAGAATGCTTATCAAGGATTTGCAAAGCAAAATTTCACAATGCTGGATAACTTAAAACTTGGCTATGGAGGAACTAAGACCGAAATGGAGCGTTTAATTAAAGACGCTAACCGAGTAAAAGAGGCTAATGGTGAAATGGCTGATTTATCTATTAAAAGTTTTGCAGATATGGTTGAGGCTATCCACATTATACAAACACAGATGGGGATAACAGGAACAACAGCCTTAGAAGCAGATAAAACTATTTCAGGCTCAGTAAATTCTATGAAATCAGCATGGCAAAACTTACTTACAGCAATAGCAGATGATAATCAGGATCTAGAAAAGTCAGTTGATGAATTTGTTGATAGTGTAATTACAGTAAGCCAAAACTTAGTTCCAAGAGTTAAAAAGGTTGTTGAAGGTATTAAAAAATTAATTAGTAGTATTACAAATGATGTGTTACCAAAACTAAAGAGAGAAATACCAGAACTTGCTCCACTTATTGATACTTTTCAATGGTTTGTAAAGAATAAATCTTTAGTAACTGGAGCAATAAAAGCAATGGTAGCAGCATTTGCAATTAAGAAGATATCAGACTTTACAAAAGGCATATCAGATACAGGAAAAATGCTATTAGATATGACAAAGGCTATGACTATTGCTACAACAGCTACAACAGCTAATACAACGGCTCAGGTGGCAAATACAACAGCACAAACAGCTGGAAGTGTAGCAACAAAAGCTTTAACAGGAGCAACAAATCTATTAAATGCAGCATGGAAAGCAAATCCTGTAGGCGTAGTAGTTGCAGGAGTAACATCTTTAATTGCACTATATAATACTTTAAAAGGAAAAACAAATGAATTATCAGAAGAAGAAAAGAAACAGAAAGCTATATTAGAAGAACAGTCAAGAGCCTTAGAAGAACAAACACAAACAATTAAAGAAAATAGAGATTCTTGGAAAGGTTTAGTAGAGGCTCAACAAAATCAAATTAATACAGGAATGACAGAAATAAGCCATTTACAAAGTTTATATGATGAATTAAATGATATAGTAGATGTAAATGGTAAAGTTAAAGAAGGTTACGAAGGCAGAGCCTCTTTTATATTATCTACTCTAAATGAAGCATTAGGTACTGAATATACAATGACAGGAAACGTAATAAATCAATATGGAAAATTAACTTCTAGTATTGATGATGTAATGGAAAAGAAAAAAGCACAAATTATATTAGATAGCCAAGAGAGTTTATATTCAGAGGCTATTAATAATCAAACAGAGGCTACAAAAAAATTAATTGAAATAAAACAACAATTAATTGATAAAGACACAGAAAGAATGAGTTTAGAGGCCGAACAAGCAAAAATTCAACAAGAAATTTCTAATGCAACAATAAAGGGAAATTCTCAAGTATTAGATAGTTTACTAAAAGAACTTGCAACTGTTGAAGAAAAAATAAAGTTAAATAATGAGGCAACAAAGACAATTCAGAAAAATTATAATGCTCAAGAAGGACTATTACAAGAATATGTATATAATATAGGTCAATATGAAACTAATATGGCTCTTGCACATGAAGGTAGATATTCAGAAATGACACAGGTTACTTGGGACTATGTAAAAGATTTTCAAGAGGCAGGAGAGGCTGAAAAGGCTCAAATAGAAGACCAAATAAAAGTAACTGAGGCAAGTTTAGAAGTATTAAAAGGCTTAAAAGATAAAAGTGGTACTGATTTATATGATAGTCAAATAGCAGCACAAGAAAAACAATTATCAAGCTTAAAAGAAAGCCTAAAAAAATATAATGATACAACAGAAATTGAACTTTCAAATACAAAAGTTATTTGGAGTGATAGTTTAGATGACCAATTGTCAGAAATCACAGGATCTAAAGTTGAATTTAAAGAAAATGGAAAAGGTAATATTCAAGCGTATATTGATGGAGTTGAATGGGGAAAACCAAAATCAAAACAAGCAATGTCTGAAATTGTAAAAGGTACAATACTTGAAATATCTAAACAAGAAACAGGAGCAAAAGACGCTGGAGAAGATTTAATCGAGGGTGTAAATAAAGGTATAGCAAACGAAAGAAAACAAAGTGGTGCTTTTAGTGCAATAGCTAACTTCGGAAATAAATTATTGAATAAATTAAGAGCCTCATTAGACGAACATTCACCTTCTAAAGCTACTAATCAAATGGGACAATTCTTATTAGAAGGTTTGGGACTTGGTATTGAAGATGAAGAAAATAGCATTTTAAAACAGGTTACAAACTTTGGTAGGTCGGTTATTAGTTCATTAAATCAAGGATTATCAGGAAATATTGATATGAGTTCAATAAGTATGATAGGAAGTAATCTACCAAAAGAATATAATAATAGTCAGACTTTATCAAATATAAATAAAGAAGAATTTACTTATAATTCAATGGTTGAGGCTTTTCAGGAGGCTTTAGCAAATATGAAAATAGAATTAGATGATGAAGAGGCTGGAAGATTTGTAAGAAAGACTGTAGAAGATACAATTTATACATAGAAAGGGTGGTAAAAATGAGAGATTTTATAATTTTAAACGGTGTAAGTAGTGAAACTATACCGGGTTTATTAATTCAAAACTTACCACCTATTTCTAAACCTAGACAAAGGGTAAATATAGAAGAAATAGATGGTAGAGATGGCGATATCATAACTACTTTAGGATATGGAGCTTACGATAAAGAATTTAGTATTGGATTATATGGAGATTTTGATATAGACCAGATTATTTCATTTTTCAATAGCTCAGGACAAGTTATTTTTTCTAATGAAGAAGATAAGTATTATAATTATCAAATTGTAGAGCAAATAGATTTTGAAAAACTAATAAGATTTAAAACGGCTATTGTTAGAATGCATATTCAACCTTTTAAATATTCAGCAGAAGATAATCAAAAAATATTTACTATTGATAATGAAACTTCTATTACTATAAGAAATGCTGGAAATATTTATTCAAGACCAGTTTTAAAAATAACAGGAACAGGAACTATTAATTTATACTTAAATGAAAATCAATTATTTTCAATTAATATGGGTGATTATACATCAATAACAATAGATACTTGTAATATGAATGCTTATAATGGATCTACTTTACTAAATAGAAATGTAACTGGAAATTATGATAATTTTAAATTAAATGTAGGTAAAAATACTATTTCATGGACAGGAACAATAACAGAAATAGAAATAGATAATTATTCAAGGTGGATATAGGAGGTGGTTATATGTATATAGCTTTAGAAAGTTTTACAACAAAAGATTATGATGTAAAACGTAAACAATTATTAGAAGATGATTTCACTACTCAAGATGAAATAGATGAGTTTTTAGAAATAGGATATATAACAATTGCAGATGGCTCACTTAAAATAACTCAAAATGGTCAATATGATGTAGAAGATTACAATTTAGTAAAAGTTAATGTAGAGGGCGGAAGTAGTCAAGAAGTAGATGATTTAGTAGATGAAATTAATGGTGAGGTGATATAGATGAACTATTATAAAAATGATATTAGACATATTAGAGGCGATACTCTTTCTTTCTACTTTACTGTTGAAGGATTAAATCAAGATTTAGAAAGCGTTTATTTTACTTGTAGAGATGGAAAAAATGATAATAGCGAAATACTATTTGAAAAATGCTTAAATAATGGAATAACTTATATGTATTATGATGAAGAAAAAGATATAAGAACATATCTTGTTAGAATATCTCCAGAAGATACAAAAGATTTACAAAGTGGCACATATTATTATGATGAACAAATTGAAGTAAATGGTGATATTTTTACAATTATGAAAGGTAGATTTATACTTGAGCAAGATATAACAAGAAAAGTAGATGTTCCTGATGATCCTGAGGCATATATTAAAAATTATTTAGATGAAATTAATGGGGAGGTTATATAATATGGCTACTATAGATAAATTAAATTATTTAAATGAAACCAAAGGTTTAATTAAAGAAAAACTTAATAATTTAGGGGCTGATATAACAGATGATGATACTTTTAGAAGTTATGTTGAAAAAATTAATGAATTATATGCTGAATATCCAACAGAAGAATATATAACAGCTATTCAAAGTATTCAACCACAAAATATACAACCACAAATTATAGAACAGCCAGAATTATTAAATGTTGAAATACAACCATTAGAGCAACCACAAATTATAGAAGAAGAACAGAAAGAAACTGAGTAAAGGAGGTGAATAATATGTCAACAACTTTAAATAAATTAGAATATTTAGATGAAACAAAAGACCAAATAAAAACAGCTTTAAATCAATTTGGCTCAGGTATAACAGATGAAGATACTTTCAGAAGTTACGCTGATAAAATTGATGATATATATAATAATTGGCCAAAAGTAACAGGAGAAGGAACAGATATTGTTTTAAATAATACAAAATCAGCTCTAATGAAAATTGGATTAAATGGAAATACAGAACAAGATGGAACACCAACGCCAAATAATCCTGTAGATGTAAAAGTTGTTACTGGAGAGAATAGTGTAAAGGTAGAGAATAAGAATAGATTTGATGTGAATATTATTCAAGAAAGAACGACTAATGGAATAACAATGTCTTTTAATGGACAAACAATTAATTTAAGTGGAACTGCAACAGGAAATGCAAACTTTTATATGAAAAGTAATACTAATATTGTTTTAGAAGCTGGAACTTATTCTATAATTAGAAGTTCATTAGCAGAAATTGCAACACTTAAATTAGCAAGTGGAAGCGATACTATTGTAAGTACAGGTAACACTGATATTTCATTTACATTAAATGAAGAAACAATAATAGATGGACTTACATTACAAGTTCCAAGTTCAGTAGGAACAATAAATAAAGATATAACAATTCAATTAGCAAAAGGTTCAGCAAGTCCATACGTTCCACACACAGAACAAAACTTTACAATAAATCTAGGCTCATTAGAACTAGCAGAAAATGATTATATCTATAAAAGTTTAGTTGATGGAAATTGGTATAAGAAAGGGTATGTCAAGAAAGTTGTTTTAAATGGAACAGAGAATTGGGTAAAAGAAGGATATTCAGAATACAATTTATTCGCTTTATACAATGAGAATTATAATAATAATTTTAACGATGTTATAACACCAATATGGAACATTTCTTCAGTACAAATTTGTAAATATTTCAAAGTAGGTAAACCTGGATATCAAACTACTAATTGTTTTAGTTTTAATAATACTAAAAATTTAATGGTTCAATTTAATGAAATTTCAACATTAGCAGATTTTAAAACTTGGTTATCAACACATAATTTAGTATTATATTACGTTCTAGAAACACCAACAGATACATTAATCACAGACCAAACTCTAATAGCTCAACTTAACGCTTTTGAAAAAGAATTAAAATCATATAATGAACAGACTAATATATCTCAAACTTATGCTAATTTACCATTTATATTGACAGCCTCAGCTTTAATGAAAGGAGGTAATTAATATGAGTAAAATAATAATTATTGAAAATAACTTTGATGAAAAAAACAATACAAAAAATTTTATGGTTAAAGGTGAAAGAGGTTATTCAGCTTATGATTTATATGTTCAAAATGGTGGAACACTTACAGAAGAAGAATGGCTTGATGAATTTTTAAATGCAGAAAATTTTTATAATAAAGATGAAGTTGATACAATGCTTGAAGATAAAGTAGATACTGAGGATTTATCAGAGGTTGCTATAAGTGGAAGATATGAGGATTTAGAAGGTAAACCTACTATACCAAGTATTGCTGATGAATATTCAGAAAGTGAAGTTAATGGTTACAGTGCTAATTATATAAATAGATTAAACGAATGTTCAACAACAGAAGAAATTAGATGTGGAACATGGATAGATGGGAAACCATTATATCGAATAGCTGTAACATATACTGTTATATCTGGTACAGAATGGAATAATATTATAGAACTTTTAAATATAGATAATATTTTTATTAAAGGATTTTCTTATAAAAAGGTTTTAACTAATCCTGATATTGAAGAAAGATATATTAATAATTATTCTGCGTTTTCTTTTTATCACTCAACAACCGATAATTATTTAAAAGAAAAACACTCAACTTCGTATGCTGATGGTACGATTTTAAGTATTATAATAGAATACACAAAAACAACAGATTAAAGGAGTTGATGTAAATGATTAAAGTATTTAAGTCAACTGATAATCTTTTTTCTTCAAATGGTGATAAAGTTATAATTCCAACTAAAGCAAAAGTACACAAAGAGGATAATGGATCATATTATTTAGATTTAGAATGTAGTCTTGATTATATTGATTATATTATTAATGGGAATATAATTGTAGCTAATACTCCACAAGGTGACCAAGCATTTAGGATTTCAAATGTAACTAAGACCCGTAAAAAAATTACGGCTAAGTGTTATCATGTATTTTATGATAGCCAAAACTATTTAATTCAAGATAGTTATGTTGTAGAAAAAGACTGTAATGACGCACTAGACCACCTAAATAGTGCTACAGATAATATAAGCCCTTTTACGACCGTTTCAGATGTTACAACGATAAATACCTTTAGATGTGTAAGAAAAAGTCTTTACGAGGCGATACAGACTGTTTTAGAGCGTTGGGGCGGACACTTAGTAAGAGATAATTTTACAATTAAAATTATGTCAAGTATTGGTCAAGATAATGGAGTTACAATTAGATATGGAAAAAACTTAAAAGAAATTATTCGTGAGGAAAATTGGGATAATGTTGTAACAAAATTATTGCCTGTAGGTTATAATGGCCTTACGTTAGATGAAGTATATATATATAGTGATACTCAATATGATTTACCTTATACTAAAACAATTATATTCGAGCAAAATATAAATCAAGATGACTATAAAACAGAAAATGAATATAATGAGGCATTAATTGAGGATCTAAGAAAACAAGCTATTAATTATGTAAATGAAAATTGTATACCAAAACTAAACTACACTTTACGAGCAAATGTTGAAAAAATAACAGATGTAGGAGATACAATAGAAGTTATAGATGAAAGGTTAGGCGTAAATGTAAATACAAATGTAATTTCCTTTGATTATGACTGTATTTTAGAGAAATATACAGAAATTGAATTTGGAAATTTCACTCAAAAATTATCTAATCTAATGAGTACAATTTCAAATAATACTCAAGTAGCAATTACAGAGGCAAATCAAACAATTCAAGTAACATTATCAGAAGAACTTAAACAGGCTCAGGATAAAATCTGGAATGCCTTAGGCTCAAGTTATTGTATATATGATGGTGATAAAATTCTTATTGTAGATACTTTACCTAAAGAAGACGCAAGAAATGTAATCATGATTAATAATGGAGGTATAGGATTTTCACAAAATGGAATAAATGGACCTTTTCAAAGTGCATGGACTATTGATAATGTACTTAATATGGAGCAAATCAATGTAATTAATCTTACAGCAAATTTAATCAAAGGTGGTACTTTAAAATTAGGATCTAACTTAAATCAAAATGGACAACTAGAAGTATATGACACAGCAAATAATTTAATAGCAGAGCTTAATAATAATGGACTTAAAATGTATGGAAAAGACGGCTCATATATATTAATGAATAATGATATAGGATTTTCAGGATATGACAGGTTAGGAAATCAAATTTACTGGGTAAGTGGTGAAGAATTTCATCAGAAAAAATCAGTAGTAGAAGAAGAAATAACATTATGTAATAAATTAAGGTTTATTCCAATTACTTTATATGATACAAACGATAATATAACAAATGACGGAATAGGAATTGTATCTGTAGGGGGTGATAGTTAATGCCAAGTTCAGGAAGTTTTAATACAACCGGATATGACGGAAGATATCTAACTTTTGCGTGGAGCGTAAAAAGTCAAAGTATTGCAAATAATACTACAACTATTTCATGGACCTTAAAAGGTGCAGGAAATGCTGGTTCTAGTTGGTATAGGTCAGGTAATTTTAAAGTTGTAATTAATGGCTCAACAGTTTATTCATCATCTACAAGAATACAATTATATAATGGTACTTTAGTTTCAAGTGGAGAATATACAATATCTCATAATCAAGACGGAACAAAATCATTTTCAGCAAGTGCTGAGGCTGGTATCTATACAGTAGCCGTTAACTGTAGAGGCTCAGGAACTTTCACTTTACCACAAATACCAAGAGAAGCAACAATTTCAAAGGCTACTAATTTTACTGATATTCAAAACCCTACAATAACTTATTCTAACCCTGCTGGAAATAATGTAACAAGCTTACAGGCTTGTATAAGCTTAACAGGATCTAGAGCTGATATATCATATAGAGATATATCTAAAACTGGTACAAGCTATACTTTTAATTTAACAGAAGCAGAAAGAAATATTTTAAGACAAGCTTGCCCTGATAGTAAAACTTTGAATGTAAGATTTTATGTACAAACAATTATTAATGGTACAACTTATAGAAATTATGTAACAGCTACAATGACTATAGTTAATGCAAATCCAACTTTTAATGTAGCATATTTAGATACAAATTCAGATACAACAGCTATTACAAATAATAATCAGCAAATAATACAAAATAAATCTACATTACAAATTAATATTTCAAATGCAGCAGCCTTAAAATATGCAAGCTTAGTTTCAGTAAGTGCAAATGTTAATGGAAATGTAGTATCAGGAAACTTTTCTTCAGGTTCTACAAGTGTAACATTAAATATAGGTACAATAAATGTAGCAAATAATTTAACTGTTCCTGTTACAGTTACAGATAGTAGAGGCAATAATACAATTATTAATTTAACTATAATAGTATTAGCATGGAGCTTACCAAGTGCAATTATAACATTAGAAAGAGAATCCAACTTCTATTCAGAAACTAATATAAATGTAAATGCTGATTATTCTTCTTTAGATAATAAAAATACAATAACAATTCAGTACCAAATCAAGAAAGTAACTGATAGCACTTATGGAGCTTTACAAACCTTACAAGATAATGTAACTTCACAATTTACAGCTGATAATAATTATTCATGGAATGTAAAAGTTATACTAACTGATAGAATAGGCTCTTATACTTATGATTTGCTATTATATAAAGGTATTCCACTTGTATATTTTGATAAATATTTAAGTTCTATAGGAATAAATTGTTTTCCTCAAAATGAATATAGTTTTGAAGTAAACGGATTAAAAATGTTTTATAGTTCAGGAGATGTTATTCAATGTTCAAATGTTCAAGGCTCATCTTATTGTTTAGCCGTAGGTGGTTTTATAACAAACTCAGCAAAAGATTTATGGTTTAATATACCACTTAGCAAGCCTACACAATGCACTTCTGCAGATGTTGAAGTCACTATAGTAGCAAGACAAGGTGGAAACTATATTAAAGGCTCAGCCTCAGCAGGTGTAAAATATACATTAAATAATTGTCAAGTAACACCAGCTGGAGTAGTAGTACATACAGCTGATAATTCAGCCTTAACAAATGCACAAAATAATGATAGTGTAGGTATAGCAATTATAGATTATAAGATAACTTTTAATTAAAGGAGGGTAAAGCAATGGAGATAAAAGAAATGATACAAGCTATTTTTCAATATGGACGGCACAATAATAATGGCTGGACTTTTTATCTGGGTATTCGTTCAGGATAAAAGAAAATATAATGCCTTAGAAGATGATAATAATGAAATGCTAAAATTATTAATAAATAATCAAAAAAACATAGCAGAAAGTAATAATAATATAGCTAGATCCTTAGAGATTATTTCAAATAATTTAGTTACAATAGATAAAAAAATTGATAGAAATTACAAAATCGAATTGACAAATAAAAAAAATTAAATTAGAATTAATATACAACTTTCTAATGAGTTGTAACTAAACTAAAATATTTCATGAATAAAAGCAGGGATAATTAATCTCTGCTTTTTTCTATGCCTTTTCTAATTAATTTCTTAATAGATCCTTGTTTATTATATGGGTCAATTTTATCAATAATATCACTATCATTTTTTTGACTTAACATTAAAGTAATTTTAATGCGATTTTTCTTGTCATATTCCTTTTTATTAAACATTTTTATCCTCCATAATATAATTTATCTATTTTTATATTAAAACGCCTTAAAATTGAATTTAAAGCGTTTTAATTATATAGTAACTTATATATATTATGCAAGAGCTTTTAATTGTTCATTTTCTACCTTTCTACTTTCAAACATTTCTCTTAGTTCATCTAAGTTATAATGATTTTTAGATTTCTTTCTAAAAGATCCTGTATGATAATACCAAGCAAGTTTATTTTTAGACCATTTAAATTTTAAGTCTTTTATTTCTTCTTTGTATTGCTTTGTATTACCTGAAAGCCAAATCCAAGTTCCTATGATATCAATATCAACGCCTTGCATATATATTAATTTATTTATTATATCCTTAAATTCCTCAGGTGTTTCAGTATTTTCTTTAGTATAAGTTTCACCTTTAGCATTTTTAAATATATTCTTTACTTCTTCAAATCTTGCCTCATATTCATTTTGCATTATTTGAAATTCTGCTGTAGTGTCTTTATCTTTATTTCTATCAGGGTGAAGTTCAAAACATAACTTTCTATATTCTTTCTTTAATTCTTCTAATGTTGTAACTAAACTAAAATATTTCATAACTTTTTATTTCCTTTCTAAACTAAAACTAAACTATTTCTATTCTTCTACAATTTGACCTATGTAATAATTATTAAGTATTTCCTCAGGTATACCATAATCTTCAATAATGTTTAAATCATAATTATAAAACTTAATTCTATTCTTATAGTATAATTGACAATTGCTCATATCCTTGTCTGTTAACCTGTAAATATTTAATACTATTTTTTTCATTTTCTTTTCCTCTTTCTTTGTCAATTTCTTCTTTAATTGCTTTACTAAGGTCTTTAATCTTACCTTTATAAATAAAACATACTTTCATATTTTTTACCTCCTATTTTTATATGTAATTTTACCTAATGTTAATATTCCAGTAATAACTGTTAATATTATTGCAGGTGTTGGTGTTTTATAACCTAATTCAATATTTCCAACTATTCCAAATAAGCAAATAATATGTGTAAACATATAGCTTAATTGTAACTTTTGTCTAAAGGTTAATTTTTCTTCCATATCTTTATACCTCCTATTTTTATTTTTTAGATATGCTTTTTTATGATTTGCTTTGTGTTGCCTTTATGCTTTTCTTGATGTGTTTTACTTAACTTCTATAATTATAATATCATAGTGTACGACACTTGTCAACTATTTTAATATAAAAAGTTTTTTACATTTCTATTACATTTATATTACAAATAAAAAAAAGACCTAAGCCAATTAAGTTAACTGGTTTAGATCCTATTAAGAGGTAATGAAGAATACATTTATAGATAAAATAAAAGACACCTACTTTATACCGTCTTGTAGATGTCTTTTTTCGCAGCTTAGTTGTCAGATATGGGCTATCTGATTATTTATATTCTAACACTATCTTTTTATTTTGTCAAGTTTATTACTTATTTATTATCTATTATCTTTTATATATTACTTATTTATTACTTATTTAGTATGTTCAAACTAAGTTATTTCAAGTTCTATCTAACTCTAAGTTAGTTCCAAGATTATCGGTTGTCTGAGAGTTTTCCTGTTTTTTGACATAAAAAGCCCAGCGATTACTGGAGCTTATACAAGACCTAAGTTAGTTCCTGAGTTATTCGGAGCTGTTTTAGTATCCTACCACCTGTTATGTTAGCATTGAATGTTGTCAGTCCACATTCCCTAACATAGCCCATTCCTGACCAAGCCACTTTGCCACTCACAGTCCGTTATTTATAGTCAGACGCGTGCTCCCCTGACTTGACGTTATATATAGTAGGTGGCTCCCATATATACCGAACGCAATCTTTAACACTAGAATGGTTATATTTTACTATAACATTTACTGCCTTTAGGCTCGTTACACCATTGTTTTATTTTAAAGAGGTTTCACAAGACTATTCAACCTCAATATGAATAATTATTGATAAAGTGTTTACAATAATTATTGTTTGTAAGTTATTTCCGTATTAAGTATCAAAGAGTATTCTATGAATAGAATGAACTATGATACATACTATTTTTTTTAAATAATATACCATAGTTCAAAAAAAGTAAATAGTTTTTTTAAATTTTTAAAAAAATTATAAGTTCAAAATCATCTGAATTATACTTTGTAACTGTCTTTTTTACTAATTTTTTATATTCAATTTTTTCTATTATAGATTTTAGTAAAAGATTTTTTTCAGCAGGAGTAAGTTTCCAATATTCTTTTAATACATTTTCTAAAATAGGAATAGCTGTTTTTATTCTTTCGCTTTCATCAAAATTAATAGCCTTTAGACTTTCTAAATTCGATTTTAAGGCGTTTACATCTTGTTCTAATATATTTACCCTACTTAAATATTTCTCCTTTGTATAAATACCTTCTTCAAGCATTTCACAACATCTTTCTATCATAGTTTCTTTTTTGGTTATTTCTTTAGTAATGAGATCCATTTCATTTTTAATAGAATTTTTTTTAATTTCAATTTCAGAATTATAATTCTCTAGGAAATAATTAAACTCCTTTAATTCATTTTGTAATTCCTCAATTAATTTTTTTTCAACAAATTCAAGTTTAATTCCAGAATTACTGCAATTTCTGGTCATACAATTTATATAATGATATTGCCTTGACTTATGACCACGCATAGTTTTACCACAACAAGCACATTTTAATAAAGTTGCCATAGGGTTTACAAGTGTTGTATCTTGTTTTAATTTATTCATTTTAGATTTTATTTTTTGCTGAGCAAGTGAAAAAGTAGTATCATCAATAATTGGAATATGTTTACCTTTATATAATTCCTGAGGGTTCCTATTTTGCTCAAGGCCAGCTTGAATATATCCTATATAAGTTTTATTTTGTAAGATATGTTTTAGCATTTTAGTGGTCCAGTAATTAGTTTCTTTAGGCTTAATACCATTATCGTTTAAATAATTTCTAATATCATTATAATTCCAGTTTTCATGAGCAAACTTATTAAATATAAATTTAACTAGATCCTGTTGTTCATTAGGTACTAATACAAAACCTTTTCCTTGTCTTTCTTTAGAATAGCCGTAAGGTGTTTTAGTTGCAACAAAAAAACCTTCTTTCTGGGCTTGTTTTTTACCTCTTATAAGCCTTCTTTTTATTACTTTATATTCACGCCTTGACATGAATAAACCAAACTCAAAAAATTCTTCATCAAATTCATTATCAGAAGATAAATCATAAGTTTTATTTAATGTAAATATTTTGGTTTTAGATTTTTTAAAAATTTCTAATATCTCAGCTTGGTCAATTTGATTACCTCTTGAAAGCCTTTCAATTTCAACTACTACAACACCTTTATATTTATTAGCTGAAACATCATCTAATAATCTTTGCATTTCTGGTCTATTTGCAATACTTTCACCAGATACAACTTCTCTATAAATTTTTTCAATATGTAAATTGTTACGGCTGCAATACTCAAGTAATATCCGTTCATGTCTTGCAAGTGTTTCTTCTCTGGTTTCAGTTTCTTCTTCTCTTGATTTCCTCAAATAAATTGCTACGTTCATACTGTCTAAATATCCCTTTCTTATTTATTCCTGTTATCCTTAATAAAATCACAAAATTGCCTTATTATTTCAAGTTCTTTATCTGTATAGTCTTTATCTACAAGACAGACGCAATTAATATAATCTCCATTTATTAAATCTTCCATAGAAACATTAAAATATTTTGATAATTTTAAAAGCGTAGAAAGTGAAATATTTTCACAATTTCTATTATACCAAGAATTAATAGTGCTTGGAGCAATACCAATTTCTTTAGCCAATTCAGTTCTATTTATTCCTTTTTTCTCCATTAAGTAAGTTAAATTTGTAAGTAAATTCATTTTATGGCTCAACCTCCCTTTATATAATAATTATAAACTATAGTGACAATAAAATGTTAAAAATTAACAAAAAACTATTGACTTTTTAAAAATTAGATATATAATTTAGGTATCAAAACGATAAAGCGTTTTTAAAAAACGCAAGAGCATTTAGGAAGGGGTGAGTAAATGTTCAATAATTTAAAAATAGAGATGATACAGGCTGATTTATCTAAGATGGATTTAGCAAAAGAAATTGGGATAAGTTATAACACGATTAGAGCTAAGTTTAAGGGGAGAACTGAGTGGAAAATCAACGAAATGCTACAGATCCAGAACATATTGAACAAAAAAAACAAAAGTTATAAGACTATTGATGAATTATTTAAGAAGTAAAGGGGAACTACTTAATGATAATCAGGGGAACAATGGATAGAGAGAAACTAGAACACATCTATACTACAATTCAAAAAATAATCAAAGACGAAAAATGTTATTATTCACCAGAGGAAATTGAAAACCTAAAAAAAGACAAAAGAAATATTTTCTATAAAGGAGGTGATATAATTGAGTGATTTAAAAACCTTAGAGGCATTATTCAGATTTCAAGACGTAAACAAACGGAACAAGACTTACAGCACAAACAGAAGAACAAATTCAGCAAGCAGAACGTATTGAGGAAACTATTCAAAATCAAATGAAAAACCTATATGTTAACTAATATATACATATAGGTTTAGAGAAAAATTAATGGATAATAATTTAAAATTATTTTATCATTAAAAGAAAGGAATGTCAAATTATGGCAAATTTAAAGTTATATGAAATTACGAATGGCTTTATGAAATTACTTGATGATAAAGAAACTGAGGAATTAACAGAAGAAGAAAAAACTCAAATTGGTATGCAACTTGCTGAGGCTTTACAAACTAAGAGTGCTAATATAATTGCATACTATCAAGAACAAGACACAATTCTAAACGCAATAGATGAGCAAATCAAAAGACTTCAAGAATACAAGAAAATCACAAAAAATAGAATAGACAGTTATAAAAACTATGTAAAATCTAATATGGAGCTTTTAGGAATAGAAAAGATCCAGACAGAGTTAGGAACTTTAAGTATAGCAAAAAGTCCTTTAAGTGTAGAAGTATTAGATATAGAAAAAATACCAGATGAATATAAGACTGTTGTTACAGAAGTAAAACCTGATAAAAAGAAAATATTAGATAATTTTAAGGCAACAGGTGAAATTATATCTGGAACAAGTATTATAACAGATAATACTAATTTAAGAATTAAATAATTTTAGTTTAGGAGAATAAAAATGGAAGAAAAGAAAGTTGATACAAATTTAAAGAAAAATAGAAAAGCTGATGTAGGTAAATATACATACCAATATACAGACCTAGCACAGATACATGAGTTTTTAGCAGAAAATAATATGAGTTATTATCAATATATAGATAGAATAGATAATGATGACTATATAATGACAGTTAAAATCATAGACGGAAAAGAACAACAGGCATTAAGAGGTTGTAGAGTTGTAGACGCAACTTTAATTGTAGTAAATAATCCAGCTCAGCAGCAAGGCTCAGCCTTGACTTATGCTAGGCGTTATAGTTTACTAATGGCCTTTGGCTTAGCAACTGAAGATGATGACGCACAGAGCTTAACAAAGCCTCAGGAAGAAATATCAACAGTAGAACAGGCAGAGAATTTTAAATTAACCTTTGGTAAATATAAAGGGAAAACACTATTAGAAATTATGGATATAGATATACCTTATATAGACTGGTTACAACAAAATGGAGATGACAGAATAAAAAATTGCTTAAATATAATAGATAAAGATTATAAAGAGCGTGCAAGTCAATATGATAATTCAGACTTACCATTTTAGGAGGATAAAATGAATAAAGTAATTTTAATGGGAAGACTTACAAGAGATCCTGAAACAAGAAGTACACAAACAACAAATACTATAGTTGCAAATTTTACATTAGCTGTAAATAAAAAAGGTACTAAAGAAGCAGATTTCTTAAATATAGTTGCTTGGGGTAAAACAGGGGAATTTGTAAGCAAATATTTTAAAAAAGGTCAACAAGTTGGAGTAGTTGGAAGATTAACTACTAGAGCTTATGAGGATAGCAAAGGTATAAAAAAATATATAACAGAAGTTGTAGCTGAGGAAGTTTATTTTGCAGAAAGACGGAACAAATCAATAAATTAGGAGGTTTAAAATAAATGCAAATTGAAGAAGTAAGTTTAGTAAATGATATGATACAAGATAGCAGAGCAGCTGCAAGAGCTGAGTATGCTTATAATGTATTAACAGAACAAATTATTAGAAATAGCAAACTTAATTGGGATAAAACTGGATTAATTTTAAAATCAGATGAAAAGTTATTTGATTTGATAGAAGCATTAGAGCCAATTAAATACAATAATAAACTAAAAGAGTTACAAAGCTTAGAAGAAAATAAAAAAGAAGAATAATAAACAACAGGGAATTGCATAAATAAATGTAATTCCCTTTTTACTAGGAGAAAAAAATGATAATAAAGATACCTTTACAATGTAGATCCAAAAAGAATAGTCAGCAAATATTAATTAATTCTAAAACTAGAAAGCCTTTTATAAGTCAAAGTAATTTATATAAACAATTTGAATATGAATGTGGCTGGTATTTATCTAAGTATAGATTGGGTATTGATTATCCAATTAATCTAAAATGTACTTTTTATGTATCAGACAAAAGAAAAAGAGATATTGTAAATCTTCTTAATGCTATTCAAGATATATTAGTCAAATACAATGTAATTGCTGATGATAACTATAATATAGTAAATTCAGTTGACGGCTCAAGAATAATATATGAAAAAGGTAGAGAAGAAACAATAATTGAAATAGAAAGGATTTATTGAGTATGGAAGATAAAGAACTTGAAATAACAATTTTAAAAATAAATCAAGTATTAAGTTTAATAGAAAATGTAAATGTCTTTGCTATTGCAAAAGATGCAAAGACTATATATCAGAAAAATATAAATAGTGCATATAGTACATTATTTGACCTCAAGAGGCATTTAGAATTTGTTAGAAAGGGGAATAAGTAAATGGGATTTTGGTTATGTTTATGTTGGTTATTTGGAGCTATGAAATGGTATATAGCATTATTATTATATTTAATCTATGTTACAGGTTATAAGAGGGATGAAGATTATGGATAAATTAAAAGGTAAATGTAAAAGCTGTTTTGGCTGTAACAAATTATTTGAAAAACGGATTTAAAGGAAGGAAAAAATGCAAGCATTATATAAGAGCAAATCCTATAAATTGGTTTATGGTAATAGTAGCAATAATAGAGTTATCATTAATAGGATTTGGAATATATGGATTTTATATATGGTTTAGTATGAAAGTAGGAGGGTAAAGATGAGTGAATTAAAATTTAGAATACATAATGGAGAATATGATGATAGCATAGTTATATGTGGAGAAACTATTGAAGAAATACAAGAAAAAGCTTTAAAAGAAGTAGAAAAAAGAGGTTGGAAAAATTGTTGGAGTGAAGAGGTGGAATAGATGAGTGAAGAAGAAATAATAAGAAATGTTAAAAGAATAATAGAATATAAAGTAATATCTAATTACATAAATAACAACGATAGTAACGCAATACAAGGTTTATTAGATTTATACCAAAAAGAAAAGGAAAAAAATTGGAAATATCAAGTTTATTGTTTACCAAATGATGTAGGGGTAAAAAATGGAGATAAAATAATAACTTTTGACACATCAAATTATATTAATAAAGATAAAATAAGAGAAAAAATAAAAGAATTTGAAGATAGCTATATGATATCTAGTATATCAGATAGTGAAGAAAAAGAATATTATAAATTAGTAATAATAGTTTTACAAGAATTGTTGGAGGAATAAATAATGGATATAGAAGATTTAACTACAAAGTTGTTTAAATTAAAATATACACGTAAGCTTTATGATGGAACCCCATGGGAGGAAAATGTTATTGATAAAGAAGCCCAGAATTTAGTAAGAGAAACGATTTTTAAATGGTATAATGAAAACCATGGCAAAAATATAGGGGAATTAAAAGCAAAAGTTTATACGTATGAAAAAATAATAGCAAATAGTAATTTTAAAGCTATGACATCAGATGAAATTGGAATAAAAGAACGAATCAGAAAAAAACAAGAAAAATGTATAGTTTTATTGAACACTTGCAATAAAGAAGAAGATACAGAACGAATCAAAGCATTAAATGAAAGAATTTCTACATATAATGAATTATTGTTGGAGGAATAAATGAAGAATTATAAATTAAAATATCATTTAAGAAACTATATAAAACAAGAACTATATGACTATAATAAAAATAAACAAATCTTGCAGGATCTACAAAAAAATCTAGTAAAATCAAGTCAAAGTATCAATTCTAAAACAATTCTAATTTTATCTAAAAAAATAAATTCTATAGAAAAAGTAATAAATACGCTTAATGATAATGAAAAAGAATTATTTAATATTATATTTGAAAAAGGTTGTAATCAGCTATATGCTAAAACTTATTACAACATAACTAAAGATATGTATTACAATGCAATGAATAAAATTATATATTTAACGGCTCAGGAATATGAGCAGATATAGGAGGGGTAAATATGAATAAAATTTTTGAGGAGAATGGGTATAAATTAAATATAAAGCCTATGGTAAATGGTGGATTATTTGATGATGGATATTATTACGAATTTACAAAAGAAACTTATAAAAATACAGATAATATAAATTATACGATGATTAAAAAAGTTACTTTAGCTCATAGAACTAAAGAAACATCTGACAGCCATGTTATTGTAAGAAGCTATTGGTTTTACGATACCGATGAATCGGGCATAAAAAGAGATGAAAACTCTATCGTATTAAATTGCGATGAAATTAAGGCTCTATATGAAATGTTTGACGAACTAGGAATTTTTGAAAAAGAGAGCTAGTAGTTATAAAAAATTTAAATTATTATCTTATACATGAAAGAAAGTTGGTGTAATATGAGAGAAATAAAATTTAGAGGAAAAACAGCAATATGTCAATTAGCAACTTCAGAAGATTGTTGGGTATATGGTGGAGTACATAGTATTTATGAAAATGATGATACTTGCTACATAGCAATGAATGATTATTTTAAACCCAGAAAAGCTGAAAATTTATTAGTAAAAAAAGAAACAGTAGGGCAATATACAGGATTAAAAGATAACAACGGAGTAGAGATATATGAGGGAGATATAGTAAAAGCAAAATTTTTTAATGAAGAAATTATTGGCTATATAGGTTTTGCAATAGGGTGCTTTATGATTGCAGGTTCTGGTGTAAGTGATAATCAAATGTTTGTTTTTAATGATATAGAAGTAATAGGAAATATATATGATAACCCAGAGTTATTAGTAGAGAAAGCAGGAGAATAGCATATAAAAGGTCAAAAAACAAATACTAACTTTAAATATAAAATTCAAGAGGTGTAAAAATGACTACATTCGATAAAGTAGAACTAGGATTTATAATAATTGAATTTATATCTATTTTAGTAGAAATTGGGTTACAACTATATGAGATTAAATCATCTAAGGATATGGAGAAAAAGATTTTATATAGATTTGATAAATTAGGAAAATAAAATTAAGGGGGGGAGAATATGAGTAAAAGTGATCTAACTCTTAGTATAGAAATGCAAGCAATTAAAAAATTTTCTAAATTTGGAGTATTTCTTTGTCCAGAAGTTACTTTTCAACGACCATGGATAAAAGATAACCCTGAAAACACTTCAATATATGATTTTAATTTTAATCCTAAATATACTCAAGTAGAAGGTAAACACATAAGAACAGAAATAGTTGATTTATTAGAGTCTAATTCTCAAAAAGGGTGGATATGTTATGAAATAAAAATATCAAAGTCTGATTTTAATAGTAAAGCAATAAAAAGTTTTGTTGGAAATTATAATTATTATTTAATGCCAAAAGAATTATATGATAAGGTACAGAATGAGATACCAAAAGAAATAGGTGTTTATTGCTATGATGGGAATGTATTGAATTTAGTAAAAAAAGCTAAAAAACAAGAACTTGTTGAGGGAATTGATGAGCAACTATCCTATGGAATGATAAGAGCTTTAGCAAGAGAGCGAGATGAAAAATTTGATAAGGCAAAACATTTATCATTAAAAAAATTAAGTGAATATATTTCGGAATTAGAAAAAGAAATTGAAGAAAAATCAAGTTCATATTGGAAATTAAAGCATAATGATAAAGAAATTGTTTCTCCAAATGATATATTAGAGCTAAAGACAGAATTAGATGTATTAAGAGATGTAAAAACAAAATTAAAATACATAATGGTTTTTATATAAAAGGGGGTAAAAGATGAGTGAAGAAGAAATAATAAGTAATATAAAAAGGATAATTGGAGAGTTTGAATTGGCAAGAATTGATGGATTAACCTTTAATGAAGAATATGTTGAAGCAATAATTGGTATTTTAAATTTATATCAAAAAGAAAAAATAGTAGCTGAAAATCATAAAATGGCTTTTAAAAAACAAACAGAGATTTTACAGGAATTAGATAAAGAATTAGATGCATATAAAATATATACATTACAAGCAGATGTGTCAAAGTTAGATTATTTTATAAAACAAAAATATATCAGTAAAGATAAAGTAGAAGTTAAAATAACAGAATTAGATTGTATTATCGAAGATGTAGTAGAACATTATAAAAATACTTATGAAAATGAAATTGATTATATAAATGCAAATTTTGCTAAAGAATATCTTCTAGAATTATTGGAGGAATAAAATAATATAAATTAATAGGGGTGGTAAAATGAATATAAAACTAAAAGAAAGCTTATTTGAAAATAAAAAGGTACGGATAGTAGATGATAATATTATCTGGGTAGACGGGAAACAATTTATTTCTATGGACCTTTACGAAGAACTAAAGGCAATTAAAATAAATAAATTAGAAGATTTAAAAGATTTAGATCCTCATGATTTAGGTTATACCATAGGAAAGCTATATAGTGAAATTAATGATATAGTCAATTTATTAAAGAAAAGGTAATTTAGTTTAAAATAATCATAGTATATATTGAGTGTTTTATAATGCTCAATATATTTTTTTGGAGGTAAACATGACTGAATTAATACAAAGATGGCTAAATGATATCTATGACTTTAATATTGATGAGGACGGATATTATGGACCTGAAACTGAAATGGCCTTAGTTATGGCATATCAAACAGAACTAAATGAGCAATTTGACAGAGGTTTAGAAGTGGACGGAGAATATGGACCTTTAACTTCTAATGCTTATGTAAGGGTTAGAGAAGGTGCAAGAGGCAATATTACAAGGATAGTACAGTCTATATTATATTTAAAAGGTTATGATATAGAAGACTTAGATGGAATATTTGGAAATGAAACTGAATTTGCTCTTGAGGATTTTCAAAGAGATTATGGGCTTAGACCAGATGGCGTAATTGGTAAAAATACATTTGATAGATTATTTGCATAAAAAAATTTTAAATAAAAATATCGCTTTAGCGTTAAAAAATATCGCATTTGCGACATAAAATAAAATAAATAGGTAATAATATTATTAGGTGCTTAGAGGTGGCTTACTAGAGGTTACCTGTTTGACATATCTTCCTTTAATCTTTAGTGCTCAAATAAAAAATATTCCTAATGATAATATAATATAGTCGTGCCCAATTACCTATTTTTATGTGATATTTGTAAATCTACCACTCATTCATTTATTCAAAAGGCTGTTTCTAGTGCAGCCTTTTTTTGTATCTAAAATAGGACAAAATTCGATTTAAAATACGAATTAGAAAAGTTTATTATTGATAGAATTAATTTAAATTAAGTTAAAGGGGGGTAAGGTATGAGCAATAAAACGTATGATATTCTTAAATATTTCGCTCAAATCATATTACCAGCAATAGGTACTTTATATTTTGCATTAGCTGGAATATGGGGCTTTCCTTATGGAGAGCAAATTGTAGGAACTATTACAGCTATAGATACTTTTTTAGGAATTGTATTAGGTATTAGTTCAGTAAATTATCATGAAAAAGAAAAAGAAAAAAAGTAAATCAAAAGGGGGTTTATAAAATGGAAAAGAAAGAAATTAAAGAAATAACACCTGAGGAATTAATTGAAAATCTTAAAAATAATGAGCGTAAAGTACAAGATGAAGAAATGGAAGAAAAGGAGGAGAAGTAATATGTGGAAACAAGTTGTAAATTTTGATATTAATAAAATGGGACATAAAAAAGGTTACTGTTTGCAAAATGTAAGGCTTGGCTTTGGAATACCAGCAAAATATGAAAGTGCAAAAGCTGATATGGAAGCAAATAAAAAGGCTGGAACTTTACATGATATGAATACTCTACCTACAAATGTTGCTATACCTGTATATGTTGACAGTACAAGTCAATACGAGCATGTAATAGTATGTGATAAAGGAACTTATTATTCAGATGGCTCAAGACTTACTTCAATTAATGGATTAAAATTCTTTGGTTGGGGTGAATTATGTGACGGAGTTCGTGTAGTTGAATGGGTTCCAGATCCTAAGAAATCTATAGATGAAGTAGCTCAAGAAGTTATTAATGGTAACTGGGGAAATGGAGAAGAAAGAAGAAAAAGACTTACTGAGGCTGGTTATAATTATAATGAAGTACAAGCAAAAGTAAATGAAATATTAGGAGTAAATCAAGTAAAGTATTATCCAGCTTGTAGTCAAAGCTATACTTCTATAGTAGACGCTTTAAATTCTATTGGAGTAAATAGTTCATATACTAATAGAAAAGCAATAGCAATTAAGAATGGTATATCAAACTATATAGGATCTAGTCATCAAAATATATTATTACTTAACAAATTAAAGGCTGGTAAGCTTATAAAGTAAAGGTATAAATATATTAAGAACAAAATAAAAAGGCTTAGAATGGAAAATAAAACGTTTGCAAAAGAGGGATAAAATGTATAAAAGCTGTAGTAAGTGCGGTAAAATCCACGATACAAATTATAAATGTAAAGCCGGTAAAGAATTTAAAAATAAATATAATTATGATGAGGATAAATTAAGGAACTCTTATAGCTGGCATACAAAAGCCGAGAATATTAAAAGGGATAGTAAGTATTTATGTCAAGTATGTTTAGATGAAGGAATATATAACTATAATAATCTTGAAGTACATCATATAACAAAAATAAGGGAGGATAAATCAAGGCTACTTGATAACTATAATATAATTTGTTTATGCAGAGAACATCATAGATTAGCTGAGAAAGGAATATTACAAAAAGAATATTTATATAGTTTAGCTAAGCATAGAGAAGAAAATCTAAACAAATTTTAATTAAATTAAAGTTTAGATTAAACCATAAATATCCCCCCTAGAGGTAAGACCCTTTTAATAAGGTGCAAAATAAC
>JAEIGA010001580.1_pt1 | contig 35693 bp, 27 predicted proteins | sample 9270691 | NCBI WGS metagenome assembly JAEIGA01 (sample SAMN17057246, study PRJNA624740) | gut metagenome | biome: biome; isolation source: fecal sample | host: Bos grunniens | place: China: Xizang | collected 2019
GCGTTTCCTTGAGCTTGCCGACAAGAAAAAGATGATTACAACAAGAGACCTTGAAGTACTCATCGGCACTACCAACCATCGCAGAATGAGCATACAGCTTGTAGGTTTGCAGGTGGTGTGCGGTAAATCGGCATTGCCGACAGCAACAGTACAGATAAGCTTCGACGGTGACATCTTCACTGAGACAGCGTGCGGTAACGGACCGGTGGATGCGGCAATCACCGCTGTAAAAAACATTACAAAGCGTCGCGTACATATCGAAGAGTTCCTTATTCAGGCAATCACACGCGGTAGCGACGACTTGGGTAAGGTACACATGCAGATTTCACACAAAGGCAAGATGTATCACGGATTCGGTGCAAACACCGACATTGTGACAGCATCTGTAGAGTCGTTCATCGACGCAATTTCAAAAATAGCATAATAATTTTAAACAGTTTCTTACAATGAATACACTGTTTGATAAAATTTGGGATTCGCACACAGTGCGCACTTTGGACGGTGGCTCATGCGTACTTTATATCGACCGTCAATACATCCACGAGGTTACAAGCCCACAGGCTTTTGCAGGACTGCGCAAACGCGGAATAGGAGTGTTCCGTCCTTCACAGGTTACTGCAAGCCCCGATCATAACATACCAACAAAAAACCAGCATCTGCCCATTGCCGAACCACAGTCGGCACAGCAGGTAGCCACACTCGAACGTAACTGTGCCGAGAACGGAATAAACATTTTCCCTATCGGTTCAGAGCGCAATGGTATAATTCACGTAATAGGTCCTCAGACAGGCTTGACACAACCGGGCATGACAATCGTTTGCGGTGACAGCCATACTTCGACACATGGCGCGCTCGGATGCATTGCCTTTGGCATTGGTACAAGCGAGGTTGAGATGGCATTGGCATCGCAATGCATATTGCAGTCAAAGCCCAAAAGCATGAGAATAAATGTTGAGGGAGAGCTTAAACCCGGTGTGTGTTCAAAGGATATTATCCTGTATATAATATCAAAGCTCGGCACAGGTGGCGGAACAGGTTATTTTGTGGAGTTTGCCGGCTCGGCGATACGCTCGCTCTCCATGGAGGCACGAATGACAATATGCAACATGAGCATAGAGATGGGCGCGCGTGGCGGTATGATAGCCCCCGACCAGACAACATTCGACTATCTGCGCGGACGTGAATTCGCGCCTAAGGGCGAAGATTGGGAAAAGGCTGTAGAGCGTTGGAGCAAGTTACGTTCGGATGAGGATGCTGTATTTGACAAGGAGATAACATTCGATGCAGCAGACATAGAGCCGATGATTACCTACGGTACAAACCCCGGCATGGGCATTGCTGTAAACGGCGAGATACCATCATCCGAAGGCATGGACAGTGCATCAAAGGCATCATACGCAAAGGCTCTTGGCTATATGAATTTTGCCGAGGGCGACAAGATGATTGGCAAGCCAATAGACTATGTATTCGTAGGCAGTTGCACAAACGGACGTATAGAGGATTTGCGTGCATTTGCCAATTTCGTTAAAGGACACAAAAAGGCGGACAACGTCACAGCATGGATTGTTCCCGGCTCAAAGGAGGTTGAACGCATGGCTATAGAAGAGGGCATACGCGATATTCTCAACGAAGCCGGCTTTGAACTGCGTCAACCCGGCTGTTCGGCATGCCTGGCAATGAACGAGGACAAGATTCCTGCCGGCAAATATTGCGTTGCGACATCCAACCGCAACTTCGAAGGACGACAGGGTCCCGAAGCACGCACTCTGTTGGCAGGTCCGTTGGTGGCAGCCGCGGCTGCAGTGACCGGAGTCATCACCGACCCGCGTACAATGATGTAAAACCGTTACAACAAAGAGTCATGAGACAGAAATTCACTACACTACGCTCAACGGTAGTTCCACTGCCGATTGAGAATATCGATACAGACCAAATCATTCCTGCACGTTTCCTCAAGGCAACCACCCGCGAGGGATTCGGCGAAAACCTTTTTCGCGACTGGAGATACGACAAAGAGGGCAACCCAAAGGCTGATTTTGTAATGAATTCACCCGTTTATAAAGGAGAAATTCTTGTTGCCGGCAAGAACTTTGGATGCGGTTCGAGCCGTGAACACGCAGCATGGGCTATCGACGGTGCCGGATTCCGCGCTGTTGTATCAAGCTTCTTTGCCGACATCTTCCGCAACAATGCACTCAACAACGGACTTTTGCCTGTTGTAGTAAGCGAACAGATGCTTGCTGAGATTTTCAAGGCTGCAGAGCAAGATGCAAAGATGGAACTGTATATCGACCTTCCAGCCCAAACGATAGAGATTGCCGGCACTGATATAAAGGAGTCATTCGAGATTGCACCTTACAAAAAAGAGTGTCTTATGAGCGGATACGATGATGTCGATTTTCTTGTGAGCATACGTTCAGAGATTGAAACATTCGAGAACAAATAACAATATTGTCATCCTGACGATAGGAAGGATCTCTTTTATTACCAAGAAATGTAGGGGCGGGGTCAGCCCGCCCAAAAAGAAGCGCGAATTAGGGCAGGCAAACCCTGCCCCTACAGACGCGGGAAACAAGAATAAATTACTAATGGACTAGAGTCCATAGTTTTAATTAAAAACTAAAGTTTTGTGTAATCCAGAGCAACGCAAAGAATCTTTTAAAGATGTTTCGGCTTCGCTCAACATGAAAAAAGCCACACAAACAACCGCAAACCAGGGCAGGCAAACCCTGCCCCTACAGACGCGGGAAACAAAATTAAAATGTAATGGCGAGATTGGCTCGCCCTCCTAAAAAACAAACAAAAATGAAAAAAATAAAGATAGCCGTACTTCCCGGTGACGGAATAGGACCGGAGATTGTGGCGCAGGCTGTAAAAGCCGTAGATGCAGTAGCTGTAAAGTTTGGATACGAGATAACATACAAACATGCTCTTGTGGGTGCATGCGCCATTGACGCGACAGGTAACCCCTACCCTGACGAAACACATCAGGCTTGTATGGATGCAGATGCTGTACTGTTCGGTGCAATCGGTGACCCACGCTTCGACAATAACCCCGAGGCAAAGGTACGCCCCGAGCAAGGACTGCTTGCAATGCGTAAGAAATTGGGACTCTATGCCAACCTGCGCCCTGTGAACACATTCGAGTCACTGCTCCACCGTTCGCCATTGCGTTATGACCTTGTAGAGGGCGCAGACTTTATCTGCGTGCGCGAACTCACCGGCGGACTATATTTCGGTCGTCCGCAAGGACGCTCCGAGGACGGCAACACAGCATACGACACCTGCGTTTATTCACGCGAAGAGATTGAGCGTATATGCCGTTTGGGATTCGAGTATGCCGGCAAGCGCAGAGGAAAACTCACCGTTGTTGACAAGGCAAACGTACTTGCAACATCACGCCTATGGCGCGAGACAGCCAAAGCAATGGAAATGGATTACCCCAATGTTGAGGTAGAATATATGTTCGTTGACAATGCCGCAATGAAGATAATCCAACAGCCCAAATACTTTGATGTAATGGTAACCGAAAATATGTTCGGCGACATACTCACCGACGAGGCAAGCGTCATCACAGGCTCATTGGGACTATTGCCATCGGCATCAATTGGAACGGGAACATCGCTGTTCGAGCCAATTCATGGCTCATACCCACAGGCAGCAGGCAAGAACATCGCCAACCCCATTGCAACAATCCTTTCGGCAGCAATGATGTTCGAATACGCATTCGCCGACATGGAAGCCGGTGCGGCAATACGCAAAGCTGTCAACCTGTCGATAGAACAGAATGTAGTTACAGAGGATATTGCCCCCGAAGGCATAAAACCTTCGACAACAACCGAAGTTGGAGATTTCATTGCAAAGAATATCTGATAACAGAAATCGGTGTCGCGCAGCGATACCGATTTCTGTTATATTAATGATACTTATACTAATGTTCCTACTTTAAGTTCCTTCTCAAGGAAAATAAAGCCTATTTTTTCTCTTTTTATAGGTTTTATATAAATTTTATGTATTTTTGCAATACATATCGCTCGCAGAAGCCCGATATGGGTTATGTGGGTGGGCATTTTTTATTATAAAGCGTTTACTCGCGCTCTTTCTTGACGATTCGAAATCTGGAAAATTTCAATTGGAGTCAGGACAGCCGCAACGGTAGATGCCTTGTGGATATGCCATATACAATCGTGTTGTACAACCCGATTAACTTGCATATCGGCGTGAGGCTTCTGCGTTGCTCGTTCTACTCCAATGGGCATTCCAGAGCCTCGAATCGTGGGACGGGCAACAAGTACAAGTTCTCACGCTTTCTTTTTTATTTACGCCGGACTTAGGAGAGCAGTAAGGTAAAATAAAACAAACCATGAAAATAATTAAACAAATGCTGATAGCAGTAGCAACGCTACTCTTCAGCGCAACTGCAAGTGCCTATGACTTTGAAGTTGATGGCTTTTATTACAACATAATTTCTTTATCCGATTTAACGGTTGAAGTTACCGCCGGAGATAACAAGTATAGTGGCGAGTTGATTATTCCATCAACAGTAACCTACAAATCAAAAACATTAACGGTTACAAGCATTAGATACAATGCGTTCTCTAATTGCTCCGGACTTACAAGCGTAACAATACCTAACAGCGTTACAAGCATTGGAACTGATGCGTTCAGTTATTGCTCCGGACTTACAAGCGTAACTATCGGCAACAGCGTTACAAGCATTGGAAGTTATGCGTTCGCTTCTTGCTCCGGACTTACAAGCATTACAATACCCAACAGCGTTACAAGCATTGGATATAGGGCATTCTATGATTGCTCCGGTCTTACCAGCATTGTAATTCCCAACAGCGTTACAAGCATTGAAATGTACGCTTTCTATGGTTGCTCCGGACTTACAAGTGTAACAATAGGCAACAGCGTTACAAGCATTGGAAGTTCTGCGTTCAATGGTTGTAACTCATTAAAAGAACTACGCATTGAAGATGGAACAGAAATATTAAGTTTAGGGTATAATTCGACAAGTTATAAAAATCCATTCTATGATTGTCCTTTGGAAACTTTGTATTTAGGTCGTGATTTATCTTATAAAACAGGTAATAACGAATATTTTCCTTTTTATAAAAAATCAACATTAAAATCAGTAACAATAGGTAACAGCGTTACAAGCATTGGACATTATGCGTTCGCTGATTGCTCCGGACTTGCAAGCATTACAATTCCCAACAGCGTTACAAGCATTGGAACTGATGCGTTCAGTTATTGCTCCGGACTTACAAGCGTAACTATCGGCAACAGCGTTACAAGCATTGAAGAAAGAGCGTTCTATTGTTGCTCTGACCTTACTAGCGTTGTAATCCCTAACAGTGTTACAAGCATTGGAGAAAGAGCGTTCTATAGTTGCTCCGGCCTTACTAGCGTTGTAATCCCTAACAGTGTTACAAGCATAGGAGTAGAAGCCTTCAGGGAATGCTCCCGTCTTACAAGCATTATAATCCCTGATGGCGTTACAAGCATTGGAAATAGTGCGTTCTTTGAATGCTACGGACTTGAAAGTGTAACAATTGGCAACAGTGTTACAAGCATTGGAAACTATGCGTTCTATGAATGTAATAAATTGAAAAAAATAGACTTGAATACTGCTACTGTTGGACGTTGGTTTGAAGATATAACTTCCATTAAAGAAATTGTGTTGGGTTCAGATGTTACAAGCATTAAAAGTTATGCGTTCTCTGGTTGCTCGGAGCTTACAAGTATTCATTTAAAAGGTGCTATTCCACCAACTGTTGATAATAATAATTTCACAAACTCTAATTTTATAAACACAACAGTGTATATACCAAAAGGTTCGTTAGAAACTTACCAATCAACAGATGTTTGGAAAGACTTTTGGGATATCCAAGAATATGATGCCACAGGAATCGATGATATTAATGCCAACAACATTACAATAAAAATGACAGCCAATGGAATATTGTTGCCTGATGCAAAAAACAAAAACATTTCCATCTACTCCACAAATGGAGCACTTATAAAAGAAATTATCACATATACAGGTGAAGAGATACCTCTTGTAAAAAAAGGTATTTATATAATTAATATTGATAATATAACAACAAAAGTAAAACTATAAAAAATTATGAAAACATTTACAATACAATTTGATTATGACGGATTGCCACGTACGTACATAGACAAATCATATGTTACAAAAAAAGATGATTTAACATACGAATCTATTGCATACAACATAGTTGAATCAATTATCGAAAACGAGGAGTATAAGAAAGAGGGAGAAATAGCCACGAATATAAAGCTTTTCGACAACGAAGGAAACGTGCTGTTTAACTCGAATAATAAATGATATAACAGAAATCGGTGTCGCTCGCGCGACACCGATTTCTGTTGATGAGGATGACCCAAAAAGTATTGAAGGGGCACCCTCGTTTGTGAGAAGTTGAATAAAAAGAGCTATTTTTAGGCTTGCGAAGCCCGAAAAAGCGTAGTTTACTAAGCGTAAATGAGCATTTTGAGGGCGAGTATAACAACAAAAGAGTCTTTTTAGTCAGCTTCTTATTATACTATAAACAGCAACTCACGATACTTTGGCAAGGTCCATAGTTCGTTATCGACAACGAGTTCAAGTTGGTCGATGTGATAACGTATTGATTCGAGCATTGGGGCTACGGTGTCGTGATATGCTATTGCCTTCTCGCGTTCGCTGGCGATGCGGTTGGCAACTTTGCGACGCTCCACCATCTCATCGACAAGGCGACGAATCTCGGCAACGTGCTGTGCCATCTGCTTGACAAGGCTGATATTCTCTGCCGACAAGCGGTCGCCCTCTTCCTTGCCTATAACCTGCTCCATCTTTATTACATTGTCGAGCAGCGAACTCTGATACTTTGTCGCTGTGGGGATAATGTGATTCAAGGCAAGGTCGCCGAGTACACGAGCCTCAATCTGAATCTTCTTTGTGTACATCTCCCACTTGATTTCGTTGCGTGCGCGAAGCTCTGTTTCGGTCATTACATCCATGTTGCGGAACATTGCAACGCTCTCTTTATCGAGATAACGGTCGAAAACAAGCGGTGCGCTTGCCTCGCAGTCAAGACCGCGACGCTCTGCCTCGCGTTTCCACTCATCGCTGTAGCCGTTACCGTCGAAACGGATAGGCTTGCTGTACTTAATATATTTGCGTATAATCTTTACAAGAGCATCCTCTTTTGCTACACCCTTCTCAATCAATTCATCAACCTCGCGCTTGAAGATGGTGAGCTGTTCTGCCATTGCTGTATTGAGGGCTATCATTGCCGAAGCACAGTTAGCCTCTGAACCTACAGCACGGAACTCAAAGCGGTTACCGGTGAAGGCAAAAGGCGATGTACGGTTGCGGTCGGTGTTGTCAATCATAAGCTCAGGGATTGAAGGGATATTCAATCGCAGTTCGCGCTTGCTGAGAATCTTGACAACATCGTCGGTTGTTTCCATGTGGTCAAGAACCGATGAGAGGTGCGAGCCAAGGAAACTTGATATGATTGCCGGAGGTGCCTCTGCCGCTCCCAAACGGTGTGAATTTGCAGCCGACATAATGCTTGCCTTGAGCAGACCATTATGGCGATAGATTGCGGCAAGGGTATTCACTACAAAAGTGATGAAACGCAGGTTGTCCTTGTCGTTCTTGCCCGGAGCCATAAGAAGCACTCCAGTATCTGTGCCAAGCGACCAGTTGTTGTGCTTACCCGAACCATTGACACCCTTGAAAGGTTTTTCGTGCAACAAAACGCGGAAACCATGACGGCGTGCTACCTCTTTCATAAGTGCCATGATGAGCATGTTGTGGTCAACGGCAAGATTGCACTCCTCATAAATAGGCGCAAGTTCAAACTGATTTGGAGCAGCCTCGTTGTGACAAGTCTTTGCCGGAATACCGAGCTTCATTGCCTCAATCTCAAGTTCTTTCATAAAGGCTGCCACACGCTTGGGAATTGAACCGAAATAGTGGTCCTCGAGCTGCTGGTTCTTTGCGCTGTCGTGTCCCATAAGGGTACGGCCGGTAAGCAGAAGGTCGGGACGTGCAAGAAGCATACCCTCATCGACAAGGAAATACTCCTGCTCCCACCCCAAGTATGTAGTAACTTTCTTTACATTCTTGTCAAAATAACGACAAACATCGGTAGCAGCCTTATCAACAGCACGCAACGATTTCAAGAGCGGAGCTTTGTAATCGAGAGCCTCGCCTGTGTATGAGATGAAGACCGTGGGAACACACAATGTATCATCGATAAGGAATGCCGGTGATGTTGGGTCCCACGCACTATATCCGCGAGCCTCAAAGGTGCTTCGGATACCTCCATTGGGAAACGACGAAGCGTCGGGTTCCTGCTGAACAAGTAACTTGCCCGAGAACTCCTCTATAATTCCGCCTTTGCCGTCGTGTTCAATAAAGGCATCGTGTTTCTCGGCCGTAGTTTCGGTCAACGGGTGAAACCAGTGAGTATAGTGTGTAGCTCCATTCTCTACAGCCCAACGTCTCATGCCTTCGGCAACGCTGTCGGCAATGGAACTGTCAAGCGGAGCATCGTTATCAATAACATCGATGAGTTTATTATATACCTCTTTAGAAAGGTATTTGAACATTTTCTCGCGATTAAAAACCTTTACTCCGTAATACTCCGACGGACGCTGTTCGCAATCGGGCACCTCTACAGCCTTTTTCCCAAAAGCGGCAGAAATTACTTCGAATCGTAGTTTTGACATTATATTGTGGTTTTATAAATTTTATCAAACAAATGTAAATCAACTATTATGATTGACGTTTTGTAAAAAAGCAAAAACAAAGCAAATATAACACCTACACCGTAAAAAGCAAAGTATTTTTCAAAAAAGAGAACCTATTTTACGCAACACAACACAAAAACAGCATGCGTTTTTAGAAAAACGGAAGTAAAAACAAGGAACAAAACACAAAAACAAGAAACTTTTACAAAAACACGCGCAAACAAACCAAATATCATTTTGACAAACAGAAAAGATAATACACTTACATTTTGTTACCACAAACAAGAATCAGACTTCAAAAAAATATATCTTCAAAGAGAGTAGAAACAATACTCATAAAAAAAGACAAAGCAAACGACATTATTTTTCAAAAAAAATCCACAAAAAGACTTTACAGAAATAATTATTTCAATAATTTTGTAAAAGATTGTCAACAGACAAAAAAGACGAACACATATAATTAACCGCAAATATTATGCTTAAGCAAATTATCAATGCCAAAATCCTGACTCCTCAGGGCTGGCTTAAGGACGGATCGGTTATCATGAGAGATAACAAGATTCTTGAAGTTACAAACTGCGACCTCGCCGTAATCGGTGCAGAAGTTGTTGATGCCAAAGGTATGTATGTTGTACCTGGCGGCGTGGAAATCCATATTCATGGTGGCGGCGGCTGCGACTTCATGGAAGGAACAGAAGAGGCTTTCCGTGGAGCAATAAAAGCTCACATGAAACATGGTACAACAAGTATCTTCCCTACCCTTTCTTCATCGACAGTTCCCATGATTGAGGCTGCCGCGGAGACATGTACAAAACTGATGGCAGAACCAAACAGCCCCGTACTCGGTCTTCACCTTGAAGGACATTACTTGAATTTGGCGATGGCCGGCGGACAGATTCCTGAGAACATCAAGAATCCCGACCCGAATGAATATATACCTCTTGTAGAAAAGTGGCATTGTATAAAGCGTTGGGACGCAGCTCCCGAACTTCCCGGTGCAATGCAGTTCGGTAAATACATTACATCAAAAGGAATCCTTGCTTCGGTAGCTCACACTCAGGCCGAGTACCAGGAAATCCACACAGCTCGCAAGAACGGCTATACACACGCCACACACTTCTATAACGCAATGCCGGGCTTTCACAAACGCCGCGAATACAAATACGAAGGTACTGTAGAGAGTATTTATCTGCACGATGATATGACCGTGGAGGTTGTTGCCGACGGAATCCACGTTCCTGCAACAATTCTTCGTCTTGTACACCGCATTAAGGGTGTTGAGCGTGCATGTGTAATCACCGATGCCCTTGCTTGCGCAGCAAGTGACAGCACAACAGCATTCGACCCACGCGTAATCATTGAGGACGGCGTATGTAAGCTTGCCGACCGTTCTGCTCTTGCAGGTTCTGTCGCTACAATGGACCGTCTCATCCGCACATTGGTACAGAAAGCAGAAATTCCTTTGGAAGATGCAGTTCGTATGGCATCTGAGACACCTGCAAAGATCATGAACGTCTACGACCGCAAGGGTTCTTTACAGAAAGACAAGGATGCCGACATAATGATTCTTGACCACGACTTGAACGTACGTGCCGTTTGGGCAATGGGAAACCTTGTTGAAGACACATACACACTATAAAAAAACATAGAACAAAAAAAAGACTCCTTGTATCATCAAAAAAAAAACAAGGAGTCTTTTTTGCTTTATTACCTTTGTTTTACATAAGAAATGACATAAATATGAAAATCCTTGTCTATACAAACAATATAAGCGCGGGCGAGTGGGTTAAAGAGACTCTCGAAGAATTTGGACGCGGAATGCATATAATTGTAAGAGGCGAAGATAATGAAGATATATTGAAAAAACCTTTTTCGTACGTTATCACATTGGGAAACCTTGACAAAGAGATACCAAGCGAAAAGCGTCATATCACATTTCCAAATCCTGTCAATGACGAGGATTATGCTTTATTGAGACGAAGTTTATGGACTCTCTATCGTGACACGTTGAGAGATATGATAGGAAACAAATGCAGTTGCGGTTTATACGATGTATGTCATTGCCATTGATTTAATTGACTATCTTGTTTATGGTTCATACAAAACTAATTTTGTCCCAAAAAACCAAAAGGGCGGAATATTTGTTAATGATAATACAATTAATTATATATATTAAGTTTTTTTGTTAAAATAAAAGTGTCAAAAGCAATTCAATTTAGTATATTTGCTAACTGAAGGCAAAAACTTTTTATCTTTTTCAACAACTACAAAAAGAATCAGCAATGAGCCAGACAAACAACATCAACATAAGCAACAACCCTTTTCTCACACCATACAGTACTCCGTTTAATGCAATACCATACGACTGCATAACACTTGAGCATTTCGTCCCTGCATTAAAAGAGGCCATCCGAAGAGAGCAAGAGGCTATAGAAGCGATATGCAACAACGAGGTGGCAACATTTGAAAATACAATTGTTGCACTTGACCGTTCAGGATTATTGTCAGGAGAAATAATAGGCGCATTCAATGCTATGGCAAATGCGCAGAGCAACGACGAGATTCTTGCCATAGAAGAGGAAATTGAGTTGCTCTGTACTGCACACCACAACGATATATCACTGAACGAGCGACTCTTTGCACGAATAAAAGAAGTTTACAATGGTGACACATCAATGCTTGACACCGCACAAAAACGTTTGCTTGAACAAACGTACACATCGTTCATACGCAATGGAGCGAATCTCACAGGCGACAATCGAGATGAATATCGTAAACTGACTGAACGATTGTCCGTACTTGCCATCAGATTCCAAGAGAATAACATAAAGGATACAGATGCCTTCACATTGCACATAATTAATGAGGCTGATATTGACGGAATACCCGAAGATGTAAAGGAGGCGGCTGCAAACAATGCAAAAGATAATGATAAAGAGGGTTGGCTGTTTACCCTACACCGCCCAAGTTACATTCCTTTCATCACATTCTGCCGCAACCGCGAGTTACGTCGCCAAATGTATATGGCATACAGCACCACTTGTTCAAAAGGCAATGAGTTTGACAATCGCGAAATAGTCAAGGAGACAGTAAATATACGCTTAAGACTCGCGCACCTGCTGGGCTACAATACATACAGCGACTACGTACTCGCCGAACGTATGGCACAAAACACCGATGCCGTATTCTCAATGCTCGGCAAACTGACATGGTCGTACCTTCCTGTAGCACAAAATGAGATAAAAGAGATAAAGGAACTTGCCAAGAAGCACGAAGGAGAGAACTTCGAGTTCAAACCATGGGACTTCGCTTTTTATAGCGAAAAACTCAAAGAGAAGAAATATTCGTTAAGTGACGAGATGGTACGTCCATATTTTGAGCTTAACCAGGCTATATATGGAATGTTCTATCTTGCGACACGTTTATATGGTATAACATTTACACAAAACCATAATATTCCGGTGTTTAACCCCGATGTTAAAGTGTGGGAAGTATATGACTATGACGGAAAATTCCTTGCACTGCTCTATTGCGATTTCTTTGCACGCAAGGGAAAGCACGCCGGAGCATGGATGGATTCCATAAAACCACAATACAAAGATGCTGACGGGACCGACCACCGTCCACATGTTACCCTATCGACAAATTACCGCAAACCGCTACCCGGCAAGCCTACATTGCTTACCTTTGACGAGGTAAACACATTGATGCACGAATTCGGACATTGCTTGCACGGCATACTATCAGATGTAACATACGCAAGCCAATGCAGCCCCAATGTATTGTGGGATTTTGTAGAGATGCCATCACAAATAATGGAAAACTTCGCATCGGAGGAAGAACTGCTGAAGCACTTTGCATTCCATCACAAGACCGGCGAGAACATGCCACAGGATATGCTTGAAAAGATAAAGGAGATGCGCACATTCAATGCAGGATACCAATGCATACGCCAAGTTGGTTTAGGTTTGATAGATCAGGCATGGCATAACATACAAGAACCATTTGATGGCGACGTTCTTGAATACGAACACTCCGTAACTGCTGCATTACGCGTGATGACACCCGAGAAGAATACAGGTATTACACCGCACTTCGGGCATATAATGTCCGGCGGATATGCTGCCGGATATTATAGCTACAAATGGGCTGAGATGCTTGACGCCGATGCTTTTGACATGTTCAAGAAAAACGGAATCTTAAACATGAAAATAGCACAGTCGTTCCGCGACAACATTCTTTCAAAAGGAGACAGTGACCATCCGATGAACCTATATTTGAAATTCAGAGGACATAAACCACAGGTTGAGCCTTTGCTCGAACGCGACGGTATCAAAACTATTTGTCCACATTTATAACAAAACAATATTATGAAAAACCGAATTGTACTTTTAAGTAAAACACTCATAATGTTTGCTATACTCTCAATCTTTACTGCTTGCGAGAAGAACGATGATATCAATGCCATATTCCGTGAACGTACGTGGTATGTAACCTTTGTAAAAGAGGGCAACACTACTGAGTACGCAAAGGACAAGCTCTACTCCATCGAATTCAAGAACACCCTGACTGCAACCATGCCTAATGGTGCAACCATAAAAGGAGATTGGTATGCCGACGGAGAAGGAAGCCACAGCTTTTACTGTCGTAATTTAAAAAAGAATGGAAAAATAGCAGGAGATATCATAGCAGAAAAAATATGGGACATACTGAACAATGCCCAAAGCTATGAAGGTGACACCAATTGGTTACAGATAATACAAGATAAAGATATATATATACAGTTATATAATTAATGATTATTATGGAAAACACAGATAAACAATTAGAACTTGACAAACGCTATATGCGTATGGCACGCATTTGGGCAGAGAACTCATATTGTGTACGCCGACAAGTAGGCGCTCTCATTGTTAAGGACAAGATGATTATATCCGATGGTTACAATGGAACACCGGTCGGTTTTGAAAACGTATGCGAAAATGAAGATGGTTTTACAAAACCATACGTTCTGCACGCCGAAGCAAACGCCATAACAAAAATCGCGCGTTCAAACAACAACAGCAACGGAGCCACATTATATGTCACTACATCACCTTGCATAGAATGTGCCAAATTGATAATCCAAGCCGGAATCGTACGTGTAGTATATGGCGAAGAGTATCACATTATGGACGGCATTGACCTGTTGAAAAGAGCAGGAGTTGAAGTTGTTTACTTGAAAGACAAATAACAATATCAAAAGAATGAAAGGATATACAGGTGTCATTATAGTAATATGCCTGCTCGGTGGCCTCTTTATAGGCACACAGATTACAGGAAACAGAAATACCATTATAATAAATAACGTTGACAACAAACTCAACGAAGTTATCGGTATAATACATTCCAATTATGTCGATAGCACAGACATAGACTCCATTATAGAGAACTGCTTACCCAAAGTAATATCCGAGCTCGATCCACACAGCGTATATATTCCCGCAAAGGATGTCGAAGAGACAAATTCCGACCTGCAAAGCAGTTTCAGCGGAATTGGAATCCGTTTTACCATACAAGATGACACAATACACATCAGTGATGTAATACGCGGTGGTCCATCGGAAAAGGTTGGAATACTTGCCGGTGACAAGATAATAGAAGTAAACGACACCCTGTTTGTCGGAAAAGACATTTGTACAAACGAGACATCATTAAAAAAACTAAAAGGTCCAAAAGGCAGTTATGTCAAGGTCGGTATCGAACGATATGGCGAAAAAGAGTTGCTACATTTCAACATACGTCGTGACGAAATACCTATAGAAAGCATTGAAGCCACATATATGATAAACGACAAATGGGGATATGTTCAAATAGAGCGTTTTGCCGAGAACACATTTGCCGAGTTCATACAGGCACTTGCCATGTTCGTAAGCAAAAATGCAAAAGGAATAATCATCGACCTCAGAGGAAATGGAGGTGGTTACATGGCAATAGCACTCGAAATGGCAAACCAGTTCCTTAGCAAAGATGATATAATTGTATATACCGAAGGAGAACACAGCCAAAAGAACATTGAAAGAGCCAACGGATACGGAATGTTCCAAAATACTCCATTAGTAGTACTCGTTGATGAAACATCGGCTTCGGCAAGCGAGATTATTGCCGGCACAATACAGGATAACGACCGCGGAACAATCATTGGTCGCCGTACGTTCGGAAAAGGACTCGTGCAACAACCATTCGAACTTAACGACGGTTCCATGATGCGCCTAACCATAGCACGCTATCATACACCATCAGGGCGTTGTATCCAGAAACCATATACAAAAGGTGATAAGGATAAATACGAAATGGATTTGTTGGAAAGATATAACCGTGGTGAATTCTTTTCACAGGACAGCATACACCAGAACGAACAACAGACATACAAGACGCGTAAAGGCAGAATAGTATATGGCGGTGGAGGTATCATGCCAGACATATTCGTATCAAGCGACACAACCAATCACACATCATATTCACAGGAAGCTTTCACACGCGGATTGATATCGAGATTCGCACTGCAATATAGTGAAAAGAACCGCCCCACACTATCGCAATACAAGAGTTTCGAAGATATGGTGAGCTATCTTGACACACAACCCATACTGGATAACTTTGTAGAATACGCAACAAAGAAAGGATTGAAACGACGCAACAACTTGATAGCAAAATCAAAAGACGTACTGACACGTTCGCTCTACTCGCACATCATTTACCAGATGCAGGGAATGCTCGAACATGTGAAGTTCGTAAACCAGGATGACCCTACAGTACAGAAAGCCATAGAAGTTCTTGAAAAAGGAGAGGCTTTTCCCATATAACATTACAAGGCTGCTTGAGCAGCCTTGTAATGTTATATATAGTTTGATTTATCTCTCCAATTCTTTTGCCAGATATGGTGCTGTATGCCCGACACCTTTCGCTACAATCTCTTCGGGCGTTCCGGTTGCCATAACCATACCACCATCACGACCGCCCTCGGGCCCCATATCTATTATATAATCTGCCATCTTGATTACATCGAGATTGTGTTCGATTATAACCACTGTATTGCCTTTATCAACAAGTCGGTTGATGACATTCATAAGCACACGGATATCCTCAAAATGCAAACCTGTTGTAGGTTCATCAAGCAGATAGAGCGTTTTTCCCGTATCGCGTTTTGAAAGTTCTGTTGCAAGTTTTACTCGCTGACTCTCGCCACCCGAAAGAGTTGTCGATGGCTGACCGAGTTTTATATATCCGAGTCCAACCTCTTGAAGTACTTTTATCTTGTTCAGAATTACCGGTACATTCTCAAAAAACTCAACAGCCATGTTTATTGTCATGTCAAGCACATCGGCAATAGACTTTCCCTTATAACGTACCTCAAGTGTCTCACGGTTGTATCTCTTGCCGTGGCACACCTCGCAAGGCACCATAACGTCGGGCAGGAAGTTCATCTCTAAAGTCTTGTAACCGTTACCGCCGCAAGCCTCACACCTGCCGCCTGTGACATTGAACGAGAAGCGTCCGGGCTTGTAACCTCGTATCTTTGCTTCGGGCAAATCGACAAAAAGGTTGCGTATATCGGCAAACACTCCTGTATATGTTGCAGGGTTGGAACGCGGAGTACGACCGAGTGGCGATTGATCAACATCGACAATCTTGTCGATATGTTCTATTCCTTCTATTCTGTCGTATGGCAAAGGCTCGCGCAAAGCACGATAGAAATGCTTTGCAAGAATTGGTTGCAAAGTATTGTTAATAAGTGATGACTTGCCACCACCCGAAACACCTGTCACACAGATGAGTTTTCCAAGAGGGAACTCCACATCGACATTCTTCAGGTTGTTTCCCTTTGCTCCGAATATTTTTATTGATTTTCCGTTACCCCCGCGACGTTTGGCGGGTATCTCTATTTTTTCCTCGCCGTTTAAAAAGCGGGCTGTCATTGTATTGCCTTTGAGCATCTGCTCTGGAGTACCGGCAAAGACAATCTCACCACCCTTGCGACCGGCCTTGGGGCCAAGATCTATGACGTAGTCAGCTGCAAGCATTATATCGCGGTCGTGTTCTACAACTATAACTGTATTGCCGATATCGCGTAATGATTTGAGCGAATTTATCAATCTGTCGTTGTCACGCGGATGCAATCCGATACTTGGCTCGTCAAGTATATAAAAGACATTCACCAATTGTGAACCTACTTGCGTGGCAAGACGTATTCGCTGTCCTTCGCCACCCGACAATGATGCCGAAGCACGATTCAAGGACAAATAACCAAGACCGACATCAAGCAAGAAGCCTATACGCGACTGAATTTCCTTTACTATCTCGCAGGCGATAGAGCGTTGTTTATCGGTAAGATGTGCATCGAGTTCATTAAGCCACTCATGAAGCTGAACCAAATCCATCGATGCTAGTTCATGAATATTCTTGCCATTCAAACGATAATGTAATGCCTCTTTGTTCAAGCGTGCACCACCACACTCGGGGCAGGTCTGCATTGCCGAGAATTGTTCAGCCCAGCGCTGTTCCTTTGCCGACACGCTTGCATCCTTTTGTAACTGTATGTATTTTACAAGACCGTCATATGTAGATATGCTGTCATAAAACATTTCCGAAGAGGTGTTCAGTTTCAACGGTACAGGCGAGCCATAAAGTATCTCATCTATAGCCTCTTCAGGAAGTTCCTCGACAGGTGTCTTCAGGTCGGCATCATATCGTTGAAGCACAGCCTCTATCTGTTGGAAGATTGACGAACGACGATATTTGCCAAGCGGCGCCAACGCACCGTCATACACAGAAAGTGTTCTGTCCGGAACAACCTTGTCAACATCAACACAACTCACGACACCCAATCCCTTACACTTGGGACAGAAGCCCTGTGGTGAATTGAACGAGAAATTATGCGGGTCGGGTTCCTTGTATGACAAACCGGTTACGGGGCACATCAAATGTTTGCTATAATGACGAATATTCCCGGACGGCATCTCCATTATCATCACAAGGCCGTCACCTTGCGCCATTGTTGTCGCAAGGCTCTGCTTCAAACGTTGTGTATCCTTGGCATCAACGGCAAGTTTATCCACGACAACCTCAATATCGTGAATTTTATAGCGTTCAAGCATCATACCACGCGACATTTCGCACATCTCGCCATCAATACGTACATTAAGATAGCCTTTACGCATCAACTGTTCAAACAGTTCTTTATAATGTCCTTTACGTCCTTTTACAAGAGGAGCAAGCATATATATACGCTTGCCGTCATATTCATCGAGCAGGAGTTCCAGTATCTTCTCCTCGGTATATTTTACCATTCTTTCACCCGACAGATAAGAGTAGGCATCGGCTGCACGAGAGAACAACAGACGCAGATAGTCATATATTTCAGTGGTTGTACCCACAGTAGAACGCGGATTCTTATTGGTAGTCTTTTGCTCGATAGATATAACAGGACTTAAACCGGTTATCTTATCTACATCAGGACGTTCCATACCACCCAAAAAGTTACGGGCGTATGTCGAGAATGTTTCAAGATAACGGCGCTGTCCTTCGGCAAAAATAGTATCAAAAGCCAACGACGACTTACCACTACCACTAAGACCCGTTATCACAGTCAACGAATCGTGCGGTATCTCAACATCCACATTCTTGAGATTATGCACACGAGCACCAAAAACCTCTATTTTTCCTTTTCCTTCTTCCACAATCCAACAAGATTATCGACCAACTTCTTCACTATATCCACGCAACAGATTGACATCCCTGCGATACTCATATTCTATCCCATCGGCACCTTTCGCCTTTACCACAACATAATAGACACCGGCTTTCACTGGATTGCCATTATACGTTCCATCCCACCCCTGCTCGTCTAAGTTCCATGAATAGAGTTTCTGCCCCCAACGGTTGAATATTGCAGCACTGAACGATACAAGTGATTTTGCATTATATACATTGAAATAGTCGTTTATACCGTCACCATTTGGAGAAAAGGCATTAGGAACTTCAAGCGACGATTCGGCCAATATTATACTAAATGGTTCATATGTTTCGGAACCATACTCCCAGAATATTTCACTGTTGGATGTTGATGTATATGTTATTTGGGGCCTTATAAGAGTTGTGCCGCTTGTTGATATTTCAATCTCGACATCGGCATCATAACGTGTAAGATATGGTTCGGTTTCTCCTTCGCGTGTGAACGTCCATACCACAACAAGCGAAAAACCCTCAAATTCCTCGGCGTTAGCTGACAGTTTGACAATTACAGGAACATCTGTTATCGGTTCTGTTGCACTACCGGGAGCTAATTCTGTCTCTTCACCTTTTGCATCCACCACATAAGCTATTGGCTCAGGAACGTCTGGCATTGTCTGTGAGTATGCCAAGCAAGTTACAAAAAACATCAAACAAGACAATATATATTTTTTCATACAAACATGGTTTTTATATTTAAACGCATATTTCAAATAAATAGTACGCATTACCCGCTTATTAAGGTATTTATAAGACAAAAATAATAAATCTGTACGACATTTCCGCTGTTATTGACGATATAAAACAGATGCTCAACAATAATACCAACTTTTCGCATCGGGACTTTTAATATTCAGTATAAAAATTGTATCTTCGCAAGATAATAGGAGTAACCGGAATAAATTCACAATATGACACGTATAAAACAATTATTTTCGCTGTTTGCCATACTATTGGTATCCATTAGTATAAACGCACAGGACAATAATATCATTACACACACCGTAAACAAAGGACAAACACTCTACTCTATTTCCAAACTTTACGGAACAACAGTTGAAGATATTATCAGAATAAATCCGGAAAGCATTACAACGCTTTCTGTAGGGCAAGTATTGAGAATTCCGTGCAACACTACAGAGAAAGAGAAAAATGTTATCACAAAGAAGAATTATGACGGTACAATATATCACACCATACAAAGTGGCGAGACTCTTTACAGATTAAGCAAGCTATACGGAGTAACAACACAAGAAATATGTGATGCAAATCCGGGACTATCCACATCTAATTTCCGTGTTGGTGAAACAATCCGCATACCTCAAGTGGCAAAAATCGGAGATTTAAACACACAGCCAACAGAAAAAGAAGAGGATATTGAAGAAAGTGATTATCAGCAAGGAAACTTTATCAAGCACAAGGTAAAGAAAGGTGAGACCATTTATAGCCTTGCAAAAAGTTATGGTGTTGAAAAATCAGATATAATAGAAGCAAATCCTGAAGTAAAAAAGAACGGACTGAAAAGGAAGATGGTCATCAACATTCCTGTAAAGGGACATTTGACTGCAAACAAAGAGTATAAAGAGGATAATAAAACCAACACGCAAAACCCCACAATTATATCAATTCCCGGCAAGAAAGACTATAATGACGGAATTTTAAAAGTAGCCATCGTACTTCCATTCTTGCTTGACAGCTACGCTCCAAGCGAACAAGGACGTATGATAGAATATTATCAAGGATTTCTGATGGCCGTAGAAAAACTGAAAGAAACAGGATATTCTTTTGAAATCAATACATACGATTCAGGCCCACAAGAGAAGAGCTTGAACGAGTTATTGTCAAGCGGAGCTCTTGACAACATGGAGCTTATTATTGGCGCCATGTATCCTAACCACAACAAAGAACTTGCAAAATTCGCATACGAAAAAAGAATACCACTTGTTATTCCTTTCACAAATAAGGATACAGAAATTTATCGTAACCCATTGGCATTTTGTGTAAATGTCCAGCAATCGTATCTGATACCTGAGGTAAAAAAGCATTTTATAAAATCATTCCCTGATGCCAATATCATTTTCGTTGAGAACGAAGAGGAGAAAAGCAACAAGAAAGAGTTCATAGCAGAATTGACCAATGAGCTTGATATCAATGATGTTCCAAACAGAACTATCCCTTTGTATAACCTGACAACTCCTGAGACAACACTAATAACACTAAAGGAATTCCTACGCGATGACAAAGAGAATATAATAATACCGACATCATCATCAGCTGCGACATTGAACACTTTATTGCCTACATTACAGCAGGCAGACATTATAGACACGCTCAACATCCCCGATTACAAGTTGTTCGGCTACCCTGAATGGCAAATTTATGCAAAAGACACACGCGAGCAGATGTACGAAGTTGAAACATATTTCTATGCAACATTCTACAGCCACTATTCTATACCGGAGATAACAAACTTCCAAGAAGAATACATAAAACGATATAATTGCAGCATACAGAACATTTACCCCAGATATGGAATGTTGGGATATGATACAGGATACTTCTTTCTGCTTGCAACAAGCATATATGGCGAAAATCTCTTTGAAAAGATAAACGAATTGAAATACACTCCTATACAAACCGGTTTTCTTTTTGAAAGATTGAAAAACGGGGCTATGATTAATAAAAAGATAAATTTCATACATTACACACCTGACTACAGGATTGAAAAGATTGACTTCGAGGAATGAAGAAAATAACTTTAACAATATTGGTTCTACTATCTTTTATTTGTGCAAACGCACAAGTAGAAGAACCTCGTAGCAGATTTGAATTGGGTGTCTCCGGCGGAATGAACATAAACAATATGGAATTCCAGCCATCAATACGCCAAAAATTCCTCAACGGTTGGGGAGGTGGTCTAAACCTGCGTTATACAAGCGAAAAATACTTTAGCATGATTTGTGCCACTCAACTCGAAGTAAACTTCTCCCAACGCGGATGGGAAGAAGATTTCGATGATGGCACAAACAACAGCTACAGCAGAGTAATGAATTATGTAGAGATACCTGTTTTCGCACATCTCTCATGGGGCAAGGAAGAACGCGGTTTCCAATTTTTCTTGAATTTGGGTCCACAATTCGGTTTCCTTCTCAACGACAAGGAATATTACACAGGTGATTGGAAGATTGAGGAGCGTCCTGTAAGCTTGCAACCTATATATGGTAAGAAAATCGAACACAATTTCGACTATGGTATTGCAGGCGGATTAGGTGTAGAATGGAAAACAAGAGCCGGAAATTTCTTTATCGAAGGACGTTACTACTATGCATTGGGCGACATCTTCGGAAACTCAAAGACCGATGATTTCGGCCGCTCTGCAAATATGACTATATATGCAAGATTAGGATATTCAATAAGGTTATTCTAAAAAACAAAAAAAAGGTTTCCTACCAAAGGAAACCTTTTTTTGTATTAAGAAGAAATTATCTTCCTTTGTACATTTCATCATAATATTTCTCATATTCACCGCTTGTGATGTTATCCATCCAAGGCTGGTTATCGAGATACCATTGTACAGTCTTTTCAATACCCTCCTCAAACTGCAGGCTTGGCTCCCAACCGAGTTCTCTCTGTAACTTTGTTGAATCGATTGCATAGCGCAAGTCATGACCGGCACGATCGGTAACATATGTTATGAGGTCAAGTGATGCACCCTCAGGGTTACCCAGCATACGGTCAACGGTCTTTATTATAACCTTTATTATATCAATATTCTTCCATTCGTTAAAGCCGCCGATATTATATGTATCGGCAATCCTTCCATTGTGGAAGATAACATCTATTGCACGTGCATGGTCAACGACATATAACCAGTCGCGCACATTCTCACCCTTACCATATACAGGCAACGGTTTGCGATGACGGATATTATTTATAAAAAGAGGAATAAGTTTTTCCGGGAACTGATAAGGGCCATAGTTATTTGAACAATTTGTTACAATTGTAGGCATTCCGTATGTATCGTGGAATGCACGAACAAAGTGGTCACTACTTGCCTTTGAAGCGGAATATGGACTATGCGGATTATACTTTGTTGTCTCATAGAAGAAATCCTCACCGTAAGCCAAGTGATGTTCACCCGATGATGCAGTAGTTGTAAAAGGAGGCTCAATACCCTCGGGATGACTCAACTCCAAAGCACCATAAACCTCATCTGTTGAGATATGATAGAAACGTTTTCCCTCATACTTCTCCGGCAAAGACTCCCAATAGAGTTTTGCTGCCTGCAAGAGCGATAGCGTACCCATAACATTTGTGCGTGCAAATGTAAAGGGGTCTTTAATAGAACGGTCGACATGGCTCTCTGCAGCAAGGTGGATGATACCGTCAACCTTATGCTCTACCATAAGATTGTACATCGCATCAAAATCGCAGATATCAGCCTTGAAGAATGTGTAGTTAGGTTTATCTTCAATATCCTTTAAGTTTGCCAAATTACCGGCATAAGTAAGTTTATCTACATTAATTATATGATAATCGGGATATTTATTGACGAATAGACGTACAACATGCGAACCAATAAAGCCGGCACCACCGGTAACTATTATACTACGTTTCATATCCTTATTATTTTATTTATTTGCTTTTATTCTTTTTATGCAATACTCCATAGATTCTCTCCAATGCGGAATATCTATATCAAATGTACTCTTGATTTTTGTCTTGTCAAGCACAGAATATGGCGGACGTGTCACCGGCGATGGGAATTCACTGCTATGACAAGGATTGATGCGACACGAAGTATTTCCTGCCGCAGCAGCAATCTCAACGGCAAAATCATACCAAGAGCACACACCTTCGTTTGAAAAGTGATATATTCCCTCATTTCCTGCATATACACCTGCCTCGATTATTGAAAAGATAGCAAGAGCAAGGTCTCCTGCATATGTTGGTGTACCCACCTGGTCAAAGACAACATTCAACTGCTCCTTTTCCGACGTAAGACGCATCATCGTCTTAAGGAAATTATTACCGAACTCACTATACAGCCATGCTGTGCGGAAGATAAGCGCCTTACATCCGCTTTCAAGAATGGCTTGCTCACCATGCAACTTGGTGCGACCATATACACCAAGCGGATTAAGAGGCATTTCCTCAGTACGCGGAGTATTTCCGTCACAACCGAACACATAATCCGTAGATACATGGAACAGAGTACCTCCTACCTCTTTCATGGCACGTGCAAGATTGCCTACAGCTGTAGCATTTATAAGTTCTGCAGTAGCCTCATCACTTTCAGCCTTATCAACATTGGTATATGCCGCACAGTTTACAATTATATCGATAGCCGCGACTTTTACTGCATTCATCACAGCATCAGCATCGGTTATATCAAGTTCTGCAACATCTGTAAAGATATAATTGTTTGGAGATACGGCACCAAGACGCTGCATCTCGCAGCCCAACTGACCTTTAGCACCTGTTACAAGTATATTCATATCAATAAAGTTTTTCGTTATAATCAAAAAGGAAATCAGCCTCGGCAATACTCTTGCTTAATTTGTCTTTCTCGGACAACAAAACCTTTTCTACAGGAATTCTCCAATCGATTGCAAGTTCCTGATCATTCCATGCAACAGAGCCTTCACTCTCCTTATTATAGAAATTATCACATTTATATTGGAAAACAGCCTCTTGACTTAAAACTGCAAAGCCATGTGCAAATCCACGTGGTACAAAAAACTGACGATGATTATCCTCGGTCAATTCAACGGCTACATACTTTCCGAATGTCGGTGAACCTTTTCGTATATCCACAGCAACATCAAGCACTGCTCCCTTTATACAACGCACCAATTTACTTTGAGAATAAGGCGGTTTTTGAAAATGCAATCCACGCACAACACCATATGACGATTTAGACTGATTGTCTTGCACGAATGTTGTACGACACACCTTTTCCTCAAACTCACGTTGCGAGAAAGACTCATAGAAATAGCCTCTATCATCCTTGAATATACGTGGCTCAATTATAACAACACCTTCTATATCTGTTTTAATAACTTCCATAACTATTATATCTAATATATCCGGCTGTAGATCTACAGCCGGATATAGATATTATTCCTTAATCAGTTCAAACTCTGCACCTGATGCAAAATCCTGACCATTATGTGAACTCAATGCTGTAAAGCGTACGAAACGTGCCTTGACAGAGTTCTTGAATATTACAGTCTGCTTGTCAGAGCTGTATGGGAACTCACCCTCGGCTACAGGGTCGCTCCAGTTCTTGCCGTCAGCACTAACCTGCAATTTATAACCCTTTACATTACCATTGTTACCACCGTCCTGACGAGGCATATATTTGAATCCCTTAATAACAACCTCTTCGTTGGCATCAAAGTCAATCCAGTGAGGATAGATAGCAACCGTTACCGAATACATTGTGTGCCATATTGTACTTGGGTCTCCATCGAGCATCTTTTCAGCCTCGTTACCAGGTTCACGGCTTGAGCAGAAAGCAACAGTAATAGGAATTGATGTAATCTCCTCATAGCTATATGTAGCAGCCAATGCCGGAGTAGCCTTTTCCCAAACAGTGATGTCTCCACCCTTACTCATATTTACAGGCTCTGTATAACGCATTTTCTTGCCGTTCTTGCCTATTCTGTAATATATTTCGGCATTCTCTTTTTCGCAGTTCATTGTAACCACACCACGTAGATCGCGTTTCAGAACAACAGGCAATACACCCGAAGAGGCTACATTCGCAAGAGCTGTATAATCATCACCGGCCTTTACCGGACGCATGATGAAACCTACACTGTTATCACCGGCTCTGACAAGGTCGTAATCAAGAGGACCACCCTGTCCGCAGCTGTTACCGCCAAGACCGTTAACCTTTGCATCAAGATGCAACCATGTACCGGATGAAGCTGGCAACTGATATGGATGTGCAGCCTCAGTCAACTCTACATCATTCCAAGGAAGAGCAGATGTTGAAAGACCACATGTATTTACAAAGATTACACCATTTCCTGCATCGTTTGTAAGTGCAGCCCAACGCACCTCTTCGCGGTTAGCCATATCCTGCGGTTTCGGGAAGTGAACAAACTGGTCGGCAACAGTACTTGTGTATTGCTGTATGAATGCACCTGTACGACGGTCGTTGTAGTTGTTCCATGGACCACGACCGTAATATTTATAGTTCTTCAACTCAGCAGGCAACTGCATCATATAACCTATGCGTGCAAGCAAAGCATTTGCATCGCTACCTGTAACAGAACTGTTGAGCTCAACAGAACCGTCAGGATAGATGGTCCAAATTCTGTTTGAGATAAAATGGAACTCGTTATCACCCAACTCACGTGCATCATTCTGAACGGTAAAACTGTTATCATCGTTCTTTATACGACGACCGGGATGTTTAGCCTGAGTACGAACGATGTACTGCAAAACAACAGTTCCGTCATTGTTTTTCTTGGAAACGAATGAAAGAACCTCATCTTTCAAATCATAAAGTCCCAAAGCAAACCAACGGTTCCAAGCCCAGATATCATTATCGACAGGAGCACGGAATGCGCTCAAAGTCATAGAGCTACCCTTCTCAAACACAGTTGTATTACCATAAACGACATTATCTAAAACACCTGTATTATTATTGAATGATATCAAGAAGCCATTGCCTGTGATTTCAGTTGTTGCATCGGCCTTATTTTCCTTAACGACAACTTTTTGAGTACTCTTTGCAGCATCCACCAGCAAAGCCGCCTTTGTTGCATCCTGAATCTTCAACTGCTCTTCCATCTGAGCATAACCTTTCTTTGCCCAAGGCATATCTTTCTTTAGCAACAGCTGCACTTTTACAAAATATTCCTTATCTGACTTGAATTCAGAAGCATCAAATCTTAGTTTGAAACTCTTTGCAGTACGCGGAGCAATATGCATGCCCGGCATGTAGTAAGAATCTATCTGCTTGCCATCTTCCCATAGAGAAACCTTAACATCAAGATCGCAAAGAGAGTTAAAATAACGTTTGTTGAAGATTTCCACCTCACCGTTATCAAGCAACTTTATACCTACATTCTGATAAACCTTCTTAACCTCGTGATATTGTGGTTTTGGAGAGTGATCAGGGAACATGATACCATTCATACAGAAAGTATGGTCATTCGGACGGTCGCCGAAGTCACCACCATAACCCATATACTTATCACCGGTCTTTGGATCTACATTCCAAAAAGCCTGGTCGGTCCAATCCCATATAGCACCACCGATGAAGAAGTTTGTACTTTCTATAGCCTCCCAATAGTCGACAAGGTTACCAGCAGCATTACCCATAGAGTGAGCATACTCAGAAATATGGAAAGGATATACAATACCCATCTTACCCTTTACAGCCTCACGTGTCCAACCTATTGAAGGATACTGGTTAGAACCCATATCGACAATATTGTTATTACGCTCATATTGTACAGGACGTGATGCGTCAAAAGCATGCAACTCCTTATAAGCCTCAACAAAGTTGTTACCGGGACCGGCCTCGTTACCGAGTGACCATATACAAACCGAAGGACTGTTTATTGTAGCATGTGCCATCTCCATTACACGTGCGATATGCGCATTCTGGAACTCTTTAACATGAGAAAGAGAAGCATCGCCATAATAATACTCATGACTCTCGATATTTGCCTCATCCTCAAGATAGATACCATACTTGTCACAGAGATAGTACCAATATGGTGCATCGGGATAGTGAGCGTTACGCACATGGTTGATGTTACCCTGCAACATCAGCATAACCTCTTTTTCCATCTGCTCGCGTGTGACGGCATGTCCGTGTTCAAGACTGCTCTCATGACGGTTTACACCTTTCATCTTGATAGGCTTACCGTTCAAATAATAGTAACGTCCAGCCAATCCGAATTCATCATCCTCGGCCTTTGTTTCGCGTATTTCAACCTCACGGAATCCCATGTAGGTAGAAGCCATTTCCACAGTACGGCCCTTCTTGTCAAGAAGACTTACCACGAGTGTATAACGGTTAGGTTCTTCGGCACTCCACTTCGCAGGATTTGCAACAGCAAGAGGAATATTTACTGTAGCAGTTTCGCCTTTAACAAGTTGAGCAACGGTGTTTACAGCTGTTGCTCCATCAACGACTTCGTTATTATCACTATAAAGTTCGTTCTTATATAGTTGAACCTTAACCTTATAGTTCTTTGCATTTTTCTTTGTAAGGTTGCGTACATCAACTTCGATATTAGCTACAGCATCCTTATACAGCTCGTCAAGTTCTGTACGTACACGGATATCACGTAATTCTACAGGGTTTCTTGATGTCAAAGAGACGGTACGGAAAATACCCGGCAGACGGAACATATCCTGTGCTTCAAGGAACGAAGCATCGCTGTTACGATAAACCTCAACAGCAATAAGGTTCTCACCTTCAACAAGATACTTTGTAATATTGAAAGAAGCAAGATTGCGGGAATTCTTTGAGAAACCTACATACTTGCCGTTTACCCAAAGATAGAAGAATGAATCAACACCATCGAAGTTCAGATAAATCTCACGTCCTTTCCAATCGGCAGGAACATTGAATGTACGACGGTAAGAACCAACTTCGTTACGGAATTTATATGTTGTATGATGAGGAGCAGGCTCACGCATTACGCCACCCTTCCAGTCACCGACTGCAACCTGATGCTTAAATATTACCGGTTGGTTTACGTAAATAGGTGTACCATATTTCTGTGAGCCATCCGGTTGTAGGCCATACACGTTCCAGTTCATTGGAACCTGAACCTTATCCCATGCCGAAGCATCAAAATCTGTTTTGAAGAAATCTGCAGGACGTTCCCATGGATTGGCAACCCAATTAAAATCCCATGTTCCGTCAAGCGAAAGATAATATTCACTATTCTCAGGAAGCACCTTACGCGCATTTTCCTCGCTCTTGAAATTAAAGAACCAAGCCTTTGGCTGCTCTTTATTCAAAGAGAGTTCTTCAGGCGATTCCCACTCAACCAAACCGGGAGCCTGTCCTTTCTCATAGCTGTAACCGCGAGGAGCCTCTACATCTCCGTAGGCAAAGCCCTTAAGGTTCTGTCCAAAACAAGTCAATGTAGCCATCAATGCCACCATTGCTGCTGAAACGAATCTTTTTTTCATAGATATTTATATTAAAATTAGTTATTAATTACCGCTATTTATTCACGTACACGCGCACGCACGTGTAAAACTTTGTAAAAATAGCACTTTTTTTCCTTATTTTAAAATAAACACCTAAAAAAAACAAAAAACACAATACACAATACACAGCCATCGGCTTGATATATATACAAAAAAAAATAAAAGCCACAATTGTGACTTTTATTTAGATTGCGCAAACTAAATATAATATATTAGTTCTTAGCAGCCTCAAGAGAAGCCTTGCGGAAAGCCTTCATAGCCTTCTCAAGCTCCAAAGAAGCCTTGCGAGCACGTGTACCTGCTGCCTTGTTACCCTTCTCAGCCTGAGCTGCTGCGTCTGCTGCAAATGCAGCGTAAGTTTCCTGGATTTTCTCAATAAGTTCTTTCATAATATTTTCGTTATTAAGGTTAATGATGCACAAAGATAATAAAAATCACAATATCAAGGCATAAATGATGTTTTTTTTGCAAAAAATCTAAAAAAAAATCATTTTTTCAAGAAAAACACCCCCAAACAATCACTCTATCAAGATTTTATAAAGCAAAAACAGTAATAAAAGCCACCCAAAAGAACAAAAATATATTTTTTTATATATCTTTGTAATAACAGAAAGAAATTCATAACATTTATTATATACATGAGCAAGAAAGTATTTGTATCAGGATGCTACGATATGCTCCACTCTGGACATGTTGCATTTTTTAAAGAAGCTGCGACATACGGAGACCTTTATGTAGGTATTGGCTCCGATGCCACTATACGCGACCTCAAAGACCGCAAGACCATAAACACCGAACAAGAACGTCTTTATATGGTAAAAGCCATACGCTACGTAAAAGACGCGTTCATCAACAGCGGAAGCGGAATTATGGATTTTGCCGAAGACGTAAAGGCACTTAAACCGGATATATTCTTTGTAAACAGCGACGGATACACCCCCGGAAAGAAAAGATTCTGCGAAGAAAACGGAATAGAACTGGTAGTAAGTACACGAATCCCGGAAGCCGGCTTGCCAACACGTTCTACAACAGCCCTTCGTCAGGAGTGCAAAATTCCATACCGCATAGACCTTGCAGGTGGATGGCTTGACCAACCATATGTAAGCAAATATCATCCCGGAGCAGTACTTACAATAAGCATAGAACCCGACTACGACTTCAACAACCGTGGCGGAATGAGTACTTCATCACGCAGAGCAGCTATAGAGATGTGGCACATAGACATCCCTGAAGGCGACCGCGAAACACTCGCAAAGATGGTTTTCCGTTACGAAAACCCTCCCGGAAGCCCATATATCAGCGGTTCACAGGATGCCATAGGTATTGTAATGCCCTGCCTGAACAAACTCAACTACAACAACAATTATTGGCCGACAAACATAGAAAGTGTCAAGGATAGTGACGTTCTGGACTTTATCGAAAAGAACCTTTGGTTAATTCCATTGGCTCCACGTGATAACGAATACGATGTTCTTGCCGATACACGCATTGACACAGAAGGCGCAAAACGCCTTGCATTGGCAGCCGAAGAGTGTTGGAAAGCAATGCTCGCCAAGGATATCAACGCTTGGGGAAAAGCAACCACCGAGTCATTCAATGCTCAAGTAGCAATGTTCCCAAACATGATTTCAGAACACGTCCAAAAAGCCATTGACGAATACAAAGATCATGTAAAAGGATACAAGATTACCGGTGCGGGAGGTGGAGGCTACCTTGTAGCAATCAACGACCAACCCGTTGACAAAGCCATCCAGATAAGAATCAGACGAAAATAAAAAACTTTAATCCAATAAAAACATGAAAGGCATTGTTTTAGCAGGTGGTTCAGGCACACGCCTCTACCCAATCACAAAAGGAGTCAGCAAACAGATGCTACCAATATACGACAAGCCAATGATATACTACCCTATATCAGTATTGATGCTTGCCGGAATAAAAGAAATATTGATTATATCTACGCCACAGGATTTGCCGGGATTCAAGCGTCTTTTGGGTGACGGTAGCGACTACGGAGTGCTGTTTGAATATGCAGAACAGCCATCACCCGACGGCCTTGCACAAGCATTCATCATTGGAGAGAAGTTTATAGGCAACGATTCAGCCTGCCTTGTACTCGGCGATAACATTTTCTACGGCAACGGTTTCTCCGCAATGCTACGCGAAGCAGTACAAGCTGCCGAAAAAGAGGATAAAGCGACAGTTTTCGGATATTGGGTTGACGACCCGGAGCGCTATGGTGTTGCCGAATTTGACAAAGACGGAAACTGCCTATCCATTGAAGAAAAACCCGAAAACCCAAAATCAAACTATGCCGTTGTAGGCCTCTATTTTTACCCAAACAAAGTAGTAGAGGTTGCAAAAAACATCAAACCATCAGCACGCGGAGAGTTGGAAATCACCACAGTCAACCAACGATTCCTCGAAGACAAACAACTGAAAGTACAAACCTTAAAACGTGGATTTGCATGGCTTGATACCGGTACACACGATTCTCTTGCCGAAGCATCGATCTTCGTCGAGGTTATCGAAAAACGTCAAGGTTTGAAAATCGCCTGCCTCGAAGGCATTGCATACCGCAAAGGGTGGATTACAGAAGAAAAGATGCGCGAATTGGCACAGCCTATGCTAAAAAACCAATACGGAAAATACCTGCTCAAAGTCATTGACGAAGTAAATCGTTCCGGCAGATAAAGCATCGGAACAAAATATCGCTCAAAACATAATTTGCAAAAAAGAGCAAAAATTCTTGGTACAACCAAATAAACGCACTATCTTTGCATTCGGAAATGAGAAATCGTTTCACATAAGGTTGGTTCCGTAGCTCAGCTGGATAGAGCAACGCCCTTCTAAGGCGTGGGTCAAGCGTTCGAATCGCTTCGGAATCACTTAAAAAGGAGAAAATCATTTGATTTTCTCCTTTTTAAGTTTTATTCAATTCACATTTCTTGCGACTTCACGAACTCTTCTGCCGGTTTCAGAGCATCAAGTTTACCCACATCAATAAAATCAAGATTCTCGGCAACCACACCATATACCGGATGCTTTGACGCAAGCCACATATAGAAATTCATTATCGGAAACCTTACACCCGCAACCTCATCGACAACCAGCCCTTTCTCGGCAACATACTGCTCCATAAGAGCCAGAACCTTGTCACTGAGTATATGTATTCCCGAAAAAGCCAATCTGCGGCATTCTGCAGGAATTATTTCGGGCGAAACAACGTGATAGTCACCGGTATCGGTATTCATCCAACCGACCAATTGCAAGCTGTCGGGAGCAAAAAGCAAAAAGCGGGTTGTTTCGCGTTCGCTAACCAAAAGTGTAGCTATAGCATCATCTGACACCTGTGACTCAAACCAATTTATATCGCAATTCGAAAGAATATCTACATTGTGTATCAAAAAACGGCCACAACCTTCAAGAAAACGTTTTGCATGCAACACAGCTCCACCCGTCTCAAGCAACAAAGCGCGTTCGTCGCTTATGGCAAAACACATCTCACCATGCACCAACTCCTTTGATTCATCTGTTACCACCCACGGAGTATCAGCCATCCATTGCTCCACCTTATCGGCAAAATAGTGTATATTCACAACCACATCATTTATACCTGCAGCATGCAACTTACGAGCAACATGCTCAATAAGAGGTTTGCCACACACAGGCACAAGAGCCTTTGGAAGAGTATCGGTCAGCGGCTTAAGGCGTGTACCTAATCCTGCCGCAAAAATCAGAGCTTTCATATCTGAATTATTTTTGAAACATCAGCCCTTATGTAAAGTTTATTTACCAAACCAACGATTATACATATTGGCTGCAAAATAAAAATAAGAACTTTAAGAAAATCAACAATTTCCATTAAGGCACTTTTCGAACAAAGCCGGAACAGGAGTTTCAAAACGCAGACGTTTTCCTGTCACCGGATGAACGAAGCAAAGCATATATGCATGCAGACCGAGACGTCTCATAGGGTCTTTTTCGCTTCCGTATTTTGAATCACCCACAACAGGGTGTCCAAGCTCAGCCATATGCACACGGATTTGGTTCTTGCGGCCGGTCTCAAGCACACACTCCACAAGCGAATAGCCGTTAGACGATGTCAACACATTGTAATGTGTCACCGCATATTTTCCTCCATTATCCGTTGGGCTTGAATGAGTTATAAAACGTTTATCCTCGGTAAGCCAAGAACGTATGCAACCTGTCTTCTTTTCAAACTCACCCTCGACAAGGGCTACATATCGACGGTCTGTAACAAGCTCCTGCCAGCCATCAACAAAAGTCTGTTGGGTCTGCACATCCTTTGCATACACCATCAGACCTGAAGTGTCACGGTCTAGACGATGGACAATATGAGACGTATTACGCCCGCCACCCTTTTCAAGATAACGATTCAACACCGCCTGCGCCGTAAGCTGACGGGTATTATTGCTCATGGATAAAAGGCCCGGATGCTTGTCTATCACCAACAAATAAGGATCCTCATAAATTATATCCAAATCCTTGCTATGGAATGCATGCTTATGTTTTGAACGGTCAAGCTGCACCACCGCACCCGGCTTAAGTTCAGTCAGAGGATGCGTTGTTATTGCATTATTGACCAGCACAACCCTATTAACAATCAAAGCCTTGGCACGATTTCGACTGATACCGTGCATCTTTTCCATAATAAAATCTATAAGAACAGCCTCGGTTGCGACATTAAAAGTCAGAAGTGTCTTTATGTTTTTTCGCATATCGTTTATCTACAATTATTTATCAGTTCTTCTTTCAAGTAATACAACATTTTCCACATGATGTGTATGAGGGAACATATCCACAGGCTGCACAGCCACCACCTTATAATCACAGTCAAGCAACTGCAAATCACGTGCTTGAGTAGCCGGATTGCAACTCACATAGACAATACGTTTTGGAGCCGCAAAAAGAATGGTATCAACAACATCCTCGTGCATTCCGGCGCGTGGCGGGTCTGTAATAATAACGTCAGGACACCCATGTTCATTGATAAAATCACGTGTAAGAATATCCTTCATATCACCGGCAAAGAATGTAAGGTTGTCAAAACCATTCAATTCCGCATTTACACGAGCATCTATTATAGCATCCTCGACATACTCGATACCGACAACCTTTTTTGCCTTTGAAGCGACAAAATTGGCAATGGTACCCGTACCCGTATAGAGGTCATAAACCACCTCATCGCCAGTCAAACCGGCAAAATCACGCGCCACCTTATAAAGATTGTAAGCCTGACGACTGTTTGTCTGATAGAAAGATTTTGGACCGACCTTAAAACGAAGCCCCTCCATCTCTTCATATATCACGTCGGTACCCTTGAAAGTAACAACCTCAAGGTCTCCGAAAGTGTCGTTGCACTTGTTGTTTATCACATAGAGCAAAGAGGTAACCTCGGGGAATGAATCCGCCACATATTGTAAAGTTTTTTCAAGCTGCTGTTTATCATTTTCACACTCCACTCTCGCCTGCAACAGCAACATCACTTCACCGGTCGTTGAGGTACGTATCATCATACTACGGAGAACACCCGAGTGAGAACGAAGGTCATAGAAAGGAATATTTTCTTTCAGGGCAAACTCTCGGATGCCGTTACGCAAACGGTTGTTCAAGCCCTGCATCAGATGACACTCATCAATGTCAAGCACCTTGTCAAACGCACCCGGAATATGAAAACCAAGTGCATTCATATTTTCATATTTTGTCCCCGCATTTACCTCGTCCCATGTAAGCCAACGCTTGTTACTGAAAGTAAATTCCAACTTGTTGCGATATTCACAAGTCTGTTCCGAACCGAGTATCGGCGTAACAGCGGGCAATTCCACCTTGCCGATGCGTGTAAGGGCATCGACCACCTGCTGCTGTTTATATTTTATCTGATGTTCATACGCCAGACACTGCCACTTACATCCGCCACAAACCCCATAATGCTTACAGAAAGGCTCCGCTCTCTCTGTTGAATAATTGTGGATTTTAACCGCCTCGGCTTCGGCATAACTATGTTTTTTACGTTTTACCTGTAAATCCACGACATCACCTGGCACCACGTATGGTACAAAAACCACAAGGTCATTGACACGTGCCAACGCCTTTCCTTCTGCCGCGACACCTGTAATTTCTATCCGCTCAAGCAGCGGCAGCTCTTTTTTCTTTCTTGCCATTATGTTTATAAACTTTCAATCAAACAGAAGCACCGATGCACCGATGCAAAGTAGCGCAATTTGCAAAAATTCACACAAAGATACATTAAAAATCCCGATTAAATACACTTTTAACAAGTGAACTTAAAATTTTTAATTTATTATGTGATATTTCCTATTTTAAATTTCGTGGTAAAAACATTTTTCTTATATTTGCAAATTAGTTGAGTATTCCTTTTTGCAAAGGAGAACTCGGCTTAGTGAAAGTTAAAAACATTTTTTATTTATCAACAAACAATAAACTCAAAAACTTATGGCAGACAAAAGAGTCTATACCTTTGGTAATGGCCTTGCTGAAGGTAATGCGTCAATGAGAAACTTGTTGGGCGGTAAAGGTGCAAACCTTGCCGAGATGAATCTTATCGGTATTCCGGTTCCTCCAGGTTTCACCATTACAACTGAGGTTTGTGGCGAATACTACAGCCTTGGCAGAGAGAAAGTCATCGAGCTTCTTAAGGAAGAGGTTCAGGCTGCAGTAAAGAACATCGAGAATTTGATGAACTCTACTTTCGGTGACCCAACAAACCCACTATTGGTTTCTGTTCGTTCAGGTGCACGTGCTTCAATGCCCGGTATGATGGACACAATCCTTAACCTTGGTCTTAATGACATCGTTGTAGAAGGTCTTGCAAAGAAGACCGGCAACGAGAAGTTCGCTTGGGACTCTTACCGCCGTTTCGTACAGATGTACGGTGACGTTGTTTTGGGTATGAAGCCTACAAGCAAAGAGGA
>JAEIGA010001581.1_pt1 | contig 35679 bp, 29 predicted proteins | sample 9270691 | NCBI WGS metagenome assembly JAEIGA01 (sample SAMN17057246, study PRJNA624740) | gut metagenome | biome: biome; isolation source: fecal sample | host: Bos grunniens | place: China: Xizang | collected 2019
AAGCCAAACTTACCCTATCGCCTCTGTTTGTAAACTATCCATAATAGAAAAGAGACCGACTAACTTATTAGTCGGCCTCATTTTTGTATAGTACGGTCAGGCTATCTCATGATAGTTGCTTCGCGGTCAGGACCTACTGAGATGATCTTGATCGGTACTCCGAGGTACTGCTCCATGAAGGCAATGTAGTCGCGGAACTCCTGTGGAAGCTCATCTTCTGTGCGGCAATGTGTCAGGTCTGTGTGCCATCCCTTGAACTCTGTGTACACAGGCTCAATGTTCGCAAATGTGTCGAATGGCCACTGGTCAGAAGGCTGTCCGTCAACGATGTATGATGTGCAGACCTTGATGGTTTCGAATGTGTCAAGGCAGTCTGACTTCATCATGATAAGGTCGGTTACTCCGCTTATCATCACTGCATACTTGAGAGCTACGAGGTCGAGCCAACCGCAGCGGCGAGGTCGTCCTGTCACGGCTCCGAATTCATGCCCGATTCTGCGGATCTCCTCTCCTGTCTCATCAAAGAGCTCTGTTGGGAACGGGCCGCTTCCTACTCGTGTACAGTATGCCTTGAAGATTCCGTATACGTGACCGATATGGTGTGGGTTGACACCTAGTCCGATGCAGGCTCCGGCACATGCGGTAGATGATGATGTTACGAATGGATAAGAACCATAGTCAACGTCCAGCATAGAACCCTGAGCGCCCTCTGCCAGAACTTCCTGAGTCTTGAGGATGTCGTTGATGTAATATTCACAGTCTACAAGTTCAAACTGCTTGAGGTATTCTACTGCTTCCATGAAGGCGGCATCTTCTGCATGAGGGTCACATTCGAAGCCCATCTGGTTGAGAAGGGTGATGTGTCTGTTCTGCAGTTTTGCGTACCTTTCTGCAAAGTCGGCAGCAAGGATGTCACCTACTCTGAGGCCGTAGCGGCCGATCTTGTCTGTGTATGTAGGTCCGATACCCTTGAGGGTCGATCCGATCTTGCCTTTGCCCATTGCGGCTTCGTTCGCTGCATCGAGAAGTCTGTGTGTCGGCAGGATGAGGTGAGCCTTCTTTGCGATGACGATACGTCTGGTTACAGGAATGCCAGTCTTTTCAGCGATGTTCTCGCACTCTCCCTTGAATGTAATAGGGTCGAGAACCACACCATTACCTACGATGTTCTTGGCATCTTTTCTGAATATTCCCGATGGTACTGATCTGAGTACAAAGCTCTTTCCATCGAAATGTAGAGAGTGTCCCGCATTAGGACCACCCTGGAAACGTGCAACAACGGGATAGTTGTTTGCAAGTACGTCTACAATCTTTCCTTTGCCTTCGTCTCCCCACTGGAGACCGAGCACTACGTCAAGTTTCATATAATATCTATAATTTGTTTTCTTGTTTTAGAATGGAAGATCATCGCCGGGATCCTCGCTTACGAGATTGGCCTGAGCGGCTGCCTGTGGCGCTGGAGCTGGCTGCTGAACCGGCTGCTGGTAGCTTGGCTGCTGCTGAGGCTGACTTGCAGGAGCCGCATAGCCGCCCTGTCCTGCTGGATTTTCAGCTTTCTTTCCAAGAAGCTGAAGATTATCTGCTATAATCTCAGTTGTATATCTCTTGTTTCCTGTCTGGTCATCCCACGATCTTGTGCGGATGCGCCCTTCGATATACACCTGTGTGCCTTTCTTTACAAATTTCTCCACAACATCTGCTGTGTTTCTCCATGCGACAATGTTGTGCCATTCTGTGTTCTCACGGGTCTCTCCGTTGCGGTCCCTGTACCTTTCTGTGGTGGCTAGTGTGAATGTAGCCACTTTTGCCTGTCCGTTACTTCCATCAAGGTAACGTACTTCAGGGTCTCTACCAACGTTACCGATCAGCATTGCTTTGTTTAATGACATATATTATAGTTTTAAGGTTTCCTTTGTTTGGGACTGGCCCAAAAACTTTGCAAGGTAATGATAATTTCTTATAAAACCTTGACCATTTCTGTAATATTTGGTTCTTCTCCGGTCAATATGTAGAAAGCATAGGTGGCCTGATGGAGTAACCATTGCTGTCCGGGTATAAAAGTTATTTTGGGGTTGATGGCAGAAAGGGAACCCTGCAATTCTGATGAGAATGCCGGGTTGTTATACGCTGCTTCCAGAATCACTTTATCCGTGCAACCGAACAGCCTGCCTTTGATGTCAGTTCTACTCAGTGTGTGCAGTTCTTCAATACCGCATGGAAGTGTATATATTATTGTCCCGGCCTTTCTGAACCATTTACCGAATTCTGTCAGTGGTCTCGCCTTTATTTTGAAGAGAGGGTAATGCTTAGATAGCGTCTCTGCGAACCGGAGGGCTTTCTCAAGAGTCCTGTTAAGGATGATGACTTCGTTGCCTAGTTCACAGGCTGCATATGCTGCGGCCTTGCCTGCTCCTCCGCAACCGACTATGATAGTCAGAGGTCTGAGCTTTCTTGATGTCTGGCAGGGGAGCAGGCACTTCATGACTCCAGCGTAGTCCGTATTGTGTGCTTCAATGCCATCCTGGCTCTGCTTCAGGATGTTGCATGCTCCGAGAACCTTGCACTCCGGACTTGGAAGGTCTGCTCTCGAACATGCTTTTTCCTTGAATGGAGCAGTTACGTTGACTGCATGATAACTTTCCAGGAACTTCCGGTATGATTGTTCGAATTCTGTCCCTTCTATTAAATCATAACTATGCTTGCCTCCGTATGCTGCTTCGAAAAGTGCAGGGGAGAGGCTGTGACTGATCGGGTGCCCTATGAGGCCGAATCTTTTCATTCCGGGAGTTATGAATTACGTTGCCTTACTGCTTCAAAGAGGAGGATTGCTGCTGATACGGATACGTTCAGAGAATCAAGTCTGCCTAGCATCGGGATCTTGATGTGTGCGTCGGCTGCCTTTCTCCAGCAGTCTGTCAAGCCTGTAGCTTCGGTTCCCATGACTATCGCAGTACCTTCGCGCATGTCTGTGTCGTAGTACCAGCTGGAGTCCTGCAACTGTGCAGTGTATATCTTTATATTCCTGGCTTTTAACCATGAAATAGTCTCCTCGGATGATGCGGATGCAACAGGAACGGTGAAGATGCCTCCTATGCTTGAACGTATGAGGTTAGGGTTGTAGAGGTCTGTGAGAGGGTCGCAGATGATTACTGCATCGGCTCCTGCTGCATCTGCACTGCGGAGAACCGCTCCAAGATTCCCCGGCTTCTCTACAGCTTCAAGGACTATTACCAGAGGGTTTTCCTTCAGGTCTAGATTCTCCAGCGCATGCTGCCTGCAGTGCAGCTCCGCTATCACCCCTTCTGTTCCGCCTCGGTATGCCACCTTTTCATACAGATGTCTGGGGAGATCAAAGAGTCTGCACCCTTCCGGGCAGGCAGATGTGGCTGCAATCAATTCCTGGAGTGCTGCTTCGGTGATGATCTCGCTGCAGATGAACAGGGTGTGTGCCTTGTATCCTGCGCCGAGGCAGTGAAGCAGTTCCCTGCTGCCTTCTACAACGAAAAGTCCTTCCTTGCGCCTTGTTTTGGATTTCTCCTGAAGTTCAAGAAGCATCTTGATCTTCGGGTTCTGTGCAGATGTAATGGTCTCTATCTTCATCGCTGGTTTTCAAAAGCACACAAAGATAGTGTAAACAATTTGAAATTGTGTATATTTGTATGATTTTTCAAAACTCATCTTATATGGCGCAGAAACCATCGATTCCAAAGGGAACAAGAGATTTCGGACCTGCAGAAATGGCAGGTCGCAACTATATTTTCGACACTATCCGCTCCGTGTTCAAGACATACGGATACGCTCCTATCGAAACACCATCCATGGAGAATCTGAGTACCTTGCTTGGAAAGTATGGTGAAGAGGGTGATAAACTTCTCTTCCGTATTCTCAACTCAGGTGATGCATTCTCTAAGATCAACTACGAAGAGTATCGTGTCGAGGGCACTGAGGACAGCTACAACAGCAAGGCTCTGTCTCTCAAGGTGTGCGAGAAGGGTCTTCGCTATGACCTTACCGTTCCTTTTGCACGTTTTGTGGTTCAGCATCAGAACGATATAACTTTCCCTTTCAAGAGATTCCAGATTCAACCTGTTTGGCGCGCTGACCGCCCTCAGAAAGGACGTTATAGAGAATTTTATCAGTGTGATGTGGATGTGATCGGTTCGACTTCACAGCTTAATGAACTTGAACTTGTGCAGATTGTGGACCGCGTGTTCTCCCTTTTTGATGTGAATGTCTGCGTGAAGATCAACAACCGCAAGGTGCTTACCGGTATGGCGGAAATCTGTGGTTTCCCTGACAAGGTGGTGGATATCACTGTTGCGATAGATAAGATCGACAAGATCGGCCTGGAGGCTGTTGAGGCCGAGATGGCCGAGAAAGGCCTGAGTGCAGAGGCTATCGAGGTCATTCGCCCGATCCTTACACTCTCTGGAACTACTGCAGATAAGATTGCTGTGATGCGCGACCTTATGAACGGCAAGTCTGTTTCAGGCCTGGCTTCCCAGACCGGTCTCAAGGGACTTGATGAACTTGAAGAACTCTTCGGCTTTATCGATGCAGCCGGTGTGAAGTGTGATGTTGAGATAGATCTCTCCCTGGCTCGCGGTCTTAATTATTACACAGGAGCTATCTTTGAGGTAAAGGCGAAGGATTATGCGATAGGCAGTATATGTGGCGGTGGCCGCTATGATAATCTGACCGGCATTTTCGGCCTTCCTAATATGTCGGGAGTCGGTATCTCTTTCGGTGCAGACCGTATATATGACGTGCTCAAGGGGCTTGATAAGTTCCCGTCTGAGGTCACTTCTACGACAAGACTTCTCTTCGCCAATATGGGACCGGATGAACTGAAGTACCTTATTCCGGTGGTGAAGTCTCTTCGCGAGGCTGGAGTTGCCTGCGAAATTTATCCGGAACAGTCCAAACTCAAGAAGCAGTTCGATTATGCCGACAAGAAGGCTATCCCGTACCTTTCTATTGTCGGTGGCAATGAGGTCGCAGAGGGGCTGATAAACATCAAGAACCTTTCTACAGGTGAGCAGAAATCTTTCGCGAAAGATAATATGGATGAGATGCTTGACTTTCTCTCTTGAATGCCATTTTCAGATGTAAGACAACGTTAGTATCTGAATTTTTGCAAGAAAAATTTGCGGATTCAAAAAATGTCCGTATATTTGCAGTCCAATATCGCGGGATAGAGCAGTCGGTAGCTCGTCGGGCTCATAACCCGAAGGTCGTGCGGTTCGAATCCCACTCCCGCTACTAAAAGAAATACCAGGAGTCATCCTGGTATTTCTTTTTTATAATTTGCGGTGAGCCTACATGATGACTTTTACATTGTCAAGCCATAGCGTGTTTCCAACGCCGCCGTAAAAGGCTTTTCCATAGCTGGTGATGAAGTGGATCTTCATGTTGTTCGGTTCAGTTCCTATTGGCGCCCAGCCATGCTCCTGTATGATTACAATCTTGCCTTTGCTGTTGACAGCTCTGTAGGCTGTCTCGGGATTGGTCTTCAGACCCATGTACTCTTCGTAGAAAGGCTCTTTTGTGATGTCTCCATAGTGAAGTTCGACTCTATGACCGTTTATCCAGTCTGATGTGCTCTCCGTAATCCTTTCAATACCTGTAGCCACTCTGAGGGCATGGATGCTTCCGTCCTCCTCTTCCCATATTTTCTGAAGCATGAATGTAACTTCTGCGTAGTCCTTATATCCCTGAGGCTGAAGTTTGCAGAACCCTGTTCCTTTGATTACCTCATTTCCGACATTAGCCTTGTAGTCAAACTCAAGCGCTTTGGGATATCCTGTGAAAGGGATTCCGTAAAGTACTTTTGACATAGGGTCTTTCGTAGTGGTGATAGGCTCGGGAAGTGCTCCGACCATTATGGCTCCTTGACATACGACATCCATGTTGATGCTTCCCAGTACCTTTACTTCCTCAATGTGTGTCTCAACTCTGGCGCAATAACCCTCACCGCGTTTCTCCGGGAACACTGTATTGTTTGTCTTGACTATTCCTGCAACAATTGCAAGTACGTTATTGGTTCTCCAGAGATATCCCTCGGGAGCGCAGAAAGGAGTCTTGCCTGTAAAGGTATTGCTGTAGTCGCCATAGAATTCGTAAAGGACCTTTCTCTGTCCGCCGATGAGGCCGGATTCCTTTACTTCTCTGGTGCACCATCTGTCGAAGTTACCAAAGCTGTTGATGGCATCAATGATGTCCTGCTGAGCAAAACCGGCAATCGGATAAAACGTAAGGGTGCTAATGGTTAGCAGGAGTGGCTTAAGAAATCTCATTATTTTTGTTCGTTTGATGAAAATTGTTTAAATATGCATTCCTTTTGCAAAGATAGTCACTTTTTTTGTAAATCAAGCCAGCCGGATACTATGAGAAGATTCCAGATAGCGGTCTTATCCCTTTTTATATATGTAACGGTCTTCGCCGGACCGGCTCGCACAGGCAGGATAATGTTGGCACAGCCGGATGGCAGCCGTTTCGCTGCAGTGTTTGCCGGTGATGAGTTCATGAAGATCAAGATGACTGAAGCTGGCGAGGCTATAATCCAGGATGAGGGCGGGTGGTGGTGCTATGCTGTGTATGATGCTCAGGGCAGGAGGTCTTCGACAGGCTGCCGTGTGGGGGATAGCGCAGACGGTCATATATTATCGCAGAGCCGCAATATTCCATATGACTTATTGTCAAGAAGGGCTTATCAGAAGCGAAGACGTGCAGAACTTTCCAGAATTTATCGGACGGAGAGCCGCATGGTCCTGCATTCGGCCTCTCAGCCTCAGAAGGATAAGGCCGGATTGGTGATTCTGGCTCAGTTTTCAGGTGCGGAAGAGCATTTCAGACATTCTTCGGCGGAGTTTTCAGCAATGCTCACTCAAGAAGGATACTCTTCCAATGGAGCGACGGGGTCTGCAAAGGAGTATTTCGATGATCAGTTTTGTGGCAAATGTCATTTCTCGTTTGATGTCACAGAGGTTGTAACCTTGACTCAGAGGCGCTCTTATTATGGCGGGAATGATGCAAGTGGAGAAGATCTCAGGCCTCATAAAATGATAATAGAGGCATGTAAGCTCGTGGATGAATCCGTAGATTTCGCCAAATACGATCAGGATGGGGACGGTGAGGTTGACAATGTTTTTGTCTTTTTTGCAGGTCTGGATGAGGCGTCCGGAGCCTCAGAGGATCATATATGGTCTCATTCATGGTATATAAAGGACGGGGCAAAGGAGGATCTTGAACTTGACGGGGTTGTCATAAACAGATATGCATGTGCCTCAGAACTTGATGGTGAGACATATCCGGAATCAGGAATGACGGCGATCGGTACATTCTGCCATGAATATTCCCACACTCTCGGCCTTCCCGATTTTTATGACACAGATTATCCTCAAGGCGGTTTTGCGGCAGCCTTATGGCGTATGACTTCCCTTATGGATGGCGGTAATTATAATAATTACGGCAATACGCCCCCGTTTTTTAATGCCGTGGAACGTGAGATTCTTGGTTTGTCGAAGCCTGTGGTTATCGATAGTCCGGGAACATATCATCTTACCCCCGTGAATGAGGGGCTTTATTATAGGATCGACACTTCTACCAAGGATGAATATTTCCTTGTAGAGTACCGTGATGGTAAATCTTGGGATGAGTATATCGGTGGGAAAGGTGTTCTTGTGTATCATATAGACAAATCAGCGAACCTTTCTGGGTATTCTTATCTGTATGAGTCTGACGTTCCGGCTGTTAATCGATGGCAGAGCCAGGTGGAAATCAATGCGTCAGCCAGTCATCAGTGCGCGGATGTCATCGAAGCCGACGGCAGGGAAGATCAGTTCACCAATTATACCGACATAGAGTATGTGAATCTGCAGAGGGCTGTCAGCGGTATTTTTTATCCTTATGGCAATAATGACTTTCTGACTCCGGCAAGCATTCCTGGACTTAAGTGCTGGGGAAGTACCAAGGTCAATCTTGCCATTACAGATGTTGTGGATAAGAACGGAACTGCTAGTTTCAATGTGATTAACTTTACGGGTGAGCAGATGCCGCTTCCGGTAAATATTACCAAGGAGGTTTTTCAGGATTGTGCAATAATTGGTTTTGGAAGCAGTTCTGATTATTCTGGAACCGCAAAAGTTACGTATGGGCCTTCCGGAGGTGAGATGCAGTCAGTAGTCGTAGCTCCTTACGAACCTGGCAAATGGGTGTTGGAGATAAATGGTCTTGAGCCCATGACCAGCTATTCGGTAACTGTCTCTTTTGTCAGCGGAGGGGCTGTAGGGGATCCGGTCAAGACTTCATTCATGACAAAGAAACGTCAGACTGACGGCTTGCCTTATATTTATTTCGGAAGTGTGGACCGTAATGATGACGGAACGTTCAAGAGCGGTACTTTGCTGCCTTTGAAGGTGTTCAACGTCTCTGAAGCGAAAGAAATAAGATGGAAATACAACGGTGTGACCATAACACCTGGTAAGGATCTTCATTATAGGGTTGAATCCTCGGGCACGCTGGAGGCTTATGTCTTATGGGATGACGAGAGCTCGGATATAATAATCAAGAAAATCAGAATTTCAGACAAGTGATATGAAGAAGACTGCATTTTATATATTCGGGCTGTTTGCCTTGTTGTGCATTGCCGGCTGCAACCCGTATGATGTTGATGAAATCCTGATTAACAGGGATGATGTCTCGCTTACCATGAAAGGCGAGCCGTTGTTCCTATATGATCCCGATACATGCCAATTGGCATATAATACGGAAAGAAACGAGTATTGGGCCATGGCGGATGACATGTCGAAATACTTCGTTCTGAAGGCACACCAGCAGATGTCCCACATAGAGCAGGAGTTTTCCGCCGATCTGACCTATATGAACGGCACCAAGGAGAAGAAAGAAAGGAACCTGACCTTTAAGATCGAGAAGGTCAGTAATGACAGGGGGCTCGTGTGGCTGTGGTGCCATTCCCGCAATATCGGTCTGGTAATCAGGCTGTTCTGAATCTGACAGCAAGAGCAAGCAGGAGCATGAGGAAGAGGAATGTGCATACGCGTCCGGTGATGTCTCCGTGCTGAACAAAGAAGGTGATGTCTTTGCGTAGAGGAAGATTCCCTTCCATTATTGCAGGCGTCCACCATCCGGTTTGCCTGATTATTTCCCCTGATGGACTGATTATCGCTGAGATACCGGTGTTCGCGCATCTGGCGATTGCTCTTCGTGTTTCAATCGCGCGAAGGCTTGCGTAACTGAGGTGCTGTCTGTAGCCGGGAGTGTTGCCCCACCATGCATCATTTGTTATTATCGTCATCAGTTCCGCGCCTTTTCTGACATAGTCTGTGTAGTATTCTCCGTATACCGATTCATAACATACGGCGCATCCGACAGGTATGTCGCCGGCATGAAGAAGAGAAATCTCCGGTTGTCCGACGCATCTTCCCATAACTCCTCCGAGCATGTCATCGATCTTGCAGAAAAGTCCGGGATATGGTGTCTTTTCTACGGCTACAACCAGTTTGCTTTTGTGGAAAATCTCTGTCTGCGCGTTGCCATCGACCATCAGAGCCGAATTGTGCGACTCATACCACATTCCCTTTCCTATCTTGCGCGCGGTCTTGGATGGCGGAAGGGCTGAGGTGATATATTCGTAGCTGGAAGCCCCGAACAGCAGATGTGTATTAGGAAAGTCTCTCAGATATGAGGTGAATCTGTTCCAGGTTTTGCTCTTTTCATATTGGCCAACTGTTATGTCACTGGTGAACGTCTCCGGTGCAACGATCAGCAATGGGGCTGCAGTCGAGTCTGACCTGCGTTCGCTGATGACAGAGTCCACAAGATTGATGAGAATGTCATTCTGCTGGCTTTGAGTCAGGTATTCGAACTTGTTGTATGGGTCAATATTAGGTTGGATTATGAGTGCGGCCAGTTGCTCTTCTGTATCCATGGCGTCCTTATGTCTGTTCCCGATCCCTTTCGAGATTGCAAATGGAACTGCAATCAGGAGTAGTGTGCCGGCCAGTGCTGCGCTTTTGGCTTTGGTGTTAAATGTATGCCAAGTGCCGTCAGAGAGTGAAACCATCAGTCCGAACAGACTGAGGTTCGTGGTCCATATCCATAGAGAACCTCCGAGCGCTCCGGTAAACTCATACCATTGGATAGATCCGATGGACCGGGCAAATGCATTGCCGAGTACAAGCCACGGCCATGAAATCTCAGCATCGAAATAGAATCTTTCCCATGATATCCATGCCACCATCAGAAAAATATACGGTAGAGCACCCTTGAAACGTTTTTTGCTCCATCTGAAGAGCCCGAAGACAAGGGACATCTGAAAGGCGTTGGCGAAAATTGCAAAGAGTCCTCCCCCCACGGTTGCATTGCATACCCAGAAAGTTGTAAAGGCATTCCACAGGACAAATGCGCTGTAGTGGTAAATCCAGACGTGTTTCTTTTCCAGAACAGTCGCAATCCGGTCCATGCAAAGAAGAGGCAGGAATCCCATGAGAGCAAGGAATCCGCAGTGGGGGATAAGGTATGGGATCGACATGAGGATAGCAAACAGCACGACAAGTCCCCACATCAGTATGTTTTCTCTTTTCATATGCTGCAAAGATATGAAGAAATTTATTTATCTTTGTTCGTTTATATAATCTTTGGACTATATCATTTATGCTGCTTGATATAATAAAGGCCTTCATCGTCGGAATCTGCGCATCGGCACCAATAGGACCGATAGCTATTCTTGTCATTCAAAAGTCGTTGAGCGGTGGACATAAAGCCGGATTCATCGCCGGTTTAGGCGCCTGTGTTGTGGATACAATCTATGCAGTGGCGGCGATATTTGCCCTTGCTGTGGTTCAGGATTTCATATACACCCATCAGAACATAATCCTGATTGTGGGAGGAGTTGTTGTTGCGATGCTTGGCGTGTCGATGTCCTTCTCCGATCCTTTCAGAAAGGTCAAGAAGAATGCAGGGACATCAGTTTCCCTGACAGATTTCATGCAGGCTCTTGTCATGGGCTTCTCCAATCCGGGCGCCGTGTTCGTCATCTTGGCTTTGTTCGCCTTCTTCGGTCTTGCTGATGAGGCTCCGCATAACTGGAGTGTGATGCCTATAATCCTTTCTGTAAGTGCCGGCTCGGCAGTGTACTGGTTCTGCGTGACATGGCTTCTCAGCCACTTCAGGAAGAGGTTCGAGATAAGGACCATCCTCTGGATCAACAGGGTTACCGGTGCGATAATAATCGTGATAGGCATCGCGTTGCTTGGAGAGGGCATATTCAATGTGTTTTTCAGATAAAACCTCACATATATGGAAACTTCTAAAGTCTATTTCACCAATCTCAGGACTGTTCCTGGAAATGACCTGCTTACCAAACTGGAGAAACTTATCAGGAGGGCGGGTATTGCTGACATCGATTTTGAGGGAAAGTTTACAGCAATCAAGATTCATTTCGGCGAGCCCGGCAATCTTGCATATATCCGTCCCAATTATGCGGCACGTGTGGTTGATGTCATACGTTCGTTGGGAGGCAAGCCATTCCTTACTGACGCCAACACTCTCTATTCCGGTGGTCGTTCAAACGCAGTAGACCATCTGAATGCAGCAATGGAAAACGGATTTAACAGGATAGGTGCCCATGCGGATGTCATAATTGCTGATGGACTCAAGGGAACTGACTATAAGGAGGTGCCTTGTGGCGGATCATATTGCCCGTCTCCAAAGATCGGTGCTGCCATTGCTGATGCTGATATCGTGATCTCGATGAATCATTTCAAGGGTCACGAGCAGAGCGGGTTTGGTGGAGCTCTCAAGAATCTTGGAATGGGTTCTGCGAGCGTCGGCGGCAAACTGGAGCTCCATTCTTCTTCTCAGCCGCAGATCGATCTCAATAACTGCATTGGCTGTAAGATATGCGAGAGATACTGCCGTCATGACGCAGTGAAGGTCGTTGACAGAAAGGCCGTAATAGACTATGATAAGTGCGTAGGATGCGGCCAATGCGTTGCCGTATGTCAGAAGTCGGCAGCTGTGATAAAGGATTATGACACATCGGAAGTGCTTAACTGCAAGATTGCAGAGTATGCCTATGCTGTGGTGAATGGAAAGCCGTCTTTCCATATAAGTTTCATCATGAATGTCTCTCCAAATTGTGACTGCTGGAATCATAATGATGCTGCCATTGTGCCGGATCTTGGAATCGCCGCTTCATTCGACCCTGTCGCTCTTGACTGTGCATGTGCTGATATCGTCAAGGCGGCTCCAAGTCTTAGTGGAAACGCCATTTCAGATAAGGAAGAGTGCACCTGCGGTCATCATCACAAAGGCGAGGATAAATTCCGCCTTGTGCATCCTGATACAGACTGGGAAGCAGGTGTCAGGTATGGTGAGAAGATAGGTCTTGGCACCTGCTCTTATGAATTGATAAAAGTTTGATGATATGAAATATAAGAAGAGTCTGATAAGTCTGTTTGTGGCAGCTGGGATTGTGCTTGTGCTCGTCTTCGGCTCCATGATTTTTCTCAATGTGTCCACGATGCATGGGAAGGTCCAGGTGGTTCCGGATTTTACAAATATGAGTGTTGAGGAAGCGGAGTTGCTCGCCGCGGATTCTCATATGAGGATTGATGTGGTGGATTCTCTGTATGTGAAGAGGATGGCCAAAGGTCATATATACAGGCAGACTCCAAAGGCTGGTTCCCAGGTCAAGAAGGGACGAAGGATTCTTGTCACCATCAACGCTCTTTCTGCCAAGCAGGTCGACATGCCGAATCTTGTCGGTTGTTCGATGAGGAAGGCAACGGCTGAACTGCAGTCTCGAGGTCTGGTTCTGGGCCGCCTGATCTACAGGCATGACCTGGCGACAGACAATGTTCTTGGGCAGCAATGCAAGGGTGTTCTTGTCGCGCCGGGGACAAAGGTGGAGACCGGATCTGTTATCGATCTTGTTGTGGGCCTGAATGAATCGGATTCTGAAACGATGGTGCCTGACGTGGTCGGCATGAAGTGCCTGCCCGCAACTGATGCAGTCCACAGCAGCTCGCTTAACATAAGGACTGTGTATGACTCTTCTGTCAAGGATTACAACGATAGTCTCAAGGCAGTGGTGTATAGTCAGAGTCCTTCTGCTGAGTCTGTGGCACGTAAAGGTGTTCAGGTTACGATGTTCCTGACGATAGATGCCGAGAAATATATAAAGGAAAATACCGATGGTGCAGTTGAATGATTTCCAGCTTCAGGATGATCTCGAATATGATGTAGAGAGAGTCGGCGATGAGGTGGCATACGAGGATGAACAGCAGGAGATGTTCGAGCACTATCGTTTCGATATTGCTGCAGGGCAGGTTCCGATGCGCGTGGACAAGTATCTCGCTACTCATATGGAGTACACGTCGAGACATCGCATACAACTTGCCATCAAGGCGGAATATATCCGAGTGAATGATAAGATCGTCAAGGCCAACTATGTAGTGAGACCAGGGGATGTGGTGACGTTCGTGATGCCATACCAGCGTCGTGGTCTTGAAATTCTGCCGGAAGACATTCCATTGAATATAGTGTATGAGGATGAAGATCTGCTGGTTCTCAACAAAGAGGCAGGAATGGTCGTTCATCCCGGCCATGGTCATTTCAGCGGTACCCTTATCAATGCTCTGGCGCACCATCTTGGTATATCGCAGGGACCTGACGCCCAGGATGAAAGGATGGGTGTACTGGTTCACAGAATCGACAAGGATACGTCGGGACTTCTGGTTGTGGCCAAGAACGAGGCGGCGCAGCTTCATCTTGCAAAACAGTTCTTCGTGCACTCCATCGAGCGCAGATATGTTGCTATCGTATGGGGCAATCTGAAGGAGGATGAGGGCACTATTACAGGAAATATAGGTCGCGACCCAAATGACAGGATGCGTTTCAGGGTGTTTCCTGATGGCGATCACGGCAAGCATGCAGTGACACATTACAAGGTGCTGGAGAGATTCGGCTATGTGACAGTCGTGGAATGCCGTCTTGAGACGGGACGTACGCATCAGATCCGTGTGCACTTCAACTGGATAGGTCATCCCCTCTTTAATGACGAGCGATATGACGGCTCTGAGATCCGCAAAGGAACAATCTATGCGAAGTATCGCCAGTTTATAGAAAATTGTTTCAAGATTCTCCCTCGCCAGGCCCTTCATGCCAAGACCTTAGGTTTTGTACATCCGCGCACAAAAGAGATGATCCGTCTGGATTCGAAGCTTCCTGATGATATGCAGGCTCTTATTGACAAATGGCGTAAATATGCTGAAAACATGATACCGGAAGAATAGAATAGTACCTACGATGCACATTAAAAATAAAATATTATCCGGGATATTGTATCTGCCTCTATTCCTGATCGGCTGCACCGGCGTCAATCCTTTTAATGATGTAAACAAGGATCCTGTTCATGAAGAAGACATGAGCAATGTCTCTGGTGCTATTCTGGAAGGAAATAGGATAGAAGTCAGATCGAAGGTCTCGGGTATGTACGTATTGAAGTATGAAGGAACGGACGGAATGATCTTGCCGGATTATGCCTCGATCTGTACCCTTACCATGAACGGGATCTCATATTATGACGATTTCATAGATGTCAACATCGCTCCGGAGGATGCATGTTCCATAGGTGTCTATGACTATTTCGAGGGTGGTCGTCAGGGTGGAATCGCCTTAGGCAGGCTGAAACCGGATTTTACCAGGACTCCGACATATTCTTTCGGCATTCTGTCGGATGTGCATGTAGGGAAAAGCGGCATTGATGCTGAGTCTGACTTTATACGAGCATTGGATTTTTTCAATTCTCAGAATGTAGTCATGACTTGTATCTGCGGTGATATCACTGATGATGGCACAGAGTATCAGTTCAGCAAATACAAAGAGCTACAGTCCCAATCGAGGACCCCGGTGTATACTACCACCGGTAATCATGACTGCACCAGAAATGCAATAGATCCTCAGATGTGGGAAAAATATACAGGCAGGCAGCTGGTGTTTGAACAGTCTGTGCCGATTAATGGCAGGACCGATCATTTCCTGTTTTTAGGTATGTCAGATTGGGATTTTGATGCAGCATACCTTGATGAGCACATTTCGTGGTTGGGCAAAAAGCTTGAAGAATATAAGAACGAAAGGTGCTTTGTCATCACACATCTCTTTTTCCCGGATAGAGCCGGAAATCTGAATGATATTTATCCATCAGGCAACTGGCTTTGTGGAACTCAGCTTGAAAGTCTCAAGGAAATGTGTGACACTTATCACAACTCGATCTGGTTCAGTGGTCACTCACATTGGGAATGGCAGCTGCAGAAGTACCAGGACAGGGCAAATATATATAGGAAATACAATGGCACTGAGCCAGCGTCCGGTTGGTGTGTACATATCCCCGCTTGTGGATGCCCGATAACTTCAGACGGCGAATCCAGGGAACACAACAATTCCGGATCAGAGGGAGCGCTGGTTCATGTGTATGAAGATCATATAGATATCCTTGGCGTGGATTTCAAAGCAGGAAAATTCCTGCCGATTGCTACTTATAGACTCTAAATTTCCACCGGGAATCGTACCTTGCTAGTATTTCTTCAGGGTCTTGTACGCTTTTACAAGGTCGTCCGGGGTGCCGTGTTTCTTGGTTACCTCGAACATGAAGACGCCCTTGTACCCCGTCCGTTTCAAGTCTTTATAGAAGGTGGTCCAGTCTATGATGGTACTTTCGTGCATCGGTAGCCAATGCTTTTCGTCAACTCCGTCATAGTCGGATACATGAATGGTTCTGATTCTGTCGCCGACCTTTTCCATAAAATCCTTGTGGGTGCCGAGAAGAAGGTGGTTTGTGTCAAAGCAGATCCCGACGTTATGAATTCCTGCAGTGAGATAGTCGATTTCCTCAGCCGTTCTTCCCGGGCATGTGCGTGGCAAGTTTTCAACACATAGCACTGCGCCGATCTGTTTCGCTGCAATGGCCAGACGGCCGATTGAGTTGCGCGAACATTTAAGTCGGTCTTTTCGTGTGGCTTCATCCTGGATTGTGTCGGATCCTGGATGAAGCACAAGACATTTCGGGTTGAATATGCCTGAGAGCCTGATCATTTCCTCGAAAAAACGCAGGTTTGCCTCGCGCTTCTTTGGATCAAGTGTTGAAATATCCATTTTACTGCTGAACGGGAGGTGTACCGACCACACTTTCAGATCTGCCTCGTTGATGAGTTCCAGGGCTTTGTAGGCTCTTATATAGACCTCATTTTCAGGCTTTTTACGCCAGAACCCATTTATAGAGACTTCGATATATTCAATTCCTGCGTCTTTGATGCTGGCCAGGGACTCCTTGCTTATGCCGCCGATGATGCTGACTGATGTTCCTATCTTATTGTTTTGTGCCCACGATGCGCAGCAAATGAGCAGCGAAGTGACAGTTATTAGTATTCGTTTCATGATGAAATGGTTTTCTTTAATTTTATCAGTACTTTACCGATGTGGTATTGGACCGTTTTGGGACTGATTCCAAGTTTATTGGAGATTTCGTTGTATGTGAGATCTTCATCGCGATTCATCGAATAGATGTCTCTCTGCTGTTGTGGCAGTCTGCCCATCTCTTTGTGAATCTTCTGCAGAAGGTCTTTGGTGATGACTTTTTTCTCCAGATCCTGGCTGCTCTGACCGGTGCTGGATTCATCGATGAATTTCGTGTGTACCTTATGCTTTTTCAGCTTGTTGTAGACCATGTTTCGGGTCATAGAGTATAGATAGGACTTAAATGAAGTCACTTTGGAAATCTTTCTTCTTTCATCCCATATCTTCAGGAATATATCATGGACGAGATCTTCTGTATCTGCCTCATTTTTGAGGATGGCATATACAAAAGACCTGACCTGAGGAGCATACTTGACATAAAGGAATTCCATTGCTGTCATGTCTTCTTCCCCAAGTTTGTGGATAAGGAATATGTCCTTGTCTTCAGCCATTTATCTTATTCCGTATTTTCTAAGAATCTTCAGAAGCGGTTTTTCTATTGACCTGGCCCACAGTGTGTAGCCGTAGTTGTCCGGATGATTGCCATCTACAGTGGCATTGTGATCTTCTGAGTTTGCCACAGGTCTGATGTAATAGACATGCTCATATTTTTTTACTGCTATTCTCATGAGACTGTCCGCTGTGTCTATCACGTCCTGCTGGTAGGCGTCTCGCTTGAGATTGAAGTTTCTTTCTTCCTTGTAGACAGGGGCTGAGAATATGAGTGGCTTGCCCGGATGTGCCTGCTGAAGACGTTCGATGAATGGGAAAAGCCTCTCTTTCATCTGAGCAGGATTAGGATTGGTGAATGCATCCAGAAGAAAGGCGTCCGCCTGTGCGGCGCACAGTACTTCGCAGAAATAAGGCTGCAGCCTGCTGTTTCCGCTGCATCCAAGTCCAAGGAAATGCAGACCGGTGTTGCGTGAAAGCTGTGCCAGATAGGTCATTCCTGAACGTGACGTTCCTGAACCATGGGTGTAGCTGGATCCGAAGGCTGCGATCCTGTGTCTGAACGGCATAGAAAGCGCTTCGATGACAGAACCTTGTTCGGTTCCGATCTTCACGGATCTGAGTTCGCTGAACAGAGGAAGATAAAGAAGACATTCTTTCATGGAATCATCCATGTCCTTTATCAGGGTGTAGTTCTTTCCAAGTTCCTTGTCTTTGGCAACGCCGGATTCCGCATAGATCCATTTCCCGTCTTTCTTGATGTAAAGGTCATATCCTCTTGCGCTGAATCCGTTGGTGTTGCTTGGAAAGCCCGGTTTAGCATACGAGGTCTTCACTGTGATCTTCGTGGAGTTCGTGCGGAACGCGACAGCAATTCCCGCAGAGAGTCTGACCTGAGCGTTCTCCTTGGCTGTAAAACCCTTGAAGATGGCGGTGTCCACCCGATGATAGGGCACAGGGGTATTTTCTTGAATCTTACCGACCAATGTCAAGGCAGATGCTTCTGTGAATACTATTTTTTTAGATGAACTGGACTCTTTGCCAAGCATCACAATGCTGGCAAGGAGCCCAATTGTAAGTATGAATATTTTTCTCATTCAGTCTTGTGTTTTTGGCGTAAGTTTCAAATATACGACTATTGGAATATTATTTCAATAAATTGACAAGATATTGTCGAAGTTCATTCCATTTGTAGTAAGGACCATTGAAAGTCCTGATGTTAGAAATGCTGCTTTCTTTCTCGTTGTAGAGGACCTTTACAAGGATGTCTCCTGACGCGTTCTTATAGAAGATCAGCTGCAGGTTGGCTGCCATCGGCATCACCTTGAAATCCGCCCACACTTTGTACGCCTGCTCAGCTGCATCTGCCCGGGCACCGTATCCGTTGATGTTCAGAAGGGCTGCGAGGGGAGCGATGCCAGTGTCATGACCGAAACGAAGATTAGCTGAAATGCCGTTACCTTCCAAAGCATCATCAGCTCTTTCGATGAAGTCCTTCAGAAGTGGCTTGGCGTCCTTAAGTACGCCTTTGCCATGTTTCTGCGAATTTCCGCAGTGAGCATAGTTACCTGCGTTGTTTGCCTCCCAGAGCGTGAAAAGTTCCTCAGGAGTGAATATGTCGTCGAGGTTGATGCCGGTGTGCGATGTGCAGTCTGTGATCTGGTAAAGCGCGTAGATGTCCTTCATGAATTTGACCAGTTTCTTATCATCTGCAATGTCCGAAATACCATCCTTGAATATGCGCTTGGTAAATTCAGTAGCGTCCAGATCGTCTAGAAGCTGCTTCTTTACGATTCCCATGTCCTTCTTGTTCTCCTTCTGGTATTTGTCTCTTCGCAGGAAGTCTTCATCTCCTTCATACGCGCTTCTGAATATGCGGAGTGAAGGGTTCAGTTCCTTGAGACGCTCGTTGTTAGCAGCCATGCTGAGGATGCAGCGTGCTGTTTCAGTCGACCGGCAGTCAATCATCGCATTGCCGCGGAACACTTCCGGATAAGCCTGGTACATTCTTTCTGCAATTCCCTTGTGCTCCTGCGCACCAAGTGGAGTCAGTCCACCGTCTCTGCCTTTTGCATCAGTTCTGAGATTCTTCACCCTTTTGTATAATGATTTACCCAGAGATGTGAGCAGGTCGGCATCTTTAGCTTCTTTCAGCAGCTTGTATGCGTTTGTATGGTTTGAACGGCTTGTGTGGTAGCGTGAGCCATGTCTTCCGTAGTGGCTGATATAAACTGGCGTATATCCTTCGGGTGCCGGGGTCAAGGTTACTGTCGGAACCGGGTATGATGAAAACTGAGCCCTTGTAAATGCCGGGTTATCAAGGATTTCCTGTTTTGTGGTCTGTGCCAGCATCAAAGAAGTAATCAGGATGCCGGTAAGTATCAAAGCGAATCGTTTCATATTATGATGTCGTTATTTTAATTTATTCTATATTCGTTGTCTGTCTCTCGTCCATAGCCATCAATCCTGATGCTGTTCTTTGTGATATGAACAACGCTGTAGCTGTTCTCCTCACCCTGAACCATTCCTTTCAATGTGATGTGATGGATATTGCCGGTCAGTCTGTAGCCGCCTTCATGGTGATGCCCGCCGATGACTGCTTTCACGCATGTGTATTCGGTGAGAAGGTCGATTACGTCCTCATCGTTCCAAAGAGTATATTTGTTCCCTGTCGCTGGCAGAGCCAATGGAATGTGAGTCAGACACACTACATTCTGTGAAAGTGACTGAGCTTCCTTGAGTTCATTTTCCAGCCATTCCATCTGTTTGGGGCCGATTGCTCCGTTGTAAGATCTGGCATTCGGAGCCAGGTCATCTTTCAGTTCCTTGAATATATCTTCTGCCTCCCTGTAGCCTTTGGACTCAAGCGGGTGAGAATACATAGCGATGTCGCTGCTGTCAAGGAAGATAAGCCTGACGCCGTTCTGAACAACAGAGAAGTAGCGGTTGCTGATGCCGAGGACCTTTAAGGCTGCGGCCTGCTGCTCTTCTGAATAAGGAGTGATGAAGTCGTGATTGCCAAGAATCTTGTACATTGGCATAGACAGTCTTGCAAGCTCGACCTGGATGTCCGAATAGTCAGTGTATTCGTTATCTACCAGATCACCAAGTGAGATGGCCATTTCCACTCCGGCATTGTTGAATGCCTGCACCGCTTCAGATATCTTTCCCTTTGAGGCAGAGTAATAGCGGCCTGCGGAATTTCCCTTGGTGGAGTAATGCGCATCTGTGATGATTCCGAGTTTGACATCATATGTTATTGTTTCTGTCGGATACTTGCTGTTGTCATCATCAATGATATTCTGCCACTCTGATCCAGATGAGCACATGGTGCATAGTAGAATTAAAGATGTTAAGATTGATAGTCGTCTCATAGTTACCAGTTCATTACTCTTACTTTGTACATATTGTATCCTTCCGGCACAACGATCTTCCGATCGATTGTGGTGTATGCTATATTCGATGTGTAGAATATGTTTTTTGTAGCCCAGTCATATCCTGCCGTGTTGTCAGGGTCTGTGGCGTCAGTGTACCAGCAGTCTCCTGTCATGTGGTTGTAGTTGACTGATTTGATGCCTATGCTCTCGCTGAAGTGCGGCAGCGGGGTGAATGTACCCTTTGTCAGATCATATAGCGCAGCCTTTCTGCCTGCCATGAGCAGTGTAGTCGGGTTGACAAGGGTGAGGTCGTGCAGACCTGTCACTCTGCTTGATGTGTTGATTGTATTCTCCAGTGTCAGAGTCGGAGTGTTTGTGTCAGAGCCGCTGAGAGTATAGACGTTCAGTGTCGAGCCTCCGATTGCATAGAGTCTTTGGGTTGCATCATTCCACACCACTCCGTGAGCGCTTTCGAGTGGTGTGCTGAACAGTTCCTTATTGGATTCATTTACGTCAAATATCTGGACCTTGTTTCCATCGCCATAATCGGATGTAGAACAAGCTACGGCTATCTTTCCATCAGGAAGCATCTCCGCAGAGTGGGCATTTTTAGAAGAGTAAGACCACCAGAGCAGTTCTTTTGTCGCAATGTCCAGGAGCACTGCCCAGCTGCGTGAGGATGTTGCCAGGATCTTGGTACCTCCGTCAACGACTTTGCAGTCATCAAGCCTGATCATGTCAGCTCCTACTATGCTCTTGACGGAATTTGCATCCCATTCCCATATCACAGCACTGTCAAAGCCGGTATCTATGGCCTTTTCTGCATTTATGATGTAGATCTTGTTGTCTCCACATACGACAAGGTTTGCCGGAAATCTTGCATTTGCAATGTCTGTCTTTCCGCCTTGCTCCAGGAGGACATCTGACTTGTTGTCAATATTGAATGACTTCCCGTCGGAGGTGATGACCTTGATGCTGTAACCGCCTTTGAGCTGTGTAGGAGGCAGATTTATGTAGAACTTCTGGGTTGACTTGCGACAGTCCAGTCCATTGGCAAATTCCACATTGATGTTTTGTGTCTGGGAAGTGAATTCTACCCTGGAGATAGAATAATCCCCTCTGGAGAGAGAAACATGGAAAGTGTGCCAATATGGCTTCAGTTCCAGATCCATGTCAAGGTATGATGATCCGTTGCTTCTGCATGTTCCGATGAACAGCATGTTGAAACTGCCATCCTGAACCTCTGGCACATCCACCTTGAACGAATCTCCATCAGATGACACCGGAGCGTCTGATGGATAGAATGCCACAATCTCGCTGTTTGCTGCATAGCCTTCGAAATTGAACATAAAGAGTCCCTCCTTACGTCCTTCCATGATTGGCACGGCAACGGATTTCTCCACATTTCCTTCGTGTATTCGAAGAATGCCAACCTTGTCTGATGCTTCCCATTTCTTGGTCACCAACACACCGTTCGCGTCGAAATATTCTCCGAGTGTCATTTCATGGCGTGAGGCAACAGCTGTGTTGTCAGATGCCTTTTCGCAACCGAAAAGAACAACCGACATGACCATTGCTGTCAGAAATTTATTTATACTTTGCTTCATATTCAATACTATTCAAATCCCGGGTTCTGCCACAGAATATCCTGGTTGTTTACAATCTCTATCTGGTTGTTAGGGATAGGGAAGAGCAGGTTCTTCTCTGTGATGTTGGCGTAGCTGATCGTCTGCCCCTTGTATTCGACATCAAGCTTGCGGAAATGATCCACAGCAAGTCCAAGGCGCACAAGGTCAAACCATCTCTGTCCTTCCAATGCGAACTCTCTGCCTCTTTCGTCTGCCAGTTCCTTGATGAACATGTCCTTGCCGCTTATAGAAGACGATGTCAGTTCATCAAGACCAGCTCTGACGCGGGTGATGTTCATATACTCAAGGGCATCATTAACTTTATCCTGCATTGCAAGCGCTTCTGCCATCATCAGTATCACATCTGCATAGCGCAGGTGAGGGAAGTCGTTTCCGACCTGCTCGATGAATGTCTGGTCGTAGTTGTCATACCATTTGGTCAGAACATATCTATAGTCGCTGTAAATATCTGCCTGCTCCAGCTGTTTCCAATCACGGATAAGCGGCAGACGATTGTCATGTGACTCATAAAGGTCGCGAAGGTTCTGTGTTGGGTTGGTCCTGTCTTTTGCTTCACTTGTCGAGTCCCACCAGAATCCGTGTCCGTTGTCATTTGTCTTGTTGTAGTAGAGGGCAAAGATGATTTCCTTGTTCATCTTGTTCTCAATCTTGAAGGCGTCTGCTGTTGTAGGCATGAGTCCATAGAATGGGTCTTTCATGGCGTCTGAGAGCACCTTCTCAGCTTCTGCGTATTTGCCGAAGGTAAGGTAGACCTTGCCAAGGAGTGCCTGTGCTGCGATCTTCGTTACTCTGGCTACCTCCGGACCTCTCGAGAGCGGGAGATTATCGATGCAGAAAAGCAGGTCGGTTTCCAACCTTGAGAGCATCTGGGCACCGGTGCAGCGAGGTACTGACAGCGCCTCTTCCGGGCTCACCACAACTGTTGTCAAAGGCACTCCGCCGAAGAATCTGTAAAGGTTGAAGTAGAACCATGATCTGATGAATATAGCTTCTGCCTGATATTGTGCAAGCTTAGGAAAATCCTTTCCTTCCATGTGGTTCAATGCGTCATTGCAACGGTATATTCCGCTGTACCATGCGTTCCAGATGTCGCTCATGATGGCGCAGCTGGAGTTCTCCACAAAGTGATCGAAGTCCCACTGGTTCTGATTGGAGGTTGCCATTGCCACCTGGATGCACTCATCACTTCTATATGCAAGAGAAGTCAGGTGGAATGACATATTGCTTTTGAGTCTGGCGTAGCAGCCTCTTACAGCTTGATTGAAGTCCTCTTCCGTCTGGTAGAAGTTGCCCTCGGTAACACTGTTGCCTGGGTATAGTGTGAAAAACTTCTCACACGAGTTCGTACATAGGGCCAGCAGAGTCAGATATATTATAAGTCTCTTCATATTCTAAAGCATATTAAAGTTCAGTCCGATGCTGAATGTGCGTGACAGTGGATAAGAGCAGTAGTCTTCTCCCGGTCTAAGTGCATCATCTGCGCGTTTGTTGACCTCCGGATTGAATCCTGAATAGTTTGTAAATGTAAACAGGTTGCTTCCCTGCAGGTAAATCCTCAGGTTGCTGATCTTTGCCTTCTTCAACAGTTTATTAGGGAAAGTGTAGCCGAGTGAAAGGTTCTGCAGGCGAAGATATGAACCGTCTTCAAGGTGGAAGGTGGATGTGCATGAACCGTTTTCACCTGTGGTCTTGCGGGTTGCTCTGTTTACTTCTCCGTATGGCCATCTCTGGAGAGTCTCCCTCATCATGTTTGATGAGGCTGTTACGTTGGCAAGATATCTTCTCTCAAGGTTAAGTATCTCGTTTCCGTAGACACCCTGGAAATTAGCACTGAGATTCCATCCTTTGTATGCGAGATCGAAGTTGAATCCATAATAGAAATCAGGCATGTAGTTACCCACGATGACCCTGTCCTCATCCTTTTCCATTTTACCGTCATGGTCGGCGTCGACGAATTTGAAGTCACCGGGGCGGGCCGTGTCAAAGTGTGGATGGTTATCTATTTCCTTCTGATTGTGGAATACTCCATTCTGAACCAGAAGGTAGTAGCAACCTACCGGGTAACCGACTTTGGTGATGTAATATGCACCTTCATATGAGGCTTCCTTGATGATCGGGGCGTTTTCGTATCCAAGACTCAGGACCTTGTTGCGGTTGAGAGTCCAGTTGGCAGACACTTCGTATGAGAAGTTGCCGAAACGTTTTCTTGAACTTACTATCAGCTCTATTCCCTTGTTCTGCATCGAACCGATGTTCATGTATGTGCTTGTTACTCCTGATACTGATGCAACAGGAACATCAAAGAGCATGTCTGTGGTCTTTGAGTAATAAAGGTCTGCAGTGAAACCCAATAGCCCGTTCCACAGATCAGCGTCTACTCCAACATTGTATTGGGTGTTCTTTTCCCATCCGAGGTGGTCATTGGCAATCTGACTAGGGTAGTATTGATTGACCAGTCCATTGCCAAGGTCCATCGTGCTTGTGTTGTACAGGGCCAGATACTCATTGTTACCGATCTGAGCATTACCTGTCTGTCCGACAGATGCACGAAGCTTCAGGCTTGAAATCCAGTCAATGTTTTTCATGAAGCGTTCATCGCTCATTCTCCAGCCGATAGAAGCCGCAGGGAAGTAGCCCCAGCGCGATTTCGGTGCGAATCTCGAAGAACCGTCCCCTCTTATTGAAACCGATGCCATGTAGCGGCCTTTGTACGAATACTGCGCACGTACAAGCCATGATGCAAATGAATATGCATAGGTATTGTCGTAAGTGTCGTCTATAATGATGGTCTTGCCCTTGGTTGAACGTATCTTGTCGTCTCCCTGGGTTCCGACTCCCACGATAGATGAAGTGTAGGTGGTCTCTTTCTCGATTTCGAATGCTGCAATGGCATTTATGCTGTGGCCTTTGAACTTTCTCTTGTATGTCACCTGATTGGATATGTTCCAATGGTAATATGAGTTGCTTTGTTTTTTAGCAGTTGGAGTCGAAGGGGTATATCCGTCCTTTTGCCAATATTCTTTTCCATTTAAAGGAATGTATGACGGACGATAGTAGTTGCGGTTATACGAATAGTAGTCTCCTCCGATGACAAGTTTATAATCAAGTCCCTTGATGAAATTAATCTTTATCCATGCATTACCTCCGAGATTGACTTTTTTACGCACGTCATCAATTTCTGTCGCCAATGCGACAGGGTTGAGCACTTCGGTTACCTGAGTATTCCAAGGGTTGAGGTTGAGATAACCGTTCATGTCCCAGTTGTAGTTTCCGTCCGGGTTATAGACAGGGAAGAGGGGAACACACATAAGAGCTGAGGCTACAACACCGTCGCTTCCGTACTGAGTGTCAGCAGAAACGTGGTTGGTCTCAGAGTATGTCGGGGTAAAACGGACTCCGTATGAGAGCTTTCTTCTCTTGCCCTCAAGGTTGATTCTCAGACCCATTCTCTGGAAGTCCGATCCGATGATCACACCTTCACGTGAGAGATAGTTGGCTCCGATGTAGTAATTGAAGTTCTTGGTTTTTGCAGATACAGACAGGGAATGCTTGTGGCTGATGGCTGTCTGGAATATCGCATCCTGCCAGTCTGTGTCCGTGAGAGTACCGGTCTTGTCGTCAAGATATGACTGAACAAGCGGATTTACACGGTTGTATGTGTTAGGTCTGTCGTTGTATGGGTCTTTGATGCTGCCTGTAGGCTTGTTGACAAGGTAGGTGGCGTTTCGCGCTTCTGCAAACATTTCCGCCCACTCGTATGCATTGAGCATATCGATTTTCTTGGATACATTTGAGATGCTGAACGAACCGTTGTAGTTTATTACAGGACGGTCCGATTTACCTGCTTTTGTCGTGATGATCACAACGCCGCATGAACCTCTCGAGCCGTAGATGGCTGCAGCTGATGCATCTTTCAGCACCTCAAGGCTCTCAATGTCAGAACTTTCGAGATTTGAGAATGCACGTGCATCGCTTGGGATTCCGTCGATTACGTAAAGAGGCTCGTTACCGGCAGTTGCAGACTGGATTCCTCTGATCCTCACGCTTACATCTCCCTCGGGAGAACCGCTCAGAGAGAGAACCTGCACTCCCGGCATCTTTGCGGCCATTGCATCACGGAAATCTGTGCCAGATATCTGCTGGAAGTCTTCAGCCTTTATCGATGAGATTGCTGTAGTTATATCTCTTTTGTTCTGCACACCATAGCCGATGGTGACGGTTTCTTCAAGCTGGATGGCTTCTGTCGGCATGATAATATCTGCAATGACCTGGGTGTCATTGAGCGTAATACGCTGAGTTTCATATCCGATGCTGGAGAACTCGAGGACGGCTCCATTCTGCTTTATCTTAAGGGAATAGTTACCCTGCAGGTCTGTCGCAGTGCCTGTTGTGGTGCCGACAAGAACAACCATGGCCCCGATCACCGGGTCGCCGTTCTGGTCGGATACACGTCCTTTGATGATCCTGCTGTGAGCCTCTTTCCTTGTGAGTGACGTGTCTTTGCGGGGTGACAGGATGATGCTGTTTCCCTTGACCTCGGCCTGCATTCCTGGGAGGACTTTCGATATGATTGAAAGAATGGACTCATTCTTTGCGGAAATGCTTACCTTCTTGTCAGAGTCTATGTCGGAATCGACGTAGGCAAAAGTATAACTGCTTTGGCGCTCTATCGTTTTAAGCAGTTCTTTTATAGTCATATCCTTTGCATCGATGCTGATCTGCCGGCTTTGCGCCGCTGATGTCATGCACGAGAGGATTAATGCCGATAAAAGCATTGCGACAAAGTAGGTATTTCTATGTGTGCGCAGCTTCATTTTAGTTGTTGTTTTGTTGTTTATCCCTGATTATCAGGGTGTTCCCGATGATTTCGTATCTGACGGGAAGCAGCATGGCTATAAGTTCCATCGCAGACGGAAGGTTTTCGCTGCTTATGGTCAGCGACATGCGTTTGTCCATAATCGACACGGAAGTCATCGTCTGGATCTCTACGTTGTAACGCTTCGAGATGTTTTGCAGGATGTCAGAAAATCGACTGTTGTCAAACGTGAGACACTCTTCGTACCACTTGTAGCTCTCGGCGGCATCGGTTTGCACGACCGAGGCCTTGCCTTCGTACGAGGAATATGTCAGCATCTGATTCGGCTTCAAGGTGATGTCTTCTTCCAGTTCATTCCCGCTTACCTTGACGCTGCCGCTTTTGAGGACGATTTCCTCTACTCCTTTCCGGGTGTTGTTCAGTGCTCCGAATGATGTTCCGAGTACTTCGATCTGCAGATCGTTCATCATGACTCTGAATGGCCTTTCCTTATCCTTGCGGACTTCAAAGAAACATTCTCCGCTCAGGCGGACTTCCCTTGAATCATCAGCAAAGACTTCCGGGTAAGTCAGACGGCTGTTCCCGTTGAGGTAGACCTTTGTTCCATCTGGCAGGATGAATTCTCCTCTTCCATGTTCTGCAGTGGCAAGAGTCGTTTCCTTGAGAGGCGTCTGAGTAGTTGAAGAAATAATCCATCCTGCACAGAATGCAATTGCAGTAATCAATGCCGCATAGAGTGATTTCGCCATCATGCTTGTGCGGGTGCGGGTCCTGATGGTCTTTCTTATTTTTTGCAGTCCTGTCAGGTCTGATCCGCTGAATGCTGTCTTGGAATGTTCTTCCCATTTCTTCTGCATCAGGTCTTCGGTTTCCCGGTCGCCCTCATGCACAATAAGCCACTCAGAAAATTCTTCCATAATCTCCTTTGGAACATTTTCCGATTCACAAATATAGTCGAAGATCTGTTTTTTGTGTTCTTCTGACATAAAATAAGGCTATCTGTTCTGAGTTAGTCTGAATGTTTCGCTGTGTTTTCCGCAAGTGAATGTGATGCTTCCTTTACGGCTTTTCCCTGTCTTGTTGGCGCTGAAGTGTATCACGACTTCCTGGATTCCTTTGTGCCCTGAAGAAGGGGTGATGTATAGCCAGCTGTCGTTTGACACGGCAGTCCAGTCTGCCGATGCAGCAATGGTCACAGCTCTTTTGCCCTCGGAGGCTGGTTCCCCGACCTCCAGGGGCTCTGTCAGAATGGAGATGCTTTCCGGAGTGGAAGGCTTTTCCCATTTTTGACATGAGCCCATGGCGAGGGAAATTGCAGCGACAATAATTAAAAGTATATTGCGCATTGTCTTAGTGTCTAGTTAACGCTTTTGATTGTGATGCCCTTATCCCTGGAGATTCGAGCTGCAACTGTTGGGGCTGATGTGACTGTCTTACCCTCGATTGTCACAGTTGAAGTACATCTGAGACGGAACTGTGCGGTTTTTCCTGCATTTGCCAAGGTTACAATGGCTGCTGCTTCTTGCGCTGAGGATGTCATTGTGAACACCTCAATTGCAGTTTTCCATGTACCGTTGTCATAGTACTCCAATGTCCAATCTCTAAGAGCTGTCTTATTTGATCCTCTGATGTAGAATGAAATGCTTACCTGAGTGTTGGCAGGGATGTCTGTGTCGCTGTTTGCCTCAAAGAGGAAATAGTCGCCCTCCCATGCTCCATAAGCCATGACGTCGCCTTTACCGTACTTACGGTAAATTGTTGTACCCTCGTTGCTTGTCTTGTCAACCTGAACATAAGTAAGTTTACCGTTGCCTGTTGTTGCATTGATATACTTGCCATGGTCTCCAGCTTCCTTGTGTGCCCCTTCGCTTTCTGCAAAGTTGTCCTCTGCTGTATTCAGATCCCACACGGTGTTGAGGCTGAATGCAGGCTGCTCAGGAGCAACTTCCTGCTTGCCTGCCTGGGTGATGGTAAGGGTCTGCGGGAATGAAACATTGCCATAAGTTGCAGTTACTGTAACTTCAGCTGTGCGTGGCTCTGCGCTTGTGTTTTCTGCTACAGTGACAGTGATCTGTGAAACTGACTCGGAAGCTGTTCCGTTTGCAGGGCTTACTGTTGCCCAGTCAGAATTCGATACAGCTGTCCAAGCCATGTTTGAAGTCACTTCAAGAGTGATTGTAGAGCCTGCTGCTTCAGCGTCTGCTTCTTTTTTATCGAGCTTGAATGCCGGAACAAGAACACTGCTGATGTCGCTGTCTGTGATTGCGCTGCCCTTGATGATGATAGGCTGTTTAGGGCTGATGCGCACCCACTTACCTTCCACAGGAGCGGATTGTTCTTTGCCGTCTATAGTAGTTTTAGAAGTGCAGGCAAGTCTGAATGAAACCTTATTTGTGCTCTGTGAAAGGATGACTGTCGCATTGACTTTTGCTGCATTGTTCTCATTGTTTGACTCTACATTGATAACTGGTTTCCATGAGTCGCCGTCCTTATATTCGAGCAGCCAATCCTTCATTGAAGTGCTGCCGCTTCCATAAAGACCAAATGAAATGCTTACATTGCTGTTTGCAGGAATTGCAGTCTGACTCTCTGCCTCAAACAGGAAGTGGTCGCCTTCCCATGCTCCATAGATCACAGGCTCTCCGCCCTTTCCTACATAACGATAGATCTTTTCGATGTTAAAGCTGGACTTATCTACCTGATAGTAAGATACTTTACCTGCGCCGATTGTCGCGTTGATATACTTGTCGCCATAGCCTTCAGCAGTGTTCCTATTAGAACCCTCGTCAAATGTCTTGACGTTGATACCCTTCATGTCTGCACCTTCTGAGAAAGTCCAGGCTACCATGAGGTCGCAGTCTGTACCGACCACGGGCTCCGGTTCCTTGCCTTCCTGTGACACGGTAACCTCCTGTGTGAAAGTTACATTTCCGTATGTCGCTGAATATGTCAAGGTCGCAGAACGTGACTCAACTGAAGGATTCGCTTCAACTGTTACTGTTGTGGTGACTGCACTTTCTGAAGCCTCGCCGCTAAGTGGAAGTACGCTTACCCATTCAGCATCTGATGTTGCAGTCCATGACATATTTGAAGTCAAGACTATTGTCTCGTTTCCACCCTCGGCTTCAGCTGCCAGTTCTGTCTTGTCAATGCTGAAAGCAGGCTTGATGACCTGGTCGCTTTCTGTGATTGCGCCACCTTTTATAATGATAGGTACCTCTGGTGCGATACGTACGTATGAGTTGTCTGCCGGCTGATCAAGTGTCTTTCCGTCAATGCTTATCGGTGCAGCGCAAGCCAAACGGAACTGAACCTTATCAGTAGCGTTGGTCATTACCACTGATGCATCGATTTTTGCTGGAGCTTCGTCTGTTCCACATACTACGTTGTATACTACATCGCCAAGAGTTTCAGTTTTTCCTGCAGGTTTCCACTCATTCCCATCCTTATACTCAAGAAGCCAATACTTAAGAGTGGTCTTTTTACCGCGCATTCCGAATGAGATGCTTACATTTGATTTCTCAGGAAGGTTGTACTCGGCTTCAAAGAGGAAATGATCTCCGGTCCACACTCCATAAGCCATCGGTTCACCATCGTTACCGATATGTCTGCGCATCTTGTCTGTTGTGAAAGTGCTCTTGTTTACTGACCAATACTTGATGGAACCTTTTCCGAGAATCGAAGTAAGTACCCCGTTGCCGTATCCTTCAGCAGTGACATTTTCTGCCTGATAGAAACAGTTCGGATTTGTGGTGTCTCGGTTGATGTCTTTCAAGAGAGGCGATGAAGTCCATGCAACAAAGAGGTCAGAGTCAGTTCCTGTTACAGGTTCGTCTGACGGGTCGTCTGAGCTTTTTGCAAGCTGTGTGACTACCATAGTCTTTTCTACAGGACCTGCTTTGAATGTAATGACGGCAGTTCTTCCATCGGTCTCTTCATTCTCTTCGGCTGTGATTGTAACTGTAACCGCCTCTTCTGAGGCCTGGCCCTGAGATGGGGTGATTGCAGAGATCCAATTCTGGTTTGCCTGAGCATTCCATGTTGTGTTGGAAGTGACTTCCACTGTGATTGCACCGCCTTCGGCAGCGATTTCGGCAGCAGTCCTGCTGACGTTCAGTTCGGGGTCAAGAGTAATTTCGTCTTTACATCCAAAGGCAGCAGCCAATGCCAGCATGCCGCAAAGAATTGATTTTAGTTTCATGTTGATGTTATTTGTTTATTAGTTTGTGTCTGTGATACTATTAATAAGACAATTTCTGCGTGAAATATGCTAGCGCTTTTTGGGATTTTTGTATAATTGCACATCAAATCACGCAGAATGATGAAACGTATATTAAATTTTCTTGCATTTGCCGCCTTTGTCATTTCTTCATGTAATCCTGCAGGGCTTGCAGACGAAGATGTCAAGGATCCTTTGCAGAACTACCCGGATGATCATATCAAGGTTATGAGCTTCAACATAAAAGTGGATAATACGGACGATCAGTCCACTCCTAACGGCTGGGGCCTGCGAAAGAAGGCTTGTGTGCAGATGATAATGTACCATTACCCCACTTTCATAGGTTTGCAGGAGGCTACGTTTACAAACCAATGGACCTGGCTTAAGGATCAGCTGAAAGAAAATTATGACGGGTTCGGTCTGAATCGTGACTCTGGCCTTGAGGAGGGGCGAGGAGAAGTGATGGGTATATTATATAATAGGAATCAGGTCGAGAAACTTGCTGACGGCACATTCTGGCTTTCAGAGACACCCTCACAGGTGTCTGCAGGTTGGGGTGCTCAGTACAACCGTACTGCCACTTGGGGAATATTCCGGCATAAGAAGACAGGTAGGAAAATCGTTTACATCAACTCTCACCTTGACCATCAGGTGCAGGACGCCCGTTTCAACGGCATGAAGCTGATTGCAAAAAGATTATCGGAGCTCAGCTCTGAAGGCGATGTCCTGCTGCTGACAGGAGACTTCAACACTACTGCTGACAACGAAGCATTCTACCATATATCTTCTACGATGAAGAACACCCGCTCTTCAGCTCCTGAGGGACAGACTGACAACCACACCACTTATAATAACTGGAATACCGATACCAACTCCATAATTGATCACATCTACGTGTCAAATGAAGTGGATGTGGTTAACTATCGCACTATATATCAGTCGTATGGGGGCCTTCAGTTTCTTTCAGATCATTATCCTGTCTGCTCTTTGCTGAATATCAGATAAACAGTTTTCTTTACCGGGGGGATGGGCTCAACGTAAAATCCCGGTTGTCTCGCCATAGGTGTTGAACCCCTGTCGTAGGTGTTACCTCCCCTGTCATAGGTATTGAACCCTTTCTATGACCGTCAGTCAAGTTTTTACCAGTTTTTCTGACTGACGCTCCGACTTATGGTTGCGTCGCATGGCATCGCTACATATAATCGCCATATCTTGTAGCGATGGTGAGACTCAGGAAGTGGGCAACCTCCATTCTGAAGCAGTACATGATTAAAGGTTACGCCGTGAATCAGAATGCTGTTTCAGAGCAGAAGTATGAGGATCTCAAACGTGCCTTGGGCTTGCTGGAGAACGTATTCGGTCAGAACCTGATTATGGCTGAGCAGCAGGCTAAAGAGCTGTTTGCAGTAGTTGTATATAGTAATTGATAGTAATGAGTGGCCACAGGAAAGTTCGCTAAGTTGAACACTAAACATGACAATTCAAAAGAAGGATTTAATGGCATTCGCGGATGCCCTCGTCGAAAAGGCGATGGCAGAACTGCACAATCCCATTCAGCTCGCACATCAGGCCAATATCTTTGGATTTACTAAAGTGGCGGCGCTCTTTTCTCATTAAGTATAGATCTTCACTATGCATCCATCTATTGTCATCATTAACTGTAACTGGATCTCTATGAGATTAATTCTATTTCAGTCTCTTTGTGGTATAAAGATTTGTAATCTTTGGCTCGGAGCACATTGAGAAATCGATGACTCCACCATCAGCGATGTCGTGATGATTTATAAATGTTGATATTGTCTGTTTCTTGTCAAGTTTAATTTTCTGTACATATTGAGCATCGGGGCCATTCTCATTTGAGTTGATTACCAGATTTTTCCCGTTATCCAGATTGATTACGGCTCTCTTGAACAGAGGAGTTCCGACAGCATACTGGTCAGATGCAGGGCAAACAGGATAAAATCCCAGAGCAGAGAAAACGTACCATGCCGAGGTTTGACCGTTATCTTCATCTCCGCAGTATCCGTCTGGGGATGCACTATATAGTCTGTTCGCGACCTCACGCACCCATTTCTGGGTTTTCCAATTCTGTCCCGTCCAGTTGTATAGATATATCATATGCTGAGCAGGCTGGTTTCCATGGGCGTAGTTTCCCATATTCGCCACCTGCATTTCTGTGATCTCATGTATGCGGAACCCATAATAGCTGTCATCATAGACCGGAGGAACGACAAATACTGAATCAAGCATCTGAGCAAATCTATCGGAACCTCCCATTGCATTCATGAGACCGTCAATATCATGAAAAACAGACCAGGTATAATGCCATGCATTACCTTCTGTGAAAGCATCTCCCCATTTATAAGGACTGAATGGCTCTTGAAATGATCCGTCAAGATTTTTCCCCCGCATCAGATTGTGTTCTGGGTCAAATACATTTTTCCAGTTCTGTGACCGTTTTTTCCACTTGTCTATCTCATCCTGCGGGCGCTCTAGTTTCAATGCAATCTGCAGCATGCACCAGTCGTTATATGCATATTCCAGTGTACGCGCTACGTTTTCATGAACTCCTACATTATATGGTATATATCCCAGTGTATTATAATATTCATACCCAAGGCGTCCGGTTGAGTTAGCTTGAGGATGGACATGTTCAGTGCCATATACGAGACAATCATATAATGTCTGCCAGTCCTCCTTTGGCGTGATTCCTTTAACAATGGCATCAGCTATGACAGATGCTGAATTCTGACCCACCATGCAACCTCTATGTCCCGGGCTAGCCCATTCAGGAAGGAACTCATTCTCGCGTGCAATATTTGCCAGTCCCATCTGGATTTCCCTGTTTACCGAAGGATATACAAGATTCAGCAGCGGGAATAGAGAACGGAAAGTATCCCAAAAGCCGGTGTCTGTGTAGAGATATCCTTCGCAGATCTGGCCATTATATGGGCTATAGTGTATTGGCTTACCATCTTTGTCAATCTCGTAGAATTTACGAGGGAAGAGTGTGCTTCTATATAAGCATGTGTAAAATGTACGATATTGTTCGTTTGTTCCGCCACCCACTTGAATGCGTCCCAGAACTTCATTCCACCGTTGATGTGCGGCCTCCTTTACTTGTGTGAATGGCTGTCCTTGTACTTCCTTAAGGTTTACCCACGCTTGTTCCAGAGATATGAAAGATGAGGCAGTCTGTATGTTAACCTTTTCTCCTCGTTCTGTGCGGAATCCTACGCTTGCAAGGACATGATTACCCATAAATTCCAAACAATCATTCAATGGTTTATCCGGTCCGTCATATAGTCTTATCTTTTCAAAGGGCTTATCAGATACAATGACGAACCAGTTTTTAAAGTTGTCGGGAACTCCTCCGCTGTTTTTTGTCGTATAACCGACAATAGCCTGCAATTCCGGAAGGACTTTTATGAATGAACCATTATCATAGGCGTCAATTACAACACCAGATGTTTCCGATGCTGGGTATGTAAATAGAAAAGTCGCGGCCCTATCGGTCGGTGCAACCTCTGTGTTTATATCATGATCCGCAAGATATACCTGATAGTAATAAGGACGTGCGGTCTCACTTTTATGTGAGAACCAGCTTGCACGACTGTCTTGATCTACTTGGGAAGCGTTACGCACGGGCATTATTGCAAATTGACCATAGTCATTTATCCACGGCGAAGGCTGGTGGGTTTGTTTGAAACCACGGATTTGATGAGCGTCATATCGGTATGTCCATCCATCTCCCATCATGCCTGTGACAGGAGTCCAGAAGTTCATTCCCCAAGGAAGGGCAATGGCAGGATATGTGTTGCCAGTGGAAAACGAATGTTCAGAAAGGCTTCCTGCAAGGGTAGATACATAATCGGCAGGACTATCAACTAATTCCAACTTCGACGTACATGATGCCAATAACGCCAATATGCAAGTGTAGGCAATAATTTTTTTCATCATCTCTTATTCATATAGACCACGAATATACAAATTGTATAGATTATAAACAGAAAAGTTGTTTTAGTAAAACTATCTAAAACGTTTTATATCACTTATTAGTCACCCTCACTATGAACACCGAGGGAAAGAGGTACCGCTAAGATGCGGTCATGATTTGGTGACTGCCACCTACGCCCCAATGCAGGGACATCGACCAGGATATCAAGAAGGACGCACTTAGCGTTTTGAGTAGCGGGTGATTTTAGGCAAATAGGCATTGTGGCTACTAGTGTGGCATATTTTGAAAATTATAATACAGAATCCTGCTGCCAAATCCGTCAGTTTTATTGAGCCAAAATTGTCAGTAAATCTCCGCCAAATACCTTTGCTGTTTACTTGTCAGCATTGCGTAGAATATTTATCGTAGATGATGTGCCGGCTTGGTCTCCAGCATTAAGATCAAAGACAAAAATCAGAACATCTCCAAAGCGGCATTTTGTCGATTCAAGCATTGCTGCTGCATTGATGGGAACAACCCCTCAGGGATTATTGAAGGATTTTCCGACTTTCGGCTTCTTATTTGAGGACCTGTGTGCTCGCGACCTGAGAGTATATGCTCAGGCTTTGGATGGTGAGGTTTATCATTATAGAGATAAGAATGAGCTTGAATGCGACTTGGTTGTAGCCTTGCGT
>JAEIGA010001582.1_pt1 | contig 35659 bp, 70 predicted proteins | sample 9270691 | NCBI WGS metagenome assembly JAEIGA01 (sample SAMN17057246, study PRJNA624740) | gut metagenome | biome: biome; isolation source: fecal sample | host: Bos grunniens | place: China: Xizang | collected 2019
CTGAGCTGCGAAAGCTGTGTTCATATTAGCCATTTGACGGCTGTTAGCTGCTACTTCAGCCCCGTAGAATCCTTGATTTACTGTGTCTCTCATGTCACAGCAGCATGAGCAAAGCTGCGAAGAGAGGTCACTTATCGAACCCTGTATGCCGTTAAGCTGCCCTGCGATTGCAGCGTTGTTGAAACCAGCCTGTACGCCGTTATCAGTATTGTTAGCAAGATAGTAAGGAACAAAGCCCCCGTTTCCACTATTGCCACCGTTACCGCCGCCGTAGCCGCCGTTGCCGTTGCCTCCCCAGCCGCCATTACCGAAGAGACAAAGGAAGAGAAGAATAATCCACCAGCCATTACCACTGCCGAAGCCGTCGTTACCGCTGTTTCCGTTAGAATTGCCTACTACTGCCGCAAGGTCAGCAGCTGACATTTCGCCTGTTGTTAAAGACATATTACATGCCTCCTTCCGTTAGATTTTTATTTCCTGTTGCAACTTGGAAAACTTAAATGAAAATGCAAAAACGTAAATCAAAAAGCTAAAAGTGAAAATGAAAAAGCTAAAAGTGTAAATTTAGGTGCCTATTTTGCAAATAAATCTCCAAATAAGGAGCTTAACTGTAAAAAATAGGCATTATTTTTCTACATCAGCCCTTTGAACTGCCTATACAGTTCATTTGCTTGTTGTGCTAACTGATTTACTCTGTCTTGACTTATACGACCGCTGTTAATGAGGTTCTGAACTGCCTGCTGCGGATTACCCGTAAAAGTTTTACGGAACTCAATAAATTGCTTCATCACAGGGGGTAATGAGCTATTATTATTCAGTTGCTGATATAATGGATTAGGCATTTGACTTATCCTCGCTTACTTTCTTTGTATTCGAGGGCTTTTGACTCAAAATCTTTGATACATTCTCTTTAAAGGCGTCAAATTCCGACCGTGATACATAATCGAGAACCGCCGTTTTAGGAGCAGCTGTATCATTCTGGGTTAATTCCGAATATTGGAAGACCCTAAGAGGTAAGGGCATCCCACTAGCGTCTGTTGACTTGATGTAGAAACGACTCTGCTCGGAGTCCATAAGAAGAGCGCTTTGACCTGCTGCAACAAGATAAGATTTAGCTCCTGTCTCGCCCTGTACCCACGTAATAGAGCTGTTATTAGCTTGCTGTTGGGGCTGCTGCGGCTGTGGCTGATAGTTGATAGGCTGGTAGTTAGCCTGTCCGTAATAAGGTTGATAAGGCTGATACGGGTTAATAGGCATAATCATTCCTCCTTTGCCCAGTAGAAAAGTACTAGTTCCTCGGAAGAATCCCAAGTGTCATAAATATCACCGTCGACAACAGTGACCACATGAGATTGACAACCAAGAACGTAAGTCCCTTCGGGGTGCTCCTTTGCGAAGGTCTCTACAGACACACAAGCAGGGCATATGCTAGGGATTGAATGTTGTCTGAAGCCCTTTTGGTGAAGGAGACTGCCCCATACGTAGTTCGCGGAAGGCATATCGTAGTGTTTCAACCCTTGACACGCTACTTCTATGTAGGCTGTTTCCCATTCCTTGTCTAACGCCTTACATAAGGCTCTTACGACACAGTCACCAACTCTCAAATTCTCGGGATTTGGATTATAGAAAACATAGGACATATATAAACCCTCCGCTTTTATTGTCACAACAGAGGGTTTTTCTTGAAATGAATTAAAAGTGCAATTATAGTGCAACTTTCGGACATAGAAAAACCAGCCCCCCTGCAAGGGCTGGTATTCCGAAGGATTAGATTTATGGTGCAAAGTGTTTGAACACTTTAGCAGACTCTTTGTATACGATATTCTTGATTTGCCTTACCGACATATCAAACTCTTCAGCTAGGGGTTCATAACAGATACCGTCTAACAGGCGACGCTTTAATATCTGCCTGTACTTCTCTTTATGTACCCATTCGTCAATCAAGTGCTCTATTTCGCTTCTTGAGTATTCATCTACGGCGCCTTTGCCGTGTACCGTTTGAGGCATTTCTACGCACCCTTGACCGTCTTCTCGTTACTCTCACTCGCTGGCTCATAAGCAATGTCACCTCCACTTAGAAAATTAGCGCCACTGCCGTCTTGTTCCGCTTCGATAGTAACTTCGTCTATATAGTCGTACTGGTTCCATTCGTAGAAGACATAAGTCGCGAAAGCTGCGAACAGAACTATAAGTACGATAATGACTATTACTAGTCTTCGCTGTTGTCTTTCTTCTTTAGCTAACATCGCCTCATATACGATGTAGGGAACACACTTGAAGTCTTTTTCGTTCTCTTTCATGTTATTCACCTCCCATTGTAGCTTTTATGTCGTCTCTTATCAATCTCTTGATATATGTAGCTTTTCTTTTAGTCTGAAGGTGCTTAATAATATCGGCATCTGTAGTCTTATTGCATCTGATATTGATAACACAGGTGTTTTTCTTAGCCCAAGAGTTAATCTTATTAAGTCTGTCGCGCTTGTCCATATTCCCTCCTTATCTAGTCTTATTGCGCACTTCTTTAATTTCTATTCCGTATTTGTATTCAAATATCTTCTTCTTGAGTTGGTAATCTTTAGTCTTGAAGCCTTTAGCGTCCCAGACTTCCGTCTCGCCTTTGCTGTTTACGAATACGAAGTCAGCAACATACTTTATAGCTCTGACCGTCTTTCCTTTGAACACGTATTTCTCTTGAAGCTCAAAAGGTACCTGTAACCTTAAGTCAGATATATCACCACAAGAAAGTCGTATTTTAAGCCCGTAATATACGTTCCTCTCATATTCACTGTCGAACTTATAACCGTCAGCCTCACACTTATGATTATTGTATTTAGGAGCCTTGGTATAAGGTAGCCTTCTTCTGTAATACATCAGAACTCAAACGGTAAGTCCATGATATCGACTTCTTCTTCTGGTGCTGGTGGTGCAGGCGGTGTTGTAGGCTTCTCAACGGGCTTATTCTGTGAAGTGGTGTTGCTCTCGCAGAAGTCAAAGCCTGCTACGAGTACTTCTGTCACCTTATGCTTACCGCCGTTATCATCTTCCCATGTACGAGTAGTAAGCTCACCGTTGATAGCGATTTTACTTCCCTTATGGAAATACTGAGCTATCGTCTGTGCTCTCTTTTCCCATGCTACACAGTCGATAAAGTAGGCGCTCTTCTCGCCGTTGATAACCTTCTCTACTGCTACCGTGAAAGTGATAAAGCACTTCTGAGAGCTTGTCTGCTTTACCTCAATGTCCTTAGTTACCCTACCGAGGATGTTTACGCTGTTCATAAGATACCTCCTTACTTCTTCTTGCCACTGAGTATAACCAGTGTTAAGCAGATGATTGCTGTTATAGTTACGGCTGTCATGTTCATGAAATTAACCTCCTGTAGTAGAAAAGTAGTTGCCGCCTTCAAAAATATATGGTGTTCCGACGTTGTATTGATATCCCGAACAGTTGAAATACATCACATTAGGAGCTGCGCCGCTTTGTATTCTATCGTAAGCATAAGCTATAGATACGTCAGATAGTGTTGTTCTCCCTACGCTGTATATAGCGCCGCTGCTAACTACTTCGAACTGTCCCGACTGATAAAGTACACCCTCTATAGTATCTGGGAACTCTGAAGAATTGACCCTGTTGAAGATTGTCTCTGCTATAAGTATTCGCCCTTCAAGATTATCGCTTCTGTCGGATTCGGCTTCTATTACTCGTGACATAAGGATAAATTCATCTATTGTTAAGCCGCAATACTCTGCTAATTCTTCGTCTGTCATATCTTCGAAAGCTATCGGTTCTGGTGTGGGTACAGGTGTGGGTGTTGCTGAAGGTGTGGGAACGGTTGTCGTGCTACTTACCACAGGTGGGGTTATGTAAGGAGTTATATTAGTGGACTCTGTAGCCACGGCAACCGCTACACCCTCTTTCTCGTTATGAGGCTTAGGAAAAAGGAATACACAAAAGCCTAAGCCTATAACGAATATAGCAAGAATACTTAACATTACGTATTGATTTTTCATTCTTCCTCCTTCTTTGGGTACGTAATCTTAAGATATCCTTTGCGACCCTTCTTAGTAGTCTCTTTGACCTCAGAGTACTTCTTATAGAGCCTCGGGTGGTCTTCTGAGAACTTCTTATCATCGAATACGGTATTCTTCTCGGTCTTATCCTCTGTAGGAGCTATAGCAGTTATCAAGATACCCGACTCAGTCTTAAAGCTCTTTATCTCTTGCTTATTCATAGCTGCTAACAGGCTCTCTTTCTGCTTCTCACATTCATTCTGTATCTCCTTCAGCTCATTTAACCTCTGCTCTAGGAGTAGCATGTTGTTGACCATTACAGATACGTCAGCTGGTAGTAACTCTTCTTCTGAGATAAAGGGGTTCTCGAGCATTATCAAACGGTCTCTCAAGAAGTTCTCTACTGCACTGTTGACCCTAGCGACCATCTGTCCGTATTCCTCGATATAGATAGTGAAGAGCTGAAGCCTGTCGGGGTCAAACACCTCACTAAAGTCTTCGGGTCGATGATATACGGCTAACATACCGTATCTCTTGTTGGTCTTCATCATGTAGAAGATAAGCTGCGATAGATATACGTCGTATTCTTCTACTCTGTCGTGTATCTCAGAGGTGGTCTTAACCTCGAGTATAGTATCTTCTTCTTCACCGTCAGTATGAAGCCTGTAAGAGATATCTGTAAGCTCTACACCGTCTAAGTAGATTGGTGAGAAGTGCTTACCTTCGACGAATCCTCGACCGCCTCTGGTGTTAATCCAATCACGTATAACAGGTTCCATTCTGTTACCGTACTCGGTATACATATTGCCTTCAAAGTGGTCTTCTCTCAGTCCACACTTTTCTTGAAGTAGGTCAAAGCGCTTCTTAAAGTGGCTTATACCTAATATAACAGGGATATCAGAGCCACCTATGTACTTATCCCTATCAAGTTTTACGCTGTCTTGCATGTCGTGACCTCCTGTTATCGGTGACCGTACTCAGTACGGTATTCTATTTCAGCCCTCATACGCTCTGTATAGCGGCTCCCTCGAAGTTCGGGTATACATTCCTGTAACTTACGCCTCGCTCTTGTAATCGACTCGTAGGAGGGTAGTTTGTACTCTTTATGGTTGGTGATAACCTTACCGAAGGGTAAGTGCCAAACATCGCGATTAGCATTACCACACATAGCGCCGTAGAGTAATAAGTCATCGTCTCTAAGCTCGGGGTACTTGCGTAACAGCTTTTCGACTTTATCCATGAGCTTCTGTCTCATTTGCGCCCTCCTTCTTATAGTTCTCGCAGTACTTCATAGCCTTCAAGAAGGTAGCTTCTGTAGCCGTATCATTTAACTCAAATAGCTTACAAACCTCGATTATATTGATACTCTTCTTCTTGCAGATATCAATGAGCTTCGCCTTAGTCTCCTTAGAAGGCATTACGTTTTCAACAGGAGCCTCGGGAGCCTCGACAGCTGCAGGCTGTTCAACGGGAACAGGAGTCGCTTTCTTCGGTGCAGCCTTCTTAGACTGAGTCTGCGCCTTGGGTTCTTCCTTGACCTCTTCGGGTGCCTGCGGTAAATCCTCACCTGCATAGATATAAAGACCCAAACCGAACATAGCTAAGTTCTTCGTAAGACACCTCATAACCGTCTTATTAATATCGAACATCGTAGCCGCCTGTACAGTGTAAGTCTTGTACTTGGTCTTAACCTCGTAAGGGTGGTCAAGCATCGCCTTATTGTTACCGTCCATTACGGGGAGCCACATTTCATGCGTTAAACCAGCGATAGTAACGGTCGTATAGACCATATAACCAGTCTTAGGGTCAAACACATAAGGAAGACCGTCGAACTTGACTATCTCGTAGCTCGCATCTTCAAACCTCTTCTTAACCTCTGCCCAAGCGTTCGCCCAAGACAGATACGTAAGAGTAGTACCGCCTGTGCTCTTTACTTCCGTGAACTCGTTTACGTTCACCTTGAAAAGAGTTTCAAATACCTTCGAATTATCCATTGTCGTGACCTCCTATTTATAGGTATACGTGTAGTCTACACTAATACGGGATTGAAGTAAACACTATTTTTCTCAACAGATACATCGTTCTCGGTGGCATCCATTGGGAGAGTCTACCCAATCTGTATCTGCAAATGGGCATATATCGCAACCTGTACGGGCTTCGCTCATAGAATCCTGTGACAGCTGCTTCAATATCGCATCAAGTTCGCTTATCTCTTGCTCAGAGTTGCTAGCAGAAGGTATCTGAGGCGCTTCAGAAGGCTTCGGAATATCATATATCATTGCTTTGGTAATCAACTTTCTGATATCTGCAGGCGAAGGGAACTTCGTTGACTTTCTCATATAAAGCCTTGCAGCTTTATATACTCTGTCAGCGTCATCTTCAGCAAAGTTCAAGCACCAAATGTCCGTAGTTGCCTTCGGGTCTTTTATGAACGCTTCTGGGTAGGCTCCTATAAGGTACTCTAGCAGGGTTACTACTTCGTTTCGTGTCATATTAATCCTTCCTCCTTCTTAAGCTCTGTAAACGGGTTGTACGAGGTTCTACGGGGTCTTCTGTATTCATCCTCTGTCTTCAATTCGATAAACTTCAGCCATTCATTATCAAGGGACTGCTGTATAACTGCTCTCATTCTTTCTACGTTACCGTCAGAACACTTCTTTAGCTCCTTAATCCTAGCGTTAAGAGCATTGACCGTCTTCAAAGGCTTATACTTCTTCTTACGCATATCAAGGAACTTATTGAACAGGTCTTCTACCTCTGGTATCTCTGCTCGTATGATATCGGGAAATAGAGCCGTTTCTGTATTGGGCTTCTTCTTAGGTTCAGCTTCGACCTCCTTAAGCCACGCGAAGGAGCTGGGGGGTGTTATCCCGTTAGGGATAACAGGGGGTAATTCTTCTTCTTTATTTCTTTCTTCAGTATTTTGTTCTTCTTTATTTAATTGTCGTTGATTTTCTACCGCTAGAACTTCTACCCCTAGAAATTCTACCCCTAGATTTTCTATACCTTGTTTTTCTACTTCTTGTTTTTCTTCATCTTGTTCTATTTCGGGCTGTAAGAGGTCGTCTTCGTCAAAACAAGGAGCTGTTTTTGGTTCTTCATACAGGTCGTAGACATACTCTATACGCCCAGACTCGGTCTCGTTAGGCATCTTCTTTGTAACTACGAGATAACCGCTCTTCTTAAGCTCATTGAGTGCTGATTTGATACAGGATTCTTTTTCACTGTTGATAGCTGCAAGCCCAGATATGCTATAGTCCCAGTCATCGGGAAGAGATAACATCTGAGACATAAGCCCTTTTGCCTTCAGCGATAAGCTCCTATCTCTTAAGTGTGTGTTACTCATTACCGTGTAGTTTGAAGTTTTGTTAACTCTGATTACAGACATAGTTCCTCCTTAATAAAAAGACCCCTTACGGAAATGACACGAACCGTAAGGGGTGAGGGTTACAAGGAGTCATACAGCGTGTCTCCTGTATAACCCTAATTATAGTGCGCATCCTTATAATATATCTAGCAGTATTCGTTGTAAATACTATTTTTAAGGCTATAAAAAAGGCTCTAACGTGTGATTGTGGTCGTTAGAGTCTTCTTTACTGTATTGCATGTCACTTGCCTACTAATCATATCGCTAGGAGCAATTATTGTAAAGCCTATACAACTAATGTCGATAGTTATAAGCATATACAATGCTATAATGACTATGTTGTCATTGTCGTGACACTTGAAGGAAAGAGCCGCTGGTTGTTACCCGACGCTAGCGGCTTTTTCTTGCAGTAAAATACGAATTAACGACCAAAAAACATACAATTTGTACTTTTTTGGTACGTTTTTAGCGACTTTTTGACCATTTTGTACCCTATTTTGTACCTTTTTGTACGTTTTTGGGTGATTTATCGGTATTTTCACTCAAATACCGTGTACCTATCTTCTCGAGTACTTCAAGGTCATTAGCGTCAAGTATACCCTTCTTAAAGAGCTTCTTGATTAAGAATCCTAAGACCGCGCCTAAGTACCCGAATGTATCAGCCTTCTTTTGCATCGAGTATTTTTTCCTCTCTTTCGTATACTAAATTTAAAAAGTGCTTCGTTGTCTTAATCGCGTCGTATTCCATACAGGTGACACCAGAATAAGCCTTCTTCTGCAGCTTCTCTAGCTCACATATTATCTCTTTCCTTACCTTCTGCTTCTCTTTGCTATTCATTGCCGTTAATCCTCCTTCAGAGCCTTCTCTGCTTCGTCCAATATCTTATCTATATCATGTGCCTTCCAAAAAGGTAAAGCCTCTGCAGCAAGCTCTCGTATTGCCTTAATTATCAGCATCAATGCAGCTTTCATATACATTCCTCCCTTTTCTTCAAATAAAGCTCTATAGCCTTATGTGCTTCGATATAGAGGTTGTTATCGCCGTAATAAGGGACAGAAGGTGCATAAAATCGAAGGTGTATACGAGTTCTATTGAAAGCCCATAAGAAGAACTCACCCTTTATAGAATCCTTCGTTATATAAAACTCTATTCCTTCTACTTGTGTTTTAGCTATGAAAAACAATTCAGCTCCTATATCTGGTGCTATCTTCTCCCACTTGATTATCATTATTAGCCTCCTGTATCAAAGTCCTTATAGCTTGACCAAATGTACACTCACTATCGCCGCAGTCGTTAATTCCTGTTCCGTACTGACAGCAGCAGAAATAATCACGGCTCAAGTATGCTATCGCTTCTTCTTTGTTCACCATTAGCCTCCTTGAGTGCTTTGGCTAGTTGTTCCCAATCAACACTAGCTATAAAATCCACTACACCGTCAATTAGCTTCGAAATATCTTTACTGAAGGCTTCAAGAGCTTCTGAAGCTGACTTACAACACTTATCAAAAGCACTATTTGACTTCAATTTATCTAGTACCGTTTCAAGACCCATAGCCTTATATAGTTCCCAGTGGTTCTCTTTCATCTTACGTCTACACTCTGAATAAGGAGCACCCGTGAACTGATGTAAGAGTTTGATATCCTTATTTCTACCCATTGTCGTTCTCCTTATATCCTATTCGCTCGAGCTGCCTGTTGAGTTTAAAGTCAATACGGTCACTCACCTCGATAGGGCTGATATCATAAAGTATCTTCAACTGTTCTACCATGATATTAACATCGGCTATTTCGTCGATAATAGCCTCTTTATCGCCTACCTTAGTAAGAATCTTTACAAGCTCCAAACTAAGCTCGTTAAGCTCTTCTATGGTCTTTTGTACCTGCGGTATACAGCCATAATGTTTAGCAATATATCTCAACTTCTCAACTCTGTTCATTGTCTTTCTCCTTCTCATAGATAAGTTCTGTATCACATACATAGCACGAACTAGGCGGCTTTATATGGAATGTTTCTTTATATCCGCATACAGGACACTTGACCTCATGTACCAGCAATTCTTGATACACCGTAGAGCTTACATTTATCCATCTGTTCATGTTCTTATTCTTACCTCCTGTATTCCTAGTGCATGAAATATCTTACGCGCTGCAAGTATCGTAGGAACTTGGTAACCGTTCTCGTAGTTAACTATTGAGCATCTTGATACATTAGCTTTCTGCGCTAACTGAGACTGGTTCAAATTGTGTTCCTTACGAAGCCTGTGTATTTCGTCTCCTACTGTCCTGTCGTCCACTTCGATATACATATATCATTCCTCCTTATCTTCAAATTCGTCGCAGTAGTCATCGTACTGGGTGTAGCAGCCGTAACACTCACTCTCGGGATTGTCACAGGCGTAAGCTGATACCTTGTTACCACTCTTCAGCTCCCTTACCTCGAACTTGTTATACTTACACTTTCCGCAAATACTCATACGTCACCTCTCATTCTCAATAAGTTCGGCTAACCAACCTATCGCAATAGACCACACCGCAAAGTTAATAAACAAGTATGTTTCACCGCAAAAATCGTGTGATAAACAACAACCAAAACTCCAAGTTCCTTTGAACATCTTATGAACCTTGATACCAAATTTTAAGTTATTCTTTTCGTTCATACGTCGTCTCCTTTGCCCAATGTCTGCACCAGTGTTCAAACGTAGCTATATAGCCTATATAGTGATTATCTAAATCACATCTAGGTACTATTCTTCCGTTCTCTTCCGCTCGTATATTATGTCTGCAATTACAACAGACTTTACCGTTAGCTTCACTCATACGTCACCTTTTTCTTCAAATACCCCATTTTTGCAAATCTTCCGCATTTTTTACAAACAAGGGTATTGTCGTTGTATCTGATAAACCAGTGATTTCCATTTTCGCATTCCGAACACTTCAGATACTTCAGTATTTCGTCATTTATTCTCATACGTCACCTCTTTTTATCTCTGATAAGCAATACCACTAAGCAAGTGATTATCGCGTAGACAAAGCCACTCATACTTCACCTCTCATATCTGCACCGCACTCGGGACAGAAGTTATATTCTTTGGGAAATCCAGCCAAGCAAAATGGACACATATATTCGTCCCATTCGGAGTTATAATCCCACTTGCCCTTCGGTCTATCAAGTTCACAATTATCGCAACCCTTAAACTCATATACCGTTGTAGCTTCTATCGTAGGTGCATTGTCGATAAAATCATCAACTGCCTCTGCATACTTTATCAAGTCGCTTGATACTAAGCCCTTGAACTGGCTGTCGAAGAATGAATTGACTTTCTTTCTTAATGCACTACGGCTAATTAAATCATCGTTCATACGTCACCTCTCTACCTTGTCCCAAGTAGCATAGTTGCCACAATGTACTGCATGATTCATAAATGCGTCATAGCAATGTCCGCTCGCAGGGCATATATGACAACCCGTGTTCTTATCGGGGTATCTTGTGTAGTCTCTATCATCGGGTGCTTCTAACATCCTTCTAACTTCATCGGCAGTACTCATTCTTCACCTCTCCATTCTTGCACCGCAGTTAGGGCAAAAGTTAGTCTTTTCATCGTAACTGATGTATTGACAACACGAACACCTATAGTCGTAAACGTGTCCGTTAAGTTCTATCCACTTGCCCTTCGGTCGTTCTTCGATTGTTGGGGCATCGTCGATAATCCTTAATGCTCGGTTGTAATCGTCGTAATCGTTAAAGCCAATACGGTCAAAGTCATCTTTCAAAGCGTCAGCGTCAATTAGTCTCTGTTCCATATTCATTCTCCCTTCTTAGTCAATCTGATAAGCAACCAGATAAGAAAAGCGAAGACCCATAGTGCCACCAATATGAACACTACAGGTGCTTCACTATCGTAGAACCCCACAGCTGCCACCTCCTATCTGTAAGCCTCTACACGAGCGCTCAGAGGTATGTTCTTGTTATGAACGTTAGCGTATATGAACTTAGCCATACGCTTCAGCTGTACCATCTGCTTATCGGTTAACTTACCGTTCTTCTGATAGTACTTCTGAAAGCTAGATACATACACATAACCCTTACAGAGTTCGCAGTATACCGTGTTGTTAACATCAGCCTTAGCCTTGAGCATATCGGCTACCAGCTCTTCTTCTGAGTCATAAAATACTGTCCAAGTCGTCTGCATTATCTCTCCCTCCTTATGCCTGTATACAATCTTCCTTAAGGTATCGGAGTTCTTCTGTCCAATCTTCTATCTGTCTCTTAAGGTCAGCTCTCCTCTTAGCCTTCCACTGCTCCTTATCCTTGGAAAGACACAAACCAAAGTTCTCGGTTCTGAGGTCATTTTCAAGCCGTGACAAGATATTCTCTGCGTTTCGAATATTATGCTTGTACGCCACTTTGAACCCTAAGCGCTCGAGTACTTCTTGGTAAGACTGGGCGACATAGCTGTAGACCTTACCGCCCTTGTCGAACACTACCCAATACCTAGAACCTTCAGAGGTGCTATTAGGGCGCCTTATCTCGCCGTCTGGGTACTTGGTCTTAAAGATATCGTTTGCCTTCTTCTCTGTCATGGGTCACACCTCCTGTTCCTTCTTCTGAATCATATGAACCTTCCTTACACGCTGTAATACAGTCTGCTTTTCGTCCCTGTACTCTTGGTGAGCCTTGATAGTAGCAGTAAGGACAATCTTATCACCCTTATCAACAAAGATATTACCGCCCTTTTCATCAAGCTCTTCAATCCAAAGGATAGAAGAAGTCTTCCAAACGAAAGTATTACCGTTATCGTCCTTGAAGGAGTAGATATACGTAGTTCCAAAGTCGGTCTTATAAGAAGTCTCGAAGTTGAGATAAACTTCAAGAGTAATCTTCTGTCCTACTTCACCTACGTAGTTGCTCTGGGCGCGTTCCTTAGCCCACTGTGCCTCGCGCTCTGCCTGCTTTCTGGCTCTTTCAGCCTCTTCAGCTGCCCTCTTAGCAGCTTCTTCAGCCTTCTTAGCAGCTTCTTCAGCCTCACGCTTTGCAGCTCTCTTAGCTCTCTGAGCATCCAACTTAGCTTGATGCTCGGGGGTGTATTCCTTAACGGTCTCAACTTCGATACCTGTACCGTCGCAGTTGTAGCAAACCCCAGCAAAAGAAGGGACACCATTAATAACAGCGCCCCACTGGTAAGTACCCGTACCGCCACACTTCCAACAACTGCACTCTGCTCTATAGTACTTAGTACCGTTCCTATCAGTCCTTATAAGTGTACGATTAGCCATTGTCGTGACCTCCTATTCGTAATACTATTCTTAGTATACACTAATAGGAGTAAATGTCTATAGTTATAATCATTTCACTTTGTCAGCTTCTTTACTAAGTACCTGTCTCTAGTGGCTTTCATCAAGGTATTGTACAGGTTATCTAACTTCTCGTAATCGATGCTTACATATACGTGATTACGGTCTTCTAATTTACGGTTACTGATTACGATAACAGCTTCACGAAGGGGAGGGACATAGATATATTCTTCATTGAACTCTTTTTGAAGTACTTTTGTTATCTCCCTGTCGTGCTTGTTGGTTATATGACGTATAATACGGTCTGCTTCTTCTCTTGCGTACTGAGCAAGGTACTTATAGTTGTAATCGCCCTCAAACTCGAACTTATCGATACGCTTTTCTAAAGCCTCATTTATGTCTGCTCGGATTCTAGCGCGATAACTCTCTCTTGCGTCCTTAGTGTTCATTGGTATCTCTTTGATAGGCTTAATACTCATATAGCACCTCCTAATGAATAATAATAGCTACTGCCATTGTTATAAGTATCTGCAGCAAGTGATACAGTTGGTCTTCTATAAGATTTATATTGAACCTATTACACTTTTGGTCATCAATAACAAAGTGTATTATTGTATTCACTGAGACTACTATAGCCCACATGCCGAACGTCATATCTTTGATATAGACGTAATACAGGAGCGGTAAGAAGGTAAAAAAAGCCCACGAGAACGAATGAACTACCAGAACAGGTACCCAATCGTATAAATAAGGCTTACCGTATATCTTCCATTCTTTCGCCTGTTTATACTTCGCCATAAAGGTATTTTGTACATGAAAATCAGCGATGATATGAAAGAAAACTAATGATAATAAAATGAAAATATCCATATAGCACCTCCTATACCTGCGAAAAAATCGATAAACCTCATGATTTATAACCTCTTCTCAGTATTTCCATAGTCTTTAGAATACCCTTATAGGCTACAAGCAGCTCTACACTACCGCTATCAAGGTTAGGAGCTTCGCGCTTAATAATGGTATTACAGTCCTTGCACTCCAAATACTCACCGCCGTCAGTGTACCCCCAGACACCGTTATAACCGTAATGCTTCATAACACCACCACAGAAGATACACTCAAGCTCTCCGCACCTCAGTTCTTCTTCGTAGCGCTTACACTCCTTCTCGTTCTCGAACTCTCTTCCGTCTTCAGCAATAAATAACTTTCTCATACTTCACTTCTCCTATCTTCAATAAATCTTTCAAAACCGTCTAAGCGTGATATTATCTCTTCACAAGCATTACCTAAATTGTTATTACAGTTATTGAAAGCTATTTCATACAACCACGACTCCAACTCTTTTCGAGTGAATACACATTCGTCTTTCGGGATAACAATACCACGGATAGCCTTCACCGCCTCTTCGTCAGTCATCGGAGGGGGTAGAACAGAATTGATACCCCTATATACAACTCTGTTATGTTTTCTCATTACGTCTGAAACCTGCAGTAAAAGCTCTGTATAATCTGTCATGATAATCACCTCAACAGTCGAATCGATACCGTTTGAACTTTAAATCGGCTTCTTTGCGCTCGTATTCCTTCTTCTTTATCTCATTAGTGTAGGCTTTCCACTTCTGATACTCTGGGCAGTCATCGTGATAGCTACCGCATCCCTTCCGCGGACAGTCCTTACAGGGTGTCACTTTCATACCTTCTCCCCCCAAGCCTCAAACATGCACTCTGTACACGCCTTCTCGCCGCCATAGGAATACATATGAGCATCCACGGCGCCGCACTCAGAGCACTCTTCTACTTCGCCTAAGTCTTCAAGTAACTCCTTGAAGCACTCCAAGCAGTACTCACTATCGTCGTTTGGCAACCTGTAGATAACATTATCGTTATCAGTAATATCGTAGCCGCAGTTGTCGCACTCGACCACTTCGGATTCGCAGCGGAAACAGGGAGACTTACCACAGCCTACGCAAGCACTAATATACCGTCTCATACTCTGTCCCTCCTGTTCTCAAGCTCTGTAAGCATCCTATCAAACTCTCGGATAAGGTCGTTGTTGCTCTCACGCCACTTCTCCAAAGAGTCATAGTTGATTTGCTTAAGCTCGTTGATAACATGCTCGTCACAATAAGCCTGTATGCCTGCTCCCATAACAAGAGCAATAACAAATACGATTACGTAAGGAATAATAGTCATTGTCGTAAACCTCCTTATTAAACAGCCTTATAAAAGCCTTCTTTATCTTCCAACATTTCTTGTCTCTTCCACCTCATACGCCTTATAAGCCTAGCTTCAATCTTATAAGGAACTCTGAGCCTCTTTAGAAACGTATACCTACCCACGCTCCATACAGTGTATTCTCTGCACCCTACCTTATAGACATAAAAAGTCCAATACTTGTTGTAGTCAGAGTTATGACCCTGTCTAGCCTCCATATACTTCGCACATATTTCAGCCTGCTTCTCGGAAAGAATACACTGGTTAGGGTATTTGGGGTTGTTCATCTTACTCTCAAAAGACGGTAAGAAAACTTCGTCGAACCATGTGTTCTTTGTCATTGTCGTGAACCTCCTTACATTAAATTGCACAATCGGTGCTATATTAGTAGTATACACTATCACTAAGACATTGCAACAACCTTTTTCAGAGCAAAACAAAAGCGACGTCCGTGAACGCCGCTTCTGCGTGGAAGAATGAAAAATCAGAGTGGCAAAATTAGCTTTTGCCCTACTCTTATGATATCACTTGTAAGCCCGTTAAGGTTCATAATCTCTTTGTACCGCTTGCCGTCTCCGAGATACTTACTAGCGATAGCCCAAAGTGTATCGCCCCTCTTAACGGTATAGACAGTCTGAGGCTTACTAGCCTTCAACTGCTCATTGACCGCCGCCTGTACTTCGTCGTAGTTATAGCCTGCAGCTGTAAGGCGCTGTTTGCGCTCTTCACCGTTGCCCCAAGCACCATTGATAACTTCAGCCACGATGACTTCAAGGGGCTTCTTAGGAGCCTCGACAGGCTGTTCAGAGGTATCGCCTCCTATGGGGGCTGTAGATACGTAATCGAAAAAGGGGAGCTTACACCAGTGGGTAAAGCCGTCGAGACCACTTTCGACTACACCGTAATCGAATCCCTTAGCCTGTATAACACGACCGTTACCCATATATACACCGATATGAGACCTAGTCTCATTCACCACACCGAGTCCTATAAGGTCGGGGATAGTTGATATATCACCCTTTTCGGGAGCTTGGTCAAAGAAAGCCTTAGCGTTAAGGTCGTACTTAGCATCGTAGATAGCAGGCATATCAGCTGCAAACTTCGACATGATAGCGCCCTTGATAAGTCCCGAACAGTCGTGAACCTTCTGTCCCATATCTCCACGCTCTACAGCCTTAGCCTTCCTTGCATCTGAGTAATACTTAGCGTATCTATTAGCATTGCTTGACCATACCTTACCGTTTGCTATCTGACCAAAGGTACCAAACCAGTAAGGGCGCCCAATCTGGGCTTTACAGTAGTTAACAAGCTCGATATTATTCATAACTTACCTCCGTTCTCATTCACTTCGGGAAGACCTGTAGCAATACTTGTAAGTACACTCAGAATCCCAGATAGTACACTAGCGCTGATGACTACGCCCCAATTTACGTCCGACAGTACAGCACTAGTGCCGATAGTCGCTACTGCACACTGAGCCATAGTACGAAGCGCTCTGATACCAGCTTTGATAAAGAACTCTTTGTTCATGCCTTCTTTTCCTCCTTTGATTTATTTGTCTCTAAGTCCTGTATACGGTGATTCGCAACAGCTATCTTTTCCATGATTACAGCTTCGTCTTGCTCCAAGCGGTATACTCGCTCGATAACATTGTTGTGCTTCTCAACCTTCTTCGCGAGTTCGTCTATCTTATAGTTGGTGAGCTTGTTAGCAGTCAATATAGATACAACAGAGCCGATAGCCGTACCTGTGAAAGATAGTATCGCTACTATTATTGTTTCGGTCATATTTCACCGCCTTTTCAATATAGCTTTCATCTCGTACAGATTAAGCCAAATTTGAAGTATATCTATTAAAGCTCCCATTATTCGCTCCTTTCTGAAACGGTCAAACTATATTTTAATATTCTTAGTTCTTCTTCAGTAGGCAAAGCTACTAAACTAATAAATTCGTCATGCCCTGTTTCATGGAATATATCTATTAATCTTTCTCGGTATTCATCAATATTTAGTTTTTGTTCCATGTTTCCGCTCCTTTATCGGTTACTGATAAACATAAGACAAAGTAACTGTTCCATTAGTATACTGAAAAGCCCAGAAAGCCGCCTGCGTTCCACTTTGGTGCTTATTGTTAGCGACTATAGTACCGCCGCCTTGACCGTTGTCTGAAAAGCACATCATAATGTGAACAAATCCATAGCCTGTAATAACGGCACCAATCATCATTGATACTTTACCATATGTCGAAATACAATCGAGTATTACGTCTGATAACGATGTATTTTGAGGGTAAGTTTTACGAATATTCAATACATTTGTATTTTGTTTAGTATCAATATTAGATTGTAAACCACTTGCTATTGATTCAACTTTAGCACTCGAGTATACCTTGTTATTAGCAGCTGTATTGTCGTCTATCTGGGCGCTACTTCCCGAATAGTCGCGACCGTTTCTAAATATACGTGGCATGTGTTATCCTCCTTACGTTCCTTTCGTATTATTGGCATGAATAAAAGCCATTGATATATAAATATTTTCCGCTTTCTATACTATCGGGATAAGTTTGGATAGTAAGTGTTCCGTTACTTATTACGCAAGAAACGATAAAAGTATTCGCCTTGTTATTAAAATCTCTACTCGAAACGAAAACCATCATTAAAGAATTGCCACTTGCTAATGGCATACCAAAAACCAAGCCATAATTATTAGCTACGGCATTAGTCAACTTTAATCTTGCGTTAATGTAACATAAATTCCCTATTTTCTTTGAATAAAACCAACTGTCTGAAATATCAATAAATTGATTATTTAAAGTTGGAGTGGTTACTTCGTTAAAATCCGCTTTATCGCTTAATAAGTCCTCGACTTCGGCTGATGAATAGACAGTATCACGAGAAGCTGATGTATCGTCGATATAAACGCCGTCGCTGCTAGGAGCATCTGTTACGTAATATTCAACATCAGAAAGAAGTGTACCGCCCTGCTCCCACGCTTCGTACTGAGCCATAGTACATTCAATGCGCGTAGTTTTGTTTACCCACTTGTTGTCTGTATCGTCGTAGCTTAGTTCCTGTCCCTCTGTAGGATTCGTGATATCTACATCGGTAAGACCTCCGATAGTAGCAGAACCACCGTACAGGGAAGTAGTCTGACCGTCTACGGTGATATCGGCAATATTGATACCTTCGGTTACTTTAGGGTCGATAGATACGACAGTTCCTTCAGCATACAAAGAATACGTCGTATCATTTATCTCAATATCTGCGATATTGGTACCTGTGGTTACTTTGGGGTCAACATTAATAGATATTGCCCTACCGTCTTCGTAACAGTCTTCGATAGCATCGTGAATAGCCTGTCTTACATCCCTACCGTATCTTGAAGTAAGTATCTTATGCAGGTTTTCTATAATACTGCTCATGTATTAACCTCCTAACTCTTCTACGCGCCTTACTAAGTCCTTAACAACATTGACTAAGTCAGCGATTATCTCTTCGTATCTCAGTCCCTTAGTCTTGTTCTCTTCATCTGTTAAGCCTCGGTCAACATATACGCCCCAGTCTTCCTTACCCATAGCCTTTTTTACGTCTTGAGCAATGAAACCGTGATGCTTACGACCGCTGTTACCATCATTATACACGTATTCGACGGGCTTAAGACCATTTATGAACGCTAAAGACTTCTTGATATCAATTTTCTCGATATCGTGTTTGATATCTCTGTCAGAACCCGTAATAGCATTACCGTTAACGTACAGTGTGTGCATATTGCCTGTTTCAACATAGAGATTATTGAAATAAGCGTTCTGACCTTGAGACTTATAAGCGTACAGCGTAGGAGTGTTAAGGCTATAGACATAGCAAGCCTTAGAAAAATACATACCCTTATTAGCATCAAACTTGAATACAGGAACAGTGATAAGCGAACTAGCCGTTCTTACGTGATGCTGTGTATTATCCCAAGATAAGCTCGTATCTGACCACTGCTCGTTAGAGTCAGCGATAGTACTACCGTTGATATCGAAAGAAGTAGCAGATACCTTACCTGTCAGCTGTGCGCTGGTAGCCTTCAAGTCACCGTTAGCACTCAGTTGAAATACACCGTTATTGTTATTAACGATAAGCCCACTAGCAGTAATAGCCGAAGCCGTGACATTACCGTTTGACTGTACTCTGAAGGTTCCGTTACCGTTATTTAGCTCGATACCCGTTATCTTACCAGACGTAATAAAGTCCGCTACTAAGTTACCGCTGATAGTCCAAGCGTTACGATAAGTACCGTTTATACCGTTATTCGAAAAGCCTATACCATTCTTGTTAATCTGAATGACATTAACAGCCTGTGTCTTGTCGGGACTATCCATGATTAGGATTCTCGAAGGGTGACCGTTATTATCGGGTTCAATGACCACGTAACCGCCGTCAGCACCAGCGATAAGAGCCGAAGCCTGCTCCTGTGCTTCTTCAAGAATACTATTCCTTGTCGGTATTTCGTCCAACTGCTTCTGAATAGTTCTATTAGCGCTATTATTCTTAGCTGCAAGGCTGTACTTCTCAGTCTTGCTGAAGGTAAAAGTATCTTTCTCGGGTTCGTTGAGGTTATATTTTACCTTATTAAGCATGAACAATTTGTTCATACCGTGAGGCTCAGATATGATACGGATAGTATCAAGCAGTCTGAAGTCATCCACATTCGGAGAAAATACACCCATATCAATAGCCGTACATGTTACCTGTACGTCTTCAAACTGCACATTATTCAGATACTCTTGAGCCTTAGACTTAAGAATACTAGGTACCGTTACGTCATCCCATACGACTACCTTACAGATACGACCATATCTATCAAGTATATCTTGTGAAGCCTCGATATAATCAAGTCCGCTATTAACAGACTTGATATCAAGGCGCTTTTCAAGACCTTCGACCGCCTGTTCGTCTTGCTTTGCTCCTAATGGAATGATAACAGTAGCAATATCAGTGTTATCGATATTACTGTCATAATTAATAAGGTTCTTACCCAGTTCGATTACTTGGTTATTAAGTCTTGGTGAAGCTGCGAGGTAATCTAAGTACCTTACGTTGTTCTGATGACGAACGCGAAGATAGCCCCCATAGTTGTCTATGAGGTCTTCGCTTATCTCCTTCATGGTCGTATTCATATTCGTGTAGCGATAGATAGTGTCGCCACCTTCTACAGTTACTTGACCAATAGTGAACGCCTTAGCTGCTTCTACTTGGCTATTGTGGCTCTGTAAATAAGCGTTTAACAGACTGTAAACGGTCTGATTCTGATACCTAGCCTGCCTCTGTATCGAGTCGTTTAAGAAAGTGAGTTCGCCTTCACAGGTAATCTTCTTCTGTTTGAACATGTCTATCTTTTCGGAGACACATATACCACTGAAAAGCTCTTCACCGTCTCGAATGACAACAACAGAAGATTTACGCCGCTGTATCTTATCGTAATAGGCGTGACCTTGAGGCAGTGTGAAAGTAAAAGAGCCTGTCTTATTCGTCTCAAGCGTAACTATAGGGCTATCAACGACACTCTCGCTAATCTTACTGTTACTTATCGTTACGCCGTCAACTCTAATCTTATAAGCCATATCACAACATACCTCCGCGTGTATCGACTGTAAATCTGATAGAAGAGCTAGCAGATACATTATCGTCATCGTAACCAAGTTCGAAGTCATAGTCACCGCTTTCGAACTCTAGGTCGTAAATGACTTGGGAGCCGCTGACAAGGTCATACTTAGGTAGTACGACCTCGTTACCTTTGGTCACTATCAACCATCCACCATTAGCACTACAGGTAATAACAGGAGGTGTGTTGATAGTATCGCCCGAAAAACCAATAGTAGTAGACTCATGGTTCGTAACGGGGATATCATAAGCCTCATTAATGATACCTGTTTCAAAGTCAAACGGGTTCCATAACCAATCTTCAGCACTTGAAGCTATCGAGTACTTGAAGGGGTCGCAGATAGCAGTAAGTGTGCATGTGATAAAAGGGTTTCTGCCCTTTGATACTTCCCACCCAGTCATACTTACCCTTCCGAGCCAATAATAAGCTACATCATCGGGAAAGATTATCTTGACCTTCTTACCCTGTATAGCGTTCAGTACCTTCGACTTTAATTGGTCGATAGACTCATAGTAGCTTCTGTCTTCCAAGCCGTTGAAACGGTCGATATCAGTTCTCCTAAGCAGCTCGATAGTGATAGTACGGCTATCATATCGAACTGCTCCGAGAGCTTCAGTGTAATCTACAAGACCGTTCCTAGCAGGTATCTTAACCTGCTTATACTGAGGGTTCGGTACACCGATATCTTTGTGTTTTGTCCAAAAGCCCCAATCTGTAGCAGTCTTGATATCGTCTATTAATATATCTTCGTAAAATTCCATTAGTAAGCCCCCTTATCATTGAGAAGTGATAACCTACCTAACTCACCGTCCATAGCAGGTGCGATACCTCCAACAAGCTCACCTGTATCAAGGTATACTTTGAGGTTCAGCTTAGACAACCTGTCATCTACTACCGTTCCTATCATATTCATAAGAAGGTCAGTACCAACAACAGCCTCGGAGCCGTTACCTTCACCGCCGCCCAAGAGTCTACCACCTGCCATACCGAAGATAGTAGCACCGTCGAGCAACATAGCTTCTTCATAACCGCGCTTATACCAAGATACAGATACTCTCGGTGTTGACGGGGGATTCAGACTGAACGAACCGCTTATACTGAAGTGAGGCAATGCTATTGAAGGTAAGCTCCAACTAAAGTCGAACAAGCCCTTAACATACTCTATAGCGTTGTACACCGTAGTCTTGACAGTATCGAAGATGCTGGTAAAAGTACTCGAAATAGAGTTCAGAACGTTAGTGACATTGGTAACAGCGCCGCTCAGATTGAAGTAAGACACTACTGAGCTTACCCAACTGCTAACAGTGCTTATTACGTTGTTCTTAGCGTTCGTGAAGAAGTTTCTGATATTCTCGAGTCCTGTATTGATAGTATTCTTCCAACCCTCAACACCGTTAACGAAGAAACTTCTAATATTCTCTATAGCAGAACTGATTGTGATTCTCCAACCGTTCACACCGTCGATAATGAAACTCCTAATAGCGGTAATCGCGTTCGAAATTGCATTTTTCCAACCGTTCACGCCGTTCACGATAAAATCTCTTATCGCTGTAAATCCGTTAACGAATAATTCACGCCAAAACTCGATACCATCAGCAAAAAAGTCGCTGATATCCGAAATACCGCTGCTTATGTAGTTCTTAGCATTGCTGAAAAAAATGGTGATTCTCGTAATAGCATTACTGAGGAAACTGAAAAGCGCGTTACCAACAAGAACAAGCCTAGACTGTATCTCGTTTTGACTTAAGCCCATAAAGCTACCGATAATACCTAAAATCGTCATACCGATACTTGTTCCGAGCGAAATTATCGTATCAACAAGCAATACAGAATTGTCAGTCAATGCTACCGCAATATTAGCAAGAATTTGTGGTACTAAAGCCGCCAATTCGGGCGCTGCTTCTGCGAGTCCTTCACCTATAGCTGAAATGATAAGTAGACCACATTCGAGTAAAGTTTCCATATTCTCAACAGAAGTAATTATCTCTACTATCTGTATCACTGCGTCAGTTATCAGCGGCACTAAAGTAGGCATAGCCTGTACAAGTGCTCGCATTAAACCATTGAGCAAATCCATACCAGCTCGAACAAGCTGTGGAAGTACTCGTAAAATCGCAGGTATTAGCTGATTAAAGAGACGCGGTAACGCATTCGTCACAGCTCTCAATATAGAAGGGAGCGCGTTTACTACGCCCTCTACTAGCGATATTGCCGCATTTAGTACAGGAGGTAACAAATCATCTACCAAAGTTGGTAGCTGCGCTTCTACCATTGGTGCTACCTGTTCGATAAGCGTTCCGATACCACTTACAGCCCGAAGAGCTGCAGGGAGTATATTATAAAAGGCTGTACTAGCTGTATCAACCAAATTTGATATTCTTGTACTTAAGTCAGCTTCGGGGTCAGCAAAACTTACGAGTAAGTCTTGCCATGCCGCCTTCATGGATGCTATAGAGCCTTGAATGGTCTCTGCCGCTTCATTCGAAGCATAACCAGAAAGCCCCTGCATTTCTACATAATCGATAAGAGCTGACTGTACGTCTGCTATGTTATCGATAGTATATTCAGTAACTCTGCCCTGTGTCTCATTCCACTCATTAACGGTATCGATTACTTCTTGCATACCTTCACGGGTCGGAGTAATACCAAGCTGAAGGTTATCAAGCATAGTATAGTTACTACGCATAATACCGTTGAAAGCGTTCTGTACTGCCTCTTGTGAGTTACCTGTAGCAGCTACGATATCGGCTTCAGCTGTTACGATTCTGTCAGCTAATTCAGCCGCCGCCTGTTCGTTACCACCTAAAGCGGTACGAAGACCTATAGCGAATCCGTTGACTTGCTGTAGGTACTGGTTCTGAGACATTTGAACATTACTATAAGCGTTCTGCGCCCTGTCCATAACATAGTCATAGGCTTCACCAAACATAAGCTCGGTACCGCCTACCAACTGCTCGAACTCGGAGAACTGACGAACTGACTGAGTGGTAAGAGCTGCTACACCTGCAGCACCAGCGGCTATGCCTGCGCCGATAGCACGAACGGCTACATTTAAGCCTGCCTGTATACGGCTAGAAAAGGTATTCGCTTCTCTTTCAGCGTCTCTCAAGCCTTCGTCGTACTCTCTCTTATTCAGCCCAAAACGCGCCTCAAGGTTAAATACATCCATTATTCACGCCCTGCCTTATCAAGTTTCGCACAAATACTAGCTTTTATTTCTTCCGCTGATTTTTCTTCCACTGGTTCACTGTTTGTGCTTTTTATAGTATCAACGTATCGCCCTACTTCATTGTCGCCTGTAATACTTACGTAAATAGCTCTTAATATTTCGGTAACATATACGTTATAGTTACGTTTGTCGTACTTGTCTTTAATCTGTTTGACACAATGGTCTATAACATAAGCCCTGCCCAATATATTGAGCAGGGCAATGTTGATAGTTGTTATTACTTCGCCGTACTCTTCTGCTCCCACCGTGTCAATGATGTAAAAAAATCGATAATCGAGTCATCATTGAGCATTTCCGCAAGAGAGCTTAAGTACTCTCTCATAGGGTGGTTATCCATGTCTTCGGGTTCTACGAAACAGATAAGCGCGAGCAATTCGGCTGTCTCTTCGGGGTGCTTATCAAGGAGTTGGTCAAGTATTTCCATAACATTCTCGTGAGCCTGCTTCTGTATAAGCTCTCTGTTATGCTCAAGAACCTTCTTCTGCTCTTCGGGGTCAAGGTCTTTCCTGTAAGGCATCAACCCTTCGGGCTTCTTAGCTCTTATTGATAAGATATCCGTGACCTTCAGCCACTTCTCAACACTCTTCTTTATTTTGTTTGTCTGCTTCAAGAACTCAGTAGGCGAACATGTTACTAGATTTTTCATTCTTCACTTCTCCTTATTATTCCTCAGAGGGGGGTGTTGCGCTTCTTGCGTAGTATGTCTTCTCAGAGTCTACCGATGTATCTTCTGAAGGGAAGTATACGTCGTTAGAATCCTTCTCATACCAATGAGCGAGCTTAGGGCTTTCTGTACCAACAGGTGTTACCTCTGTATAGATATAAGAGGGAGTAGTAGCGCCCATAGAATAGAACTTCATGGGTACTACGTCCTGTGCATTAATAGACACATGACCTGTAAGTTCAAGGGATATATTACCCTTACCCTTCTTAGCTGTCTTGAGGCTGAAACCACTTGTAGCGAGTGCATTGAGCATCTGAACAGCTACGAGACCACCGTCTGCTCTGTCGCCTACCCACCAAATATCGCTGAAGTCTGTCTGAAGGAGAGCCGCTCTAGGTGTGATAGCTCCCGACTCTGCGTCAATATCAGCTGCACCGAGTTCAAGTCTGATGCTCTCGGGGCTGGTACCAAGTGCAGTAGTTGAAAGTTTACAATCCCATGAATCGAGGTGCTTCAATTCCTTCATATTATTGGGGCAGTTATCAACGTCTTCGCCCATATCGGAGTAAGACGGTGTACAAGATACGGTGATACCACCTGTTGTTGCACAGATAATGTCTTCATCATCTGGTGCGGCAGGGTTTGAGGGGTCAAACCTTCTTAAAAGTACGCCTGCTTCTGTCTGAAGCTCAGAGAAAGTACTTTCGGGGATAACAGTAAATCTACCCATAGTTAAAATCTCCTTTGTGTTAATAAGCTGAAAGATATTCAGCCTGTATATTTAAAATGATACGTCTTATAGTATCGTCGTCTTCGTCCCTCATTCTCTGTGAAAATGGGGTACCCGTTGCTAATTGGATATAACCGCCGTCGAACTGTATAGGGTACATTTCAGCTATCCTCTTAGCTATTTCGTTGGACTTCTTAGTAAGAGTCTCCCACGATGTATCTCTATCCCATAAGCTAGCTGTGAGCGTTACAGGAGTATCTATATCACCGTCTTCGAACTCATAGGTTATATAAGGTAATACAGCGTTATCGGGAACAGTGAAAGCATCGTAAGCCTTCAAGCTGAATGAATTGAAGAAAGCGTTAACCGCCTGTGCTTTATTCATATTGACCCCCTGTTACTTCGGAAAAGTGAACTCTTCCGCTGTTACTATCCTCATATCCATAGTAGCGGATTTAGGCGTGTATTTGTCGTCACCATCAGAGGTAATACGAAAAGCCTTACCGTCACGCTGTCTCACGATTATATCGTGATACTCAAGTGTAAGAGAACGAGCAGTAGTTACGGTATATAAGCTCTGAGTGCCCTGTGCTTCAGCTATTCGAGCTTCTATCGAAGAGTCGAACGTGATAGCTGCATTAATCTCAATACCCTTAACGAAGGTACGCTTATAGCCGCCGTAACCGTCTTCAACAACAGTATTAGTATAAATATTACACTTTTCCATTGCGTCAGATAATAAACTCATATCTTCCTCCACTTGTTCAATCTACTCTTGAATACTGACTGCCATGTAGCACCGCTAGAACCGCCGTTCTTATTTGTACCGCTAGCCTTAGTATAAGAATAGCCGCCAAAACTCTCAGAAGAGTAAGGACTGTTGACAGTGTCACCGTAAGTATTGTTGAACTTCTCGATATCATTAGCGAGAGCAATAACGGCAGGCGGTACAGCCATAAGCCATACCGCGCCGTCAAAAGCATCTTCGTTAATAAGAGTATCGGTCTCGTTAGGAGTAGCCGTATACTGGTGAACGCCGTCGTTAAAGACAGAGCCGACAAGCCTGTAATACTGATTATTCTGAAGGTATACACCCAAGCCTACGTCATTACCGTCAGTTAAGATGATACGAAGCTCACCGTTACGAACGATAAATCTACCGCGCTTTATATCCTTCTCAAACCAGTTCTTCAGTTCTTGACACAGTTCCGTCATCAACATCTTTCTTCGCCCTCGTTCTTCTTGTCGTCTTCTTTGCCTCGCTAGGCGTTTCCTCGCTCTTCTTGGGCTGGTTACGCTTTGCTCTAGCATCTACCCATATAACCGACATAAAAGACCTCCTATTAGTCCATTACAATATCACTCAAGTCATAGTACTTAGTGATACTGTTCGTTCCGTCACTTACGACAACAGTGAACTTCTGGTTCAGCTTGTCTGTAACCTTGAAAGCTCCGTTCAAGTCGGGGTCGTTGATAATCTCAACAAGTCCGCTAGATACGGAAGGTGTAAGACCAACCTTAACAGAGGTTGCGCTTTCGTCGATATCACTGAACTTAAGAGCCATGAAGTAACCTGCTCCCCATGTGGTAGGCAGTGCGCCTTCATCCAAGTACTTAAGTGTACCTGTAATCTTACCGCTCTTTACAGACAAATCAGACTGCATGTCGCTTACAAGTGTGCCGAAAAGTTCGCTCTCACCGCTCTCGGCGTCAACCGTGAGAGCTGTCAAGGGTTTGCGGATACCGTAACCTTTGCGATACCGTCAAGGATATCAGCCCAAAGAGCCATACCCATGATAGCGAAGGACTCACCAACAGCTGTACCGTAGTTACCCTGTGCGTGGAATCCGATAAGGTTTGTCTCACCCTCAGTTGTGTACACAAGTCCGAGCTGTGCGTACTCAGAGTCAGAAGGGTCAGCGTAGTAAAGGTCAATGTTCTCAACAGGGAGAGCGATTACTGTACCCTTATCAAGTCTTGTAGCAGGGAGAAGGAAAAGTGTCTTGTAACCCAAGAAGTTCTCGAGATATGTAAGACCGAACTGAGTCTGTACAGTAATTTCAGCTGTACCGAGGTAGTCGTAAGCATCCTCGATAGACGCAAAACCGACGATATCAGTAACGCTCTTATCAAGCTCTGCGAACTTCTCAACTACGAGACCCTGCGCCTTAGAAAGTGCAGCCTGCCATGTAGCAGCTGTATCAGTCTGAACACCGCTTGTTCCTGTAAGGAAAGAGTAGAAGTTCGTAAGAACCTTAGACTGCAGCTTATTGAGGAAAGCGTCGTCTGACTTCTGAACTGCGATAGCTGCGCCGTACTTTGCTACATCCTCGATAGGTACAGCCTTAGCGTACTTCTCGATAGTGAGGTCAGCGTGAGCAGACTCAACGATAGTAGACTTAGAATAAGGGATAACGCAACCAGCATCTACAGCGCCGTCCTCAAGGTCAACTGTAGCTGTGTAAGATACGAGCTGTGTACCGTTGGACTTTCTGATAGGGCGCATGATACCGAGGATATCTCTGAGAGCGTCCCAGTTCTGGTTGAAACGTGTTACAAAGTCAATCTCTCTTGCCTTTACATTTGTATAAACGTTAGGCAGTGAGTCTCTGGGGTTAGTTAAGGATTCGATGTTTGTAGCCGCCATTTTCTTTACCTCCTGTGGCTTAGAAACCGAACAACTCGTGATTTTCGGCTATTGCCTTCTGTCGCTCGGTCGCATCTTTTATTTTGAGTATCTCTTCTTTCGACTTCTGAGAGCCACTATTAGACGGGGGGTTGGACACTTGAGCGCCTTTGGTGCCTTCGGTAGTGATAAAATCTGACCACTCTGTCTTAAGATTGCTCTTAAGTGTGTCACAGTCAACGATTTTACCTTCGTTGTCGAGCTTGAGACCGTCGATATCGGTAACTTTAGCCACTGTATCGATACGCTTATCAGCAACACCAATTTCTTTCAAAAGCTCTTTAAGAGCTTTGATTTTCTTATCGGCTGTCTGCTTTGCATCGATTTCAGCCTTGAAGTTATCGAAGTCTTCTTTCATTGCCTCGTACTTCACCTTCCAAGCGTTCTTACCGTTGTCACCTGCTTCGCTTCTCAAAGTCTCAAGTTCTTTTTCAACTTCGGGGAGCTTATCAGCCTTCTCCTTGTAGCTGTCGCGCTCCTTTTTGAGTGCGTCAGTTACTTCAGTGTGAGCAGATATGATTGAGTCAATCTTATCTTCCTCAAGTCCCATAGCCTGTAAGTACTTTCTCGTTAAAGCCATAATAGTTCTCCTTTACTTCGGCAAAATTACTTTATTGTTTGAACTACTTGGATTATAACACAATAAAAGGGCTTGACAAATATCAAGCCCTACCCTTCTAAATGATTTTTGATAACTTGCTTATAATACGGTAAATGCTTTGTTACAGCGTTCTTCAAGAACGGCTTAGGAGGCGTACCGCGAGCGCCGAAGTGTACATAGGGAGCGTACTCGATATTAGTACCTATGATAGCTTCGTCACCCTGTACAGCGTGAGATATACTCGTTCTCAGATTACCCGTTCTTACATAGCCGCTAGGAGAAGGAGGGCGTGAATATATAAGCCTATTCGTTTCAGCTACGGCGTAGGCTTCACCAGCTATCGCGCACTCTTCAAGAGCTGCGTGTATCTGCTCTTCACTAGCTCTGAGTATTTCTTCGAGATTGTCGTCTACGAGGCTGACTGTTACGCTCATTTCTTCTACCTCCTGTTCTATCATTTAACCACTCTTCGTAAGTCATATTACCTATGTGCTCGGGCTGAATGTCATTAGGGTCAAGTTCCATACCACGAGGTACGCCGATAATACGGCATCTGCAGTTATAGATATACGAACCTACATTCACGTTAACGTCACTTGAAGTACCGTTAGGGTCTGCAGGGAACCTAAGCCGTACACCGTCTTCAAGTTCAAAAGGTTCACCAACAGGAACTCTTACACCGTTCATGAGGCGGTGACTGTGCCTCGTTCTTTCATCGGGGATAGATACCCACATTTCCTCAAGCTGAATCCCCATACGTTCAGCTCTTTCATAGCTTGCTAAGTGACCTGCGTTCCTAGCAGCTGTCATAGCGGTTCGAGCGTTCCTCTGAGCGGCTCTTTCATCCATGCCCACCACGTTCTGAAGTCTTGTAGCAACACGAGGAAGAGCCTCACCCTGTATGATACCTTGAGTGATAGCGCTTGTTATGTGCTGTTGGTTCCAAGCCATAGCGCGACCCTCTCTTATTGCTCTCGCAGTCTCCGACTCGGGGTTCAACTGAGGCAATAAGGAAGGAAAATCACGTATCAGCTCTTCTACTGCCTGTGCATTATAGATAGAAAAGCTAGAAAGCCCTACTAATTGGTCAATCTGATAAGCTGCAAGGTTCATACCATAAGCGTAAGCCTCTGGTATATAGCCTGTTATGATGCTCCTAGCGACATTGTCAGCATTTACTAGAGTCTGCGCCATAGAGTCTCTAACAGCGTTCCACCTGTCGCCTATTAGCATCTTGTTTCTTCTCCAAGTGGCGTACTCTTCAGCTGTTATCTCTTTAGCTTCAAGCCTTCTTCTCATGACCACATCTTGAGCTTGAAAGCGCTCAAAGTATCTCGAGCACTTCTCAGAGACTTCCTCGTAAGCCTGCTCGTATACTTCTCTTACTCTTCTTTCAATCTCTTCGTAGTACTCTTGTTCCTTGGTCATAATTACTCGTTATTCAGTAGCGCCGTACTAGCTATAGGGTTATTTCTATTGACTGATACCTCGAACCTCTTAAGCTCGCCTTCGTCCATCTGAGCTAATACCGTGTCAAGTTTGTCCTTATCGCCCAAGATAGACAGTATCTTTTCTGTGACATACTCACTAGAAAGATAGGAGCCGCTTGATACTATCGTGTTTATCATTTCGGTAGCGTTAACGACCCTTGAACGGTTGAAGGTAGGCTTATCGTCTATACCTGCGAGTACTAGTATCTCATTGATAAAGTCAATTATACAGGCTTCGTAGTCGTTTACCTTTTCGTCCAAAAGCTCATATGCAGCTTCAATCTGGGTAGCTGTTACCGCTCCACTAGCTATTCGTTCTGCATCGAACGCCATGAAGTCTTTAATGAGGTCACGGTCAAGGAGTTCGAGCAGTTTTTCTCTTCCTTCGAAGGGCATATCGATTGTATGAGGGGTAGCTGTAGCGCCTTCGTCATCCATTACGAATCCGTGAACAGTCTTTATACGGTCTATGAACTTGACTATGTCGGTATCTTGCATACCACCAGCGTTTTCAATCAACCAATAGATGATTGAAGCGTCATCAACGTTATTACAGAAACCACTTTTAATGAGGTCGTAAGCGTCTATCTGTTCCCTTCTTCCCTCAAGTTCGGTTTGGTGGTCGAAGTTACCCCAAAGAGGAACGATAGGGAAGGTAGGGTAGTTCTGATAGTCGTATATCTCTTCACCGTCAGCCTCGCTTTCCCTAACCTTCACGATATATGATTGTTTTTCGTCTATGAACTTACCCTCATAGTCGTTCGTATCTCCTGTCTTCTTATTCCACATAGCGTTCTGATAGCCGCTTATCTCATACATAGTAGCTCTAAGAGGCTTGTTATCGGCTATCTGCCAAAAGCGAATACCTGCTTTGAGGGCGCCGTCTTCTTCGTCGTAAAGAGGTACAAACTCCCATGCAGCGAATACGTCAAGGTGGTCAAAGTTCCAAAAACCGAAGGAGCAAGCACCGATAAGAGCGTACCTGCCTGCTCTTTGAAGCCTTGTATCAAAGTCAGCCTTCTTCGTACCGAGCTTCTTTGAAGTGTCTTCATTATTCCATGAAACACCGTTACTCAATAGATACTGATTCTCTTGAGAGATAAAGCGGTTGAAGTGACCCGACCTTAACTTATAGTTAGCCGATATAGCATCTGGCACCGCCTGTCCTGTAAGAGTAAACAACAGTTTCTCATACTGAATGATAGTCAAATTACGCTTTTCAGCGTATTCCTTAGCTATAATCGCCTTTTTATAAGTATCACTAGACTTATAGTCGTTTATAGCGGTCTTCATGAACTCTATTTTTTCACGGTCGCTCCCTTCAGCAACCTCCAACCAGTCTTGATACGTCTTCATGTAGAAAGTACCTCCTTTTAAGTGCAGTATATCACATTAGCCCTAAAATCGAGTGATATTGAGGCTCGTTGCCTTTATCAAACTGCTTTTTCAGCTTTCTTATAAGCGATGCGAGCGAGTCGGGGGCGTCATCGTGGTCAGCGTTCTCATTGTAGTCGCATATCATATCGATATACAGTTCGTCTGTACCTTTGACAAACACTATGTTCTCCCAATCGAACTTCAAGTAGGTGCTTATCTTCAAGTGCTTGCTCATATCTTCGTGATATGTGACCACTTTCAGACCGCGCTTCTTGAGTTCTCTAGCAGAATAACCCTTATCACCGTTAGTCTCTGTATATATCTTACTTATTAGGAATTGCTTACAGTATCTCTCAATATCGTCCATACAGTCGTCGATATGCTTACGCCATAGCTTACCGAATACGTAATACTTACCGTCGTGTACTCCTATCATAGTAAAGGCTGTATAGTCTTCACCGTAGTAAGCAGCATCAACATGAGCTACACCGTTAAGGATAGTTTCAATATCAGCACCCAATACAGGAGCAGTAAACATTACATCGTCGTCCGCTACGTGCTTAAGCTCATAGTTAGCTGCAAAGAGCGATTTTGTCATAGAGCGCTTTTTAGCCTCTATTACCTCTTTGCTCATGATACCCGTAGTGTAACAGTCATACTTCTCGGGCGGTGGCATCAACTCGAAAGCGTCGTCTTTATGCCACGGCGTACCCGTGTTGTTTATCCAACCGCCTCTGTTAATGATATTCTGAAGCTCTTGATAAAAGATTTTTGTTCTCTCACGTTCTGCTCGAGATACACGGTCGGACAAATTTACGATATCGTCTGTGAAGATAATATCGTAGTGCTTACCTGTGACTGAAGCGCCTATACCGAATCCCGATAACTGGGCTGTACCTTTGATATCTCCACTGAGATTAGTCGTTATCTGAGACTGTGAAGACGACACAACAACAAGCTCACAGCCATGAATTATAGCTGCAAGGTGTCTGATAACGGGATGGTGTAGGAGCTTATTGACCTGCGCTATTATCTCTTTAACATCCGTGTCGGTCTTTCTTATGAAAGCAAGCCTTTTACGGGGCATAAGAACCATAATAATAGCTATAGCAAGTGATACACATGTAGTCTTATAAGAATTACGGTGAGCCTGTATCGTCTTGTCCTTTGGTATTCTTACGAGTTCTACTATCCACTTGTTATTCAGTTCATTAAGGTCTCGAAAGCCTACTGCTTTACCTACAAGATAAGGTTTTTCAGTTAGTAGCCGTATCGCTTGTTCCTTCGTCAGCTTCTTCATCTAATAACACCAGCGTTTCGAGTTCATCAAGTGCCTTTTCGTCATAACTCTGTATAGTGACCTTATCCTCTTGATTAAGGTACTGCTTACCAAGCCATATAGCCATAGTAGCGCTTTTCTTGGACAACTCGAGCTGATTCTTGCGCACTTGTATTTTGAGAGCCATTAAATTGTTTTGTATCTTAAACTCTTGAAAAGTCATACCGTATTCACGCTTACACCACCGCGTAAGAGTGTCAATATTAGCAGGCTTGCCGCCTTCGTCTCTGAAGAACCAACAAATCTCTTCTTGAGTGCATCCGAAGCCTACCAAATCAGAAAAAGCCTTCTTATCAAACTCTTTCTTCGGTCTTCCTGTCCTTGCCATGTCTATACCTCCTATTCTATTCGAGCATCAAAGCCCTGTGATACGAGTTCACGGTATATCTCTTCTGCTTCTATGTCGTTTTCACAGTCAATAACTACAGAATACGAGTCTTTAGTCTTGGGCTTAGGTTCTGGTTCTTCGAAGACGTCACCTATATTCGTGTCGAATCCGAAGTTCGTCATATCTATATTGAGGATATCCCCAAGCTCAGTATCAAGAATACCGTAATCCCAGTCTGAGAGTTCGGCTGTCTTGTTATGGGCTAGTGCATAAGCTCGCCTCTGTTCGTCTGTAAGGTGGTCTAAGCGAATTACAGGTACTTGCTTCATTTTGAGCTTCTTAGCAGCTATAAGGCGCCCGTGTCCCTCTACTACTATGTTTTTATCAGACCATATCCCGATAGGGTCAGAAAATCCAAACTCTTTGATACTTTCAATTATGGTCGATAAGTCCTTGTCTGTGTGAAGCCTCGCGTTTTTCGTGTAAGGCTTGAGCTTTCCTACAGGGAGGTATTCTATCTTCAGTTCAGTCTTCTTTTCCATCTGTCACACACCAGCTAGTACCGTATCTATCTATTATGAGTTTGAAGTCTTCTAAGTCATGGGGAACGATACTATAAGTCTCAGTACCGTCCGAGTTAAACTCAATACCTACGTGAAGCAGCTCATGAAAGAGCAGTATTCTTATCTGCTCTTCGGTGAAGTTGACCACATTAGGCTCGAATACAGTGATAGTAAAGTCACAAGGAATACCCCACTTGTACTTATCAGCTACTTTCTCGCACTGAGCAAATATCGTCTTACTATTGCCTGTCTTCTTATGCTCCGAAGATAGAAAAGCTATGGTAGCTTGACTATTACGGATGTTAATTAGGGTATCTTCATTCTGAATAAGGTCGTTACCAATTTCGGTATAGACCTCATTTAAGGTACGTCTATCCATGATTTTCTTCCTCCTAATGATTCTAGTATACACAACAGAGGGATATAAAAACAGGGGTACCAAATATGATACCCCTGTCTTCTTAGTCTGTCAGTCGCCTTATAACTGAGTCATATAAGCGCGGCTGCGTGGCTTTAACGGTCTCCAACAGTTCGTCTATGAGTTGCCATATATAATCCGCGTCCTTGCCTTCTATAAGCTGTAAAAATTCCGAGTCGCCATGATTGGCTATTGTTACTTCTGTGACCGTTTCTATCGGCTTATAATCGGGCTTACCGTATATGTGGTCATATATGGTATATAGGGTAGCGAGCTTTTGGCATCCCTCGTAATTGTTGACCTTCTTCTCACACTCAGAAATAGCCTGTAGTAAATCCCGTTCGTTTAGCACGAGGGTTCACCTCATTCCTCCAACTGCTTGATAGCCTTATGAATAGCCATTCTGCTCTTTTCGTCAGTTGCGTTTTCCATAAGGTCTCTGAGGTTCTCTACAAGCTCTTCCTTGTTATCTCCCGAATAGCCGCCATATGTTCTCGAGTAGCCCCTGCGAGAGTATCTGCTACCGCCGCGACCTTCATAGGAGCTGCCGCCGCGACCCTCGTAAGAGCTACCGCCCATATTGCCACCTTCGGAGGAATAACGCCCACGACTGTCTCTGTTAGCGTTTCTGCCTCTGCCTCTTGCATAGGAGCTGCCACCGTCGTTATAAGAATAATCGCCGCCTGCTTCTTCCATTGCACAGATAGTGTCGATTGACTTAATAGAGTGAGTCAATTTATCGACAGTCTCAAGACTACCAGCCGTGAGCTCGCCCTTAGACGTAATCTTCTCGAGTTCGTCCATGAGCATATCTCTAAGTTCGTACAAATCCTTGCTCATTTCATTTCACCTCCTTACGCTACTCTCTCAATAATGATATTCGCGTTCTGAACATCGATTGCCTGTCCGCTCAAGTTCTCAACTGCAATCGTGTAACAGCAACCCTTGGGAACACTTACAAAAAGGGACTCGTAAATGTTCCAAAAATCGCCTACTGCAGCTGGTGTCACAATAGCCTGTGACGTGTTGACAGCTTCACCGTCGATAGCAAGACCTATCGATATAGGTTCTACTGTTCCACCTTCAGCTATTGCAACATTGGCTCCGAAAGACACTTTATATCGAGCAGAACAAGCGCAAGAATTATTGACAATACCACGTAAGGTGATGATACCGCTACCCTGTCTATGGATTACGTAACCCTTAGTACAAGGTACGGCTGTTTCAGTAAAAATAACATTCTGATTAGGCTGTACAGTCTGAATACTGTTATTTACATACTCGGGCATGGTCAATCACCTCCAATTAGAAGGAGCCGCAACCACAGCCGCAACCGTTGTTATTGTTGGGACATGTGAATATAGGCTGACTTCCGTAAACGGGCTGACTCGGGATAGGGCAGCTGCGAAGCTCGTTAAGTAAATCTATGTTAGATGATGCAAGGTTACGCTCAAGTCTAGCTGTCTGTGCTGTCTGTGAAGCAGCAAGGTTAGCCATTGTAAGCTGTCTCTCAAGGTCGTTAATCTTGTCGTTCTTCGCGTCAAGTTCGAGCTGACATAACTTATCAAGAATCAACTGAGTACCGCTTGTCTGACTCTGAATGATATCCCTAGTGTTGTTAGCATCTGCAAAACGAGTAGCGTTACCCTCATTCTGTATGATGTTCTGAGTCTGGCAGTTTGCGAGCCTATTTTCGCAGCAGCAGTC
>JAEIGA010001583.1_pt1 | contig 35640 bp, 36 predicted proteins | sample 9270691 | NCBI WGS metagenome assembly JAEIGA01 (sample SAMN17057246, study PRJNA624740) | gut metagenome | biome: biome; isolation source: fecal sample | host: Bos grunniens | place: China: Xizang | collected 2019
CGCATATGACGAGGCTGTTTATGCATATGCTGCATTTGGTAACGGTGCAGATGTAGTCGGTGCAACAAAGCTTCTTCAGGAAAAGAAGTATGAGCTTGCATTCAATATGGTTCAGGATGCACTTGATAAAATAGAAAATACACAGTCTGAATACGTGTCTATGCTTTATTATCTTCGCTCTATGGTAACAGATACGTGGAGAGAGGCGGCAAATTCTCCGCTCGGCTTCATAAATTACTGGTTCAGCGAAAAAGACGGAAAATCACTGATTGTATTTGAGTATAGAAACGTAAGTAACAGCAGAATAAGCTCGTTTAAAATAAACTTTGATATTTGCGATAAAGACGGAAACATTGTTGAGACAAATTCAGGTTCATACTTTGTAAATAATCTGCAGATGACTCCTTGCGAGAAAAAGAGAGTTGCATGGATTATAACAAAGGGTGACGTTGCAGCAAGCATTAAAAATCTTAGGGTTAACGAGGTTGTTTTTTCGGATAATACAAAGTGGAACGGTTAAAACTAATCAGGGGATTGTAAAAACAATCCCCTTTTTTCCTTATAGGAATTTGCGTGTTTTTATTGCGAGCAATATTTGTCAGCTTAAAATCTAGTCGGGTCGCGAAGATGGTAAGCGACACGCTTCTTTTTTGTGAGGTGTTATATGGATATTACAAAGCTACGTGAACTTATAAATTACCACAGTAATCTTTATTATACAATGGACGAGCCTGAAATAAGTGATTTTGAATATGATGCGCTGATGAGTAATCTTAAGAAGATGGAGGAGGAAAATCCTGAACTTATAACGCCTGATTCACCCACGCAACGTATTGGCGGAAAAATCCTTGACGGCTTTAGCGAGGTTGTGCATGCAGTACAGATGCAGAGCCTTAATGATGTGTTTGACAGAGAAAGTGTAATAGATTTCGGAGAAAAGACACAAAGCGCACTTGGGGAAAAGGTCGAGTATATAACGGAAATGAAGATTGACGGCCTCAGCGTTTCTCTTGAATACCGTGACGGCTATTTTCTAAGGGGGTCTACACGTGGTGACGGAACAGTTGGCGAGGATGTAACGGAAAACCTTAAAACAATAAGAAATATCCCGCTTAAACTTACTGAAAATATTGAATATCTTGAGGTCAGGGGCGAAGTCTTTATGCCTCACTCAAGCTTTATCCGCCTTAATGAAATTCAGGAGGAACGTGGCCAAATGCCATTTAAAAATCCAAGAAATGCGGCGGCAGGGTCACTTCGTCAGCTTGATAGCTCAATCGTAGCGCAAAGAAAGCTTGATATATACGTTTTTAATATTCAGCAAATTGTAGGAAAAGAAATAAAAACTCACAAAGAAGGACTTTTGTATCTTGCACAATTAGGATTTAAGACAATTCCAGACACCCCAATATGTGACAGTATTGAAAAAGCATTTGATGAGGTTTTGAAAATTGGTGATATGCGCCCCAAGCTTGGCTTTGACATTGACGGTGCGGTTATAAAGGTCAATTCCCTTGCGCAAAGGGAGAGCCTTGGCTCTACTGCAAAATGCCCCAAATGGGCAGTGGCGTACAAATATCCGCCTGAAATAAAGGAAACAAAGCTTCTTGATATTATAATCCAGGTTGGAAGAACGGGCGTTTTAACACCTAATGCCGTTTTGGAAAGCGTAAGCCTTGCAGGTACGACGGTATCACGTGCAACACTTCATAATATTGATTATATACGTGAAAAGGACATTCGCATAGGTGACAGAGTATTGGTACAAAAAGCAGGAGATATAATTCCTGAAGTTCTCAGCGTGGTTAAAGAAAAGCGAAGCGGAGATGAAATAATATTCAATATGCCAGAGAGGTGCCCCGTATGCGGTGCACAAGTTTACCGTGAAGAGGGAGAGGCGGCAGTAAGATGCACGGGCGTTGAATGCAGGGCACAGCTTTTGCGAAATATAATTCATTTTGCATCACGTGATGCTATGGATATAGAGGGACTGGGTCCTGCACTTGTGGAAAAACTGCTTGAAAACAAGATTATTTCTTCTGTTTCTGATTTGTACGATATAAATAAAGACGATATTTCCGCGCTTGATAAGATGGGTGAGAAAAGTGCACAAAATCTTGTTGATGCAATCAGTAAATCAAAAGAGAATGATTTGTCGAGACTGATTTTCGCACTCGGTATCAGGCACGTAGGTGCAAGAAATGCACAAATACTGGCAATGCACTTTAAAACGATGGACGCTATTATACAGGCAGATGTAGAGGCTATTTCAAGTGTGCCTGAAATAGGCGGTGTTATAGCACAAAGCATTGTTAATTTCTTTAATGAGAAACAAAATATTGAAATTATTCAAAAGCTTCGTGCACACGGACTTAATTTCATTTGTAACGAAGTAAAGGCGGAGGGTGTGTTTAGCGGTAAGGTGTTTGTTCTTACGGGAACACTTCCCTCGCTTACACGCAGCGAAGCCTCTAAAATTATTACAGATAACGGTGGAAAGGTTTCGTCTTCTGTAAGCAAGAAAACCGATTATGTTCTTGCGGGTGAGGAAGCGGGAAGTAAGCTTGACAAAGCAAACGCCCTCGGAATAACGGTAATAACGGAAGAAGAACTCAGGGGAATGATAGTATGAGAAAAATTGATGCATCAATAGTTAAAGAAACAGTAAAAAAGCTTTTTCTTGATTGTAATTTTTATGTTGGCGATGATATAAAAAAGGCTTTAGAAAATGCTTTGGAGAAAGAAACGTCAGAAACGGCAAAAAGTGTTCTGTCGCAAATTCTGGAAAATGATGATATTGCGGCAAGAGAGGAAATTCCGCTTTGTCAGGATACTGGTATGGCAGTCCTTTTTGTAGAGTACGGTGACAAAGTGGTAATCGAAAACGGAAGCTTTGAAAATGCAGTTAACGAAGGAGTACGCGAGGCGTACCAGGAAGGGTATCTTCGTAAAAGTATTGTGTCTGACCCCGTTTTTGAAAGAAAAAATACTCTTGATAACACACCTGCGGTTATTCATACGAAAATTGTGGAGGGCGATAAAATAAAAATTACTGCAGGGGGCAAAGGCTTTGGCAGTGAAAATATGTCTGGAATTAAAATGCTTTCTCCGTCGGCAGGAATTGAAGGTATAAAGGAATTTGTTCTTGAAACTGTAAAATATGCGGGTCCGAATCCCTGCCCTCCGATTGTGGTTGGTGTAGGCATAGGCGGGACATTTGAAATGTGTGCACAGCTTGCAAAGCGTGCTACCTTTAGAAATATTGACATACGAAATAATGATAACAGATATAAAGAGGTTGAAGAGGAGCTTTTATGCCTCATCAACAATATGGGCTTTGGGCCTGCAGGCCTTGGCGGAAACACAACGGCACTTGCCGTAAATATAGAAACAATGCCTACACATATCGCAGGTATGCCCGTGGCGGTAAACATATGCTGTCACGCTGCAAGGCACAAAAGCGCAGTAATCTGAGAAAGGAGGGCTTTACATAATGAAAAAAATAACACTTCCTATAAACGACAGGGATATTGAAAATCTTAAAGCGGGGGATAGTGTGCTGCTCTCAGGAAAGATAATTACAGGGCGTGACGCCGCACATAAGAGGTTTTATGACCTTGTAATGAGCGGTGAGAAGCTACCGATTGACATAAAAGGGCAAATAATATACTATGTAGGTCCTGCACCTGCAAAGCCTGGATATGCCATAGGACCGGCAGGCCCTACATCAAGCTACAGAATGGATAAATATACGCCGATACTTCTTGATATGGAGCTTAAAGGTATGATTGGTAAGGGGATACGAAGTCAGGAGGTAATTAATTCCATAATTAAAAATAAAGCAGTGTATTTTGCGGCAATTGGTGGCGCTGCGGCACTTATTTCAAAATCTATAAAGGAGGCAAAATGCCTTTGTTATGAAGATTTGGGTGCAGAGGCGGTCTGTGAATATATTGTAGAAGATTTTCCGTGCATTGTAGCAATTGATTCCTGCGGTAACAATGTTTATGAATATTGATAAAAATTATTAAAAATATCTTGCCTTTAAATAAGATATATAGTATAATATAGACAAGGAAACCAAATAAACTTTTAGGAGGGCATACTATGATAAATGTTATTATTGGCGAAAAAGGCACTGGCAAAACGGCGAAGCTTATTGAAGCAGTACATATTGCAGAGAAAGCAGCTACCGGAAGTGTAGTTTTCATTAACAAGGGAAAGAGACATGTGCTGGATCTTTCGCACAAAGTACGTCTCGTTGACACTGAAGATTTCAGTATAGCTTCATATGATGAGTTTTATGGTTTTGTATGTGGTATTCTTTCGCAGAATTATGATATAGCGCATATATTTATTGACAGTATTACAAAGATTGTAAACGACGATATGGCAGCATTTGAAAAATTCCTTGATAGAATTAGCGTTGTTGCTGAAAAGAGTAATGCGGAAATTCAGATTATTCTCAGTATGAATCCTGCAGATGCTTCTGAGGGTATTAAGAAGTACGTAAAATAAGTAAAAAGTAAAAAAAGGGTGTAAAAAACTAAGTTTTTTACACCCTTTTTTTATGTCCTTGACTTTTTCTATTTGGTGATACATAACCACCTCTTTTCGTAATATATTTAAGAAGAGAGGTGGTTTTATATGAAAAGAATTATTTTGCTGTTAATAGTATTTTTAAATATAACTTCCTTAAATTCCTATGCTATAAGCGCAAAAAGTGCAGTACTGATTGACAGTCAAAGTGGCAGAGTGTTGTATGAACATAATTCCTATGAAAAGCTTCCAATGGCAAGCACTACAAAGATTATGACGGGGCTTCTTGCGTGTGAAAGCGGAATGCTAAATGAAAATGTAAAGGCAAGTGCCTTTGCATCAGGAACGGAAGGCTCATCACTATGGCTTAAAATAGGGGAGGAGCAGTCCCTTGAAAACCTCACCTACGGACTTATGCTGAAAAGCGGAAATGATGCTGCCGTTGCTATTGCTGAATATTTAGGAGGAAGCACAACTGCATTTGCCCTTTTAATGAATAAAAGGGCAAGGGAAATCGGTGCTCTAAATACTAATTTTGAAAATCCGCACGGACTTGATAGTGAGGGGCATTATACAACGGCATACGACCTTGCACTTATTGCAAGAGAAGCAATGAAAAATAAAAAATTCAGAGAGATTGTATCAACAAAAACGTATTCAATTCCAATGGAGGGAGAAAAGTGGGACAGAGCACTTAAAAATCATAATAAAATGCTTTGGAGATATGATGGGTGCAACGGTGTAAAAACAGGGTTTACAAAACACTGCGGAAGATGCCTTGTAACCAGTGCCAAGAGAGATGGAAAAGAGCTTGTCTGTGTTACACTTAATGCACCGTCTGACTGGAATGACCACACACAACTGCTTGATTACGGATTTAATAACTATGAAAAAAAAGTTTTGTTAAAAAAGAATGTAAAGGTATGCGACTATACATATGACAAGGAAAACGGCAAAAAAGTTACACTTGTATGTAAAGAAGGATTTTCTGTGCTTTTATGTAAAGATGAAAAGCTTGATACAAAAATAGAATATCATAAATTAAAAGCTCCTTCAAAAAAAGGGACAATTGCAGCAACTCTGCATGTATTCTGTGACGGTACACAAATATCATCCGTAAATCTTGTCACAAATAAAGCAATTAAGAGAGTAACTTTTTTTGAAAAAATGAGACGTATTTTTACGTCTCATTTTTGTACTGTGTAGGCGATTTGCCCGTTTCTCTGCGGAAAGTTGATGAAAAGTAGCTTTGGCTTGAAAAAGCAAGATGGTCGCTGACCTGGGTTACGTTCATTCCGTCCTTAAGAAGCTGCATTGAACGAACAATCTTTAACTTTAAAAAGTGCTTGGCAGGACCTGAGCCCGTATATTTATGACAGATTTTTTTCAGATTGCTGACACTGATTGAAGAAAGCTGTGCAATATCCTTCACCGACAAATTTTTATTAACATTACTCGTCATTATTTCAATTATTTTAGAAAACTGTTGTGCGGAAGGGGACTTATCCCTTCTTTTTTCGTAATCGCCTAAGCGCAGAAGCTCCAGCAAGAAAAGCTCAAGCTTTGTCACGGCACTTTGCATAGCAAGGGAGGAGTCTCCATGAGAAGAAATATAAATGTAATCAATATTAAAAGCGTCATAAATCTCATCTTTTAAGGCTTTTAGTGTATGTTGTTGTTCAAGATTAAGGGAAAATATCCCCTCACCAAGACGCTTTAGTGCCTCATTATCAGTTGCCGTAAAGGAGATTACAAGTAAACGGAAAGGCTCTCCCTCTGACCATACACGGTGAAATTCCATCGGAGGATGAAATGTAAGGTCGCCCTTAGCAAGATTGAAAATGCGGTCGTTTTTTGCAATCGCTGCCTCACCCTCGGTAATAAAGACCATTTCCCAGAAATCGTGCATCTCTCCTGCAAAATAAAAATTTTCTTCGTGCCGCATATGAAAGGCACTGCAAAGTGATTCAATTTTAATAGGTCGTGGTATTTTGTTGTAAACTCCCATATCAGCCTCCAAATTCAAATAAAAAGAAAATAATACTGTAAAAAATTAGTTTTCAGTTAAATAATACCAGACAATAATCTGTTTGTAAAGAATTTTTAAAAATAATGCTTTAAAATTGATTGATTTTGTGGTAAAATAGCAAATAGTCATCAGCTTTGCTAAGGAGGAATAATAAATGAATAATGAAAGCAGAAGCAGCTTTACAGGCAAATTGGGCTTTGTGCTTGCTGCGGCAGGCTCGGCAGTAGGTTTGGGTAATATATGGAGGTTTCCGTATCTTGCTGCAAAATACGGTGGCGGAATATTCCTTTTAGTATATGTTATTTTAGCACTGACATTCGGTTTTGCCCTTATGACGGCAGAGATTACAATAGGCAGAAAAACGGGACTGAGTGCAATTGGTGCATTTCGTGTTCTTAACAAGAAATACACATTTATAGGCTACCTTGCTTCAATTGTACCCATTATAATTTTGCCTTACTATTCTGTAATCGGCGGATGGGTTATGAAGTATATGTGGGCTTTTATGAGCGGCAATGTTGTAGCTACTGCAAATGACTCTTATTTCGCAGGCTTTATCACACATCCGACAGAACCAATTTGGTGGTTTCTTCTCTTTATAGGCATAACTGCAATTGTTGTTCTTTGCGGTGTTGAAAAAGGTATTGAAAAAGTAAGTAAGATAATGATGCCGGTGCTTGTGGTTTTATCGATATTTATTGCAATATATTCGGTAACAGTTCCCGGTGCATTTGAGGGTGTTCTTTATTACTTACTTCCTGATTTCAGTAAGTTTTCAGCTACAACAGTGCTTGCGGCAATGGGACAGCTTTTCTATTCAATGTCACTTGCAATGGGTATAATGATTACATATGGCTCATATATGAAAAAGGATGTTAACCTTGAATCCTCGGTTAAGCAGATTGAGCTTTTCGATACAGGAATTGCATTTTTATCAGGTCTTATGATTATTCCTGCGGTGTTCGCTTTTTCAGGCGGAAGCCCTGAATCTCTCGGCAAAGGTCCAAGCCTTATGTTCGTGACACTTCCCAAGGTTTTTGAAAGCATGACGGGCGGTAAATTTATTGGTATTTCATTCTTTGTGTTGGTTCTTTTTGCAGCACTTACATCCTCAATATCGCTTATGGAAACGGTTGTATCAATTGTATGCGATAAATTTAAAGTAAAAAGAACACTTTCTTGCTTACTTGTTTTTGCAGGGGTAGTTCTTCTCGGCTTACCGTCAACACTTGGCTACAGCATATGGAGCGAGGTTAAGATCATAGGTATGCAGTTCCTCGACTTCTTTGACTTTATCAGTAACAGTGTGATAATGCCAATTGTTGCATTGTTTACATGTGTGTTTGTAGGGTTTGTTTTAAAGCCAAAGGCACTTATTGATGAGGTTGAGTCATCAGCACCGTTTAAAAGAAAGAAACTTTTCCAGGTTGTTATTAAGTATCTGGCGCCGATTTGTATTGTACTTATACTCGCTTCATCAATTCTTGATGCATTTGGAATATTTAAAATATGATGAAAAAAGAAGCTTGCGGAAAATCCGCAAGTTTCTTTATGTCTGTTTTCTTGAAAATCCCTTATTCAAGCCGTTTTGAGCATAGAAAAAGAACAGTAACTTTGTATCAAAATTATGTTTGTTATTTGGTGGAGGCGAGGGGAGACGGCTGCTTTGCTGCCTGCCTGCTTGACGACCGCACGCAAGCGTGCAGTACCCGCCTGCACACCAACTTCGCTAAAAAGGATTATCAATCCTTTTTTACACTCGTTGCCCTCATAGGGTTCAACTCCCCTCGAAAGAAAAGAGTAGATACAAACTTTAGTTTGTATCTACTCTTTTACTTTGGTGGAGGCGAGGGGAGTTGAACCCCTGTCCGAAAACATATTCACACAGGCATCTCCGAGCGCAGTCACTTCTTTATCATTCCCTCCGCCGCAAGGCAAGTGACAGCCTATACGGTTTTAGTAGCTTCATTTGTCATGCATAGCGCAAAGCTTGACTATGTCACGTTCACCACTGTGTGACGCTCTTATCCGCGCCGTGGTCCTCCCGGTAAGAACGGCCGCCTTAATTAGGCAGCGTAAGCTAAATTATTGTTAGCGTTTAATTTTAAAATTCGGGATTTTAACGCAGTTCCCGCTGCGGCTCGCTTCCCATGCTTCAACATCCCCGTCGAAGCCGGTACGCCCCCATATAGTGATGCTACAACGAGGCAGCATCATACAGTATACATTAGAAAATATTAAATTGTCAACAGTTAATTACTGGTTTTGAGCTTTAAGTGTTCTCTCAATCATTCTTCCTGCATCTCTTTTTGCGGCATCATCACGCTTGTCATAAAGCTTTTTACCGCGTGCTACCGCAATAGTCATCTTTACCCTTTGCCCTTTAAGATAAATGTCAAGAGGAATAAGCGTAAGTCCTTTTTGCTTTACAGTTCCCAAAAGCTTCATTATTTCACGTTTATGCATTAAAAGCCTTTTTGGTCTTAACGGCTCTCTGTTAAAAATATTACCTTTCTCGTACGGAGAAATATGCATACCGTGCACAAACATTTCGCCCTTATCAATTTCGCAATAGCTTTCCTTGAGGTTAACCTTTCCCATACGGATTGATTTAACCTCTGTTCCGAAAAGCTCAATGCCTGCCTCGAACTTTTCTTCTATGAAGAACTCGTGATTTGCGCTTCTGTTTTGGGCGAGAAGCTTTCTCTTTTCGTTTTCTGCCATTATCAGTTCCCCCTTCAAGGAGTAAAAAATCTATTCTGCGTGAAACCTTGCTTGCGGCGTCAAGCTTAACTTTAACAACATCGCCTATGGTAAAGGTATGCCCTGTACGCTCACCGTAAAGCGACAAGTCTTTTTCATCAAATACATAATAATCATCACGAAGTGTTTCAAGCCTTACAAGACCTTCGACAGTATTGGGAAGCATTACAAAGAAACCAAATCCCGTAACCGATGAGATGACACCCTCAAATTCCTGCCCCACAAACCCTTCCATATATTCAGCCTTCTTTATGTCAAGTGTATCACGTTCGCACATTGCGGCGTCGTTTTCCCGTTCGCTGCACTGCACTGATGCATCATGAACAAAAGAACTAAGATACGATTTTGTTTTATTATCGTTTTCTATTGCTGCTTTTAATGCTCTGTGACAAACAAGGTCAGGATAGCGGCGTATAGGGGAGGTGAAGTGACAATAATTATCAAGCATCAATCCAAAATGACCGTCGTTTTTACTGTCATACTTAGCCTTTGCCATACTCCTGAGTAACATTGTTGAAAATGCCGCTTCCTGCGGAGTGTCTGAAACCTCTTTCATAAGTGCCCTTAGATTTCTACAATGCTTATAGCCCTTATTATATATGAAGTTAAGTATATTTTCAAGCTTTTCTTTATTCGGTTCATCGTGAACTCTGTAAATTGCAGCGATACTATTCTCCCACAAAAACTTGGCAACGGCACTGTTTGCCGCAACCATAAATTCCTCAATTATTTTATTTGCAAATGAATTTTCACGTTTTACAATATCTATCGTTTTACCGTCTTTGTCAAAGACAGCCTTTGCTTCAGGAATATTAAAATCTATTGTACCACGTTCGTTTGTTTTTTGCGCAAGAAGTAAATAAAGCTCATACATTGAATTAAGCATAGGAAGAAGATGCGAATATTTTTCGCACAAAAGGGGAGGCTTTTCACTTATCAAAAGACGTACATTTTCATATGTCATACGTGCCGCACTCTTAATATAAGACTTATGAAAAGTAGCTTTTAATATATTACCATTATTATCATAATGAATAAATACTGACATTGTAAGCCTGAGTACACCCTCATTAAGCGAGCATATCCCGTTTGAAAGCCTTACGGGGAGCATAGGTATTACCCTGTCTGCAAGATAAACACTTGTACCACGTGAATAGGCTTCCTTATCAAGCGGAGAATTTGGTTTTACATAGTGGCTTACATCTGCAATATGAACGCCTAAGATGTAGCCGTTTTCGGTTCTTTCTACAGAGATTGCATCATCTATATCCTTTGTATCTTCACCGTCAATTGTAATTATTGTTTTAGATGTAAGGTCAAGTCTGCCTGATAAATCATCATCTTCTATTTTATAAACTCTTTGTGCCTCCTCGAGCACATCTGACGGAAACTCGAGTGAAAAGTCATAACTTCTTATTACAGAGAGAACGTCAACACCGAAATCATACGGAAATCCAAGAATTTCTGTAACACGGCAACAAAGGGAATTGGTCGGCGTTTCATATTCAACAATTTCAGCAACAACCTTCTGCCCGTTAAGTGCGCCGTTTATATCACGTGGTGAAACAAAAATTTCATCAGGCAGCTTGTCATTATCGGGAGTAATTATCCCATATCCTCGCTCCTGTGTAAAAATACCTACAATTGTACTGTTGGCACGTGATAATATACTGATAATTCTTCCTTCGCGGTTTTTATTTGCAGAGGACTTTTTTTCCACCTTTACAAGGACACTATCGCCGTTTAATGCACCGCTTACGTATTCGGTGGCAATATGAATATCGCCTTTATCGTCTGAAACGAAGCCGAAACCTTTTGTAGTTGAACGAAAAACTGCTTTTATAAATCCCATAGATTGTGTACTAAAGCAGCGTTTTTTTCTGCCGATAATTATTTCGCCCTCTTTTTCAAGCTCATCTATAATATTGTTAAATTCCTCAATATCAGACGCAGGAACGCATAAAAGCAGTGCTATATTTTCCTTAGTCATTGGAGCATATTCTTTACTGTTTATAAAATCACATATTTTTTGTTTACGCAAAAAATCACCTTTTATCTAAAAAATAAAGGTGCTTTCATCGAAAGCACCTTAGCAGTTATTTAAGCAAATCAAGTGAAAGCACAACTGAAAGAATTATGAACACAATCGCAAAAACTGTTGTCAATTTTTCAAGTAAGCCCTCACGAGTATTAGCCTTGTTCTTTGAGAAGAAGGTCTCACCGGAGGTGCCCATTACCGAGCTTGCCTCTCTGGGATCCTTACCCTTCTGGAACAAAACAACTACTGTAAGTATAAGCGCTACTACGATATAAACAATTGTAAATGCCAGCTTCATTTTCTACACCTCCGTAAATTTCCGATTGTCAATCATTATTACTTTAGCATAAGATGAAGACAATTGCAACCTTTTTTTTGAATTATGCCAAATTTTATTTTACTTTTGGTTTAGAAATAAGCGCAGCTAAAAATGCAAATACAACTGCTGCCGCAATTCCGCCCGCAGTTGCCGTAAGTCCGCCTGTAAATATCCCGATAATACCATTTTCCGAGACAGCTTTCTTTACACCCTCAAACAGACTGTACCCAAATCCCGTAAGCGGTACTGTTGCACCTGCACCTGCAAATTCTACAAGCTTTCCATAAATTCCGAGAAGAGATAATAAAACACCTGCACATACATAACCTGTCAAAAGCTTTGCGGCAGTGAGAGATGTTCTGTCAATAAAAATCTGACCTATAGCGCAAATTGCGCCTCCAACTAAAAATGCCTTTATATAATCCATAATAGCAAACTCCTTTTTATGCAAAACTATTATTGTTATTATGCTAAGGCAATAAAAAAATATTCATATGTATATTGTTGCCAAAAAATGCATTTTTAAAAATAATTTCAACTTATTATATTTAGATATTTACAAAACACAAACAAATGTGGTAAACTAAAGTAGGTTACATATGAATTTCAGAAAGGCAGTGACATAACAATGCAGAAAAAATATAAAAGAGTCCTTATTAAACTTAGCGGTGAGGCGCTTGCAGGTGATACAGGCTTTGGTCTTGACGAGAAAACACTTGACAGTATTGCCAAAACACTTAAGGAATGTGTTGATATGGGAGTGGAGATTGCTGTCGTAGTTGGCGGCGGAAACTTCTGGAGAGGAAGAACAGGGGAGAATATGGAAAGAACACGGGCAGACCATATGGGAATGCTTGCAACTGTAATAAACTCTCTTGCACTTTGCGATGCTTTTGAACGTAATGGTATTAATACACGTGTACAAACGGCTATTGAAATGAAACAAATTGCTGAAACATATGTCAGAGGAAGAGCGGTACGCCACCTCGAAAAGGGAAGAGTTGTTATCTTTGGATGCGGAACGGGAAATCCGTTTTTCTCAACAGATACAACTGCAGCCCTTCGTGCGGCTGAAATTGATGCTGATGCAATTTTGCTTGCAAAGAAGGTTGACGGTGTTTATGACAGCGACCCTGCAAAGAACCCCAATGCAGTTAAATTTGATAAGATAACATATATTGATGTTCTTAATAAGGGACTTGGCGTTATGGATACAACAGCAACTTCTCTTTGTATGGATAATAAAATGCCTATCCGTGTATTCGGTCTTTCAAAACCAGAAAATATTAAAAGAGTTCTTTTAGGTGAAGAGATAGGAACACTTGTGTATTCAGAGTAAGATTATAATTTTTTAAATTTTAATATATTATTGCCGGTTTTGTCGGCAGATTGGAGATTAATATGAGAAACGATTATCCTGAAATTACAGAAAAAATTAATAAGGCAGTTAACTTTTACATTGATGACCTCGGCTCTATCCGCGCAGGAAGAGCAAGTACAACTGTACTTAATAAAATAAGTGTTGATTATTATGGTACAATGACACCTGTTTCACAGGTTGCCGCTGTTTCAACACCCGATGCACGTACAATAGCAATTCAGCCGTGGGATGCAACACTTATAAAAGAGATTGAAAAGGCAATCCTTGCATCAGAGCTTGGTATAAATCCTCAGAATGACGGTAAGGTTATTCGTCTTTCATTTCCTCAGCTTACAGAGGACCGCAGAAAAGAGCTTACAAAAACAGTTGCAAAAAAGAGTGAGGATTGTAAGGTTATAGTTCGCGGTATCAGAAGAGATGAAATCGAAAAATATAAGGCAATGAAGAAAAAGAGCGAAATCACAGAGGATGACCTTAAGAATATTGAAAAAGATATTCAGGATATTATAGATGCAAGCATCAAGGAGATTGATGTAATTGCAGATAAGAAAAATAAAGAAATTATGGAAATATGATTATGCTGAATATATTTAAGAGGTTATCTGGTAAAACACAGCAAAAAGTGGACTTTGAAAATTTACCGCAACATATCGGTATAATTATGGACGGGAATGGCCGTTGGGCAAAAAAACGCGGCCTTCCCCGTACAAGCGGTCATGTTGCAGGGGCAAAGACTTTTGAAAAAATAGTCGAAGATGCAGGAAATATCGGCATAAAGGTTGTTACGGTATATGCCTTTTCTACGGAAAACTGGCAACGCCCAAAGGAAGAGGTTGATGCACTGATGAATCTTCTGGAGGATTACCTTGACAACGGACTTTCACGTCTTGCAGGACGTGATGTAAGAGTTCATTTTATAGGCGATAGAAGTGCCTTTTCCGACAAGTTTCAGGAAAAGCTTTGTCATATGGAAAAGGCCACTATGAATAACAGTGGTCTTTTACTTAATGTTGCACTTAATTATGGCGGCAGAAATGAGCTTACAAATGCCGTAAAATTAATTGCGAAAGATGTTAAGGAAGGGACCCTCTCATGCGAAGATATCACAGAGGATACAATATCCTCATATCTTTACACGGCAGGACAGCCTGACCCTGACCTTATTATAAGACCGAGCGGTGAATTCAGGCTTAGTAATTTTCTAATGTGGCAAGGGGCATATAGTGAACTTTGGTTTTCTGATTGTCTGTGGCCCGATTTTACAAAAGAGGATTTACTTCGTTCAATTTATGACTATCAGCAAAGAAGCAGAAGGTTTGGCGGAGTATAAAGTTTGTTCATGAAAGGACAAAATGTTATGAAACAGCGACTAATTAGTTCTTTTTTTGCAATAATATTACTTGTATTGGTTGTATTCAGCAATCAATACGTTTTTGATGTTGCAGTTGTACTTATATCAGCAATGGGAATTTTTGAAGTGCTAACGGCGCTTGGGCTTTCAGAATACAAAATAATGACTTCAATAAGTATTTTGATGCCGCTAGTGTTTATGCTTGTGTCTTACTTTGCGTGGGAATATTCCCTTTTTGCAGTGTTTTTATTTATAGCTGCATATTTACTCGTTATGCTGTTTGACCATAAGAGGTATTCCTTTAAAACGGCGGCATTGTTTATGATGATTTCATTAATGGTAACACTGGCATTTATACACGTTTCGCTGACAAGGCATCTTTCAAACGGTATATTAAATGTTTTCGTAATATTTATCGGCTCTTGGATTACTGATACGTGTGCATATTTTACAGGGCTTACCATTGGAAAGCATAAGCTTGCACCGTCTGTAAGTCCCAAGAAAACGATTGAAGGCTCAATCGGGGGAGTTATAGGTGTTACTGTAATTCTTGCGGCATATACTGCAATATTTGCAAATATAATGGATATAACGGTGAATATTACCTCTGCAGTGTGTATAGGATTAATATGCGGTGTTATTTCTCAGTTTGGCGACCTTTGTGCCTCCATTATCAAAAGGGAAAACAATATTAAAGATTTTGGAAAGATTATGCCGGGACACGGCGGTGTAATGGATAGGTTTGACAGTTTTATTTTTGTTGCGCCCGTTGTCTATTACTTTTTGAATTCTTTCCCGATTTTTATGTAAAAGCAGGTAATTCAAATGAAAAATATAGCAGTATTGGGTTCAACGGGTTCTATCGGTACGCAAACCCTCGAGGTAGCGGACCAGACAAAAGATTATAAAATATCTGCACTGACAGCGCACACAAATGTCAGCTTAATTGAACAGCAAATAAGAAAATATAAGCCAAAGCTTGCTTGTATGACTGATGAGAGTGCTGCTAAGGACCTCAAAGTTCGTGTCGCAGATACAAATGTAAAAGTTTTATCGGGAATTCAGGGCGTGTGCGAATGTGCATCAATCCCTGATGCCGAGGCTGTTGTAACGGCTATAGTTGGAATAGCAGGCCTTAAACCAACATTAAGTGCCATTTCCTGCGGTAAAAGAATTGCGCTTGCAAATAAGGAAACACTTGTAACGGCAGGGGAAATAGTTATGGAAGAGGCTAAACGACACGGCAGTGAAATTATCCCCGTTGACAGTGAACACAGTGCAATTTTCCAATCAATTTCCAATCAGAAAAAATTTTTAAAAAGAATAATTATTACTGCATCAGGCGGACCTTTTTTCGGAAAAAGCAGGGATGAACTTAAAAACATCGCTCCTGATATGGCACTCAAACACCCTAACTGGAGTATGGGTGCAAAAATCACAATAGACAGTGCAACTCTTGTAAACAAGGGCTTGGAGATTATTGAGGCAATGCACCTTTTTGGATTATCGGCAGATAATATCACACCGATTATTCACAGAGAAAGCATTGTTCATTCAATGGTGGAATTTTGCGACTCCAGTGTGGTTGCGCAAATGGGTGTTCCTGATATGAAGCTTCCAATCAGCTATGCCCTGTCATATCCTGAGCGTACTGTGCCGGTGTGCGAAACTCTTGACCTTGTAAAGGTCGGTACACTGAGCTTTTATGATGTTGATAACGAAACCTTTCCTGCAATCACTCTTGCAAAAGAGGCTGCAAAGAAAGGCACAATTATGTGCAGTGTTTTTAACGGTGCAAATGAAGCGGCAGTGGAGCTTTTCCTGGGTGGTAAGTGCTCTTTTACAGACATTACCAGATTCATTGAAACTGCAATGAGTAAAGCTCCCAAAATAGAAAATCCGTCGCTTGATGATATATTTATGGCAGATGATTTTGCCAGAAAAATAGTAAAGGAATGTGTTTAATTGGCAATTCTGATTACAATTATTGGTTTTGGTATAATGGTATTTCTTCATGAGCTTGGTCACTTTATTGCTGCCAAGCGTTTTGGTGTGCTTGTGCACGAGTTTGCTATTGGGATGGGGCCCAAACTCTTTTCATTTGGAAAAGGCGAAACTAAATACTCGCTGAGATTGCTTCCCATTGGAGGTTATGTACGCCTTGAAGGAGAAGGGGAGCTTGAGGAAAACGACAATCCACGCTCTTTTTCAAACCTTGCACCCATAAAAAGGATTATAATACTTTTTGCAGGTGCATTTATGAATGTGCTTCTCGGTTTTTTACTCTTTACGTTTATAAACCTTAATGCAGGAATTGTTCCTGCCGTAATAGAGTCTATACCAGCGGAGTATTCAGCAGAGCAAACACCTTTTATAAAAGGCGACGAAATATTAAAACTTGATGATACTAAAATTAATACATTTGATGATGTTTCGCTTTTTATGAGCCGTTGTGACGAAGAAATATCCGTTACAATTAAACGTGACGGTCAAATTAAGGAAATTTCCAATTTTAAGCCGTTCAAAACCGACTACGGGTATAAGCTTGGTGTTGTTTTTGAAACAAAAAAAGGAAGCATTCTTGAATGTGCAAAATTTGCAGTATATGACACCATTTATATAACAAAGGCGGTTATATTTGCACTCGGCGACCTGATAAGCGGCAGAGTGGGAATAAATTCTCTTTCAGGACCTGTTGAAATAGTGTCAGTTGTTGGCTCTGTGACATCTACACAAGCTGATTACACATACCTTTCGGTGTTGATGCTATTTGCGATGATTACCGTCAATCTTGGTGTGTTTAACTTGTTGCCATTTCCTGCACTCGACGGTGGAAGTATAATTTTTGCATTGTATGAGCTTATTACAAAAAGAAAAGTAAAAAGTGAAATTGTCGGTTACGCAAGTATGATCGGTTTTGCACTGCTGATGATTTTAGCCGTTATTGTAACGGTAGGGGATATTACAGATTTGATAAAATAACTCTGGGAGGATTGATTTTAAATGAGCAGAGCTCTTGCACGTGAAGATGCATTTAAGTTGGTTTTTGAAATGAAAATTTCAGATATAACAGCAAATGATGCACTTAATTATCTATATAAAACCGCACAGAAATCAAACGAAATGTGGGCGCAGGAGTTTGTTTCTGCGGCAAGCCGCAAGTATATCGAGGGTGTTGTAAAAGGTATCGAAGAAAAAGAAGACGAGATTAACGAAATAATTACCTCGAAACTAAAGGACTGGACATTACAGAGAATTTCCAAAGTAAATCTCGCACTCTTACAGCTTTCTATTTATGAAATTAAATATATGGACGATATTCCGTATAAGGTTTCTGTAAACGAGGCAATAAAGCTTGCAAAAAAATATGGCAGTAAGGAATCGGGTGCATTTATAAACGGAATGCTTGGCGCCGTAATTAATGAGCTTGAAGGGAACTGATGATATGAGCGACTCCAGAAGAATTGCCACTGTATCGCAGATTAATAACTACATAAAGGCACTTTTAGACCAGATGCCGGTTTTGCAAAACATATGGATTAAAGGTGAAATAAGCAATTTTAAAAGACATTCATCAGGACATCTATATCTTACTTTAAAAGACGATGGTGCTGTCCTTAAAGCAGTAATGTTTAAAAATGCCGCCTCAAATCTTAAATTTGACCCCACAGACGGAACAAAGGTGCTTGCAAGGGGCAGAATAAGTGTTTACGAGGCCGGCGGGCAGTATCAGATGTATATTGAAGAAATGGAAGCTGACGGCTTGGGTGATTTGTATGCAAAATTTGAGGCACTCAAAAAACAGCTTTCAGAGGAAGGGTTATTTGACGAAGACAGAAAAAAGCCAATTCCGAAATTTCCTGAAACAATCGGTATTGTTACAAGCCCTACGGGTGCCGCTATCCGTGATATGATAAATGTAATAAAGCGCAGATTCCCTATGGTAAAGGTCATAATTTACCCTTGCCTTGTTCAGGGCGAGAATGCGGCACAAAGCATTGCAGCAGGAATAAAATATTTTAATGAAAATAAGAAGGTTGATGTCATTATTTCAGGCAGAGGCGGCGGCTCAATTGAGGATTTATGGGCGTTTAATGAAGAAATAACTGCCCGTAGCGTTGCACTGTCTGATATACCTGTTATTTCAGCAGTAGGTCACGAGGTTGATTTTACAATATGTGACTTTGTGGCAGATTTAAGAGCGCCAACGCCATCCGCTGCTGCAGAGCTTGCCGTGCCTGACATTCTTGAACTACGAAAGTTCACAGATACGGCAAAGCTAAGAATGGCAACCCTTTTACGAAATAAGCTTGATGCACAGATAAAGCACTTTGAACTGCTTTCTTCACGAGGCTCACTAAGACAGTTTGACAGAGTGCTTTCAGACAAGGCACAAACAATAGATGCACTATATGACAGATTGGTTCTTTCATATAAAAATAATACTGAAAGCCGTAATGAAAAATTCAAGACATTGTGCGGGAAGCTTTCTGCATTAAGTCCGATTGCAATATTTGAAAGAGGTTATTGCAGTGCGCAAAAAGACGGAAAAACGATAAACAGTATTTCGCAGATACAAGAAGGCGACAATATTAGTCTAAGATTAACAGATGGCGAAGCTTTTTGCGTTGTTAATCAAAGGAGGAATTTGGAATGAAATTTGAAGAAGCTATGAAACAGCTTGAAGAAACCGTAAAACAGCTTGAGAGCGGTGAAGCAACACTTGAAGAATCAATGGAGCTTTTTGAAAAAGGGGTCAGCCTTTCAAGAACTTGTCAAAAATTACTTGCAGATGCTCAGCTTAAGGTAACAAAGCTCATAAGCGAAACGGGCGAAGAAGTAGAGTTTGATACGGAGAATATGTAATGAATTTTAATGTTTTTTTTAATAATTATGTAAGTGAGATTAATAATTATCTTGAAAATGCATTTACAGGCAAAAAAGGGTTGATATACGATGCAATGAGGTACAGTCTGTATGCCGGAGGCAAACGCATACGTCCTGTAATTTCTCTTGCGTGCTGCGATGCACTTGACGGAAATCACGATGCAGCACTTGTATACGGCAGTGCAATTGAGATGATACATACGTATTCATTAATTCACGATGACCTTCCTTGTATGGATGATGATGATTTAAGGCGGGGAAAGCCGACAAACCATATTGTCTATGGTGAAGACACTGCCGTTCTGGCAGGTGATGCACTGCTGAATTTTGCGTGTGAAAGTATTGCTTTAAAGAATGAACTTTCCGCACAAATGTCACTAAAAGCACTTAAAATCATTTACAGTGCATCAGGGGCAGAGGGAATGATAGGCGGTCAGGTAATGGATATGTTAGCCGAGAAAGAGGCGCCCGATGCAAAAAACCTTAATCTTCTACATTCTAAAAAAACAGGTGCACTTATACGTGCGGCAGCATCTCTCGGCGCATTAAGTGCAGAAAAAGATGAAAATTTATTTAATGAATATTCATCATCGCTTGGTCTTGCTTTCCAGATACGTGATGATATTCTTGATATTGAAGGCGATGCAGAAAAATTTGGAAAACCAATTTTAAGTGATGAAAAAAACAATAAAACCACCTATGTTACGCTTTATGGAATTCAAGAGGCAAAGAAAAAATTAAGCGATGAAACAGAGAAAGCAATCGCCTCAATAGAATTTTTGGGCGAAAAAGGTCAGTTTTTAAGAGAGCTTGCGCTGTATTTATTAAATAGAGAACTTTAACTAAGGAGCATATTATGTTCAATAAATTAGCATTTATAGAAGAAAGATACGAAGAGCTTTCGCAGAAAATCAGCGACCCCGAGGTTATCGCTGACCAAAACCGTTGGAGAAAGCTGTGTAAAGAAAATTCTGACATTACTCCCATAGTAGAAAAATACAGAGAGTACAAAAAAGCAAAAACAGCAATTGAAGAAGCAAAAGAAATGCTTCGGGATAATCCTGATAAGGATTTTGAGGAAATGCTTTTGCTGGAGATAGAGGAAAATAAGGAAAAAATTATTTCTCTTCAGGAAGAGCTTAAAATATTACTTCTTCCCAAAGACCCTAATGATGAAAAGAGTGTAATTGTTGAAATTCGTGGCGGCACCGGCGGAGAAGAGGCTGCTCTTTTTGCAGGGGCGCTTTTCAGAATGTACAGTATGTATGCTGAAAACAGAAACTGGAAAATTGATATAATGAACTCTAACCCGACAGAGCTTGGAGGTTACAAGGAAATCACCTTTACAGTAGAGGGGGCAGGTGCGTATAGCCGTCTTAAATACGAAAGCGGCGTTCACAGAGTGCAACGTGTTCCAGAAACGGAGTCAGGTGGACGAATTCATACAAGTGCCGCAACGGTAGCAGTGCTTCCCGAGGTTGAGGAAGTTGAGCTTGAAATAAATCCAAATGATTTAAGAATAGATGTTTTCCGTGCAGGCGGTCCTGGCGGTCAGTGCGTAAACACTACCGACTCTGCCGTGCGTGTAACGCATATTCCCACAGGCCTTGTTGTTTCGTGTCAGGATGAAAAGAGTCAGCATAAGAACAAGGATAAGGCGCTAAAAGTACTTCGCAGCCGACTGTATGAATTTTTTGAGGCTCAGAGAAACGATGCAATCAGCCGCGAGAGGAAAAGTCAGGTAGGAAGCGGAGATAGAAGTGAAAGAATACGCACGTACAACTTCCCTCAGGGAAGAGTAAGCGACCATAGAATTAATCTTACGCTTTATAAGATAGATTCAATTATGAACGGTGAGCTTGATGAAATTATAGACTCGCTTATAACGCATTTTCAGAGTGAAAGGCTTAAAAATACACAAGAGTGATATTGAAAGGAATTGAATGAAATGGAAGCACGCCGAGGAAAAGTTAAGCTTGGAAAAATAATTAAAGAATTTCATCTGGAAGTTGTATATGCACCGGAAAATATAGACGATATTCTTATAGAATGCAGCGATGTGCACAGACCTGGAATTCAGCTTAGTGAACAGTATTACGATTATTTTGACAGTAACAGAATTCAAATATTAGGCAAGGTTGAAAACTTTTTTATGATGAAAAAGAGTGTGGAGGAAAGAAAGCTTGCCTATAACAAACTTATGGAAACAGGAATTCCTGCCATTGTAATTACAAGAAAGCTTAATATTACAGATGAGCTTTTTGATAGCGCAAAGAAGTACTCTGTTCCTCTTCTTCGAACAGAAGAGAGCACGTCTGCGTTTATGGCTGCTCTTATTGCGTCGCTAAATGTTTCGCTTGCACCTTCAATCACACGCCATGGCGTACTGGTAGAGGTATACGGCGAGGGTGTACTGCTTCTTGGTGAAAGCGGAGTAGGAAAGAGTGAAACCGCTGTCGAGCTTATAAAAAGAGGACACCGCTTAGTAGCTGATGATGCTGTGGATATAAAAAGAGTATCGGCAACTACACTCGTTGGAAGTTCTCCTGAAATAATAAGGCATTTTATCGAGCTCAGAGGTATAGGCATCATAGATGTTCGAAAAATTTTTGGTATGGGTGCCATAAAAAATACTGAAAAAATTAATCTTGTAATAAACCTTGAGCTTTGGCAGCAGGGAAAAAATTACGAGCGTTTAGGACTTGATAAAGAGGTTACTAATATCCTCGGTATAGATATTCCTTCTCTTACTGTTCCGGTAAGACCGGGAAGAAACCTTGCAGGTATTATTGAAATTGCGGCAATGAATCACCGTCAGCAGAATATGGGGTATAACGCCGCAGAAGAGCTTAGCGAAAGACTTACCAGGCAGATGAACGGTATTGAAATGACGGGGAAAGACTTATTCTGATAGGAAGGTATAGGCTATGATTGAAAAACTGTGCGAAGTAATTGACCAAACCAGAATAAAAAGAAATGTTTCAATGTCAAACCTCACAACATTTAAAACTGGCGGAAATGCAGATATGGTAATTTATCCGCACACCACAGAGGAATTAAAGAATGTTGTTAAATTTTTTTATGAAGCGCAACTGCCATATTATGTGTTGGGAAACGGCAGTAACCTTCTCGTAAGTGATGATGGTATAAAGAAGCCGATTATATGCATTGGCAGAGAATTTTCCTCTGTAGATGTGTTTGATAATTGTATTACCGCAAGGGCAGGAGCGTTTTTATCTTCAATTGCAAAGAAGGCATATGACGAATCTCTTAAAGGATTTGAATTTGCCGCAGGAATACCGGGAACGCTCGGCGGTGCATTGATAATGAATGCAGGAGCATACGGTGGCGAAATGAAAGACGTTGTTGAGGCGGTAAGCTTTATTGACCCAGCAGGTGAAGAATATGTGGTAAGTGGTGAAGAAATGGAGTTTTCCTATCGGCATAGTGCACTTTCTGATAGTGACTGTATCATTATCGGTGCAACAATAAAGCTTGAGGTTGGCAATAAAGAAGAAATAGCAGAAAAAATGGCAGACCTTGCTGCAAGGCGCCGTGAAAAACAACCCCTTGAATTTCCAAGTGCGGGAAGTACATTCAAGCGTCCCCAGGGATATTTTGCAGGTGCACTTATTGAAGAGGCGGGTCTTAAAGGGAAAGCTATAGGTGGTGCGCAGGTAAGCCAGAAACACAGTGGGTTTATAATTAATACCGGAAATGCTACGACAAAAGATATTTTGGAGCTTATTGATTACGTCAGAGAAAAGGTATATGAAAAGCATTCCGTATTACTTGAACCAGAAGTCAAGTATTGGAGTTAATAAACTATGAGATTTCTAATAATCACCGGAATGAGTGGCGCAGGGAAAACGCAGGTTATGCATTTTCTTGAAGATATAGGCTATTACTGTATTGATAATATGCCTGTTGCATTTTTATTGCCGTTTGCAAAAATGTGCAATGATGAATGTGATAAATTTAATAATGTAGCGGTGGTTGTGGATATTCGAAGCGGAGATGCTCTTTTAGAGATAGGTTCTGCGCTTGACGAACTGAAAAAGAACAGTTTTAAATATGAAATACTTTTTCTTGAGGCTGACGAAAGTGTCATTGTAAAGCGATATAAGGAAACACGAAGAAAACACCCGCTTGCCCCTGACGGGAGTATAGATGATGGTATACTCATCGAACGGGATAAGCTATCTTTCCTTCGTGAAAATGCTAATAAAATAATAGATACATCTCAACTTCTTACAAGAGAGTTAAGGCAGCTTATATATGAGTTTTACACAGATGAAGAAGCTTCTGATTATTTTCGTGTACAGGTGCAGTCATTTGGGTTTAAGTATGGTATACCACGCGATGCGGATTTGGTTTTTGATGTCAGATTTTTGCCTAATCCATTTTATGTGCCGAACCTCAGAGAACAAAACGGAACACAAAAGGATGTATCTGAGTTTGTTCTTAAATACCAGCAATCGAGTCTCTTTTTAGAAAAGCTTGATGATATGCTAAAAATGCTCATCCCTCATTATATAGAAGAAGGGAAGAGCGAGCTTGTTATAGCAATCGGATGTACAGGCGGTAAGCACCGCAGTGTTACAATAGCCGAGGAGATTTTTAAGCGATTGCAACACAATGATATTAAAACGGTTGTACGCCACAGAGATATAACTAAGGATTGATAATTATGGCTACCTTTTCCAGCAGAGTTAAAAATGAATTATGTGAAGTTAAATTCAGTGAAAATGATGCAAAAGCGGAGCTTGCGGCAATGATGCTTTTTGGAGAAAATCTTGAAGATGGACAAGTTGTTTTAAAAACTGATAAAGCGGAAACAGCGGCAAGAATTCAGAGCATTTTAAAAAAGGCGGTAAATGAAGAAATTTCAATAGATATACTAAAAGGCAGAAAAGCTTACTCGATTTCGATTTCTGATGAGATTGCCGAAAAAGTGGGGGTTTATTTTTCCAAAGATGGAGAAATCGCACTTGATGAAGATGTATGCGCTGTGGATTCTTCCCGCAGGGCATTCCTCAGGGGTGCTTTTGTGATAAGCGGAACAATCTCTGATCCTAAAAAGGGATATGATTGTGAGCTTTTAACTTATAACGAAAATATGGCGTATTTTGCAGCGGAGCTTCTTGAAGAGTTTGGAATAAAGGCAAATACAGTAAAACGTAATAATTTTTATGTGACATATCTTAAGGATGGAAGCAGCGTAAGCGATTTTTTAAATATAGTAGGCGCACATAAGCTGATGATGGATTTTATGGTTACTCAGATTGAAAAGGATTTTAATAATCGTGCAAACCGCAGTTCCATCTGCAGGGCGGCAAACCTTGACAAGACAATTGTCGCATCTGCCGAGCAATGTAAAGCTATCCTAAAGCTTCAGGAGCTGCCTATATGGGAAACACTGGATGATGAAACAAAGACGCTTGCTATACTCCGTCTTGATAACGTAGACCTACCCCTTTCAGAGCTTGGAAGAAAAATGATGCCACAAATGTCTAAAAGCAGCGTAAACAGACGTATGAAAAAGCTTATTGATTTAGCGGAGGATTTGTAAAATGTTTACACATTTACACGTACATAGTGAATATAGCCTTCTTGACGGTATGTCACGTATAAAGGAGCTTCCTAAGCGTGCAAAGGAGCTTGGACAAACTGCCATAGCGCTCACTGACCACGGTGTTATGTATGGAGTTGTTGATTTTTACAAAGCGTGCGTTGCAGAGGGCATAAAGCCTATTATTGGATGCGAGGTATATACGACCAAAGATAGAACGGATAAAAGCGGCGGAAGAGGAGAGAACGAGACAAATCATCTTGTTTTGCTGTGTAAAAATGATGAAGGATATCACAATCTGATACAAATAGTTTCCGCAGGTTTTGTAGATGGATTTTATTACCGTCCAAGAGTGGATATGGAAGTTCTTAAAAAATATAAAGGCGGATTAATAGCCCTTTCTGCTTGTCTTGCAGGTGAAATTCCAAAGGCATTAATGGAGGGAAATTTTGATCGTGCAAAGGAAATTACGCTGGAGTATAAGGAGCTTTTTGACGAGTTTTATATTGAAATTCAGGACCACGGCATTGAAGAACAGAAAAAGCTTAATCCTCTTCTTGTAAAGCTTGCAAAGGAAACAGATACACCGCTTGTTGCTACAAACGATGTTCATTATATAATGCAAAGCGATGCCAAAAATCAGGATGTACTGCTTTGTATACAGACAGGCAAAACGCTTGACGAAGAAAACAGAATGCGTTTTGAAACAGATGAGTTTTATCTTAAAAGCGAAGATGAAATGAAAACTTTGTTTCAATATGCCCCCGAGGCGATTGAAAACACCTCACTTATTGCAGATAAATGCAATTTTGAATTTAAGTTCGGTGAAAGACATCTTCCCAAATATGATGTTCCCGAAGGCAAGGACCCTTTTGAATATTTAAATTCATTATGTATAGAAGGACTAAAAAAGCGGTATGACAATCCTACAGACGAGCTTTATGAGAGGCTTAATTATGAACTTGGTGTTATAAAGGAAATGGGCTTTACAGACTATTTCTTAATAGTTTGGGATTTTATCAGCTATGCAAAAAATAACGGCATTTCCGTAGGACCGGGAAGAGGAAGTGCGGCAGGAAGTATTGTTTCATATACTTTGGGAATTACAGATGTTGAGCCTATAAGATATAATCTAATCTTTGAAAGATTTCTCAATCCTGAAAGGGTAAGTATGCCCGATATTGATATTGATTTCTGCCCAAAACGCAGAGCAGAGGTTATAAATTATGTCATAGAAAAATACGGCGCAGAAAATGTAAGCCAGATAGGTACGTTTGGTACAATGAAGGCGCGTGGTGCAATACGTGATTGCGGCAGAGTTTTAGGTATGCCTTACGGCGATGTAGATTTAATTGCAAAAATGGTACCTATGGATTTGGGAATGACTCTCGATTTAGCCCTTGAAAACCCAAAACTCAAGGAAGCTTATGAAAATTCAGAGCAGGTTAAAACACTTGTCGATACTGCACGTGCGGTAGAGGGACTACCAAGAAATATCGGAACACACGCAGCAGGTGTTGTTATCGCAGGTAAGAGTGTTTCAAGCTATGTTCCCGTGCAACGAAGCGAGGATATAATTTCAACGCAGTTTACAAAGGATACTGTCGAGGAACTCGGTCTTTTAAAGATGGACTTCCTTGGACTGAGAAATCTGACAGTAATTGAAGATACGGTGAAAATTGCGAAATCTATTGGGATTGACATTGATATTAATAATATTGATTATAATGTGCCTGAGGTTTATGAAATGATTGCCCAGGGCGATACCGACGGAGTATTTCAGCTTGAAAGCGGCGGTATGCGTACATTTATGAAAAGGCTAATTCCCGAAAACATAGAAGATATTACGGCAGGTATTGCTCTTTACAGACCGGGTCCGATGGATTTCATTCCTGAATATATTAAAAACAAAATGAATCCTGAAAACATATCGTATAAACATCCTCTTTTAAAGGAAATCCTTGAAATGACTTACGGATGTATCGTGTATCAGGAGCAGGTAATGCAGATTGTGCGCTCTCTTGCAGGATTTTCAATGGGCCGTGCAGATGAAGTGCGTCGCGCAATGAGTAAGAAAAAGGCAAAGGAAATGCAGCGTGCAAGGCAAAGCTTTATTTACGGCGAGGATAACGATGATGGCTCAGTGCGTTTTATGGGCTGTGTCCGTAACGGTATTGATGAACAAACGGCACAGAAGATTTTTGATGATATGGATGCTTTTGCACAGTATGCCTTTAATAAGAGTCATGCTGCAGCATACTCATTTGTAACGTATCAGACAGCATATCTAAAGTGCCTTTATCCCGCGCAGTTTATGGCAGCGCTTATTTCAAGTGTAATGGATAATTCCAACAAGGTTGCCGCATATATAAACAACTGTACTCAGAAGGGAATAAAAATTCTCCCTCCGGATATAAATAAGAGCGATACAGGCTTCTCGGTAGAGGGTAACAATATTCGTTTTGGACTTACAACAATTAAAAATGTAGGGGAGTCCTTTGTGCGAAGCCTAGTAAAAGAGCGTCAGCAAAATGGCGAGTTTAAGAGCCTTCGTGATTTTGTTTCCCGAATGATAGGGGAGCTTAATAAACGCAGCGTTGAATGTCTTATAAAGAGTGGCGCATTTGATTCATTAAATGGTACTCGTGCGCAGTTTTTATCCGTTTATGAAGATATTATAGACTCAGAATCACGTGCAGGGAAGAATAATATTGCAGGGCAGATTACATTCTTTGGGGAAGAAGAGAACAAGATAGATGTATTTCCTGCTAATGTAAAAGAATATTCACACCGTGAGCTTTTAAATATGGAAAAAGAGGTTGCGGGAATTTATCTGTCAGGGCACCCGCTTGATGAATTTCGTGAAGCAGTTCATAAGATGAAATATCCGTCTTGCGGTGAAATTATTGATGATGACAGTCCATATAAAGATGGAAGTGAAATTTCTCTTGTAGGTATTATATCTGCCCGACGTGACAAGCTTACCCGTTCCAACACAAATATGTCTTTTATAACCATAGAGGACTTTACGGGAAGCATGGAGGTTATCGTTTTTCCAAAGGTTCTTACAAGGCTTGATAGTGTCCTTACAGAAAATTCTATCGTTATGCTTCACGGCAGACTCGATATAAAAGATGAGGAAGACACAAAGCTGATTCTTGACAGTGCAGTACCGTTTGCGGGTGCAACAGAAACATTAACACTTACTCTCAGCGACGAAAATCTTAAAAAGCTTGATAAAATACGTGCGTGCATATTCAAGTATCCTGGTGCATATCCTGTAGAGATAGAATGTAGCTATGGCACAATTGCAGTAAATAAGGTTTTAGCCGATGCATCACCTGATTTAATTGCTGAAATAAATACAATTTGCGGTGAAAATGTCGCTTGGTTAAAAAAATGATTGCTTTTTTCAAAATTATGGTGTATTATATCTACAGTTACAGAAAGGATATAATTGTATGTGGACAACTGTTTATATGACGCAGAGCATTGATACTGCAAGAGCGATGCGTGAAAAAATTGAAGAAAGTCATATTATCGTAATGATGCGCTCGATAAAGCTTGAGGAAAATGCTGTAGAAAGCTGTTATGAAATACTTGTTCCCAATACAGAGCTTAAAGCGGCACTTGATATTATCATTGACGAATAAGAAAAGAGGTAAATAAAAAAGCACCAAACCCTAACGGATTTGATGCTTTTTTATTATGGAGCCGGTGACGTGACACAGCCGCCAAAGGCGTCTTACCTGCTCGATGACCGCAAGCTAAAGCTTGCAGTACCCATCTTCACATCAGCTTCACTAAAAACGGTTATCAACCGTTTTTTACGCTCGTTGCACCCTTGGTATTCAAGCCACGTCAGTAAGTAAAAGAGACCAATCCCATCAGGAATCGGTCTCTTTTTGGAGCTGGTGACGTGACTTGAACACGCGATCTGCTGATTACGAATCAGCTGCTCTACCGACTGAGCCACACCAGCAAAATATAAGACAATTACCTAATATATTTTACTAATAATCTTCGGCTTTGTCAATAGAATAATACGATAATTATTATTTTTTCTTTCTTTAATTTGTATTATACAAATAGCTCTTTAAACAGCTTTACAAAATAATCTGCACCCGTTTTCTTTTTAACTGATTTATCAGCAACAAGATTTGTTTTTGCAAGGGTTTCACCGTCAAGTGTCACTATCATTTCACCAACAACATCGCCTTTTTTTATAGGCGCAGAAATTTCTTCGGGAATGTTAATATGAGTTTTTATTAAATCTTTTTTTGTTTTTTCTATTAAGACAGAGCTGCTTTTTTTAGTTAGTGCCATTATTGTATTTCTTTTTCCGTTAGTGACAGGTATCTCTGCTACATTAGTACCTTTTTCTCCGAAGCTTGTAACTGCAAAATTTGAAAATCCGTAATCAAGCATTTCTCTTGCAGCATTAAATCTGTCCTTACTGTTTTGCGCCCCCATAACCACAGCTATAAGCTGCATACCGTCACGTTTTGCACTTGCACTGATGCAACACCCTGCCTTGCTTGTAGAGCCGGTTTTAAGCCCGTTTGCACCACTGTAGAACCGTACAAGCTTATTCGTGTTTGCAAGCTGAAATTTGCCGTCACGCAGGGAATCCATCCATATAGTTGTATACCTTGTTATCATTTCGTGTTTTAGGAGTTCTCTGCTCATAATAGCAATATCATATGCGCTTGTATGATGATTGTCGGCATCAAGACCGTTGCAGGTAACAAAGTTTGTATCTTTCATCCCAAGCTCTTTAGCCCGCTTATTCATTTTATCAACAAATGCTTCTACACTGCCGCACATATGCTCTGCAACGGCAACACAGGCATCATTTGCACTTGCAACGGCAATACCTTTTAACATATCATCAAGCGTCATTTTTTCATTCGTATAAAGAAAAATGGTGCTTCCACCCATACTTTTTGCTCTCTCGCTTGACGTTATTACAGTATCAAGTGTCAGTGTTTTATCATCAATTGCTTCGCAAATTAAAAGCATTGTCATAATCTTTGTAACACTTGCAGGCGGTAGCGATTCGTGCGAATTATTTTCATATATTATTCTTCCACTTGATGCCTCCATTAAAAGCGCTGATTTTACCGATGTGCCGGGCGTAAAAGTTGCAAAACATGAAAGACTTCCTTCAAAAAGCAAAGTTATTAAAAGAAAAAAAGATAAAATAGATTTTTTCATAACAAATCTCCTTAAAAACTCTTTATAAAATACTATGTTAAAAAACTACTCTTTATTACTGATATTGACACATCTTGTTTTGTGTGATATTCTATTAACTAATAGGTAGTAGCAGAGGTTGACTATATGAAAAATATAAAACTCGACTTACTTGAAAAAAGAACAAAGCATGGTTTTATGCCAACTCTCACCGCATATCTTCTTGACGGTAATACAAACGGGACGCAAATTCGTCCCGCAGTTTTGGTAATTCCAGGTGGCGGATATGACCATGTTTCATCCATAGAAGGGGAGAGGGTGGCACTTTTTTATAACAGCGCAGGATTTCACGCTTTTATTCTTGATTATTGTGTTGCGCCCCACAGACATCCGCTTCCGATAATGAATGCGGCAAAGTCAATAGAGCTTATACGTGAAAATGCAAAAGAGTGGAGCATTTCCTCTGATAAAATTGCTGTTTGCGGTTTTTCAGCAGGGGGACATTTAGCCGCTTCTATAAGCACTATGTGGAATGATGCTGAAATTTTCGGTAATGATGAGGAAAAAAATTTACTTCATAAACCGAATGTTACAATTCTTTCTTATCCCGTAATTACTTGCGGAGAATTTGCACATAAAGGTTCTTTTATAAATCTCAGCGGAAGCGAGGAAGAAAATGAACTCTGGAAAAAGCTTTCCCTTGAACACAGAGTTGATAAAAATACTCCGCCTGCATTTATATGGCATACGTGCAGCGATGCCAGTGTTCCCGTCGAAAACAGTATGCTTTACGCAAGCGCGTTGAGAAAGTTTGATATACCATTTGAAGTCCACATTTATCCCGATGGTCCGCACGGGATGTCAAGGGTTTCTGATGAAACATATTGGTTTGTGCCTAAGTTTACAAGAAAATATCCGTGGATGGATTTTTCGGTGGAATGGCTTTATCTGCAGTTTGGCATAACATCTATTGAAAAGGGATGATGATTATTATTAAAAAGAAGATTTGTTATATTATAGGGGCATCTCAGGATAGTTTAGACGAAGTTATTATTAATAATAATTCTGACAACTTTGTAATTGCCGCAGACGGCGGATTCGATGCACTTTTAAAGAAAGATGTATCGCCCGATTTATTACTTGGTGATTTTGACTCAATTAATAAGCTTCCAAAATGCGATAATATTATAAAATTTCCTGTTGAAAAGGACTATACCGATACCTTTCTTGCATATAAAGAAGGAGATAAAAGGGGATACCGAAACTTCATTATTTACGGCGGGACAGGGGGGAGGTTTGACCATACACTTGCCAATATACAAACACTTGCAAATATATCAAAAAACGGTGGCAGAGGTTTTTTGGTAGGTAATGGCACCGTTATTACTGCAATATCAGATTCATTTATAGAGTTTTCCGCAGAAATGTCAGGAAAAGTGGGGGTTTTTGCCTTTGGTGATAATGCTTTTGGCGTAGATATTAAAGGGTTAAAGTATTGTATAAAAGAGACAGACATTTCACCTTATTTTCCGCTTGGCGTAAGCAATGAATTTGTAAACAAGAGTGCAAAAATATCGGTTGAAAACGGTACTCTTATAATAGTTTGGAATGAAACGATTAAGCAATTTTCAAAGAATATTGATGAATATTTAATATAGAAAAAGCCACGAAAAATCGTAGCTTTTTCTAATTTGATTTAATTTTGGAAAGAGGATTTTTATCTACTGCGTTTCTCAGTTGTTCTTCGTCAATATGTGTATATATTTGTGTTGTTGACAAATGCTCGTGTCCTAAAATTTCCTGCAACGCACGGACATCAACATTTCCGTATTTGTACATCAGTGTTGCTGCAGTGTGTCTTAGTTTATGTGGAGAATATATACTTGAATCAAGTCCTGCACGTTCTATGTTCTTTTTTATCATTCTGTAAACCATATTGTTTGAAATTCTGGTTTTTTGCTTGCTTAAAAAGAGAGCACGTCTGTCTTTTACATTATCCTTGGGACGCACTTGCATATAACTGCGAATAGCAGCTTTGCAGGCATCATTTAAGTATACTGTACGTTGTTTGTTACCTTTGCCTGTAACAGTAAGGCTATCTCCGTGAATATCGGAAATGTTAATTCCTACTAATTCACTAAGTCGCATACCGCAATTTAGAAATAAGGTAATTATGCAATAGTCGCGAACTTTAAATTCTCCATCAATATTTTCCAATAATTGTAAACTCTCGTCCAAGGAAAGAAAAACGGGTAGTTTAGATGGGATTTTTGGAGAATCAAGTTCTTTGGTAATATTTACGTCGAGCAGGTGAGCCTTGCTGGACAAATAATTAAAAAAGCTTTTCAGTGAAGATACCTTACGTGCACGTGCGTTTGCGCTGTTGTCACGGTCGCTGTTTGCGTACATTAAAAATTCATACAAGTCATCAAGAGAAATTTCTCTGATAAAGTCTGTATCAACGTCGCTACAATCAATTTGTTCAAATTCGTCAAAAGAGCACACAAGACGATGACATTTCATAAATCTGAAAAAAGTACGAAGATCATAATAATATTCATTAATTGTATTATCAGATTTTCCTTTAATATTAGAAAGATAACTTAAAAAGTTTTTTACATCACGGGGAACATCATTATAATGTCTTAAATCAGCCATAGAAACCTCCAAAACACGTATTTTCGTAAAAATTGCGTAATATAGGCATAAATCTTCCTATCGCCAATTCAACAAAATTTTTATTTTGTTGAATTAAGTATATTTTAACACAGGTATGCCCTTTTGTCAATAGTTGTGACTAAAAACAAAAAAGAAGCAACACAGATTTTGTGTTGCTTCTTAAATTTATTCTTCCCAGTTATGGTAGACGTTCTGTACATCATCATTATCATCGAGCATATCAATAAGCTTATTCATATTTTTGATATCTTCCTCATCAGTAAGTTCAACAGTTGTCTGCGGTATCATTTGAATTTCTGCAGTTAAGAAACTGTAACCACGTTCCTCCATTGCTTCACGTACCGTCGAAAAGTTTTCAGGAAATGTTAATATTTCATATATCCCCTCTTCCGGTGTAAAATCATCAGCACCGGAGTCAAGTGCATCCATCATAACGGCATCTTCATCAGGTAAATCTTCAGCAGAAATGATTATAACACCTTTTTTATCAAACATATAGCTTACGCAGCCTGTCTGCCCTAAATTTCCGCCGTATTTATCAAAATAATGACGCATATCAGCTGCTGTACGGTTACGGTTATTTGTAAGGGTTTCTACAATTACAGCCACACCCTTTGGACCGTAGCCTTCATATGTAATTTCTTCAAAATCATTACCACCGGTCTCACCCGCAGCTTTTGCAATGCAGCGTGCAATATTATCGTTAGGCATATTATTTGAACGTGCTTTTGCAATTGCATCACGAAGCTTACCGTTGCTGTCAGGGTTTGGACCGCCCTGCTTAACAATAACGGCAATCTCTCTACCTAATTTTGTAAAAATCTTGGCACGCTGTGCATCTGATTTTTCCTTTTTATTCTTAATATTATTCCATTTGGAATGTCCAGACATAGTATGTTACACCTCTATAATTTATTCTGCTTTTTCAGTGCTGTTTTCTGCTATAGCTACAGTTTTTGAAGCCTCCTGCCTTACGTCAGCACGTGCCTTTCTTATAATAGACTGCGCCTTTGTAAGCTTTGCATCAGTATCAGCGAATAAAGAATCCACGTACTGTCTCGCACCCATTCTAAGCTCGCGTGAGTTTTTCTGAGCCGCTGCGATAATCTGGTTTGCCTGCTCGTATGCCTTCTTTGTTATCTCGTGCTCATTAACCATTTGCTCAGTTTTTGCCTTAGCATTACGGATAATTTCATCAGCCTCAGCCTGAGCCTCTGCAATAATTCTCTTTCTCTCTTCCTTAATGAGGCGGGCCTGCTTCATATCCTCAGGGAGATTTAATCTAACCTCCTCGATATTTGCAAGGACATCCTCTCTGTCGATTAATGCTCTGTTAAGGAAAGGAATTGTCTTTGACTGCTCAATCTTATCCTCTAAAAGATCAATAATCTTTAAAATTTCCATCATATCTACCCCCTATTTTTCTTTCAATATCTTCTATAATTTCGTGCGGCACCATTTGTGATATGTCGCCGCAATATTTACTAACTTCTTTAACAAGACTTGAGCTTAAATAAGCATATTTTGAGCTTGTTGTTATGAAAAATGTTTCAATTTCAGGTGCAAGCTGTTTGTTTGTAAGTGACATCTGAAATTCGTATTCAAAATCTGTTACGGCACGAAGTCCCTTAACAATAAACTTTGCACCTTTTTGTCTTGCATAGTCAACAAGAAGCCCTGCAAAGCCTTCAACCTTCACATTTGGAAACTCTTTTGTTACACGCTGTATAAGCTCAATTCTTTCTTCAACCGAAAAAAGCGGTGATTTTGTACTATTTGACAAAATACTGACGTATACCACGTCAAAGAGTTGTGCAGTTCTTTTTATGATATCAAGATGTCCGTTTGTTACAGGGTCAAAGCTACCTGGAACTATTGAAACATTCATTGTGTCAAACCCCATTTCAATATAGTTATTCCAACTTTTCCGTAACGCTTTTCCTTATATGCCTCCAAAGCGGAAATTTCATTTTGAAAGCCTATTGCGCTATCCCACTCAACAATTATAAATCCATTATCATTAAGAAGACTTTTTTCACAGATTAAATCAAGTGCTGTCTTATAAAAATTCTTGGAATATGGTGGGTCAAGAAAAATCAAATCAAACTTTTCATTACAGTTTTTTAAAAACTCACAAAAATCGCTCTTAAAAACGGAAGACTTGTCCGTAAATTTTGCAGAGGAAATATTTGATTTAATACACGAAATAGCCTCTTGAGAATTATCGACAAATACAGCTTTTTTTGCAGCCCGACTTAAACATTCAAGACCAAGAGCTCCTGAACCTGAAAATAAATCAAGTACAATTGCATCCATCAAATGCATCTGAAGCATACTGAATAAAGCTTCCTTCACCCTATCGAGTGTAGGCCTCGTATTAATACCTTCAGGGGAACTAAGCTTTAACCCCCGTGCGCTTCCGGATATAACTCTCACAAAATCCTCCGAAAAGAAATTCCTTCTCGCTTTGAAAAGGAATAAAATTTGTTATATATCTATTTTACATTAACTTACGAAAAAGTCAAGTCTTTTAATGCATTTAGTAGTAATTTACAAAATTCTTCTTGCAGTCACATAATTTCTTTTATAATAGTCAGAACCAAGACTGTCAATAACCACTCCCCTGACACTGGTTGATGCATGAATAAAATTATTGTTACCTACATACACGCCAACGTGATTGATTTTTCTGTCGCTTCTGTTTGAAAAGAAAACAAGGTCGCCCGCTGTAAGATTTTGCTTTTCTACATATGTTCCGTAGCTACCCTGAGAATTTGACGTTCTTGGAAGTGAGTATCCTTGCTGTTTATAAAGGTAGCTTGTAAAACCGCTGCAATCAAACGCTGACGGGCCTGAAGAACCGTATGAATATCGGCATCCTATGTA
>JAEIGA010001584.1_pt1 | contig 35615 bp, 46 predicted proteins | sample 9270691 | NCBI WGS metagenome assembly JAEIGA01 (sample SAMN17057246, study PRJNA624740) | gut metagenome | biome: biome; isolation source: fecal sample | host: Bos grunniens | place: China: Xizang | collected 2019
ATGATTTATCTCCCCGAGACTGAGGGGGAGGGGTCGCGCGTGCGCGCGGCACAAATGTAGTGACAGTAAAATCAAAGCTTAAAACAGCGGTGAATAAGGCCGTAAAAGAAGGCAAAATTAACAAGAAGGCACAAGGCGCACTTATCGAAGCGGCTATGAAACTGGCCGATGTACTTGATGATCCCGACTGGCCGATGCTCGGTAAAGGGATAGACAATGTGACGCCGAGTACCTTCCTGAAGTATTGCGAGACGCTGCATCTCACTCCGGGCGACATCATGTCAAAGGGAGCTGAAGAGGATGCCAGCATTCTTGGCAAGAGTAAGTGGAAGAAGACAGGTGGAGAGGAATCTTAAAGGGCAGGAAGAGCCAAGAATATACACGCCGCCATTGAGGCCGCTTACGCCGGACACATCGATGGGGTATGAGATCATAGAATTTGCAGAAACGATTCTGAAGATCGACCTCATCCCATGGCAGAAGTGGCTGTTGATACATGCGTTTGAGATTGTGGACGATGAAGAGGATGGCTGGCGGTTGAGATTTAGTAATGTGCAGGTGCTTGTCGCCCGGCAGAACGGGAAGACGACACTTGGCTGCATTATTTCACTGTATTTTCTGTATCAGCTGGGAGTCAAGCTTGTTCTCGGGACATCCCAGGACATCTCTAATGCCGAAGACACGTGGCAGAAAGCCGTGGAGATGGCTGAAGAGAACAAGGTGCTTGCAGGTGCGATCAAGCATGTCTGGCACACGAACGGGAGCAAGCGGCTTCAGCTGGTCGGCAACAGGAATTACAGGGTAAAGGCGTCGAATCGTAAGGCAGGCCGTGGAATGACGTCGGATCTCGTTCTTATGGACGAGCTCCGCGAGCATCAGACCTGGGATGCATGGGCTGCCTTATCAAAGACGGGGCTGACGAACAAGAATGCGCTGATATGGTGCATGAGCAATGCCGGCGATGGAACGTCAGTGGTGCTGAGACACTTCCGGCTGAAAGCACATGCAAGGCTCGGGGATCCTGACGGAATCGTGAAGGCGCTCGGCGAGAGCGAGGTACTTCCGGATGAATCGGCATTTCAGAGCGGACTCGGAATATTCGAGTGGTCGGCTCCTCCGGATGCGGATCCGGGAGACCGGAAAGCATGGTGTCAGGCGAATCCGTCTCTTGGCTATACGATAGACATTGCGGCGCTTGAATCGGCTTACAGTGATGAGAAGATAGACGTATTCAAAACAGAGTGTCTCTGTCAGTGGGTGACATCGACAGTGACGCCGCCGTTCCCGGTGGAAGCCTGGGAGGCAGGAAAGGATGAGAACAGCGAAGTGGCCGAAGGGTCGCCGCTGTTTTTTGGTGTTGATATCTCAGCTGATCGTACACATGCGAGCATCGGAGTATGTGGAAAGCGTGCAGACGGTGAGTGGCATGTCGAGCTTGCTGAATACAGAAGCGGAACGGGATGGCTCGTGACGTGGTTTGAGAAAGCAGCACCGAACTATAAAAACGGCATGAAGGTAGCGCTGCAGTCGAAAGGCGCGCCGATCGCATCGATGGCAGACGTACTTGGCGCGATCGATGGTGTGAACATCGTCGAATGCAAAGGGAAAGACGTGGCTGGCTGGTGCGGACGCTTATATGACAGCGTGGCTGCATCAATAAAGGATTCGGGCATCGACGCAGTGCCGGTGCATCATATTACGCAGCCGGCGCTTGACCTGGCGGCAAACATAGCAGCGACGAGACCGCTTGGAGATGGTGCCTGGGCGTGGGATCGCATCAGGTCCCAGGAAGATATATCGCCGCTGGTAAGTGTAACGATGGCGTTCGGCCTGGCAACACAGGTCGAGGAGATACCGAAAACTTATGAGAGTGTTTATAACGAGCGCGGAGTGCTCACAGTGTAGGAGGATAGTATGTCGATATTCGCAGGCATTAAAAACCTGTTCAAGCCGAAAAGATTTTACGTATATGGCAATGATTATGGCGTATACGTAGCGAACATGGGTATATCGGAGCTGTATCGGACGCAGCCGAATCTGAGAGCGGTAGTGAGCTTCCTGGCGGACAATGCGGCTGAGGTTCCGATCAAGGTATATGAAAGAGCGAGCGACACAGATCGTCCGAGAATCATCGATAGTCCTGCGGCGCTTCTTCTTTCCCATCCGAATCCAGATATGACAGCGTTTGAGTTCAAGCGGTGGATGTATTCGGATCTTTTGCTGTATGAGCGATTCCTGACGCTTATCCTTCCGAGCAAGAAAACGGAGAGCGGATGGGAGCTCCGTCCTATTCCGGAGAACTGGATCATGACGTACAAGGGAGCGAATCAGTTCGCGCCGGATTCGATCATAGTTTCTCCGTCTGACGGAGAAGGCCCGATCGAGATCCCGGCGAGTGAGTTTATTCTCTTCCATGGATATGATCCGACGGATCCGATGAAGCAGTTCTCGAAGATAAGTGCTCTCGAAGAGGTGCTGGATGAACAGATCGAGTCGAACAGGTTCAGGAGGCAGATGTGGCGTCGCGGTGGACGGTTCAATGCTTATCTGACACGTCCTAAGGACGTTCAGCCGTGGGACGATGGCGCGTACAAGAGATTCAAAACCACATGGCAGGATTCCTGGGCGGGAGACAAAGGCGGAGATGCCGGAGGGACTCCTATTCTGGAAGATGGCATGGAGCTGAAGACGATCCAGTTCAATTCACGTGATGTGCAGTGGGCGGAATCGGTCAAGCTATCGCGTGAGGATTGTGCAGCAGTCTATCATGTGAATCCGGCAATGATCTGGCCGGGAAGCGGTCAGACTTATGCCAGCGCGAAAGACAATGCCCGTGCGCTTTATAATGACTGCCTTGCTCCTATTCTGATGGAAGCGACTGACAGGATAAATCTTAAGGTCCTTCCGAAGGTCGGAGAAGAAAAAAATCACTATGCGGCCTATGACATAACGATAAAGACCGAAGGGACTTATGAGGAAAAGATACAAGCATTGTCGAGCGCAGTCGGAGCGCCGTTCTTATCAAGGAATGAAGCACGAGCACGTCTTGACCTTCCTGCCATCGAAGGTGGAGACGAGCTTGTCACTCCTCTGAATGTGCTCGTCGGCGGTCTTGCATCGCCTTCTGATACAGATCCGACGGTAGAACGGTATAACTCTACGGCTCAGGCTATAGAGCATGCTCGCGAGATACTTGGGCTGAAGTCAAAAGGCGGCAGAAAAGCATCTGGAAAGCCTACGGAAGAAGACTCGGAGAAACTTGCTGATGTTTATGCTGCGTTCTTTGAAAGACAGGGAAAGAGCGTGCTCGCAAAGCTCGGGGCGAAGACCGAGAAATGGTGGGATGAAGACCGCTGGGACAATGAGCTTACTGCAGATCTGTACGATGTGGCGATAGAAATGAGCTCGTCAACCGGAAAGAAGGCCGCAAAGGACCTTTTCGAAGATGGCAAGTATGACACTGATCGTACTGAGGAATATGTGAAGTCGATGTGCCGACACCGGGCCGAGATGATGAACCAGGTGACGCATGACGAACTTGAAGAAGCGCTGGATGGTGACCTTGAAGAGGATGCTCTCAAGTCTACGCCTGAAGGCGTTTTTGAGAATGCGAAAGAGAACCGGGCGAAGAGCGCCGGTGCTGCGTTTGCCGGAGCTCTTATATCATGGTCTGTCATGGAAGCGTGCAGCCAGAATGACGATGGTGAATCGAAGATCTATAAGACATGGATCGTGACGTCCGGAAATCCGAGAGCATCGCATGCAGCCATGAACGGAGAAACGGTGCCTTATAACGAGCCGTTCAGTAATGGTGCGATGTGGCCGGGCGACATTGACAATCTGGATGCTGAAGAGGTAGCGAACTGCCAGTGCGTAATAGAGATCGAAGTAAGGTCTTAGGAGGAATACATCATGAAACAGGTTAAGAAAACGGTTGAACTAAAGGCTGCTGATAATGGCAGCATATCAGGATACGCATCCACATGGATCCGGGAAGCTGATTCATGGGGTGACGTAGTAGCGAAGGGCGCGTTCGCCGAATGCATCGCGGCACTCAGAGATGCGAAAAAGAACATTCCGCTTCTCTATGATCATAACGAGATGGACCTGAAGAACTTCATTGGTTCTATCTCGCCGTTCGACTTGGAAGAAGACGATCACGGGCTGAAGTTCGAGGCGTCATTCGATGATACTGAAGAGGCTCAGCGTGCCAGACAGCTCGCTTCAGATGGTCGTCTCTGTAAGTTCTCATTCGCGTATGACGTACTCGATCAGGGTCCTGTCACGTTGGAAGATGGGACGGAGGCGAATGAGCTCAGAAAGCTGAATATACACGAGGTGAGCCTTGTGATGTATCCGGCGAATCCGGACACATCCGTCATATCGGTGAAATCCGGAAGACGGAACAGTGCCAAGGATGAAGAAAAGTTAAGACAGATCATTCAGCTTGCTCAGGAATGCCTGGGAGAGCTTGAAGATAACGGGCAGGATGACGATGCCAAGTCAAAGGATCCGGATACGGACAATGACAAGGAGCTGAAGGACGCACTGCTCAAGGAAGCTGACGAAATTCTATCAAAAGCAAAGGAGTAGAAAAAATGACACTGATGGAGAAACTGGCGAAAGCCAAGGAAGATCTTGAAGCTACAAAGAAAGCCGTAGAAGCCGGCGAGAAGAAGGCTGAAGATCTCCAGGCGGCTATTACAGCCGTTAAGGATGCTCAGACTGCCGTTGATGCAGCGGACGAGGCTGAGAAACTGATGAAGTCCTTCGGTTCCACAGAGAAGAATGCGAAGGAAGAGAAGAAAGAGGAGTATAAGAGCCTCGGCGAGTTCGTAGCAGCTCATGCCAAAGGTATCGACGTGAAGCAGAAGTTCAACGTAAGCACACCTGCTTATAAGAGCGCTGGTCCTATGACGATTCCTTCGAGCGTATCAGCCGCAGTAACGGACGTGGACAAGAGAATCGTGGAAGGCTATAGAAGGCCTCTCCTCATCGCGGATCTGTTCGGTACAGAGAGAATCAGCGGAAATGCACTGACATATTTCGTTGAGTCCGGGACTGTAGAAGGCGGTCCTGCTGCTACAGCAGAAGGCGCGAAGAAGCCGATGATGAGCTTCGGAGATCCAGTAGCAAAGACTGTAGCTCTGAAGAAGATCGCAAGTTACATGAAAGAGTCCGACGAGTTGATCGAGGATACGCCATGGCTTGCTGATGCCATCAACGGAAGAGGCATGTATATGCATGAGCTCGCTGTTGAGGACTACCTGGTCGGAGCTCTCCTGGGAACATCCGGACTCGGCACCGGCACAGCACTGACTGCAGATGGAATCTTCAAAGCGATGATGGCTGTCCAGAATAATTCCGGACTTGCTGCTGATGCTATCGTAATCAACCCGTCTGACTACCAGACACTGAGACTTGCGAAAGACGCAAACAATCAGTATTACGGTGGCGGCTACTTCTACGGTGCTTATGGCAATACGCCTATCGCAGAACAGCCGAATCTGTGGGGTCTCAGGACGGTCGTGACAAATGCTGTCAATGCCGGCACATGCATTGTCGGTGCCTTCCAGCTTGGCGGTTCTTTTATCAGAAAGAATGGCGTGACCGTCGATATGACGAACACTAACGAAGACGACTTCATCAAGAACCTCGTAACGATCCTCATTGAGGAGAGATGCGTACTTGCTGTAAGACGTCCTGCTGCGTTCGTTAAGATCTCTAACGGGAGCGAGTCTTAATCAGGAGGCTGACAATGGCGATGAAGATCTATAGATGGCATGGATCCACATTTCAGATCGCGGATGAGGACATTGATCGTTATCCGGGAGCTGAGCTTGTAGCTCCTCCAAAGGCTCCTGAGAAGAAGCCGGAGCGGCCGGAAGTAAAGAGTGCGGAGGAACCGCCATCGAAGAAGAAGAAAACCCCAGCTAATAAAACCCGCCAGCCTCGAAATAAATGAGGACAGCCTGGGGTTATGAGGTAAGCGGAGAGATCCAGCCGATCATATCCGAAGAGCAGTTTAATCAGATGACCGGAAGCGCATACTCGGGGAATCCGAGGATAGGATCCGCGCTGGCGGCAGCGTCGCAGGCTATCCGCAATTATTGCGGATGGCATGTGGCACCGTCAATGTCGTGCGTGGCCTATCCTGAAGGTGGTTCACCTGTGATGCGACTTCCGGCCGGCTATGTCAGTTCCGTCACAAAAGTCACGGAAGGCAGCGAAGAATTGTCTGACTATGAATGGCGTTCTGACGGACTGCTGAGACGTGATAGGAACTGGCCGGATAAATGGGAAAGCGTAAAGGTCGAGTATGCTGCCGGTTATGATGCTGCAGCTGTACCCGATCTGGCTGAGACCGTCTGCTCTATTGTATCGGGTGTGCTTTCCATCAGCGCGGGCGTATCGTCCGAAAGTGCTGATGGCGTGACTATCAGTTACCGGCAGGATGCCTCAAGCATAGCAGCATCGCTAACCTCACAGCAGAGAAGCGCTCTCGAGCCATACAAGGTGATAAGCAGCCATGCCGCTTAGTTTCATGAAGGACACGGTCACAGTGAGGCGGGCGCCGTTCATAGTTAAAAACGGATTAAAATGTTATGACTGGGCGCATGCGCAGGATACTACGGTATCGAATGTGCAGGTAACAGCTCAGTCAACATCCCGTGATTTTGAAGGGCGTGTGCTGAATATAAGCGACCGGAGAACACTGAGAGCACCATTTGACGCGGATGTTCAGGCGGGTGACCGTGTCATCTGGAATGGCGAGACCTATGAGATCGAGGGCGAGGTGTTCCACACCAAGTCACCGACCGGCAGGGTATCATCTACAAGATGCACACTTGTGAGGTTTAAGGGATGAGCGCAAAAGTAGTTATTGAACATAACAGCAAAGGGTGGATCGATATCTTCAAATCTGCGAACATGCAGGCGGTTGTCGATGCTGCAGGTGAGAAGATAGCTCAGAATGCCGGAGATCATTTTTATTATGATCAGGCGGAGCATAGTCAGTTTACGGCTGCCGGGTTCGTTCACGGAGATATCTCCGGGAGCGTCCAGGAAGCCACACACAAAGTATTGACAGGAGCGGTACACGGATGAGATACAGCGTGGACATAGAAACGGCATTATATGATCTGCTGGTAGTCAGGAAGAATATAAGCGCGTCGGCGCATGGACTGCCTGCGACTCTTGGAGACGGGACAGTTCCATCGTCAGCGCTTGTAGATCTTCCGGAAGGCTACTTCTTCAGAATGCCGGACGGGAATCTGATAAGGATCCCGATCATGATACCTGCCCTTCCGCATGTGCATGTGGTCAGGACAGGTGGATATACAGCTGACATGGTGATCGAGCAGAACAACATCGATTTTGATGTTTATGCCGAGGACCAGGCGGAGGCCATGACTGTAGCTTCAGAATTGTGCGGCTGGGTGAGAGAGCTTGCCGGACAGGAAGTCGGCTCACCGTGCTACACTTCCGAGATAATGACATTGCCGTATGCCAATCCGGATCCGAGACATCCTACGTTGGGACGCGCCACATTTAAGGCGCAGATAAGAATTCGTACAAAGGAGTAATACAATGCCGAATACAGCAGATGTGCGCATTGGCGCACCGGAACAGGGCGTGACAGGTGCGATAAAGCACGCGCCGCTTGGTACTACTCTGCCGACTCTGTCGAGCATCGCCAAGACTGGTGTGACACTCGATCAAGCTTTTGTCGGTAATGAGTACGTATCAGAAGACGGACTCACGCTTGCGCCAAACATGAGTACCACAGACATCAAAGACTGGAGCGGAGCTACAGTCAGGAAAGTACTCGAAGCGTTTGACGGAACACTCAGCTGGACGATGATCTCCACGAATGAAGAGGAGATGAAGATCGCCTTTGGTAGCAAGAACGTGACAGTTCAGAACGCGAATGCGAATCATGGAAAGCAGACACGTACCGGACTCGGTGCTGAGCTTCCGGAGAGACAGTCGTTCGTGTTCCTGATGAAGGATGGAGACGCGAGGATCGTGATCACGGTTCCGGAAGGACAGGTCACAGAGGTCGGCGAAGTCACATTCGCATCGAATGCGGCAGTTGGCTGGCAGGTCACACTTTCCTGCTATCCTGATTCAAACGGAAAGAGCATCTATATCATGACCGACGATGGCATGATAGACGCGAGCGAATCGTAGGAATCGGAGGTACAAGAGGATGAGAACTTTTTCAAATGACGCACCGGAGTTTTTTGTGTTCCAGATCGAAGGAACAGATGAGACGTTTAAGATACCTACTGCGGCATCGATGACGAATGATCAGATCGATGAATTCAAAGCTACTGGTGAAGATTACGACAAGCAGAAAGCTTGGCTGAGAGGGTACATCGGTGATGTGGTCGGCCAGCTCACACCGAAGACATGCGCGGGCATTATAACAGCCTGGGCGCAGGATTCAAAAGAGCGGGGAGCATCACCGGGGGAATCATCAGCCTTGTCCGAATCATAAAAGAACATGCTCACGCACTTGAGTATGATCTTCTTACACGGACAGGGCGTACCCTTACGGAGTTCATGGAGATGGGGGCGGCTGGTAAGGTCGCCCTCGTTTCGTTTATAAACTACTTGCCGCCGGATTCGGCTCTCAGGCGCGAGGATGATCCGAAAGAAGAATTCGCTGCATGGGAGACGACGTTCAAGACAAATGTGATCCTCGCAGATCTGTTTGACCTTGTAGTGGCGGCACATACAAAGAAAGGTGCAAGACCACCGAAATATCCGAGACCTCAGAAGAATAAGACTATCGGAAAGGGTGCTGTCTCTATTCCTGAGTTCTGGGATTGGTGGAATTCGAAGGAGAAGAAACATGGCGGCAGACGGAATCGAAGTCGCAAGGGCATACGTCACCATAATTCCAAAGTCAGACGGGACAAGTAATGACGTTATAAATTCTGTGGTGGATCCGCTGAGCTCGGGCGTCAGCAAAGCTGGTGTCAATGCCGGTAAGCTGTTTAATGCCAATCTGGGAGGCGTACTCGCCAAGTTTGCGGTTCCTGCGGCTATAGGAGCCGCGCTCGTCGGCGTTGGCAAGGTTGGCTTTGATGCATTTGAAGAGGTCCAGCAAGGCACATTCAATGTGATCAAAGCGACAGGTGCGACCGGTGAGGCGGCGAAAGAGCTTGAGAAAGTATATAAGAACGTGGCATCCAATGTCGTCGGGGATTTTGGCGATATAGGTGCTGCAGTCGGAGAATTAAATACAAGGCTCGGAATCGAAGATGAGGCGCTTGAGGTCGCTTCAGAGCAAACCATGAAATATGCCAAAGTCACAGGCCAGGATGCGACTCAGGCTGTAAAGGATGTCACACGTATGATGAATAACGCGGGCATCTCTGCGGACGAGTATGAGGAAACACTTGATAAGTTGACTGTGGCAGGCCAGCAAGCAGGAATCGATGTCGGTAAGCTTGCGAACGATGTTACTGCGAATGCGGCGAGTTTCAAACAGATGGGTTTCTCAACAGATGAAGCTATCGCGATGCTCGCTCACTTTGAAAAAAGCGGAGCAAATACATCACAGATCCTTGCAGGCATGAAGAAGGGTGTTGCTGAATGGGCCAAGGAAGGCATAGATGCAAAAGACGGTTTCGCGGAATTTGTTAAAGGTGTCGAGGATGGTTCAGTAACTACTGCAGATGCTGTAGAGCTGTTTGGCTCTCGTGCTGGTATCACGATGTTCGATGCGGCTCAGAAAGGCCAGCTTTCGTTTGATGAGATGTATGCTGCCATTACTGGTGATACTGAAGGTGCGCTCGACACGGTGTATGAAGACACTTTGAGCGCGTCTGAGAAAATAGATCTCTGCTGGCAGAATGTGAAGCTTGCTACGGCGGATATTTTTGCGCCGCTTGCGACAGGTGTGAGCGATGTGCTATCAGGGACAGTTATTCCGGCAGTACAGTCAGCATACAGCCAGATCGACGGAATAATGAAGCAGGTTGGTAACTGGTACAATGAATACATTGCGCCGCTTATCGCTATGCTCATATCAACGGTAGCGCCTTATATTAAAGAGATCGGTAATACTGTCATGAGTGCTATGACAGATATCGGAAACGCCTTTATGGAAGAGATGCCGGGCATCATGGAAGTGGTGAAGGAAGTGTGGCCGGCTATCACAGCTGTGATCGAGGTGGCGCTGAAGGCTATCAGTATGGTACTCAAGCCAATCATGGCGCTCTGGAAGACGGCGTTCATCGTGCAGATGAAGCTTATTCTGAACGTGGTCAAAACAGTATGGCCGATAGCAGCTAATCTGATCAAGAAAGCATGTACTATAATCAAAGCGACGCTTAACGGCATCAGTTCTGTAGTTTCGAACGTGAAATCGACGTTTAACAAGGTCAAGGATGCTATTACTCATCCTATAGAAACTGCGAAGAATATTATTAAGAATGCTATAAACGGTATCAAGGGAATGTTCCCGTTGCATATCGGGAAGATATTCACTGGACTGAAAGTACCGACGATTACGGTGAATGGAGGGAAGGCTCCATTCGGTATCGGCGGCAAGGGATCCTTACCGTCTTTCAATGTCCATTGGGCGGCACAGGGTGCGATCATCGATGGTGCGACTCTTATTGGCGCTGGAGAGAAAGGGCCGGAAGCTATACTTCCGCTGGATTCGTTCTGGAAAAAGTTTGATGAAGTCAAGAGTGAGGGCGTGCCTATTACGAATAACTGGTATGTAAACGGCGCTGATGATCCGGAAGTCTGGGCTGATATTGCATCGCGCAGGATGGATTTGCAGATGAACGCGAGGTAACGAGATGGCGAAGAAAAAAGTCGGAACCAAAAAACCGAGTGGATTAAAGATCGAGCGTGACGGACTGAAGTTCACGTTTAGCTGGAAAAAAGGTGAGACCTATGGTGATGGTCAGCAGCTGCAGTATAAGCTTTATGAGGCACCATCGCAGGAAGTGGCTGAGAGTGCGAGAAATTTCCTGTCACAGGGCTTCGAGATAAACGGTACGAAGTGGGTTACTCTTTCTGTGAGTTCGAGTGCGACGAGCAAGAGTGTGACGCTTTCTGCAAATAGTTTTTATCCAGCTGTAGTGAGTAGCAAGCGGGTAGAGAATCGACTTTATGGTATTGCATTCAGAATTCGTGGACAGGCTGCTGAGTATTCGAAAACGAAAAGCGGCAAGACAACAAATTATGATCCGCAATGGTCTGCATGGGTCGTCAAGACGATAGTAATCAAACCTCCGAAAGCGCCGGCTATCGAGTCATCATGGGATTCGAACTATACAAACAGGTCGACTTATACTTGGACGACTGACAGCAGCAATTCCGGAAGTCGGCCAGCCACAAACGTGGAATACCTGAGTTTTGTAAAACAGGATTGTCCTAATGATATAGAGGGATTGTCTGAATGGGATTCGGCGTCATCGACAACTAAGGGACTTAATGATTCTGCGTACCATGATGAATCGGGACTGTCCGGCGTATCGAAAACGCGATGCGTTAGAGTACGTGCTCGCGGAATCGGCGGCTATTCAAGTTGGTCATATGAAAAGCATGTATTTGCGGCTCCGCAGGCAGCCAAGATCACCAAGCATACAGCGCAGTATAATGAAACAACACATGTATGGAATCTGTCAGCAGAATGGGACATTCCACAGGATGCAGGTCATCCTGTGGATTTTTATACGCTTCAGTATCGTATCGGTAAACCGAGTGCGAACATGGGCGTGACAACAGATGGATCCTGGACGGATACCAGCCAGACGACAGCTGGAGATATCGCGGTGGTGGTCACTGAATCGATAGCAGATGATGAGTGCTTATGGCTGAGAGTCACGGCATCGCATGATAATCATACCGGTGCAAATGCCATAAATAGTACACCTGTTAGAGCGTACACTGGAAAAGTCGCGGCACCGTCGAATCTGTCGATAACGGCATCGGATTCCGATACACGTGAGATATCGATTTCGGTAAAGAATAATTCAAATATAACAGATTCAAAAATCGCGATCGTGTTCCAGCCGAGTACGAAACCGAGTGACAGCGTTGTAGTAGCGGTGGTGACCGGAAGTGGTACGATTACAAAATCTGGAATCAAATGCCCGAGTTGGACGGGCACGGGGACACTTGGCCTCAAGGCTTATGCTTACGTCGGATCTGAGAGTTATATTACAGACACATCGAGTGTGAAGAGGTACAGTGTTGTTCCACAGATGGAATCGGATCCTGTGTTCACGTCAGGCGGAATCCCAAAGGCGCCTTCGAGTGTCACTGCGGAAAAATATGGAACTGATATCGGAGTCAAATGGGACTGGCCATGGGAAGACGCGAATGCAGCAGAAGTGTCCTGGTCTACCAGAGAGAATGCATGGAATTCTACTGATGAGCCTGATACATATACCGTATCAGCTACAGGACCGGCGAGCCTTTATATCACTGATCCGGGAATGGGCAAGAAATACTATATCAAAGTACGGCTACTATACGACGATGGTGAAGAAATTACTTATGGGCCGTATTCCAAGACTGTTATGGTTGATATGACTGAAGCGCCTCAGATACCTGTTCTGGATGTGTCAACCGATGCTGTGAAGCAGGGACAGGACCTTACATGCTCATGGACTTATGTGTCTACGGACGGGACCGATCAGGCGTATGCTGAGCTCGCTGAGAAGATCACAAGTAACGGTGTGACAACATATACAAAAATAGCCGAGGCACTGACAGCGCAGCATGTGACGTTCGTTCCTGGCTGGACTGCGGGGACGCAGCATAATCTTGTCGTGAGAGTAGTATCTGAATCAGGCGCCGGCTCCGCGTGGAGTGATCCTGTCACAGTGACAGCTGTCGTTCCGCCGACATGCACGATATCACAGGTGAGCCTCGCTGCAGCCGGAACGGGATATCAGCTGCAGGCGCTTCCGCTGACGATCACAGTCACAGGAGCGGGAACAGCTGGTCAGACGACGATAGAGGTCATAAGGCTGACTGACTATGTTCAGGAAAGGCCTGATGAATCTGAATTCGATGGTTATATCGGCCAGGTAATGACAAGAAGAACATACAGCGGTGAAGCTCAGCAAACGATCACGTTGGATGATATCGCCAAAGATGCTCATCTGGATGAGACTGCAGAATATCGTATCGTAGCTACTGTCGTGGATGGATATCGTCAGACTGATCAGGATTCGGTCGATTTCACGGTGGCATGGTCACAACAGGCGGTAAAACCGACCGCGAGTGTGAACATCGTGGATACGGCTGCATACATCACAATTGGCGCAAAGCCTTCTGGAGCTGCGAACACTGATACGATAGATATCTATCGGCTGTCTGCGGATAAGCCTGAGCTTATCTATGAAGATGCAGCCTTCGGCGCGGTCATCGTGGATCCGTTCCCGGCTATCGGGATGTTCGGAGGATACCGTGTAGTTCTTAAGACCAAGAATGGTGATTATACGACTGCGGATGGTGAATTCGCCTGGATAGATATCGATGCGGACTTTGAGACTGGTTCGCAGTATATTGACTTTGACGGTTATACATTGCCGCTGTCGTATGAGGTGAAACTTAGCTCTGGCTGGACCAAGGACTTCAAGAGGACGAAATACCTTGGTGGCCATGAAGAGGGAGACTGGCTTGAGGGCGTATCGAGAACAGGAAATGTTTCTGCGGTGCTTCTGACAGAGGATGATGTTGACGACATCCGGACATTCAGAAGACTTGCTGCATATAGTGGACCTGCTCATATACGGTCGAAGGATGGCAGCTCGTATAATGCGAACATCAATGTGCCGAATGAAGATATGAAGGTTGAGGGGTATCGATCGATTACGCTATCGATCGAAGCTGCGAGGCGTGCGGTCCTGGACGGAGTTACGCAGGCTGACTGGGAGGCATAAATGGATTACACAAGAGGATACAAAGCTTCATACTATGCTATGCTGCTTGATCCGGCGACATGGATGGAGACTGAGCGGGTAGAGCTCATCTCAGGATCCATTTCACAGTTCTCGAGTGATCTTCGGCAGTCTGCACGTCTGACCGTCAGGGACTTCGACCAGACGCGGGAATACTGGATCCGTGTCTACATGGATGCGAGACAGGAAGCGGATATTGATCATGTGGCTTTGTTCACTGGTATTGTATCCGCGCCAAGTGAGAAAGTGGACGGCGTTGTTGCAACACATGATCTGGAATGCTATTCGGTGTTAGAACCGTTAGACTCGCCGATGATGCTTGGAGAGTATATTCCTTATGGGATGAATGCCGGGACAGCCATTAAGCGTCTGCTCCGGCCTACACCGGCGCCTGTGGTCGTAGATAAAGGCACTCCTGATCTTCAGGATTATATCGTAGCCGAGGAGAATGAGACGAGCATTACGATGATTGAGAAGATCCTGAAGGCCGTATCTACGGATGAAGTTGGCTGGCAGATGGTCATCGAAGGCGATGGAACGATACATATCAGGCCGAGACCGTCAAAACCGGTAGGAGCGTTTTCCGCTATCGGAGCTGATGTTATCGAGAAGTCATTCGAAAAGACGAGAGACTGGTTCAAATGCCCGAATGTATTCAGGGCGTCTTCCGGAGATTCTGTCGCGGTCGCGCGTGATGATGATCCGAATAGCGCTCTTTCAACAGTGGTGCGCGGGCGTGAAAAAACTACGATCGAGACTGATGTCACGCTGGCCTCAGATGAGGGAATTGCGGAATATGCTAAGCGCCGGCTGTCTGAAGAACAGCAAATTGCTGAATCGGCGGATTATGCCCGGCGTTTCATTCCTGGCATTCGTGTTGGCGATACGGTCAGGATAAATTATAAGCGCCTTCAGGGCGATTATGAAGTCGTCTCTCAGGATATTTCACTTACATACAATGCTCAGACGCAGGAGAAGGTCGAGAGAATATCTGATAGCAGCGTCAAGGATCCTATTGATGTGATCCCGATCAAGCTTATGTATGCGCTGGTGCTGCCGGATAATAAGTATCTTATTATGCCAGGCGGGCTGAAGTTATTGATGCCGGTAAAGGCGTTCGTATCGAATTAAGGAGGATACAAAAATGGCTAATGGAGAAATAAACGCGACAGATCTGACGGAGGAAACCACCTCTACATTAAGCGGAAATGAACAGTTCGTCATGTTCGATCCGGTTGAAGGTAAGCGTGCTGACATTGATGCGGTGGCGACCTATATTGCCGGCGATAAGACTCAGCTCCAGACGACAGAGAAGAACTCCATCGTCGGCGCGATCAACGAAGTCAACGGCAAGGCTGCTAACTTAAAGGAAGATTTTACGAAATTAATTTTAGGCGAAGGAGATTCCGTACAAGTAACAAACAAGATAGGCACTTATAATGTTGAAACAATAATTGGTTCAGTATTTCTTACACCTGATGGCTACTCGGTTACATGTGACTTGGAATCAGCAGTTAGCCAATATATATATATACGAATTAAAAATTCATCTGGAACTCAGATATTACAAAAAATATTAGTCAATGGAGATACAACAATTACGTTTGATTTAAATATTGAACGTGCAGACTTTTATACAATAATTGCTTTACCTATGGTGTCGATTTCGCCAACTATTGATTTTGGTGCAACAGTTACAAATATTACGGGTTTTCTGGATACTAATGATATTGATAAAACATTATCACAAAGTAATAAAATAGCAGATGCAAAAGCGACAGGAGATGCCATTGGGTACAATTCCGATAGAATAGAAATACTTATTGATGAAACAAACGCAGATTTCACTTTATCTGATAAGATTGGCACATCATATGTATGGCAAACCATAGGGACAATAAATGTAAAATCTAATAATAATTACAAACTTAATTGCGTACTCTCTAATTCTATTTCTGGAATAGTATATATAACAGTAACGGATAGTAATGACAATATAGTAGTTAATAACAATATTAGTGCAGGGACAACGAGCGTTGAACTTTCATTTGCAGCAACAAGTGATGACGTATATTCTGTTAAAGCAACACCATCGGCTACAATTAATGAAACATTGGCAATAACTGTTTCGACATTGACAGGGTTTGTAAATGGCTATAAAAAGGAAGTCACAGCAATTAATGGTGGAACAGGGTTAGTTTACCCATTCACAGTAAGTAATGGAAAATTCAAAGTTAAAGTTGCAGAATCATTTGTTATTACTTATTTTAGGTTTGATGGAACGAATTTATCGAAGGCAATTTTGGCTGATACTGAATATTTAATAACACCATTGAACGCATTAATTATTAACGGCATTACAAATAATATCGAAGAAGTATCACAGGGCGATATACGTCCATATGATGTTGTACTGTTACAAACAGGAGCATATGTTAATGGCTATAGTAGATTTTTCACAGGGCTGTTTGCCGACAGAGTAAAAGAACAAACTACTTATGAAGATTTATTGCTACATAATGTAAGTAAAGATTATGTAAGAGATGTTGATGATGTTATTTCAGAAATCGTAAATGATACAAATGATTTTAATGTGGTAATTGGTACTGATATGCACATAACAGAATCTACCACATATCCATTAAATCGTCCTATATTAAATGTAATCAACAGGTTGCAAAGTCGTATACAAGCAAATGCGCTGATTAATCTTGGTGATAATGTTGATATGGGCAAAGAAAACACAGATGAAGCATATTACAGCATACAAGAAGCAACAGGTAAAATTGAAGAACACACAAAATCTTATTATGTAGTTGGTAATCACGATTATAACAATATTAGTGGAGTATCAACAGATAGGCAAAAAGCAGAATGGATATTACCAGACAAAGCCATTTATAACATGTATGGAAGGCTACATGAAAATGATGTTGTATGGGGGTCAAAGGACAAAGTTTACTACTACAAAGATTTTGATGATAAAAAAATCAGAATGATAGTCCTTAACACTTTAGACAAGCCAAACGATACTGTCACTATTGATGGTGTGGATTATGAAAAATATCCGTGGCTACCTAATATTGTAAGTGCAGACCAAATAGATTGGTTTATTGATGAAGCATTGGACTTTAGTGATAAATCTGATAAAACAGATTGGTCAGTTATAATATTTAGTCATGTGACACCTGCTCCAAATATGGAATGGAACAGCGCATCACTTGGAGCATTAGATAACACAAATCCACAAGGAGTAGAAATAATAAAAATTGCTGAAGCGTTTATAAATGGAACTTCCAAAACATTATCATATACAGACACTCTTTATGGTGGTTCTGCCACATTAAACAGAACAGCAGATTTTACAAGTCAAGGAGCAATTCCTATAATTGGGTGGTTTAGCGGTCATTCACATATAGATACAAAAGCTACAATTAATGGTGTTACTTATGTTACTACTGTTTGCGGTTATCCAGATGAGAGCATTGGACAATCATCTGCTATGAGTGGGATGACAATGATAGCTGGTACATATACAGCATTTGGTATAGACGTTCTATCTCTTGATAAAACTTTAAAGAAAGTTAAATTGCATAGAGTCGGAATTGGTAACGATAGAGAATGGACTTATTAAAAGAGGACTTTAAGTCAGAAGTCCGGGAAAGCCTTGTTGAATCTTAATTGAATCTTAACATTTAAATCTTATAATCGTAAGTCCAATTGAAAAGTAAAAAAAGAGCAGCGCTCTCCAGCTACCACACTTTCAAGCACTGCTCTACCCGAAGGCAGTGCTATTATAGCATGCCCTCGTTTGAAATGTCAAAGGGGGTATTTTTTATGGCAAGAGATTATAAGATGGAATTCCTGCAGCGGGCCGAAATTAAGCTTTCGCCCATCCTTGATCAGGAGATCCTTGGGAAGACGGTGGATATTATCACCGGGCTTCTTAAGGATTATGATTTGAGCACGTCATCGCATGAACTGATACCGTGCCCGCAGCTGAATGATAAATTGCTGAATAGATATTGTGCATGTCTTTCGATCGGTGGTAAATCTGAAAAGACAATTGCGCAGTACCGGCGTACAGCTGAGAAGCTGGCACAATGCACAAACAAGTTATATACAGATATCGGCGTGTATGACATCAGGCTATTCCTGGCGGAAGAAAAACAGAGAGGCGTTTCAAATAGAACGCTGGAAAACACGCGGGCGAATCTGTCGGCGTTCTTCCAGTGGCTTCTCCAGGAAGATCATATCACAAAGAATCCGTGTATGAATATCCCGCCGATAAAGTATCCGGACAAAGTCCGGCTGCCGTTTTCTACGATCGAGATCGATTCGCTTCGGTTCGCTTGCAGAACAAAGAAAGAACGGGCAATAATAGAGATCTTGCTCTCAACAGGAATGCGCGTGTCCGAATTGACGGGGCTTGAGATCCGCGATATCAATTTTGGTGAGCTGTCGGTGCATGTCCGAAATGGTAAGGGAGCAAAAGAGCGGACCGTATATATGACCGATCTGGCACGTCAACATGTACGTGCTTATCTGATGGACCGGAAGAACGATGAGGGCACGCTGTTCCTGAATAGGGATGGCGATCCGATACATCCAGGAGGCGTAAGGCATGTTCTTAATGAGATAGCGAAGCGCGCTGGAGTGGAAAATGTGCATCCGCATCGTTTTAGAAGGACGTTTGCTACTGGTCTGGCGAATCGCGGAATGGAGATTCAGGAGATCCGGAAGCTGCTTGGCCATAGCAATATAAATACTACAATGGAGTACGTATATACGAGCGATGAGAAGGCACATGCCTCTTATCTTCGTTACTCGGCGTAAGAAAGGAAGAGGGATGGACGAAAAGGAAAAAGCCTGGAACAAATTTGTTGACAAGATCATAGATGCTATTGAAACCCGCATGGCTAAAAAGCCGCATGCGGGTTTTTCTGAGGCTAAGGTCCTGAGAGTCGATGGGGATACTGTATGGCTTCACATTCCGGGCGGAGCTGACGAGACTCCTGCAAAAAAGACAATAGACTGTAAGAAAGGCGACACGGTTCAGATCAGGAACGGTGGAGGTGTCGCGGTGCTGGTAGGTAATCAGACTGCGCCACCTACTGATGATTCAAAAGCAAATAAGGTCAGTGCTGCAGAGGAAAAAACAGAGAAGCGGGTAGGCATCGTTGAAGAAGCTGCTGAAGCGCTTAAGAAGACCACGAAGGGCATAATGCAATACTTTTGGTTTAAGAACGGCAGCGACAGCGAGGCCGGCGCGCATGTGACGGAGGTACCCAGGGACGAGTTTGAGGATAACCCGACGGGCGGTAACCTGCTGTTACGCAGCGGCTCTGTAAAGCTGCGGGAAGGGCTTGCTACGCTGGCGGAGTTTATCACTACCGGCTTTCGTGTTCTTAAGAACGGCTACCCGATTCTGCAGGCCACATACTCCGGCAATAACAACGCCAGCCAGCGGGCATACTGGAACGCGACGGTAAGCGCGTCAAATACGACTGCGTCAAAGACGATATACCTTAAGGTCAATCGCAGCAGTATCTACGCGGTATACGTAAAGTGCCGGACATACGCCTCGTCCGGGTCAGTCCTGTATGAAGAGAACTTGTCAGTGCCTGGTATCACAGCTGCAGGGTCGCCGACATTCGAGGGCGTCGCCTCTCTGACGTATACCAGCACGTCCAGCAGTGTTACGATCACCGCGACACATAACAGCAGCTACCCGGACCACTATGTGGAGATGCTGAACGTCGACATTGTTTATGATGCGACTGTCGACTACCCGAAGATTTTGTGCGGCTACCGGCCGGACTATGACGGCGGCGTGTTTGGCATAGCAGACGGTTACGACGGCAACGTGTTTGACGTGGACTATGAGGGCAACGTCATGACGGAGGGCGTTATCGACGCTACCGGGCTGCGTATGTATGGGATGCTGCCACTTAAAGTTGTGACAGGCATGAAGGATAATTACACGCTGAGTGCCGGGGGTGGAGCTACGGTGTCAATACCGGTAACGATTCCGACAGGATACACGCCGATCGGTATCGTCGGATTCAATGTGTCGAATGCGACAAGTGGCGGGACGCTTTCATCGAATGTTTATGTCCGTGGAATGTATCTATCAGGAGATACACCATATATCAAGGTCGAAAGTAGAACGCCTTCGACAGGGAATGATTCGAAAATAAAAATAGAACTACATGTATTATGCACATCGTTGCAGTAAGGAGGACATTATGGAATTGCTTGAATCGATATCTGTGGCTCTTGTCATAAGGTTCGTCGTCACATTCTTCGTTACTCTTGCAGCGTTTTTAACTGCGGTGGGCGTCGTGTATAAGTTTTTTTATAAAGCTATGCAGAAGACTACGCAGAAGATGCTTGCCGACGAATTCGCGGAAATGAACAAAAAAATCGATGATCTGAAAGAAAGTAACCAGGAAGAGATTAGTTCTCTGCGTGAAGAGATTAAGAAGAGCCAAACGCAGCAGGAAGAGGCTGCGATCGAAGCCTGCAAGAATTTCCTGACGCACGCACTCGTCGATGTGCAAAATGGTGCGGATGATGAAGTCCTAAAGAAACGAATACATGATGCGCATGACTGGTATCATGATCATGGCCAGAATTCGTATATTGATGCACGATTCAATAAATTGGTTGATACCGGTAAGTTATAGAGTTATCAATGGCGGTCGGGGCCGCTATTTTCTTTCATTCTCTTGTGAGCGGCCCGCGCCTTGATATAGAAAAGGAGGAATACAATGGATGGAACTAAACTAAGAACGATACTGGCCATCGCGACCAGTCTGAACACAGCGCTTATTGCTACGGATCTGACCGGATTTAATAATCCAAAAGTCGACCTGGTATATAAGATCGTCAGCATCATCCTGAACTTTATCATCGTAGCTCTGGTTACGTACTTCAACAACGATTATACCGAGGAGGCGGTTATCGGTACTGCGACGACTCGAAGGCTGAAAGAAAATCCTGATTTGCCTGTCCTGGTTGATATCGATGAAGACGGTGACGAAGAAGAAGACCCAGACGAATCCGACGACGATGGTGACGAAACTATAGAAGAGGGTGAGGAAGCATGACCGAAAAAGAAGCGCGTGCTGAACTTGTAAACCTGGCCGCGTCGTATATCGGCGCGAAACAGGGCAGCACGAAACATAAAAAGATCATCGATACTTTTAATAAAGTAAAACCGGACGGCTGGGCCATGACGTACAGCGCGTACTGGTGTGCGGCTTTCGCATCTGGGATGGCAATTCTCTGGCTGGGTGCCAAAAAAGCGGAGAAGTATTTCCCGTTATCGGCGAATTGCGGCACGATCATCGACAGGGCTAAGGCCATGAAGATTTGGAAGGAAGCGGACAGCTATACACCTGAGCCGGGCGACTGGATCCTGTATGACTGGGACGATTCCGGCAAGGGCGACAATAAAGGCGGCCCGGATCACGTCGGTATCGTGCGGTATGTAAAGGGTCAAACGATCACCATTATCGAAGGCAACAAAAAACAGACGAACGGTGTGCGCGCGGTCGGTGAAAGATCTATCGCGGTGAACGGTCGGTACATCAGGGGCTTTGTGCTTCCGAAGTACGCTGCTATTGCGAAGGATCTTACGAAGGTCGCGGAAACTAAAAGGAGGAGGACGCGGTTCACGCGGAAGTTGGCGTACGTCGTCGCTTATGCTTATACGCACAAATTCAAGTATGACCATGCCTATACGCATTGCGGTACGTCCTGGGCGCAGATTAAGAAGTCTAAAAAAATGAATTGCCATCTTTTAGTGAATATGGCGCTGCAACTTATGAGCATCCTGAGTGCCGGGCAGATATTCTGGATCAATGGCACAAAGGTGGTTTGCAAAGGCACTGGGACAAAAGCTGCGGTCAAAAAAGCATTCACGATCACGCATCCGAAAAAAGGCCCATCCGGTGCTAAGCTGAAAAAGGCAGATATTTGCGGATATGAAAAAAACGCACATACGCAGGTATATGCAGGACGTAATAAAATTAAAAAACCGATATGGTATTCTTGGGGGCCATCCGACGTCGGTAAAAACGAACCGCGTCGTAAGAAGGCGTATGACTCCAAGAAGATCATGACAAAAATGAGGTTGAAATAGGACGGGTAACCATGTGTGGCATGGGCCTTCTTTATTTGTCTTACCCCAGGCATTTTCGATGGTGCCTGGGGGTTCTTTTTTTATCATTTTTGGTGTGATTTTAGCGAGTTGAAAAGCTACCCTCGGAGATAAATGCCGTAATTTCAATGGTTACAGCGTTTTCGCGAAAGGGTGACAACCAGAAGGTCGGTAGTTCGAGTCTACTACGGGCCACCAAAGAAAAAAGCTTTGAAAATGCTGGATTTCCAACATGCTCAAGGCTTTTTGTTTTGCTCTTTTTCTTATTATTTCTGTTTTTGACCTTCCTGTTTATGGACCTTTATGGACCTTTTTAGAAGCTACCCTGGAAGCTACCCTATTGATTCACCTTGATCATCATGCGATTTTTCTGAAATAGAATTCTTTTTAGATCCGAGAAGTGACGCTGCTGTCATTAAAAGTGAATTATCCACATGCGTATAGATGTTCCCGGTAGTCTTGATCGAGGCGTGGCCCATGAGCTTCTGGGCGATCCTGATGTCTATTCCCTGTCTGGCAAGGTTCGTGCAGAATTCATGTCTGAAGCAATATGGAACGAGATCCATCGCAAGTGGATAAGGCGGGATGAGCCTGTTGCGATATGTCTTACAGCCCATGGCGAGATTAAGCTGCCGTGAAAACCAGTGCCAGAGGAGCTTCTGATTTGTAATCTTATTGTGTGCCTTGTTCTGAGAGATGTATTCGAACTTCGGAGTATCGATGATAAGATCGAGAAGGTCTTCCGGGATAGGCACATATCTGTCCGCCAGCGCGGTCTTCGTTCCTCTGATGTGCAGCATGTAATAATCATCGATCAGAACGATATCGCGTCCCATGCATTCGAATGCTTCAGAAGGCCTGCAGCCGCACTCGAGCATCAGGAGATATGCATAATACCGTCTATCGGTCCGGGCGACCTTAAGCACCATCTCGCGCTCATGAGCGGTAAGCGCTCGGCGGGATCCTTTTGTTCCGGATGGTCTTACGAGTCCGGCGGTAGGATCTTCTTTTATAAGATGATTGTCGAGCGCGTGCCTGAAGAGGAACTTCAGTGCCTGGTATGTCGTATTGATTTGTGACTTGGACTTCCCGGCCTGCTGGTTCAAAGTATCCTGCACATCCATAGGCGTGATGTCGATGAGTCTATGATCTCCGATATACTTAAGTATGGTGGCGCGGACATGAAGCCTGAATTTCTTCCGAGTATCCTCGGCCATGTTCATCTTATAGGCGGAGATGCAGCGTTCAGCCCAGATGGCCAAAGTGGTATGCTCGTCAATGATCTGAGGATCGTTCTCCAGTTGGCGAAGCTTCTCGCCGTACTTCCGTCCGAGCTCGACAGGATCATCGGCATAGACGGAATACATCTTGCCTTTATATTTGAATTGTTTTCTGTATTTGTACTTTTTCATGGCTAATAATTGTGTTATACTATGTATGGTCATTTGTATGATCTCTACGATCATACGGGAGCCGTTCCCTTCCGGGGCGGCTCCTATTTTTTATGCTTCATCCACCATTCCATTCTTATCACTTTTTATATATTCGCCTGACTTGATCATAATATCAGCCTGCTTAAGTAAAGCTTCCTGGCCTTCGTCATTCAGCTCGCGGAATCTCATAAGTAAAACTTCCTCAGATGGAGAAAGTGTATACTGAGGTGAGCCGATATGTATCGGCTGGTTTTGATCAACAGCGCGGAATAGTTCATCGACATCCATATTCATGGCTTTCGCTACTTTGAGGAATGTTTCCGGAGAAGGAATGATGGACCTTCCAGTCTTAGGATTCTTGTTATTCTCGAGCTGGTTTATATAAGCCAGAGATAAGCCGCTTCTTTCGGAAAACTGCTTTAATGTGATTTTGTTTTCCATTCTGTAATTGTAGATATATTCGCCTAAAAACATCTTTGTATTCTCCTGTTCTCTGTATAGTCAACTATACATTAAAAATTATTTATAGTCAACTATAAAAAACGTGTTGACAAAGAATTATAGTCGACTATAATTAAGACATGGAGGTACAAAGAAATGAAGCTCAGACTGAAAGAACAAAGGGAAAAAGCACACATGGATCAGCTGACTCTTTCTGAGAAATCCGGAATAGGACGTATAACCATCAGCCGGCTTGAAACTGGTGCGCAGCCGGATGTTATGGCAGGAACATTAGTAAAACTGTCTGATGCGCTTGGATGTTCAGTTTCGGATCTCTTAGATTATGATGCGAACTGATTATAGTCGACTGTAATTTGTTGATCAAAGGAGGAGAAACAAATGGCCAAGGAAACAAGAGAATGGATTATCGAGCAGCTTATAGCTGCAGGAGTAATGCTCAGCGGGATGGTGATCGGCTGGGCGGTATGTGTCGCCGGGTTATGGATACTGGGGGTGCTGTAATGAAAGAGTATAAATGGGGACCATGGAAGGTTAGGAATAATCCTATGTCAGAAGAACCGTTTGAGGTTTACCAGAAGCGAGATGATGGTGAGCCGATGCATGGTGGTAACTGCCGGATCCATAGTGCGTGGGAGAGCCGGGAGGCTGCTCAGGAAGTAGCAGATAAGTTGAACAGAGAAGAACAGATATAAACATAAGGAGGCATACAAATGACCGGAAAAGAAAAAATAGACAATGCGCGTGCGGAGCTGACAGAGCAGTCAAATAAAGAAGGGACTTCTCTCGCGACATTCATAGAAGAATATATCAATTCAAAACTTACAACTGAGGAAATGGCCGTGAAGGTTTCCGGGAAGAAACTCTCGGATCTCACGGAGAAGATAAAGAATCACGCGAAGAAAATTGCAAGCCATGGCTGCGGAATGGTATCAGATGACGAGGTCAAGAAAATGGCGGATGAGTTCTACGGAATAGCATCCGGAAAAGAGCCTGTCGCTGAGAATCATGAAAAGGTCGACATCCTCGACCTATTATAGGAGGCGGCCATGGAATTTGTATATCCTGATATGGTTAGACCACCTATAAAAATCAAATATCCGAAGGACTTTGAAAAGTGGATAAACAGGGCGATGCCTACTGCGATCATCTACAACAGATGGAAAAAGAAGGCTGCATGCATCCATTGTGGGGCGGTATGGGACTACACGAAAGAATTCGATATTCATGCAGATGACAGAGTGGTATGTCCGTGTTGCGGGATGGAGCAGGTGGCGAGGCCGCATACATCCGAGGCTCATGCATGGAAGTCGTTCTTCTGGATGTGGAATGAGAAGGGCGGTATCAATTTCGCGGTAATGGCAGCATGGTGGCATTATGAAAAACAGCCGATTGGAGAGTTCTCGCTGCCGCTTACGGTCTCGCTGGAGACGTGCGGGAGAATAAGCAAAACAGAAAAAGACTGCTATAGCTACTGGAACTATCTTGCGAAATGGACCAGCAGTTCGATATGTATCGACAGTGTATATGATTATCCGGAGCATTATCCCGGGAACAGGACGGTCCTGAAGAGGTCGTTCATCAAACACTGTGAATCGTTTATATCGGACAGCTACGGTGCGACGGACCAGATCAAGCTTATAGATTTCTACTCGAAGCATCCGCAGGCAGAATACCTTTTTAAGGCGGGACTCGGACAGCTGATAGAAAGCAGCATCTGGGGATATCCGTTATACATTCGTCCGAACTGGAAAGCGAAGACGATCCCGGGAGTGCTGAGGCTGTCTCCGCAGGATGTGGATAAGTTGAAAGCCTGGGGGATGCTCAGGGTGGATGATATCGCAGTATACCATCTGATCAAGAAGTATAAGAAGAATCCGACAAAGGAAGACGTAGAACTGATCAGTAATTGTGATCTTGAAATCAAGGACCTTAATGAGCTGATGGTACCGGGGACATCTCCGATGAGATTCATCAAGTACATTTACAAGCAGGCTAAGATCTGGGAGAAGCGGAACAAAGTGGATGAGGCCAACAGGCCGATGTGCCATGCGGGATATTACTACTACCAGCCGCAGAGCCCTGAATATTACGTAAGAGGGATGTATCGTGATTATATAGACATCATCGATAAGCTCAATTATCCGAAGGATGACTATTACATATATCCGAAGGATTTATCAGTAGCGCATGATGCAGCAGTCGAAGAATACAACAGGATTCAGAAGAAAGAAGAAGCAAAACGGAACAGGGAACTGAATGAGGAATTCAAAAGGAAGATTCTTCCGGAAGTCGAGCGCTTTGCATTTAAGGATGACGTCTTCCTGATCAGGCCGCTTCGGAGTAAGCAGGATTTTGTCGCAGAAGGAAAGAACAATCATAATTGCGTGGCGACATATTGGGATAGAGCACTTAAAGGAACAAGCAGGATCTTCGTCCTGCGGAAATCAGAGACGCCGAATATATCCTATGTAACGATAGAGCTCACGCCAGACAATAAACTGAAGCAATGCCTTGAAACCGGCAACAGGCTACCGAGTGATGATGTAAAGGCTTGGGTGGACAAGTGGCTCGAGTGTGTGGTTCGCGGGAAGATACGGAACGCAGCTGAAGGCGCTGCGGATATGGGAGGACAGATGTTATGTCAGACAGCTTAACGAAAATGGAAGATAAAAGTATAGATCAGCTGGCCTTTGAAGCAAATCTTCAATATGAGCAAGCTGAGAACCTGGCACAGATGAGCGTGATAATGCTCGCCGGCGTAGGGAAAAGACTCAACGAGATAAAGAATAGGATCCCGCATGGGGGATTCGAAGATTGGTGCGATGAGCATCTTGAGTTCAGTAAAAGACAGGCTAATCAGTATATGAAACTTGCCTTGAAAGTCGATGATGAAAGCAGTCTGTTTTCAAATCCGCAAACGTTTGCGGATATTGGAATTTCAAAGGTTTGGGCGCTTTTGGACGCGCCTGAAGAGGTCGCTGTAGAAGTGGTCGAGTCAGAAAACATAGCAGACATCTCAGTGCGGGAACTTAAGGAGGAGATATCTCGCCTGAAGAAGGAAAAAGAGCAAAGCGAGACTGAAAGAGACGAGCTCGCGAAGGCAAAAGATGAAATGGCAGATGCCCGCACGAAGCTGGATCAGTCTCTGGCAGACACAAGAGAAAAGCTTATTGATGCGAAAGATAAGCTGAAGCAATTGAAAGATAAACAGGCGGAAGAAATACGGAAAGGCGTCGAGGCGAAGGTAGCCGAGGCTGAGAAGAAAGTCCGGGATGAGAGCGCCGAGAACATCAAGGTACTGGAAGAACAGATCGACAGGCTTGAAGAAGAAAAGATGAAACTGAGCAATACGTCCGTCATGGAATTCAAGTTCATGGTGGACCAGCTGCAGGAGACGTGGTTTAAGATCGGAGATCTTCTTGCGAAGCAGGATGATGAGGCCAGGGCGAAGATGAGCGCAGCGCTCCATAAAGTCGTGGAGGGCTGGATCCATGAAGCCTGATCAGAAAGTTCCGGTCCTTATCATCCTGAGCAATGGAGAAGTCCGTGAAGGGCACTGGCTTAAGGACATAAACAAATATGAGCGGAATGTAAACCGCTGGCGGATATATAAGACCGGCAAGACTGTACCGGATGAAGAGGTCGTTGCCTGGGCGTATATAGATGAACTGAAGCATGCCGATGACAATACATTGACGGTTCAGATTCATTACAACATAGATTTATAAGGAAGGAGGAGACCATACAGATGACCAGAGAAGAGTGTGTGAAGGCTTTGCAGAAATCCGCAAACGCGGAAGGCTTCATTACCAAGGCAGAACTGCTCCGCTTTCTGGGACTCTCAAAGTGGGAGTATGCAAAGAGATTCGCTGAAGGGTGCACCATGATCGATGGCAAATACTTCTTTATCAGAGAAGTGGCCGGATCGATAATGGCGCTTAAGGAACAGGGAGGGCGAGCGTAATGAAGATCAAATTGAATAAAAAGTATATACGGACGCAGCTGGAAGCGCTGCCGTACATCATAGCAGCGCTTCTGCTTTGTGGGATACTGTGGTTCGTGGTGAGCATGCTCGTAGTGATGCTCGAAGGGAGATAAGAAATGGAAGATCAGAGATATAAAAACAGAGGACTCGCACAGAGTCAGATCATCGACATACTGAATGAGCAGAATGGTCATCCGATCTATGCTCAGCAGATAGGCGATAAGATTAATCTTAGCGGAGCGCAGGTGGACGAGCTCGTGCTTGAGCTCAGGAGCCTCGGCTTCCCGATCTGCGGTGATGATGCCTACGATGGATACTATTTCGGAACGCTTGCGCAGATAAAGCAGACTGTTAAGAGACTGAAGGATAAGATAAAGCTCGAAACGCTGGTCGTGAATCTATGGGAGCATAAGTCGAAGATGGAAGCTGCAGAACGTGAAGAAAAGGCTACTGGACAGGAAGGCGAGCTTCCAGGACAGCAGACCATGAACATATAGGAGACTGATATGGAAGATCTATTGGACGCAGCTTTTATAAGAATGATTGAACCGAGCGCGCCGAAAGAGCACAGGCTTAATCGCTGGTGGTGTGAATTCCTTGTGCGTAGTTTATACGGGAGAAGATGAAATGGTAAAGTACAGAAGTGACGTGCCGGAAAACAGGGATGCGGTCTACACGATAGATGGAGACTGGTTCTCGGTGTCTGACCATAATGGAGTGATCAAGTTTCATATACCGGTAGAGTCGAAGAAGGAACCGTTATATCTGGGGCTGTTCGGGCATCCGGGCGAGCCGCTCAGAGATGAGATCGACAGAGTCCTTGAGGCAGTGGCGTTCATGAGACGCGGTCCGAGAGGTATGACGATGGAGACGTTTGAGGAAGCTATTGCACATATTCTCGGAATGAAATATGAAAGATACCAGGAGAAGAAAAGAAAAGGCGAGATCCTGTATCTTCAGAAAACAGGATTCATGGGGGTCAGAAGATGATAGATACGTTATTGACAGAAGTCGATGATATTGTAGACAGGGAATATCACAGGGCGAATAAAGATCATCTGGCGTTCGCCTCTGATCATGAAGGGCACGATGTTCTTCATGAAGAAATCGAGGAGGCAAAGGAAGAGCTGGAGAAGCTTGAAAAAGCATCAGACGCCATGAAGATAGCTATCCGGCAGAACGATGAAAAGGCCATGAGAGACATAGCGAAGTCGGCTTATTACATCGCCTGCAATTTGGCTGCGGAAGCGACGCAAGTCGCAGCTATGGCGCTGAAGATAGTATCCAGCCAGGAATTGCGGCAGAGTAACAAATACACGCCGCAGTCTGGTTTGGAATAAAAAGGCATCATGCCACGGGGTATTTCAATTTAATAGTTTGCGGGGACGCAAATGCTGCTGTTATTACTAACAGAAAAAACATTTTAGTCTCTAATCCCAATACCCCTTTCGTACCCCGTGGCTGATATATGGGTCCGTAGCTCAGTGTGGTAGAGCGCCGAACGTCCCGGGAGTCTTCGGAGGCCGAAGGTTCAAATCCTTCCGGATCCACCATTGCCTTATCCAGTGCACAAAAAATAAGGCGAGTAGGAAGTGATCCTCGCACATATCGTAGCTCAGTTGGTAGAGCGGAGGGACACCATTCCCTCATTATTGTCGCCGGTCCGAATCCGGCCGATATGTACCGTGCCATCAGGCGCGAGGACCATGTGGGAACCTGAGAATCGATGGAACACTCGAGCAGGGAGCCGTGCGGGCGGGTGAAGCGGCGATTTTTATAAGAGGATACGAGATGCCAAGATTTTACGTTGAACATGATGGATTGTGGAATATCTACTCTACAATCGTGGATGATTTTATTCTGCCGGAGTTTACTGATTTTCACAGCCTGAAAAGATATGTACTCGGTGAGACTATAAGAGACAGAATTAAGGAATTAAATACATTGCTCACCGAAAAGCCCAGATTGAATGTTATGAACTACGAAGAAGCAATGGAAAGAAAGAATGCGATGATCGAGATTGAGCGCGGAGCAAAGATTGATGGAAAAAGAGCAAGGGCATGAGTACATAAAGCGTGAAGATGTACTGCGGATAATGCGGAGAGCATTCGACTTTGACTATAACGAGGAAACCGCAGTAGAGAACTTGCCGACTGCAGATGTGGTCGAGGTAGTACGGTGCAAGGACTGTAAAAAATATATGACAATTCATTGTACGTGTGATGGTTGTTGTATTAACGACGAGTGGTATTGTGCGGATGGCGAGCGGAAGGAGCAAGAGCATGAACAAGAGAATCAAGAAAAAGAAACTCGACCAGTGGGCTAGGGAGCATGTAAAGGTAATAGAATTTTCCACGGAGCGTGTGGGTGCGAACATAGTTCGTCCTATTGTTACAATCAAAATTAAGAAGCAAGAGCATGACTGAGGGACAATGCGAACGGCTTATAAAAGAATATATAAATAAGTGCAAGGCTTGTGACGAGTGCTTTGCTGAAATATTCTGTATAACAAATGGTTTACGAGAAAGCAGAGAACCACAGTCATATTGTGTGGATAACATTAAAGCATATTTAAAGGAACAAGAGCATGAGTGAAGTATGTACTGATAATCGCTTTGAAATAATAGCAAAAGCAAAAGAAGCATTACTTGATTCTACCAACATTGATACAAGTCCCGATGAGATGGCTTGCCTTGATTCGTTCTTGTTCAGATGTTGGCAGATGGGATGGCTCGACAAGTATGAGGTACCGCGGATGACGGTCAGGGATATGATCGGCCATTTGCGAACGCAGGAGAAGGTTCTGATTAGAGACGACATGAATTACAACATCGGTATTTTTGATACTAACTCGAAGGGCCTGGAGCCATACCTGGACAGGGAAGTCGGCGACTGGTTTCCCGGCTGCCCGCCAGATAGCAGGGGCGTTGATTTCGTTATTATGTTAGGCAGCCGGTTATGAAGAAAATTAAACGCCGGCCGTGTCCTTTTTGTGGCTGGGATGTTATAGATGGAATCGTGGATAACAAAAAAGGCTACAGGATCCAATGCAGAAACTGTAAAGGCGGGACCGGCTGGTTCAAATACTGGGGTGATGCGGTAGCTGCATGGAACCGTCGAGTGGGAGAAGATGATGGAAAATCTGACTGAGTTTAATAAGCTGGAAGAGCTTCTTAAAGAAGAAGAAATCGAATATGAGCGAGAAGACAGAGAAGGGGCTACGAGCGATTATTTCTTTTGGCATCAGCTAAGGTCACCTGGCAACTCGATAGACGGAGAAAAATGGAAATGGGATGTAATATATGGCAGGTGTTCCTTTGGTCAAGAAGTGGGTGCGCTTGAGATGTGGGGTGAAAACATGTACGAGCCGGAAGGCTACATGACTGCAGAAGCCTGCCTGAAGAAGATAAAAGAGATCTTGGGGAAGTAGAGATGTATAAGCCAAAGGCTACATGTTATGGCTGCAAAAACAGGACGGAAGATTGTCATAAGAGTGGGCATTGCGAGAAGTACACGGAATATGTACGGCTGTGTGAGGAGTACAGAAAAGAGCAGAGTGATCAGTATATAGTAAGAGAATATATGAATGATCGTGCATTGAGGAAAAGAAAATGATCAGTGTGATAATACCGTTTATGAATTCCAAAAAGTGGATAAAGAGGTGTGCCATGAGCTGTCATGGGATGAAAGGCGACTTCGAATTTATATTCATAGATGATAACAGCACGGATAATGGCGCGAACATTCTGGAACGGATTAAGGACAGTCGGTTTATTATTCGGAAGAATAAAAGACACATCGGAGTGAGCGGTGCCCGGAATACTGGTCTTAACATAGCACGTGGAGAGTGGATAACTTTCCTGGACTCTGATGATGAATTTGTTTTGAAGGCTGAAGATGTGTTCGATCGCATGGTTAGACTTGGCGACAGGACCGGAGCGAACATTCTGCAGGCGAATCATCTTAGGTTTTATGAGAAGACGCAGCAGATCCTTAATAAGTATTCGAATCCATCCGGGAAGTACACATTGGAAAATCTTCCTGGATGTTGGTGTATGGTATGGAATAAGCTGTATCGGCGAGAGCTTGTTGAAGAAATAAGATTTGATCAAGATCTTAAGTTCGGTGAGGATGAGATGTTCAACATGGAATGCCTTGCGAAGGACGGTAGGATATTTCACACGCAGACGAATACAGTGACGGTGCTCAGGCATTTCGATAATAAGGAAAGCCTGTCACATATAAAATGTAGAGCGGACCTTGTAAAGCAGTCTGATGCCATTAGGGACTTTATTATAAGGCAGGATGAAAACGAGGCTGTCAGGCGCATGGCATATCAAAGGCTCATCTGGCATTGGCAGTCCGATACATATAGGAAAGCATTTGGGGTGTAGTGATGAGATACATAATAATGTGCGGAGGAGAATATGACGAATGGGAAGAGCCGAGGCAGCTGGTGAATGTCAAGGGCGAAGAGATCGTCGCCAGAACGATCAGGCTTCTTTATGAAAATGGGATTAAAGATGTGGCCATCAGCTCGCTGAATCCTATCTTCGAGAAGTTTGGAGTACCCGTCCTTAAGCACGGTAATCTATACCATGCGCACGGAATGAATGATGTAGATGGCTACTGGTGCAATGCGTTCTATCCTACACCATGGCCGACCTGCTACCTCTTCGGGGATGTGGTATTTTCGCCGGAAGCGATCAGGAAGATAATAAACACTTCTACCGATGATATAGAACTGTTCGGATCAGCGAAGCCGTTCGCTCCTGAGTACACGAAAGGATGGGTGGAGCCGTTCGCCTTCAAGGTGGAGAACCAGGAACACTTCAGAGCAGAGATCGAAAGACTGAAGGAACTGGACAGCATGTGCTGGCGCAAGCCCATATCGTGGGACCTGTGGGCGCTTATCAGAGGCAGGCGCATCGATATCGATGATTATGTGGTCGATTATACCGTGATCAACGATTACACGTGCGACGTCGACCATAAGAAGGACGCGCGGCGTATAGAAAGGAACATGCCATTATGAGAACAATCGGATTCATACTTATCGGAGCCGTGATCGGCATAGTGCTGATGATCATCGTAAGCGTCATCGCGATATCGGGGAAGATGAGCGATGAGGAGTACCGGCGCGAGGTAGAGAATATATCCAGCATCGGCAAAGACGATGAATAGATATCAAAGCCCGCTGGCTCGGGCTTGATATAGACCATTCTCCTTTGGTCAATTGTTCATACCAGCGCCGGAAGTGTGCCGGGACTGTCGAGGAGTTTATTTATGTTTTCTGTTTTCCTCCTGACATCCCGGTATGCTGATGGCGTCATGGCCATAAACGAAGCAATCTAACCTCCATAAAATTCCCATATACTGAGAGCTCGGGGCACGCTGAGTGCGTGCCCTGAGCCCTCGATAAGAGTATTAAATTAACGACCACAATGAAAGTATTTCAGACCGCCTCAGTAGCAGGCAGAACAATCTGGATAAGTATCGGTGTTCCGTCGGGAGTCCATACCCGTGCGAGAGCGATGAGAAAGAACGTTACACGTGAGCAGGTCCGTGATAATAACGATAGGCTTGCGGTACGTAATCTGACATTGCTCCTGAACGAGAACTTTGACCATACGTGCTGTCACTTCATGCTCACGTATGAGGACGCTCCGGATCCGGAAGAGGCAGCACGTGATCGTGAGAACTTTCTTCGGAGGATGAAGCGAGCGGTGCCTGGCATCAGATATGTGGCGGTGACAGAATACTCGAACGTGAGAATACATCACCATGTTGTTCTGAGTACGACAGACGTGAGCCTTGTGGAAAAGATCTGGGGGAAAGGCATCGTGCGTTCATCGGTTCTGAGTAGGAGCGGTGACTACACTGACCTTGCGGAATATCTCGTAAAAGAGACGAACAAGACATTCAGATCTCCTGACGGAATCCATAAGCACAGATGGGCGGCATCCAGGAATCTGAAGCGGCCGGCTTTTAGAAGAGCGGAAGTCTCTGCTAAGAAACTTGAGCAGGATCCCGTTCCTCTGAAGGGATACTACATCCCTGAAGACAGGATCAGAAGATATACACATCCTGTGACAGGGCTCGAGTACATCGAGTACCTTATGGTCGCGTTGGACGAGCCGAGGAAAGTAAGGCTGAGAGGAAGGATAGTATCGGGCAAAGAGTATTACAAAGTCGATGAGGAAGACGAACAGCAGGGTCTGTTCGAATTGCTTGGTATGGAGTGAGAGGGATAATGACTGCCAAAGAATATCTGAATCAGTATCTTGGAATCAAAGCGGAGATCAAAAGGCTTAAGGCGCAGCTGCAGGAGTTGCGTGACCTTTGTGATCAGACGACAGTGGATCCGTCTGCCGAGAAAGTGCAGAGCTCGGGGAGTAAGGATCGGCTTGGCGACATCGTATCTCAGATGGCGGACAAGGAAGCCGAGATTCAGGTAAAGATCGAGCAGGCCTTCCGGAAGATGGAGGAGATCGAGGAGACCATAGAACTGCTGGCTGATCCGGACGAGAAGCTTATAATCCAGATGCGGTACATCAAGGGAATGAAATGGTCACAGATAATCGATGAGATACCATGGGCGGAAGATACGGTGTTCCTGAAGCACAGGAAGGCGCTGCGTCGGCTGGCGACGCTGTGTAATAAAATAAAGTGAAATAAAGTCAAAACCCGTGTTATGGTTAAGCTGAGAATGAAGGACAGGAGATCGGTGATAGCTCATCGATCTTTTTGCTTTATGGAGAAAGAGAATGAACAAGTACGATGTTGTCTACATCCTGAGAAATGATGTGGATGGATTTGAGCTCAGGTACAGTCTGAGGTCGATCGAGAAGAACATGGAGCACGGCATGGTCTGGTTCGTAGGTGGACAGCCGAAGGACCTGATCCCGAATGACCGGATCGCGATGCATCAGACCGGCGATGAGAAGTGGGAACGAGCGCGGAGCAGTCTGATAGAAGCATGCAAGTGCAAAGACATATCAGACAAGTTCTGGCTGTTCAATGATGACTTCTTTGTCCTGGAACAGATGACCAGCGAGGAGCCGATGTTCCATGGTATGCTGCATGATCATATCCTGCATGTGGAACACAGGCACGGAGATGAGCCGACGCCGTACACGCGGCAGTTGAGGGAATGCGAGCGCATGCTTCATGAAGCTGGGCTTTCGACATTCAACTATGCGATACATGTTCCGATGCTTATCGATAAGCAGAAGATGCATGAGGCGCTGATGATGTTTCCTGAATGTCCGATGTTCAGAAGCGTGTATGGAAACTATGCAGAGCTCGGCGGCAATGATCATCCCGATGTAAAGATAACCGGATTCGGCACAAAGCCATCCGGAGATTTCTGCAGCACTGATGATGATAGCTTCCGGTACGGCATGGTGGGCGCAGACATTAGAGCAATGTTCCCGGATCCATGCAGGTACGAGGTCGAGTATGTCGGACAAGATTAGAGATCCGCGACAGACGCCGGCATGGAGAAGGCTGAGGCTCGAATGCTTCAAACGTGACAAGGCGCGGAACGCTGTGTGTGTTCACTGCGGCCAGCCTATCAACTACAGCGTGAAGCCATCGAGTACAGACGATAGCTATGAGCCTGA